>Ga0213833_1000108_pt1 | contig 164654 bp, 130 predicted proteins | sample SWATP21_FD_160575 | JGI IMG/M metagenome (GOLD analysis project Ga0213833, IMG submission 160575) | Coastal seawater microbial communities from Marineland, Florida, United States - SWA TP2 #1 | ecosystem: Environmental > Aquatic > Marine > Coastal | place: USA: Florida | collected 2016-08-14
GGTCGATACCCCAGATGGCCCGGTCGTCGCCACCACCGAGTCGGGGGTGCTCACGGTCGCCGAGCCGCATGCCCCCCGTGCGCTGTCTCGGGTGGTCGACCGCGATGCCTACGGGGTGGCGCTCGGACCGGGCGGTGTGTGGACGGCTGCGGGTCAGGTGGGCCTGGTCGACCCACAAGGCGGGATGTGGGGACGGGGCGCGGGCCTGCCGGCGGAAGGGGTCCGCAGTGTGCTCACCATGCCCGATGGCAGCCTGTTTGTCGGAACCGACCAGGGCATCGCGCGGGTGGTGCCGCGAGAAGGACCGCCCCTGGTGGATGCGCGGCAGCTGGGACGGTGGCCGGCGAGCTCCTCCGTGGCCGATCTGCTGACCACCCCGGATGGCCTGTGGGTCGCGGGCACGGCCGGCATCCAGACCGCCGGACGTCCCCATCCCGCGGCCCGTGACCTCGTGGTTGCGGCGGGAGATGACAACCGGGCGCTGTCGGTGGGCACGGATGGCGCCACCTGGGCGGTCGGGGAGCGGGTGGTGCACCTCGATGCAAAGGGCGACCTGGATGCCTGGTGGCCTCCCGCGCGCATCGAAGTGGCGGCGGTCCAGGAGGGGGCTGGGCTGTATGTGGGGGGGGCCGACGGGCTGTGGCGTCTGGATGTGGAACGAGACCGCTTTGTGCCGGTCTCCACTCTGCGCGACGTGACCGCTGCGTGTGGGAGCCCACGCGGCGTGTGGGTGGCGTCGGGCAGCAGTGTGTTCCGTGTGGTGGGCAGTGTGGTGTCGCCCTACCTCGAGACCGGTGTGCCGCTGTCTCTGGCCGCTGCGCCCGACGGTGTGTGGGTGGGCACCCGCGATGGCTTGGAGCGCCTGCGCATGACGGTCGACGGGGCCGTGGTCGACGATGTGCTGGGTGATGACGACCTGATGGTGGCCATTCCGGCGGTGGCGTCGGACGACCGTGGGGTGTGGTTCGCCACGGAAGCCGGGCAGGTGGGACGGGTGGTGGACGGTCGCGTCGGCCTCGTGTCGCTCGCGTCGACCGACCCTCCCACCGTCACATCGCTGGCCCCCGATGGCGATGCGGTGTGGGTGGGCACCGAGGGTGGGGTCTACCGGGTGTGGTTGCCGGTGGAGTCGGCGTCTTCACCGCTTCCGGGTGGTTGAGCCGCAGGGGGACGGGTGAGCATCGCACCCGCGCCCAAGAGCAGGAAGCAGGGCACCGACCACGCCCACAAGGAGAGGTCGAAGACGGACTGCGGCGGCCCGGTGGTGAGCTCGGCTGCGGCGGCGATGCCCACGGTGAGGGCGAACACGGCGAGGGGACCGGCCCAGGTGCGCGCCCGGAATGGAACGGTCTGGCGGAGCTGCCACAGGTAGAGGCCCGGGATGAGGGTCATGTTCAGGGTGGTGGACAGGGCCAGACCTTCGAGCCCCAAAGGGCCCATCCACACGGCGTTCAGGGCCGCATTGCCCACCACGCTCACCGCGCCGAGCACGAACACCAGGCGGAGGTTGCGCTCCAAGACATGGGCGCGCACGGCGAGGATGCCCAGGAGGGTGGGGAGCACGCCCGGCAGGTACCAGCCGAGCACGGATGCGGTGCGGAGGGTGTCTTCGGGGAGGAACGCGCCACGTTCGTAGAGCAGGGCCACCAGGGCGTGTCGGCCGATGAACATCCCGGCGAGGCAGGGGGCGGCGAGGGTGAGGGTCCAGCGCAGGGCCTGGTCGACGGCTCGGCGGCTCTCGGCCAGGCCACCGCGGGCACGCAGCGTGGACCAGCTGGCGTAGGCGACCATGAGCAGGGTGCTCTCGAGGAGTGTCTGGGGGATGACCCGGGCGCGGTCGGCATACTCGAGGGTGGCGACCGAGCCGCTGGGCAGGTGCGCGGCGAAGGCCTTGTCGACGATGAGGTTGAGGGCCACCAGGACCTCGCCGGCCAGGATGGGGGCGAGGTCGCGGCCCACGGAGCGCACGGTGGGGTCGAGGTGGGGGCGGAAGTCGAGCCGCACCCCCGACCGGAAGAGCACGATGCCCCAGAACGTGAGCTGGGCCACCTCTCCGGCCACCAGTCCCCACGGCAGTGCGTGCGGCCCGATGACTCCCTTGAGCGCCCATGTGGTGATGATGACCACCGTCGCCCGGATGAAGGGCGTGGCGGCCACGGTGAAGAATTGGCGGTGGACTTCACAGGTGACCCGGAGAACGGCTCCGGCGCTCACAAGCACCATGAACGGCAGCAGCTCCCACAGGAAAGCGGCGGTGAGGGCGCGGGTCTCGGGGGCGAACTCGGTGAGGACAGGGAGTGCGGCGGGGGCGGACACGCAGATGCCAAGCCCCAGGAGCCCCGAGCCGATGGCGGTCCAGGTGAACAGTCCGCCCACCACGCGCGGGAGGCGCTCGGGGGTGTCGGCCAGCGTGCGAGCGATGGCGGGGGTGGCGGCCGTGCCGAGGGCGGTGCTGGCCAGCACGAGCGCGAATGTGGGGAAGGCCAGCGCCCAGTACCAGGCATCGGTGATGGGACCGACCCCGAACCACATGGCGATGACCAGCGGCACCACGAAGGCCAGGCCCCGGCTGGCGATGGCCAGGGGAACGAGCAGCACCGAGGTTCGGCCGATGGGAGCGGTCTGGGGCACGGCGCTCGCTATCGTGCCGTGCCGAGGTGGGCTCCGGCGTTCATTGGTCGGCGAGTCCGTCGATGTCGAGGGGGCGGGCGCCGGTGCGTTCTGCGGGAGACGCCACCAGCGGGCGGGGAGCGCTCGGCCCGTCGGGCGTGATGGTGGGCATCCCGGGGGCTCCGGGTCGGTGGCCGAGGGGCCAGCGGTCGATGTCTTGGGGCAGGTACCAGCCCAGGTTGGTGCGCAACACGAGCATCACGCGCTCTTCGCGGATGTCGGGGCCGAGGTCGTCGCGGAGCTGTTGTCCGGCGCTCGCCCGGATGGCCCACTCGGGGAGGCCGTAGCGGGTGAGCCGGTGTTCGAGGGCGACGCCGTTGCGGGTGGGGCGGAGGGCCTCGGGGGACCCTTGGATGTCGGCGACGACGGACCAGTCGGGCATCAGGCCCTGTCGGGCGACAGCCACCCAGCGCACGTTCGGGCGAAAGCGGTTGCGCTCGGGATCCTGCTGTACGCGGGTCTGGACCCGTGCGGCGTCGAACACCACGTTGCGGACGTCGATCCAGCTGGTGAGGCCGGGGCGGAGGGGGCTGTCGTTGGCACCCGGCTGGATGTCGCTGCTGTCGGGGAGCCGAAAGAGCGTGACAGCGCTGCCGGTGCGCACGGACGTCTGGACCGCCCGGGGGTTGGTGCGTTGGACGGTGGGGCCCTGTGAGATGTCGGCCATCGCAGCTTGTTGGTTGCGGGCTTCCTGGCCGTCGGCTCCCACGCGGGTGCGTCCGCTGGCGGACTTGTCGACGCGCAGACCGGGTGTGAGGGCGGACTGGACGGCGGTGTGGATGGGGGTGAGCTCGGGGGAGCGCCGCATGGTCTGGCGGACGACCTCGTTCCAGCCGGTGATGGAGCCCACCAGCACCATGTCGAGGGCCTGGTCGCGCACGCCCTGCTCGATGAGGAGCGGGGCGGGGGATTGCTCGGCGAGGCGCCAGCGGACGTCGAGGTCGGACGCCACGTCGCGGTACCAGGGGCTTGCACCGGGACCAGCCATCTGGCGAGCCGTGGCCTGTTGCCAGCGGGCGACGAAGGGGTCGCGGACGGGGTGGAGGTCGCGGTACGGCAGGGATGGCTGCACGGGAGGGTTCGTGAGAACGACCGTGTGCGGGGCATCCAGGAGGGCTGGCGCAGGCTCGACCAGCGGCGTGATGGCCGACGGGGGTGTGGGGAAGGGCTGGGCCGCCGAGGGGAGGGGACCGGCGAGCACGAGGGCCAGGGTGAGATCGCGAAGCCGGCGCTGCCACCGAGGCTTCGGCGAGCGGAGGGGACCTGTGCTCGGGACCTCGGACTGGACCATGGACGCTCGTGGCTGACGGTTGCGAGTCTACCTCCGGCCGATGCCGGTCGCTTCATCGGGAAACACACTCCGACATCCTCGGGCGTCCGAAGCCACACGCACTCTGCACACGACTTGGGGAATGTGGTGGGTGCAGGACCGCGGGTGGTCGGACAAATGGGCCACTCGCTGGCGCGGAGCCCTACGGCATGGTTAGGCGCGGCGCCGTTTGCCCGGTCGGGCTGCCCTGGCCGAGGAGGTCGATGTGTTGCGTAGAGTATGGCTCGGAGTATCCGGTGGCCTCCTTGGAGGAACCCTCGTCGGTATCGGCGAGGCCCTCGTCATCCTGTCGGGCGCGAGCACCGGCGAGTACCAGGCCCTGGTCTACGCCACCGTGCTGTATGCCCTCATTGGCGTTGCCATGGGCATCGGCGTGGGCATTGGCCTGGCCGTGCTCGGCTCCATCTGGAAGAAGATGACCGACCCCATGGCGTGGTCGCTCGGCTTCCTGGGGGTCCTCACTCCTCTGGGCCTCGTCATCGCTCGATACGTGGTGAACAAGGTGGTGTACGCCGAGCAGGGCGTGCCCATGACCGGCAACCTGGCCATCCTGGGTGCATTCGCCGCCATCGCAGGCATCACCCTCTGGCTCGGTCCCATCATCCTCACCAAGACCCCCCTGCGGATGCTTGCCGAGCCCCGCGGAACGGCCGCTGCATACAGTGGAATCGCCGTGCTGGCGGCCATCTTCAGCTTCGCCCCCAGCGGCGAGGACCCCGACGGCGTGCTCGCACCTGACAAGCCGGCCTCCGACGCCCCCGCCGGTGCCCCCGACACCGTGCTCATCGTGATCGACACCCTGCGCTCCGACGTCCTCGGCGCCTACGGCGACACGGGCGGGCTGTCCCCCAACATCGACAAGATGGCTTCGGAAGGCGTGCTCTTCGAGCAGTACGTCACCCAGGCCAGCTGGACCCGCGCATCGTTCGCGTCGCTGTACTCGTCGATGCTGCCCTCGGGCCACAAGTGCATCCTCAAGGCCGAGAACCTGCCCGACGACGTGGTCACGCTCGCCGAGGTCATGGACGCCCACGGGTACGCCACCGGCGGCCTGCCCAACAACATCAACGTCACCCGGTCGTTCAACTTCCAGCAGGGCTTCGACTACTTCAGCTACCAGGCCCCCAGCTACATCGCCGGCGCCGCCGAGAGCAGCTCCCAGCTCAGCATGTACAACGTGCTCCGCAAGGTGCGCGACAAGCTCACCGCTGGCTCGTACACGGTCACCGACTACTACCAGCCGTCGGAAGTGGTGCTCGAGAACGCGAAGGGCTTCATCAAGGCCAACCGCGACAAAGACAACCGGTACTTCCTGGTCGTCCACCTCATGGAACCCCACGACCCCTACTTCACGCACCCCTACGACGGAAACGCCGTGGGCCGCGCCTGGAACCCCAACCCCGACCCCTCGGAAGCGCCCCGCCTCAAGGAGCTGTACCGCAAGGAAGTCAAGTGGGTGGATGCCGAGCTCGGCAAGTTCTTCGACTGGATGCGCACGCAGGAGGCCTGGGACGACACCCTCGTGGTCGTCACCGCCGACCACGGCGAGGAGTTCCAGGAGCACGGCGGCTGGTGGCACGGCATCACGCTCTACGATGAGCAGATTCACGTCCCCCTCATCATGAAGCCCCCCGGCGACAAGCTGGCGGGTGCCCGGGTGCCCTGGCAGGTCCGCGAGATCGATGTCGCCCCCACCATCGGCACGTTCGCCAAGGCCGAGCTGCCCCCCAACTGGCAGGGCCACGACATCTTCGACTCGGATGCGGTCACCGCCATCGACCTCATGCTCAACCCGCCTCCGCCGCCCCCCGCACCGGAAGAAGGTGCTGAAGGCGAAGCTGAAGAAGCGGCGCCCACTCCGGCCGCAGCTCCCGTCGTCACCCACGAGACCCTCGCCCGCGTTGCCGTGGCCGAGCAGAACTTCGAAGGCAACGACATCCAGGCCATTCGCCACGAAGCCTGCAAGTACATCGAAGCCAACGAAGGCAACCCGCGTGGCCTGCCCACCACGGCCCTCTTCGACCTCGACAAGGACCGCACCGAGCAGACCAACCTCGCTGGTGGCGCCACCGGACGCTGCGACCCCGCATCGCTGCAGGCCGAGATGAAGGACACCATCGCGAAGGCCGCCGACAACGAGATCACAAGCGATGAAGGCGAGATGTCCTGCGCCGACTGCGAGCGCCTCATGGCCCTTGGCTACATGAGCGACTGCACCGGCCCCTGCGGCGGCTGATTCAGTCGGCTGGAGCTACTGTGGTCGCTCGAGGACCAGCACTGTCCCCCTCGGGCGACCTCCTCCGGCCGCTCCACGTCGTCCAGGCGGCGGCCTTTCCCTTCCCGTCGCCCCAAGGCAGCCAGGTGTACGTGCGCGGCATGTCCCTGGCGCTTGCGCGTCTTGGGCACCAGGTCACGGTCGCTTGCTACGCTCACGGCGTGGGAGACGTCGACCCCGAGTACGCGGTGGTTCGCACGCCACCGGTCCCCGGCTACGACAACCTCCGGGCAGGCCCCGACTTTGTGAAGCCCATCCTCGACGCCGCTCTGGCCGTGCAGCTGGCCCGCATCGGGGGCGACGTGGTGCACGCGCACAATTACGAAGCGCCCCTCGCCGCGGCACTGGCTCGAGTCCGCACCCGCACGCCCATCGTGTACTGCGCCCACAACACCATGGGCGAAGAGCTGCACACCTACTTCGAGCGCCCCCTCGCCCGACGGGTGGCCCGCAGGCTGGGGCGACTGCTCGACCGCACGGTCCCCCGCCTGGCCGACCACGCTCTGGCCATCCACGACGGCGCCGTTCCCGTCCTCCAAGGCCTCGGCTGCGCCCGCGTCACCTGTGTGCCTCCGGGCGTCGACCCCCACGACCTCCGGCCCTGCCGCCCGGCGCCCCTCCCCAGCGTCCCGCGGGTGGTCTACGCCGGCAACCCCGACAGCTACCAGGACCTCGACGTCCTCATCGATGCCATGCGCGCGCTCCCCGACGTCGAGCTGCTGATGGTGAGCGCCAGCCCCCTCGACCACTGGGCCAGCCAGGGGCTGCCGAACGCCCGCTTCATCCAGACCACCTCATTCGACGAGGTACGCGCCTATCTGGCTGCTTCCACCGTTGCGGCGCTGCCCCGCACGGTGTGCACCGGCTACCCCATCAAGATGCTCAACTACCTTGGGATGGGACTGCCCACGGTCGCTGCAGAGGGCTCCGCCCGACCCCTTCCCGGTGTGGTGTCTGTGCCCAACCATGATGCACCGGCGATGGCTGCCGCGATTCGCGCGCTGGTCGATGCTCCCGAGCGTTGTGCTGCGCTCGGCCACGATGCCCGCCAGCACGTCCTCGACCACTGCACGTGGGCCGCTCGGGCGAAAGACCTGGAGGGGGTCTACCGTCAGGTGCTCGCAGCACAGGCGTGACAGGGTGACGGGTTGCGGTTCCAGCCTGTATGATGCCGCCAGTGTGTGTCACCGGGTGGTCCCTTTCGGGCACTCGACGACGAGGAGACAGGTCATGCGCATCAACTGGAGCCCACGCCCCCGAGCGGCGCTCACCGCCTTCAGCGAAGGTGGATCCACGAGTGCGCTCCGCCTCGTGAGCCTTCTCGGCCTGTTGGCCGTCGCGGGCTGCGAGCCCACCAAGGACGACTGTGTCTTCGGGTGTGGCAATGGCTCCGGCGACGACGGCACCACCGAGACCGGCACCACCGACACCGACGACCCCGAGACCGGCGAGCCCCCCGACACCAGCGACTCCGGCGGCGAAGAAGACGGCTCGTTCGACGAACCCGGCGACACCGTCGCGTACGAAGACGAAGATGGTGAGGTCTTCCTCGACCTCGGCGACGCCTCCGGCGACGAGTCCAACAAAGACCAGGAATTCCTGTACGTCGTGGTGAACAAGGGCGAGAGCGCGCTTGGGTACCAGCTCAGCTACATCACCAGCGAGTCGGCAGAAGGGCCCCCGCCTCCCGCTGTCTCGGCACGTCCGTCCCTGTCACCCGAGCGCGCCGACCTCCGCGATGCCATCCGGGCCGGCCGCATCGGTCCAGCCACACCGCCTCCGCCGTCCGACTTCACCGACGCAGACATCGGCAAGGAAGAGACCGAATTCCGCGTGCGCTCGTCCAAGGAAGAAGAAGACGAGTTCGAGCTGGTCGACGCCACGCTCTGGGCCGTCGGCGACACCGTGAACATCTGGGTCGACAACGACTGGCCCATCGACTGGGACTACGACTGCGACGGTGTTCCCGATCAACCCGATGCCCGCGGCGCCAACGGCTTCGACAACTGCGACCTGTCGGTCATCGCCGACGCCATCGACGCCAACATCTACCCCACGCTGTCGGCCACCTTCGGGGATGTTCCCGACGTCAACGAAGACGGCAAGGTCACCGTCGTCATCACGCCGGTCCTCAACGCCATGACGGCATTCGTCGAGGATGAAGAAGACATCGGCACTCTGGTTCGCTCGTACGTCGACCCCGAGACCGACCTCAACGACTACGACATCTCGGGCAACCCACTGTCCGATGAACAGGAAATCATCTACGTCTTCGCACCAGACGCCAACGGCTTTGCCAACCCCGCGGCCCGCACCACGGTCGAGGCCTACACCCAGATGGAGCTGCTGGCCGAGGTGGCCCGCGGGTACGTCTGGCTGATGTCCTACAAGTACAAGGTCATCGACGGCGGTGGCGACCCCGAAGACGCCTGGGTGCTCGAGGGCCTCAGCGCCATGGGAGCCGACCTTACCGGCTTCGGCGCGGTCTACTACGACGACGTCTGGGACTACCTCGACGCCCCCAACCTCACCGCACTGGTCAACACCGACGACAGCGAGGTCATCAACACCCAGCAGTGGGGGGCCCAGTTCCTCTTCTTCCGCTGGATGTACGAAAACGCCGGTGGGATCATCTCTTCCGAGTCCGAGACTCCGGGCGCCGAGCTCATGGCGCAGCTCATCCAGTCCACTGCCGCGGGCACCGAAAACGTCGAGGCCACCACCGGCTGGGACATGTCCAAGCTCGTGGTTGGCTGGCAGGTGGCGCTGGCCACATCCGGACGCACGCTCTCTTCCGGCGACCCCCTCGTCGACACCACCGAGTGGCCGCCGTACTCCGACGCCACCACCATCACGGCGCCCATCGAGAGCCCCACCAGCGGCGACCTCTACGGCGCCAACGGCTACCAGACCGGCATCAACGTGAGCGGCACCAACGTCTTCATGGAAGGCGGCACCACCGACTCCCCCACCGAAAACGAGACCCGCCGGGTCATCACATCGGGCGCCGACTTCAGCACGCTGGTCACCGGCATCGACTACTACGGCTACGTCGAGGGCGGGTACGGTGCCCAGGTGGTGCGTCTGGCCGACATTCCCTACGAAACGGCCACCCTCCGCATCGACGCCGACGGCTCCGACTACGCCGGTGTCGTCGTCCGCCTCGAAGACCCCACCGACGTCAACTACTCGGTGGAGAACATCTTCTCGTCCACCGACCCCTCCAGCCTCGAGCTGCCCGCGCTTCCGTCGGATGGGTCGCCCATCTACGGCTACGGAGAGATCCAGCCGCCCGGCGCCACGTACGTCGTGACCGCCGAAGACCAGACCGCCGCCGAAGTGGTCGACACCGACCGCTGGCTGCTCGACCTCTCCGACCGCACCGTGGGCGAAGAAGTCAACGTCGCCATCCACCTCACGCGCCGGTACACCGACGCCAGTGGCAGCGAGGGCCCGTCCGACATCTGGCTGGCAGTGGTCGAAGAAGACGCCGTCCCGCGTCCGTCCACGGCATCGTCCAGCCAAAGCTGCGGTGAGCCCGACGTCATCGAGTGGCAGTTCCCGTCCACCGTCCTCGACTACCTCTACTACCAGCTGTTCCTCTCTGGCACGTCCTTCGGCTCGTCTACGGGCGACGAAGGTGCCGAGGGTGAAGGGGAGGGCGAAGGCGAGGGTGAGGGAGAAGGCGAAGGTGAAGGCGAGGGCGAGGGCGAGGGTGCTGCGTTCGCCGCCTGTGGCACCAAGACTGGCGAGACCCTCTCGTGTGCTGTCGACTGGGACCGCGACGAGGTGCCCGACGCCGACGAACCCCAGCCCAAGACCTTCCTCGAGCAGCTCGACACGCTGGCCTGTGCGCTCGTGGACAACGACGAAGACGGCTACCAGCCCTACGACCCCGAGTCGGTCTTCGACCTCGACGAAACAGACTCCGACGACGAGTCCTACTACGACCGTGCCCGCAACCTCGGCGGACGTGCGGTGAGCGAGGGCGAAGAAGCCTTCTACTTCGGTACTCTCACCGGCGGCGAGCAGTATGTGCTGGTCGTGGGCGCGGGCTCCGATGAAGGCGCCTACGAGCTGCAGGTCCGCCAGGTCGACTGACCACGCGGGCCGTGCGCCCGGCAAGCGGGTAGGCGGTCGCCATGACGCCCGACCGCCGACCGCCACCTCCCACCCGTCGGGAGTGGACCCGCTTCTTCAGCTTCTTCTTCCTCACCCTCGTCTCCGTGTTCCTGAGCTACGGGTGGTGGTGGAGCGGCGGCGACCCCTTCACCGACAGCGAGGCCTTCTGGGACAGCGCCCAGTTCGCGCTGGGGCTGATGGGCATCCTGGGGGCCCACGAGGCCGGGCACTACATCGTGGCGCGCAGGCACGGCATGGACCAGACCCTGCCGTTCTTCATCCCGTTCCCGCTCGCATTCGGCACGCTGGGCGCAATCATCCGCCTGCGCACCCCGCCACGCACCCGCACGGCGCTGCTGGAGATGGGGGCGGCGGGACCGCTCGCAGGCTTTGTGGTGGCCCTCGTGGTGTTGGCGCTCGGGCTTCCAGGCACGGTGGAACACGCGGTGCCCGAGGTCGTCATGACCTGGCCACCGCCGCCTCCCGAGCCCCCTGGACCGGTGGGTGAAGCGCTCGGTGCCGCCCTGGGCGCTCTGGCGTCGATCTTGCCCGAAGGGGAAGCGGTCGACGGCCTGCCGCTCACCATCATGGCCAACCCCCTCGTCATGGACATCCTCGGTCTGGCCGTGCTGGGCGAGGCTCCCGGGCGCTACGCCGAGCTCACCCCCCTCGGGCTTGCAGGTTGGGCCGGGTGCTTCCTCACGGCCATGAACCTCCTGCCCATTGGTCAGCTCGATGGTGGCCACGTCCTGCGGGCCATCGCACCGCGGGCGGCCGAAGTCGTCGCACGGGTGGGACTCGTGATGGTGGGGCTGGCCGGCTTCGTGTTCTGGCAGGGCTGGACGGTCTGGGCTGTGTTGCTGTGGCTCCTCGGCGCGTGGCGAGGGCTTCCGGCACGCAACCTCGAAGCCCCGTCCACCCGGGCCCGCGTCATCGCCGCACTCACCGCGGTCACCCTGGTGCTGTGCTTCATGCCCAACCCCGTCGAGTCCGAGACGGTGTCCTGGGATGAGCTGCGGGTCATCGATCAACACGGCGAGCGGGTTCCGCCGGAAGCCCTGCGAACCTGGTGGTCAGACCTCCGAGATGAGGGTTGACTTGCCAATAGGGTGGCCCCGCTGGATCTGAGGAAGTAGGGCATCTGGGCGCGGTCGCCACGGAGCGACGTGATGACAGAGGTGACCATGGTCCTCCTACGCAGCTGGAGCGCTCCCCTCGTGGCGGCGAGCGGTCTGATGATGGCCCCCCTGGTGTCCTCGGCGGCGCCATTCTCCGTCGAGTCGCCGAGCCACCTCACACGGGAGGCTGCGGACCAGGAACGGAAGCAAGCCATCGACGCCGGTGCCAACCCCGACCGAACCCGCATTGTCCGGCGGTACGAGCGTGGCGCGGGCTGGCGGTACCTCGTGCATGTCGACGAAGTGCAGAAGCAAGGGCAGGTCGACAAGATCGTGGCAGTCCTGGCCGACGGCGAGCGAACCCCACGTGTGGTCGATCTTGCCACTGGAACCGCCGTTGCCGTGACCGCTCCCCCGCCCTCTCCGCCAGCCCCCACGGCTGCACCTGCGGCCCCGGTCGCCGATGCAGAAGCTCCGTCCAGGCGCGCCCGTCGCGAGGCGGACGGCGTCTTGTCTGCCGCGGTGGTGGCCCATGGGGGTGTCGACGGGGGGCTGGCAGTCCTGTCCAAGGCCGACCACGTCACCTTCCAGTTCATCCGCGAAGTTCCGGTAGACGGCGGCACACTGAAGGCGAAGCACGTCTACCGCCACTCAGGCAAGGCCCATCGCCTCGACGTGTCCGTTCAGAAGGGCAAGGGCGTCGACAGCACCACCGTTGTGGCCCCGAGCGGCGGAGCGTGGGTGGTCACCGGAGACCAGACCGTTCCGCGCGACACAGACCGCACGCGAGAAATCGTCGGACGTTTCGCGCCTGATCAGCTGCTCCGGGTGTCGCTCGGAGTCGCCGCCGACATCGAGACGGCCACTGCGTGGCGAGAGCTGCGCGTGATTGGTCCCGAAGGCGACGACCTGGTGGTCCTCCGTCCGGAGGGGGGCCCATCGGGTGGGCTGGTGGAGGTTGCCTTCTCCCGTGCAGACCACCGCTTGCGTCGCCTGGTCCTCGACGACCACGGCCGGCGGACGGTCTACTTTTTCGACGACTACCGCGAGGTGATGCCGGGCGTGATCGTTCCCCACGAAAGCGAGGTCCAACGCGATGGCAAGCTGCTGGAGGCCCTTCAGGTGCTGGGGCTCGATGCGGGCTCGCCCATCCCCGAGTCCTTGTTCTCGCCCGGGGCGAAGAAATAGATCACGGGAAGCTGCCGGGCTTACGTGACGAGCAGGTGACCTGAACAAGTTTCTTAGCAGACGAAGCGAACCATGCTTGACAGGTCTCGGGAGCAGCCATATATCCGCGAGCGCTTCACCGGGGCCCTCACCGCGAAGCCCTCCGAACTCTCGGGGTGCGATGCGAAAACGGTGGAGAGCCGGCCTGATGCGCTGGCGTAGCTCAACTGGCAGAGCAACGGTTTTGTAAACCGTAGGTTGCGGGTTCGAGTCCCACCGCCAGCACTCCGGTTTGATCTTTCTAAAAGCACGTACGTTGAGTGGACCGATTGCGGGGGGTTGCCCGAGCGGTCAAAGGGAGCGGGCTGTAAACCCGCCGGCTATGCCTACAGTGGTTCAAATCCACTACCCCCCACTCTTTCCACTCACGTACGTGACTTGCGGGAATAGCTCAGTTGGTAGAGCATCAGCCTTCCAAGCTGAGGGTCGCGGGTTCGAATCCCGTTTCCCGCTCCAAGCCCATGTAGCTCAGTGGTAGAGCACACCCTTGGTAAGGGTGAGGTCACCGGTTCAAGTCCGGTCATGGGCTCCACTTCCCCCCTACAGTCGCCCCACCTCATGGTGGGGCGTGTGCATAGACGCTCGCTGCGGCACCACGTCCGCGAAGGTGGCTGACATGGCCAAGGAAAAGTTCGACCGCTCCAAGCCCCACGTGAACATCGGCACGATCGGCCACGTGGACCACGGCAAGACCACCCTCACCGCAGCGATCACCATGACGCTCGCTGAGGCTGGCGGCTCCACCGCGATGAACTACGAGGACATCGACAAGGCGCCGGAAGAAAAGGCCCGCGGTATCACGATCAACACCGCTCACGTCGAGTACGAGACCCAGAACCGGCACTACGCTCACGTCGACTGCCCCGGTCACGCCGACTACATCAAGAACATGATCACCGGTGCTGCCCAGATGGACGGCGCTATCCTCGTGGTCTCCGCCGCTGACGGCCCGATGCCCCAGACCAAGGAGCACGTCCTCCTTGCTCGCCAGGTCAACGTGCCCGCCATCGTGGTGTTCCTGAACAAGGTCGACCAGCTCGACGACGAAGAGCTCCTCGAGCTCGTCGAGATGGAAGTTCGCGAGCTCCTCTCCGAGTACGAGTTCGACGGCGACGACGTCCCCGTGGTGCGCGGCTCCGCTCTCCTCGCCACCCAGGGCGACACCTCCGAGATCGGCAAGCCCGCCATCCTCGAGCTCATGGCTGCCGTGGATGACTACATCCCCGAGCCCGAGCGCGACACCGACAAGCCCTTCCTCATGCCCGTCGAAGACGTCTTCTCGATCACCGGCCGCGGCACCGTCGCTACCGGTCGTATCGAGCGTGGCATCATCCACACCGGCGACAAGGTCGAGGTGGTTGGCATCAAGGACACCCGCGAGACCACCATCACGGGCGTCGAGATGTTCCGCAAGATCCTTGACGAGGGCCAGGCTGGTGACAACGCTGGTCTCCTCCTCCGCGGCATCAAGCGCGAAGAAATCGAGCGTGGCCAGGTGCTTTGCAAGCCGAAGTCCATCACGCCCCACACCAAGTTCAAGTGCTCGGTCTTCATCCTGAAGAAGGAAGAGGGCGGTCGCCACAAGCCGTTCTTCAACGGCTACCGTCCCCAGTTCTACTTCCGGACCACCGACGTCACCGGCAAGATCAGCCTTCCCGAAGGCACCAAGATGGTCATGCCCGGCGACCAGGTCGACCTCGAAGTCGAGCTCATCACCCCCATCGCCATTGAAGACCAGCTCCGCTTCGCTATCCGCGAAGGTGGTCGTACGGTCGGCGCTGGCGTCGTCACCGACATCATCGAGTAAAGCTCCGTCGCTCCTTCGGGAGCACCGGAACACAAAGAGGGTGGCGTTCTGCGCCACCCTTCTTTCTGGGTACCCCCCAACCCGCGTGCCGGATCTCGTGCATTTGAGCCTTGCGCTCCGCACAGAGGTGTAGTAGCAGGCGTGGGTGCCCAGACAGCCCAAGGTAGATCCGTGAACAACCAGAGGTTCGTGCTCATGTCCTTCTTCGCAGCCGCTGTGCTGGTGGGCATGTCGTTGCAGGGTCTCGGTGCCCCGCTGCTTGCGAACTTCGAAGTGTCAAACCCCGAGCTGCTCCTGGGGCTCAACGCCACCAACCTGGCAGCGTTTGCAGTGGGTGTGGCCACGTTCCTTGTGCTCAACCGCCATCCCGTGGCCTACCGCTTCACTGACGAAGTGGTCACGGAGTTCCGCAAGGTCACCTGGCCGAGTCGGGAAGAGACCATCCGGTCCACCACGGTTGTTGTGGTCTTCACGGTCATCGTGGCCAGCGCCCTCGCCGGGTACGACTGGATCTGGGGCGAAATCACCAGCCGCGTGTTGTTCACCGAGAGCTGATGCGGGCGCCCGAAAGGGCGGGAGTGACAGGGACATGGCCAAGAAGTGGTACGTCGTACATACGTTTTCGGGTTTTGAGAACAAGGCCAAGCTCGCCCTCGAGCAGGCCATCGAACGCCACGGTCTTGAAGACCGCTTTGGCGACGTTCTGGTGCCCACTGAGTCCGTGGTCGAAGTCCGCAACGGACAGAAGAAGACCACCACCCGGAAGGTCTACCCCGGGTACATGTTCGTCCAGATGGAGAGTGACCGGGAGACCCGCCACGTGGTCACCAGCACTCCCCGCGTCTCGGGTTTCATCGGAGGGTCTCAGAACCCTCCTCCCGTCCCTGAGTCCGAAGTCATGCGTCTCCTCGGCCAGTCCGTCGAGACGGAAGAAAAGCCCAAGCCGGTGGTGAACTTCACCCGCGGCGAAGAGGTTCGGATCATCGACGGCTCCTTCGCTTCTCTCCTCGGCAAAGTCGAGGAAGTCAACCCTGCTCGCGCCAAGCTCCGCGTGATGGTCAGCATCTTCGGCCGTCCCACGCCTGTCGAGCTGGACTACACCCAGGTCGAACGCCAGGGTTGAGTTTCGCGCGTTTCGGAGAATTGTCATGGCCAAGAAGGTCGTCAACCAGATCAAGCTGCAGATTCAGGCCGGTCGCGCCAACCCCTCGCCCCCGATCGGGCCGGCGCTGGGTGGTGCGGGTGTGAACATCCCCCTGTTCTGCAAGGAATTCAACGCTCGGACGCAGGCCCAGGCCGCGGACAACCTGATCATCCCCACGGTGATCACGGTGTTCTCCGACCGTTCGTTCTCCTTCGAGCTCAAGACGCCCCCCGCGTCGGTGCTCCTCAAGAAGGCGGCAGGTATCGAGAAGGGCTCCGCTGAGCCCAACAAGAACAAGGTCGCCAACCTCTCCCCGGACCAGGTGGCCGAGATCGCGCAGACCAAGCTGCCCGACCTCAACACGGTCCATGTCGAAGCGGCGGCACGCTCCATCTCCGGCACTGCCCGGTCGATGGGCATCACCGTCAGCTGAATCCCAATCACCTCTTTGTGTCGCTCGGGGGAGAGGCTCAAGCCTCGCCTACCCCGGCGGTACGGGGTCGCTGTTGCGTCCCTGAGGAGTGCCCATGGCCAAAGGCGGAAAGAAATACCGCGAGAAGGCCCAACTGGTGGACCGCGGCAAGAAGTACGCGTTCGCGGAAGCCATCGAGCTGGTGAAGCAGACCGCTCCAGCGCGATTCGACGAAAGTGTCGACATCGCAGTCAAGCTGGGCGTCAACCCCCGTCACGCCGACCAGATGGTTCGTGGTGCGTGCAGCCTGCCGTACGGCACGGGCAAGAGCGTCCGGGTCGTGGTGTTCGCCCAAGGCGATGCTGCCCGCGCGGCGCAGGAAGCCGGTGCCGACTTTGTCGGTGCAGACGACCTCGTCCAGAAGATCATGAAGGAAGGCTGGCTCGACTTCGACAAGGTCGTCGCCACCCGTGACATGATGGGCAAGGTCGGCCGCCTCGGTCGGATCCTCGGTCCCCGTGGTCTCATGCCCAACCCCAAGGTGGGCACCGTTGTCGCCCCCGACCGGGTCGCTGAGACGGTTGGCGAGCTGAAGCGCGGCAAGATCGACTTCCGGGTCGAAAAGGCCGGCATCATCCACGCCTCCATCGGCAAGGTCTCCATGGACGCCGACAAGCTGGCCGCCAACGCTGCCACGCTCCTCGCCACGCTCCTTCGGATGAAGCCGAGCACCGCGAAGGGCACCTACGTGCGCTCCGTTGCCGTGTCGTCCACGATGGGCCCCGGTGTTCGTGTCGACACGCTTGACGCCACCAAGACCGCAGAGTCGCTCTAGGAGGTTGCCGTGAATCGCACGCAGAAGTTGGAAGTGGTGCAGGAGTTCGCTGAACGTCTCAGCAACGCTCCGTTCGTGGCAGTCGCTGACTACCGCGGCATCACCGTGGAACAGGTGAACGGTCTTCGTCGCACCCTGGAAGCCCAGGGTGTGGAATACCGCGTCATCAAGAACACCCTTGCCAAGCGGGCAATCGCTGGCACGCCGATGGAGGAGCTCGGTGAGCACCTCACCGGCATGTCTGGTTGGGTGTTGTCGGGTGAGGACCCGGTTGCAGCTGCGAAGGTGCTTCGCGACGCCACCAAGGACCTCGCAAAGGCCGAGACGTTCATCGTCAAGGCTGGCTACTTCGATGGCCAGACCCTTGACGCCGCAGGTGTTGCGAAGGTCGCAGACCTCCCCAGCAAGGAAGAGCTGCTCTCGCTGCTCCTCCGGACCCTTCAGGCTGCACCCCGCCAGGTCATGGGTGTCATCCGCGGTCCTGCTCGGGATCTGCTCTACCTTCTCAAGAACTACGAGGACAAGCTCGCCGGCGCCGACGCCGGAGAATAGTCCTTCCCCAACTCGGGCGGCGCTCGAAGCTCGTGCTGCCTGTAAGTCTTTCTACAAACCGTATTTGTCTGTAATCGGAGGAATTCCTCATGTCCGTTTCTCAAGCAGATGTCGTCGACTACATCAAGAACCTGAAGCTCGTCGAGGTCCAGGACCTCATCAAGGTCCTCGAGGACACCCTCGGTGTCGAGGCTTCGGCCCCCGTCGCAATGATGGCCGGCCCCGGAGCCGCCGCTGAAGAGGTCGAAGAGAAGACCGAGTTCGACGTCATCCTCAAGGAAATCGGTCCCAAGAAGATCGGCGTCATCAAGGTCGTCCGCGCCGTCACCGGCCTGGGCCTCAAGGATGCCAAGGGTCTCGTTGAGTCCGCCCCGAAGGAAGTCAAGACCGCTCTTCCCAAGGAAGAAGCCGAAGAGCTCAAGAAGAAGCTCGAAGAAGCCGGCGCGGTCGTCGAGATCAAGTGATCGACGCTGGGAGGGTCGCACTTTGCGGCCCTCCCTCTCGTTCATGCCCTGGAGCCACGCGTTCGCGTGGTTCCCGCCTCTGCGACACCCTTGAAGGTCGCATGGGCACCCAACGACCCTCTTTCAGGTCGTCATAAACGTGAGAGAACCCCCTCGTCGGACACGACACAGTCGTGTCGCAGCGCGCATGTACGCCCAACGCTGGGAGGCGTCGTGCTGTGCCTTGTCCGACTCTGATTTTGTCGACGGACCACGGCTGGTGCAGGGCACCTCGAGCCCCCGGATCGTGGGAACGTCTCTTGGAGCCCGCGATGCCTGATCTGTTGGCCAACAACTTCCGCCATCGGCGCAACTTTGCGAAGGTCCATCCGGCCATCGACGTGCTGAACCTGATCTCGATTCAGCGGGAGAGCTACGAAAAGTTCCTCCAGCTGGAAGTCGATGCCTCTGACCGCGAGACCTCCGGCCTCCAGGCGGTCTTCAAGAGCGTCTTCCCGATTCAGGACTTCAGCCACCGCGCCTCTCTCCAGTTCGTCAGCTACGACCTGGAAGAGCCGAAGTACGACGTGGATGAGTGCCGCGAGCGTGGCATGACCTTCTCCGCGCCGCTCAAGGTCACGGTTCGATTGGTCGTGTGGGATGTCGATACGGAAACCGACACCCGCCACGTGTCCAACATCAAGGAGCAGGAGGTCTTCTTCGGAGAGATCCCGCTCATGACGGCCAACGGTACGTTCATCGTGAACGGCACCGAGCGGGTCGTCGTCAGCCAGCTCCACCGCTCGCCGGGCATCTTCTTCTCGGCTGGCAAGAGCAAGACGGGCTCTTCCGGGAAGACCATCTTCACCGCGCGCATCATCCCCAGCCGCGGCTCCTGGATCGACTTCGAGTTCGACACCAAGGACATCCTGTACGTCCGCATCGACCGCCGCCGCAAGCTCCCGGCCACGGTCCTGCTGCGCGCGCTCGGGTACACCACCGAAGAGCTGCTGAACCACTTCTACCAGCGCGAGAAGTTCATCTTCACCGAGGACGGTTGGCTCAAGGAGACCACCGACGACCTCCTGAAGATTCAGACCGCCGACGTCGACGTCACCGACGGCAACGGCAAGGTCATCGTCCGCGCGGGCAAGAAGTTCCTCAAGCCGCACATTCGCCGCCTGCAGAAGGCCGGCATCCTCGTCGCCGAGACCCGTGAAGTGAACGGCCGCGAAGAGGAAGTGCTGGTGGGCCGGTTCCCGGTGCCCGAGACCTCCATCCTCGGCCGAATCTCCGCGTACGACGTCGTCGACATGGAGACCGGTGAGGTCGTGGTGGAGTGCAACTCCGAGATCAACGACGACGTCGTGGACCTGCTCCTCGACCGTGGCATCACCGAGGTCGAGACCCTCTACATCGACAACGTCATCGTTGGCTCCTTCCTCCGCGACACCCTGCTGGTCGACAAGATCGCCACCATGGAAGACGCGGTGGTGGAGATCTACCGGCGCCTTCGTCCCGGCGACCCGCCCACCTACGAAGCCGCGCTCACCCACTTCGAGAACCTGTTCTTCAACGCCGAGCGCTACGACCTCAGCAAGGTCGGCCGCCTGAAGGTCAACCACAAGCTCGGTCTGAACGTCGACCTCGACCAGACCACGCTCACCCGCGAAGACATCCTCCGGGTGGTGCAGTACCTCATCGACCTGAAGAACAACCGCGGCGAGGTCGACGACATCGACCACCTCGGCAACCGTCGAGTGCGTGCCGTCGGTGAGCTCCTCGAGACGCAGTACCGCATTGGTCTCGTCCGCATGGAGAAGGCCATCAAGGAACGGATGAGCTTGCAGGAGATCGAGGCGCTCATGCCGCACGATCTCATCAATGCCAAGCCCGTCTCCGCGGTGATCAAGGAGTTCTTCGGCTCGAGCCAGCTCTCCCAGTTCATGGATCAGACCAACCCGCTGTCCGAAGTCACGCACAAGCGTCGTCTCTCGGCCCTCGGCCCCGGTGGTCTCACCCGCGAACGTGCCGGCTTCGACGTCCGCGATGTCCACCCCACCCACTACGGTCGGGTGTGCCCCATCGAGACGCCGGAAGGCCCGAACATCGGCCTCATCGCGTCGTTGTCCACGTACGCCCGGGTCAACGAGTACGGCTTCATCGAGACGCCCTACCAGCTCGTCGAAGAGTCGCGGATGACCGGCGTGGTCAAGTACATGACCGCCCTGGAAGAAGCGCCGCACACCATCGCGCAGGCCAACACCGACCGCAAGGACGACGGCCAGATCGCCGATGAGTACGTCACTGCCCGCAACGGCGGCGAGTACTACCTGGCCAGTCGCAACGACATCACCCTGATGGATGTCTCGCCGAACCAGCTCGTGTCGGTCGCTGCGGCGCTCGTTCCGTTCCTCGAGAACGACGACGCCAACCGCGCGCTCATGGGCTCGAACATGCAGCGCCAGGCTGTCCCGGTCGTCCGCACCGAAGCACCGCTGGTCGGTACCGGCATGGAGCGGGTTGTGGCCCGCGACTCCGGCGTCACGGCGGTCGTCCGGCGTGCCGGTGTCATCGAGAACGTCGACGCCACGCGTATCGTCGTGAAGACCGAGTCCGAGGGTGATGATGTGGGCGGCGACGTCGACATCTACAACCTCACCAAGTTCACCCGGTCCAACCAGAACACCTGCATCAACCAGAAGCCGGTGGTCAAGCCGGGCGACAAGGTGGAACCCGGCGACATCATCGCCGACGGTCCGGCCACCGAGATGGGTGAGCTCGCGCTCGGCCAGAACTGTGTCGTCGCGTTCATGCCGTGGCAGGGGTACAACTTCGAGGACTCCATCCTGGTCTCGGAGCGCCTGGTCCGCGAGGACTACTTCACCTCGATTCACGTCGAAGAGTTCGAGGTCGCGGCCCGCGACACCAAGCTCGGCAAGGAAGAGATCACGCGCGACATCCCGAATGTCGGCGAGGAGGCCATGCGCAACCTCGACGACGCCGGCATCGTGCGGGTGGGCGCCTACGTGAAGAGCGGCGACATCCTCGTCGGCAAGATCACGCCCAAGGGCGAGACCCAGCTTTCCCCCGAAGAGAAGCTCCTGCGGGCCATCTTCGGTGAGAAGGCCGGCGACGTGAAGGACTCCTCGCTCAAGGTGCCTCCGGGTGTCGAAGGCGTCGTGATGGGGGCCCAGGTCTTCGCGCGCGAAGGAGTCGAGAAGGACTCCCGCGCCCTCGAGATCGAGAAGCTCGCCATTGCCCGCATCGAGCGCGACCGCGACGAGAAGGTCCGCACCGTCCGCGACTCGGCCATGCGCCAGCTTGTTCGCCTGCTCGAAGGCCGCAGCTCTGGTGCCCGCGTCCTGGACGACATGACCGGCGAAGAGCTCATCGGTCGTGGCGAAGACTTCTCCGCCGACAACCTCGGCCGCCTGTCCTTCGACCAGTTCGACAAGATCACCGTCGAAGACGGGGAAGAGGTCGAAGAGGCCGTCTGGGCACTCGTTGACCGCGTTCGCGAGAAGGAAGACCAGATCCGTGAGAAGTTCGCGGCCAAGGTCGAGCGCCAACAGAAGGGCGATGAGCTTTCTCCCGGTGTCATCAAGCTCGTGAAGGTCTACGTCGCCATCAAGCGCAAGCTGCAGGTCGGCGACAAGATGGCCGGTCGACACGGCAACAAGGGTGTCATCTCCAAGATCATGGCCGCCGAGGACATGCCGTACCTGACGGACGGCACTCCGGTCGACATCGTGCTCAACCCGCTCGGCGTTCCGTCGCGGATGAACGTGGGCCAGATCCTCGAGACGCACCTGGGCTGGGCTGCCCGCGGCCTTGGCATCCGCATTGGCGAGATGCTCGACGAGGCCTACGGCACCGAAGCACTGCGCGAGTACCTCATCGCGGCGATGGAACGTCAGCACGATGTGGTGGCATTCCTCAAGGACGCCACCGACGCCGAGCTTCGTCGCTTCGGCGCGAAGTACCGCCGGGGTGTCACCACCGCTACGCCGGTCTTCGCCGGTGCAGGGGAGGGCGAGATCAAGCGGGCCCTGAAGCTCGCTGGCCTCGACGACGACGGACGCTCCATCCTGTTCGACGGTCGCACCGGCGAGCCCTTCGCCAACCGGGTCACCGTGGGCGTCATGTACGTCCTGAAGCTGCACCACCTCGTCGACGAGAAGATTCACGCTCGGAGCATCGGGCCGTACTCGCTCGTCACTCAGCAGCCGCTGGGTGGTAAGGCGCAGTTCGGTGGCCAGCGTCTCGGCGAGATGGAAGTGTGGGCTCTCGAGGCCTACGGTGCTGCCTTCACGCTGCAGGAGTTCCTGACGGTCAAGTCCGACGACGTGGCCGGCCGGACCCGCATGTACGAGTCCATCGTCAAGGGTGAGAACGTCCTCGAGGCGGGTCTTCCCGAAAGTTTCAACGTGCTTGTCAAGGAGCTCCAGGCGCTTGCGCTTGATGTGGAGCTCATCGAAGACAAGCAGGTCCTTCGCCAGCCCTGAACGGAGCGGCCCGCGCTGCCCCGTCCATTCCAAGATTTCAGGGAGACCTTCTCATGAAGGATATCTACAACCTGTTCGAGAAGCCGAAGAACCCCCTCAACTACGTGGCGGTTCGCATTGGGCTGGCCGCTCCGGAGAAGATCCGGGCTTGGTCTCATGGTGAGGTCAAGAAGCCCGAGACGATCAACTACCGGACGTTCAAGCCCGAGCGTGATGGCCTGTTCTGCGCCCGCATCTTCGGGCCGAACAAGGACTACGAGTGCCTTTGCGGCAAGTACAAGCGGATGAAGCACCGCGGCATCACCTGCGAGAAGTGTGGTGTCGAGGTCATCCAGAGCAAGGTGCGCCGTGAGCGCCTGGGCCACATCGACCTGGCCACCCCCGTTGCGCACATCTGGTTCCTCAAGAGCCTCCCGAGCCGCATCGGCAACCTGCTCGACATCTCGCTGAAGGACCTCGAGAAGGTCCTGTACTGCGAAGCCTACATGGTCACGAACCCCGGTGAGTCGACCCTCCGTGAGGGTGAAATCCTCACCGAGGAAGACTACCGCGAAGCCATCGACACCTTCGGCTACGGTGCCTTCGAAGTGGGCATGGGTGGTGAGGTCATCCGTGACTTCCTCGCCCGCATGGACATCAACGGGCTGTCCGAAGAGCTGCGCCTCAACATGAAGGAGACCAGCTCCGAGGCTCAGCGCCGGAAGATCTCCAAGCGCCTGAAGATTGTCGAGGCCTTCCGCGACAGCGGCAACCGCCCCGAGTGGATGATGCTCGAGGTGGTGCCGGTCATTCCCCCCGACCTGCGCCCGCTCGTTCCGCTCGATGGTGGCCGCTTCGCCACCTCCGACCTCAACGACCTCTACCGTCGCGTCATCAACCGGAACAACCGCCTCAAGCGGCTCCAGGACCTGAACGCTCCGGAGATCATCATCCGCAACGAGAAGCGGATGATGCAGGAAGCTGTCGACGCCCTCTTCGACAACGGCCGTCGGGGCAAGACCTTCACCGGTCCCAACAAGCGCCCCCTTCGGTCGCTGTCCGACATGCTCAAGGGCAAGAACGGTCGCTTCCGTCAGAACCTGCTGGGTAAGCGCGTCGACTACTCTGGCCGTTCCGTCATCGTGGTCGGTCCCGAGCTTCGTCTGCACCAGTGCGGTCTTCCGAAGAAGATGGCCCTCGAGCTCTTCAAGCCGTTCATCTACAACAAGCTGGAAGAACGCGGGTTCGTCAACACCATCAAGGCCGCCAAGAAGATGGTGGAGCAGGAGCGTGAAGAGGTCTGGGACATCCTCGATGAGGTCATCAAGGAACACCCGGTCCTTCTCAACCGTGCACCCACCCTGCACCGCCTCGGCATGCAGGCCTTCGAGCCGCTGCTCACCGAGGGCAAGGCCATCCGCCTGCACCCGCTGGTGTGTACTGCCTTCAACGCCGACTTCGACGGCGACCAGATGGCAGTCCACCTGCCGCTCTCGGTCGAAGCACAGATCGAAGCCCGCGTGCTGATGATGTCCACCAACAACATCCTCAGCCCGGCCCACGGTCGTCCGATCATCAACCCGTCGCAGGACATCGTTCTCGGCAGCTACTACATGACGCGTGAGCGCTACGGCGTGAAGGGCCAGGACCGCGTGTTCGCCGGCCCCGAAGAGGTCGTGTCCGCCTTCGACGCCGGTGAGGTCGACCTCCTCGCTCGCATCAAGGTGCGCATGCCCACTCCGGCCACGCCGCACCGTGTCATCGACGAGCTGACCGAGCTGGGTGACGGCCACCTCGTGATGGGTGTCGACAACGTGGATGGCACTTCCGACGCGGTCCACGTCTACCGTGGTGGTACCCGCACCGCGAAGGGCGGCGGCGACCTCGGCGAGTTCGCCATCGTCGGCGGTGATGTGGCCGCAACCATCGGCAATGCTGACCCCGTCGGCAACCCGGTGGGCGTGGTGCGACTGCTCGACTGTGGTGAGACCGCCACTCCCGCCGAAGGCTGCTGGACCTTCGCCGCAACCTCGCTCCGCGACGGTGATGTTCCCCCGGTCGCCTACGATGCGGATGGCAATGAAGCTGCCGGTGTGGAGGTGTCCGGTGAGGGCTTCCACGCTGTTGGCTACGAGCTGCCCAAGCTCCGTGGCGTGAACCGCGTGGTGGGCGTCATCCACCCCATCATCGAAGACCCCTCCGCAGGCGAAGGGCTCGATGCTCGGTTCAACCCGAACCGTCGCTTCGATCTCGCTCGCTCGGCCGTCAAGGCCCTCCGCGAGCGCTTCCCCGACGAGCTGGTCGTGGTCGTGCTGCCTCGCGGCATGTTCGGCTACCACGGACTCGTTCCGTCGGACAGCGAGGGCGCACTCGTCGAGACCACCGTTGGTCGGGTCATCTTCTACACCATCGTGCCCGACCAGGTGCCGTTCCGCCTGGTCAACCGCGCGCTGGGCAAGAAGGCGCTCGGTGAGCTCATCGACCGCAGCTACCGCGACGCCGGTGCCAAGCGGACGGTCCTCTTCGCCGACGCCATGATGGCGCTTGGCTTCGGGATGGCCACCAAGGCCGGTGTGTCGATCTGCATCGACGACATGCACATCCCGTCGAGCAAGCAGACCATCCTCGACGCCGCTTCCGAAGAAGTCCGCGAGACCGAAGCCCAGTACAACGACGGCCTCATCACCATGGGTGAGAAGTACAACAAGGTCGTCGACATCTGGTCGAAGGTCACCGACGAAGTCTCCAAGGAACTCATCCAGGAGATCTCGACGGAGATGGTGGAAGGTCTCGACGGTACCTCGGTGCTTCAGGCCAGCTTCAACTCCATCTTCATGATGGTGGACTCGGGCGCTCGTGGCTCGAAGACGCAGATTCGCCAGCTGGCGGGCATGCGCGGTCTCATGGCCAAGCCCTCGGGCGAGATCATCGAGACGCCCATCACCGCGAACTTCCGCGAAGGCCTCACGGTTCACGAGTACTTCATCTCCACGCACGGCGCGCGGAAGGGTCTCGCAGACACCGCACTCAAGACCGCCAACTCCGGCTACCTCACGCGTCGTCTCGTCGACGTCGTCCAGGACTTCATCGTGACGGCGAAGGACTGCGGCACCCGTGAGGGCCTCGAGATCAGCAGCCTCATCGAAGGCGGCGAGGTCATCGAGCATGTGGGTGAGCGTGTCCTCGGTCGCGTGGCTGCCGAAGACATCCTCGACCCCTACAGCGGCGAAGTCCTGGTTGCCCGCAACGGCATGCTCGACGAAACCACCGTGGCGAAGATTGTCCAGGCTGGCGTCGAGACCGTGCGCATCCGCTCGGTTCTCAGCTGCGACATGCGCTGGGGCGTCTGCGCCATGTGCTACGGACGCGACCTCGCTCGCGGCAAGCTCATCAACGTGGGCGAGTCCGTCGGTGTCATCGCGGCCCAGTCCATCGGCGAGCCCGGCACGCAGCTCACGATGCGGACCTTCCACATCGGTGGTGCTGCATCGTCCCAGGCCAGCGAGTCGTACCTCGAGCTCAAGAACAGCGGAACCATCAAGTTCAGCGACCACCTCGACACCGTGACCAACCGCGACGGCCAGGCTGTTGCGGTCACGCGGAACGGCGAGATCTACGTGGTCGATGACAAGGGCCGCGAGCGCGAGCGCTACGGCATCAACTACGGTGCAACCATCCTCGTGAAGCCCGGAGACCGGGTGTCCGCGAAGACCCGCATCGCAGAGTGGGACCCCTTCACCACGCCCATCATCGCCCACGAAGCCGGCGTCTGCCGCTACGAGGACATCGAGGATGGTCGCTCGGTCGCTCAGCAGGCCGACGAGCTCACCGGTCGTGTTCGTACCGTCGTCACCGACTTCAAGGACACCGACCTCAAGCCGCGCCTGGTCCTCCAGGTTCCGGACGGCGACGGCTACCGCATGCGGGCCCGCTACTTCCTCCCCGTGGGTGCCAACATCCTCGTGGCGGAAGGGGAGCAGCTCCACGCAGGTGACGTCCTGGCCAAGATTCCACGCGAATCGCAGAAGACCAAGGACATCACCGGTGGTCTGCCCCGTGTCGCCGAGCTCTTCGAGGCTCGCAAGCCCAAGGACGTCGCCATCATCACCGAGATTGATGGTGTGGTTTCCTTCGGCCGCGACACCAAGGGCAAGCGCCGCGTCGTCGTCACTCCCGAGACCGGCGAGCCGCAGGAATACCTCATCCCCAAGGACAAGAACATCATCGCGAACGAAGGCGACTACGTCCGCGCGGGTGACTCGCTGATGGATGGTGCGGTGAACCCGCACGACATCCTGAAGATCCAGGGTGAAGAGGCACTGGCTCGGTACCTGCTCGACGAAATCCAGGAGGTCTACCGCCTCCAGGGCGTCAAGATCAACGACAAGCACATCGAAGTCATCTGCCGCCAGATGCTTCGGCGCGTCAAGATCAAGTCCGTCGGCGACACCGAGTTCCTGGTCGACGAGCATGTCGAGAAGTGGCGCTTCGAAGACGAGAACCGTCGTGTGGCGATGCAGGGGCTGCGTCCGGCTGTGGCCGAGTCGCTCCTCCTCGGCATCACCAAGGCCTCGTTGTCGACCGACAGCTTCCTGTCTGCTGCCTCGTTCCAGGAAACCACACGCGTCCTCACGGAAGCGTCGATCAACGGCAAGGTGGACCATCTCCGTGGCCTCAAGGAGAACATCCTCATGGGCCGCCTGATCCCCGCCGGCACCGGCTTCAACGCCTACCAGCGCCTGAAGATGGTCGTTGAGAGCGGATCGGGATCCGAAGAGTTGGTCGCGAGCAAGTAGCCATCGTCCATTTCGTTGACACCATGCCCGCGATGCAGTAAATGCCGCGGGCTGTCTGGCGGGGTCCGGCTCTCCGGTCGTCCCCGCCACATTGATTTCAGGAAAGAATCATGCCCACCATCAACCAGTTGGTCCGGAAGGGTCGGCGTCGGACGCAGAAGAAAACTGCTTCCCCCGCCCTGAAGGCCTCGCCGCAGAAGCGTGGTGTGTGCACTCGCGTGTACACCACCACCCCGAAGAAGCCCAACTCCGCACTCCGCAAGGTCGCTCGTGTGCGTCTGGTCAACGGGATGGAGGTCACCGCCTACATCCCGGGTGAAGGTCACAACCTCCAGGAACACTCCACGGTCATGATTCGTGGTGGTCGTGTGAAGGACCTTCCCGGTGTCCGGTACCACATCATCCGCGGCACGCTCGACACCCAGGGCGTCAGCAACCGCCGCCAGGGTCGCTCCAAGTATGGCGTGAAGCGTCCCAAGGACTCGAAGCGGTAGGAGACTGAATAATGCCCCGTCGTCGCGAAGTACCCAAGCGTCCCGTTATGCGGGACCCCAAGTACGGTGACACCGATGTCACCAAGTTCATGAACGTCGTCATGCAAGACGGCAAGAAGGCTGTAGCCGAGCAGATCGTCTACGGTGCCTTCGATGTCGTCGCTGACCGCACCCGCGAAGATCCGCTCAAGATCTTCCATCGCGCCCTGGAGAACTGCCAGCCCGCAGTCGAGGTCAAGTCTCGCCGCGTTGGTGGTGCTACCTACCAGGTGCCCGTCGAGGTCGCTTCTGGTCGGCAGATGGCTCTCGCCATGCGTTGGCTCGTGATGTTTGCGCGGAAGCGCCCTGGTCGTTCCATGCGTGACAAGCTGGCGAACGAGCTCATCGAAGCTGCACACAACCGCGGCAATGCGGTTAAGCGGCGCGACGACGTCCACCGGATGGCTGAAGCCAACAAGGCTTTCGCTCACTACCGCTGGTAGTTCGGGCGCGCCCACCCTGGTAGGCGCACCCACCACAGGGTCTCCCTGGAGGCCCACCCCGGGCCAGCCTTGCGCTGGCCCATGTCTCCTCTCCTTCGGGAGAGTACATACCTCGAGCGTGTGGCAGAGACAGCCGCGATGCCGAGGGGAATGTCATCTCGCTCCAGGCGGTGTCTGACCCCTCGGCAGTTGTGTGCTGTCCGGATTGGCTCAAGGGCCGGAAGCAACACCCTGCTTCCTCGACTCCAAGCAAGGAGTCCCCCTGGACTGGTGGCTTTCTCTCGAGACCACGTTTCTGCTGTCGGCTGTGTGCCGAGCGTGAGCTGGCAACGGCTGCGCAGCGGAAGCGAGCGAACGACTCGTTCGCGACAGGATTCATCGTGTACGCCGCCGCGTGCGGCAGGAGGGCCAGAGTGGCCAACACCCCCAAAATCCGGATTCGACTGAAGGCCTACGACCACAAGTTGCTCGACCGGTCGGCACGGGAGATCGTGGACACCGCCAAGCGGACCGGTGTCAACGTTCGCGGTCCCTTCCCGCTGCCCACCACTGTCAGCCGCTGGACGGTCCTGCGTGGTCCTCACGTCGACAAGAAGTCCCGCGAGCAGTTCGAGCGGCGCACCCATCACCGGCTTCTCGACATCGTCGAGCCCACCCAGGCAACGGTCGACGCGCTGATGAAGCTCGACCTGTCTGCAGGTGTGCACGTCGAGATCAAGTCGACCTGATCGGAGCATTCAGATGCCTACTCTCAACGTCTACGACACCGCCAAGGAAACCGTCGGCTCCATCGAGCTCGATGCTTCCGTGTTCGGTGTCGAGGTGCGCGAGCACCTCTTCCACGCGGCAGTTCGCTACCAGATGGCGAAGAAGCGGCAGGGCACCCACGCCACCAAGGGCCGGGCACTCATCAGCGGTGGCGGCAAGAAGCCGTTCCGCCAGAAGGGTACCGGTCGCGCTCGTCAGGGCACGACCCGTGCGCCCCATTGGCGCGGCGGTGGAGTCGTCCACGGACCGCACTACCGTTCCCACGCACACAAGCTGTCGAAGCGCACCCGTCGGGCTGCTCTTGTCGCTGCGCTCTCGCGTCGCGCCGAAGAGGGCCATGTCACGGTGTTCCAGTCGCTCTCGCTTCCCGAGGTCAAGACCCGCCAGGTGTCCGATCTCCTCAAGCGCTTCGAGATGAAGAAGGTCCTCGTTGTCACCTCCGGCAACGACGCCAACTTCGAGAAGTCGGCACGGAACATCCCCGGCGTGACCGTTCTGCCCGTGCAGGGCCTGAACGTCTACGACGTCCTCAACCACGAGCACCTTGCGCTCACGGTCGACGCTGTCGCCGGCATCGTCGAACGCCTGAAGGGGTGAATCATGGCTGAACTTCATGAGATTCTGATTCGGCCCATGGTGACGGAAAAGTCCGTCATCAACATGGAAGTCGACAACACCTACGTGTTCGAGGTCGGCCTCAAGGCCAACAAGCACCAGATTCGCTCGGCCGTCGAGACCGTGTACGCCGTCGAGGTGAGCGACGTGCGGACCCTCGTGGTGCGCGGGAAGTCCAAGCGCTTTGGCCGGTACATGGGCAAGCGCTCCAACTGGAAGAAGGCCTACATCACCTTGGCCGACGGCCACAGCATCCCGCTGCTGGACGAGTAAGGAGGCCGCGATGGGTACGCGCAAGTTCAACCCCACCACGCCCTCGCGGCGCTTCATGAGTGTCTCGGACTTCTCCGAGATCACTCGGAGCGAGCCCGAGCGCAGCTTGGTGAAGAAGTCGTCCCGTTCGGGCGGCCGCAACAACACCGGACGCACCACCGCACGCCACCGCGGCGGCGGTCACAAGCGTCGCTACCGTCAGATCGACTTCCGCCGCGACAAGACTGGGGTTCCCGGTCGCGTGGCTTCGGTCGAGTACGACCCCAACCGCAGCGCGCGCATTGCTCTCATCCACTTTGCGGATGGCGAGAAGCGCTACATCCTGGCCCCCAACGGCCTCAAGGTCGGCGCTACGGTCGTCACCGATGACGGTGCTGACATCCAGCCCGGCAACTGCATGCACCTGCACGCAGTTCCGCTCGGTACCTGGGTTCACAACGTCGAGATGCAGGCAGGCAAGGGTGGCCAGATGTGCCGCTCCGCTGGCTCGTACGCTCAGGTGATGGCGAAGGAAGGCGAGTACGTCCTCCTCCGTCTCCCCTCTGGTGAGCTCCGGCAGATCCACAAGCGCTGTCGGGCAACCATCGGCCAGGTGGGCAACCTCGAGCACGAGAACCGCAAGATTGGCAAGGCCGGCCGCAGTCGTTGGCTTGGTCGTCGTCCTGTGGTTCGCGGCACGGCGATGAACCCCATCGACCACCCCCATGGTGGTGGTGAGGGGCGCGCCAAGGGTCGTCACCCGGTCACCCCCTGGGGCAAGCCGACCAAGGGCTACAAGACCCGTGCTCGGAAGAAGCCTTCCAACAAGTTCATCGTCAAGCGTCGCAAGTAGACGGAGGCAGCCATGGCGCGTTCAATCAAGAAAGGTCCCTTCGTCGACCAGCACCTCCTCAAGAAGGTGTCCGTCGCTCGTGAGAGCGGTGGTCGGCAGGTGATCAAGACCTGGAGCCGTCGCTCCACCATCCTCCCCGATTTCCTCGGGCTGACCTTCGCGGTGCACAACGGCAAGAAGCACATCCCCGTGTACGTGACCGAGAACATGGTCGGTCACAAGCTGGGTGAGTTCGCCCCGACGCGCACCTACCACGGCCACGCCGCGGACAAGAAGTCGCGGGGCCGGTAGGCCACCCGTCAGCGAATGGAGTCTAGAATGGAATCCAAGGCAGTCCTCCGACTCGCACGGGTCTCTCCGCGTAAGGCACGGCTTGTCGCCGACCTCGTCCGCGGCATGGACGTGGGCGAGGCGCTGGAAGTCCTCACCTTCACGCGGAAGAAGTCTGCAGGCCTCATCAAGGGTCTCGTGGAATCGGCCGTCGCGAATGCAGAGTACAAGGCGAACCGCACCGACAACGAGCTTGATCTCGACCGTCTGGTGGTTCGTGACATCTACGTCGACCAGGGCCCCACGCTCCGCCGCTTCCGGCCGCGCGCCCGAGGCATGGCGACCAAGGTTCTGAAGAAGACCAGCCACATCACCGTGGTGCTGGCTGAGGGAGAAGTCTGATGGGTCAGAAAGTCCATCCTATCGGCTTTCGTGTTGGCGTCATTCGGGACTGGCAGTCCAAGTGGTACGCGGAGCGTGAATACCAGCGCTTCCTCCACGAAGACATCCAGATTCGTCGCCACCTGAAGAAGAAGCTGAAGGACGCCGGCGTCGCCCGAGTGACCATCGAGCGGGCAGCGAACAAGGCCAAGGTCTACGTTCACGCTGCCAAGCCCGGTCTCATCATCGGTAAGCGAGGCAGTGGCCTCGATGCGCTCCGGGCTGAGCTTCAGCGCATGAGCAACACCGAGGTCTTCCTGAACATCATTGAGGTTCGGAAGGTCGAGACCGACGCTGTGCTCGTGGCCGAAAACATCGCGGCCCAGCTCGAGAAGCGCGTCAGCTTCCGCCGGGCCATGAAGAAGGCTGTGACGCAGGCGCGTCGCTCGGGTGCCGAAGGCATCAAGGTCATCTGCTCCGGCCGCCTCGGCGGTGCGGAAATGGGCCGTACCGAGCGCTACCACGAAGGGCGCGTGCCGCTGCACACTCTTCGCGCCGACGTCGATTTCGGTCTGGCCGAAGCCAAGACCACCTACGGCATCATTGGGGTTCGCGTCTGGGTCTTCCGCGGCGAAGTTCTGCCGGGTGATGAAGACCGGGCTGCGTGAACCGCACCCTAGCTACTGGAGTCAACAATGCTTAGCCCAAAGCGGGTCAAGTACCGCAAGCGCCAAAAGGGCCGGATGCGGGGACTGGCACACCGGGGTTCCAAGGTTTCCTTCGGAGACTTCGGTCTCCAGGCGACCGAGTGCGGGTGGCTCACCGCTCGCCAGATCGAAGCCGGTCGTATTGCACTCACCCGTCACGTGAAGCGTGGTGGTCAGGTTTGGATTCGCGTCTTTCCTGACAAGCCGCTGAGCAAGAAGCCCGCCGAAACTCGGATGGGTAAGGGTAAGGGCAACCCCGAGAAGTGGGTTGCGGTCGTCAAGCCTGGCCGCGTTCTCTACGAGCTCGAAGGTGTTCCGGAGGAGATGGCTCGTGAAGCCTTCCGCCTCTGTGGTCACAAGCTTCCGATCTCGACGCGTTTCATCCTTCGTCGTGAGGTGCTCTGATGGACGCCAACGGCCTCCGGGGTCTGGACGACCAGGCCCTTGTGCACCAGGAACTGTCCTGGGAGTTCGAGCTGACCCGCAAGTCGCTCGACCACCGTGCTGATCAGCTCGAAGACCCGTCCGTGCTCAAGAAGCTTCGGCGCAACATCGCGCGCGCACAGACTGTGCAGCGTGAGCGGGAAGCGTCGCAGGGCCTTCAGCGTGGTTCGCTTCGCCGCAACCATCGTGGGTCGTTCAACCCCCGTGCCGAAGCAGCTCCTGCAGCTGCTGCCGCCCAAGCTTCGTCCGGATTCCTCTCCGGCGTCGCGGGTCGCTTCGGCCTCGGTGGCGACGACTCCTAAGAACTTCGCGCTGAAAAGCGTGATCTCGGGTTGCGAGATTGCATCCGTGTGATACTCGCGGCCCGCTCGCGCCCCCGGACGCACCACGTGATGTGTCTGGGGGTGAGGTTGAGTCCCGCCTGGCGGGAGACCTTCCTCATCGCGAAATCATCCACTGAGATTGAGAGGTTGAGATGTCGGAAGTCTCCGTCAGCTCTGGTAAGCGTGAGCTCGTCGGCCGCGTGGTCTCCGCGAAGATGGACAAGACCGTCGTCGTCGAGGTGGTGCGCCGCGTGATGCATCCCCGCTACCGCAAGTACGTCAACCGTCGGAAGACCTACAAGGCACACGACGAAAACAACGAATACTCGCTGAACGACCGCGTGGTCATCCGGGAGTCGCGTCCGCTCTCCCGCACCAAGCGTTGGGTTGTCACGGGTGCTGCCGAGGTCCGCTGACCATTTGGTCAGTGTGACGTCGACCGAAAGGGGTTTGACATGATTCAGATGCAGTCCGTGATGGACGTCGCTGACAACTCTGGTGCCAAGAAGATCATGTGCATCAAGGTCATCGGTGGCAGCAAGCGGAAGTACGCTTCCGTTGGTGACATCGTTGTGTGCAGCGTGAAAGACGCCCTGCCCAACGGCAAGGTGAAGAAGGGCTCACTGGCCAAGGCCGTGATCGTCCGCACGTCGAAGGAAATCCGGCGCCGTGATGGCTCCTACATTCGCTTCGACAACAACTCGGCTGTCCTTGTCGACAAGGATGGCGAGCCCATCGGCACCCGTATCTTCGGGCCGGTCGCTCGCGAGCTTCGCGCGAAGAACTTCATGAAGATCGTGTCGCTCGCGCCGGAGGTTCTCTGACAATGGCCACCAAGTTCAAGATCCGCCAGAACGACACCGTCGTCGTCACGGCTGGAAAGCACAAGGGACGGACCGGCCGCGTCCTTCGCATCCTCAAGTCGAAGGAGCGCGTTGTCGTCGAAGGCGTCAACGTGGTCGAACGCCATGTCAAGCCCCGTGGGGGTCAGCCTGGCGGCACGATGCGCAAGGAACTTCCGCTCCACATCTCCAACGTGGCTCTCTGGGATGCCGAGAACCAGGTTCGCCGCAAGGTGGGCTGGAAGCTGGTCGAGGACGGCGACAAAGTTCGCAAGGTCCGTTTCGACAAGCGCACTCAGAAAGCGATTGACTGAGCGTCAACCCGGCTCGAGGCAGTAGCCCGAGTCGGATTGAGCGCTCGCATCAGGGGTATCAAAGATGCAGCCTCGTCTGAAGACCATGTACCGGGAAGAGGTCGCTGCTGGTCTGCTCACCAAGTTCTCCTACAAGAACGTGATGCAGGTCCCGCGACTCACCAAGATCGTTGTGAACACGAGCATGAAGGAAGCCATCCAGAACGTGAAGCTTCTGGATGCCGCTGCCACCGAGCTCACACTCATCACCGGTCAGAAGGCCATCGTTCGCCGCGCTCGGCGCTCGATTGCAAACTTCAAGCTCCGTGAAGGAATGCCCATCGGGGCGAAAGTGACCCTTCGCGGCACCATGATGTGGGAGTTCCTCGACCGTCTCGTCACGGTCGCGATTCCCCGGATTCGCGACTTCCGTGGGCTCGACCCCAGCGGATTTGACGGTCGTGGCAACTACAACATGGGCATTACTGAACAGATTGTCTTTCCCGAGATCGAGTACGACAACGTCAAGCGTATCAACGGGATGAACATCACCTTTGTGACGACCGCCGACAGTGATGACGAAGCACGTGAGCTGCTTGGTCTCCTCGGCGTCCCGTTCCGCAAGTAGTACAGATTCGGAGTTCGAGATGGCCAAGAAGTCCATGATCGCAAAGTCCAAGCGGACGCCGAAGTTCAAGGTCCGCGCGGGCAACCGTTGCCCTCTGTGTGGTCGGCCGCGCGGCTACCTTCGCGCGTTCGACATGTGTCGCATCTGCTTCCGGACGCTTGCCCTTGAAGGGCAGATTCCCGGAGTGAAGAAGGCCTCCTGGTGAACTCGCACACTGCTCTCGCCGGCCTCGAACGGCCCGAGAGCATCGAGAGGATTCTATGACTGATCCCATTGCAGATCTGCTGACGCGGATCCGGAACGCCATCGGTGCGGGACACTCCAGCCTCCTGGTTCCCCGCTCCCGCCTCAAGCTCGCCATCGTGCGTATCTTGAAGGCTGAGGGCTTCATCGAGGGCTACATCGACATCGATGAGGGTCCGCAGGGCAAGATCAAGGTCTTTCCCCGCTACGATGAAGAGAACCAGGCCATCATCCGGGGCCTCGTCCGCGTGAGCAAGCCCTCGCGCCGCAAGTACGTTGGCAAGCACGACGTTCCGCGCGTGCGCAACGGCCTTGGCGTCGCCATTCTCACCACTCCTCGCGGTGTCCTCACCGACCGCGATGCTCGCAAGGCGGGCGTCGGCGGGGAAGTCATCTGCTACGTCTGGTAGCGGAAGGAGCGGATAGAAAATGTCCCGTATTGGCAAGAAGCCCGTCACCGTGCCCTCTGGCGTCGACGTCTCGTACGCCGGCGGAGAGCTGAAGGTGAAGGGCCCCAAGGGCAACATCTCCCGCAAGATTGCGCATGGCGTGAGCTTTGAGCGGGACGGTGATGTCATCACTGTCGTTCGTGCCAACAACTCCGGTCCGGTTCGCGCGGCCCATGGCCTCATGCGCGCACTCCTGGCCAACATGGTCGAAGGCGTGACGAAGGGCTTTACGAAGAACCTCGAGATCATCGGGGTTGGGTACAAGGCCGAGATCAAGGGTCGCATGCTTGTCATGAACCTTGGCTTCAGCCATCCCATCAAGTATCCCTTCCCCGACGGCATCGACATTGTCGTGAACCCCAAGGACCGCACGAAGGTGTCGGTTCAGGGCATCGACAAGGAAACTGTTGGCCAGGTCGCGGCTGAGCTCCGCGGCTACCGTCCGCCGGACAGCTACAAGGGCAAGGGTGTTCGCTACGTCGGCGAGCAGGTGCGCCTCAAGGCTGGCAAGTCCGGTCAGTAGACCGTCGGACTTCAAGGATTTCAAGATGAGCAAAACCAACAAGAAGCACGCCGCTCGTATTCGGCGCAAGGCGCACATCCGGAAGACTGTCCGCGGCACCGCGGCCCGTCCCCGTCTGTCTGTGTTCCGCTCTGCGTCGCACATCTACGCGCAGGTCGTGGACGACGTCTCGGGTCGCACCATTGTCAGCGCCAACACCCTCCAGGCCGACCTCCGTGGCGATGGTTCGGGCAACAAGGAAGGTGCTTCGCGTGTCGGCACTGCCGTCGCAGAGCGTGCCATTGCCGCCGGCGTGAGCCAGGTGGTCTTCGACCGGAACGGCTTTCTGTTCCACGGTCGGGTGAAGGCACTTGCTGACGCCGCTCGGGCCGCAGGCCTCAAGTTCTGAACGCGGCTGCTTCGGCAGCTGCAGGAGATTTCTCATGAGCAAGATGGGTGGTGGTCGCGGACGTCGGGAACGGCGCCGCGAAGAAGACAGCGGCCTCATCGAAAAGACCGTCTTCGTCAACCGGGTCTCGAAGGTCGTGAAGGGCGGTCGTCGCTTCAACTTCGCGTCCCTCGTGGTCGTCGGTGACGGACAGGGTCGCGTGGGTGTCGGACACGGAAAGGCGAACGAGGTGCCGGAGGCCATTCGTAAGGCCACTGAGCGCGCTCGCCGGAACATGTTCAGCGTTCCGATCGTCGATGGCACTGTGCCGCATTTCATCATCGGTCACTTCGGAGCCGCCAAGGTGGTCCTCCGTCCGGCCTCTCCCGGTACCGGCGTCATCGCGGGCACTGTGGTTCGTTCGCTGCTCGACGCAGCTGGCTACCACAACATGCTCACGAAGGTTCTCGGCACCAACAACCCCCACAACGTCGTGCGCGCCGTGGTGGACGCGCTTCAGCGGCTCGAGTCGCCGGAGCAGTACGCCGCTCGCGTGGGCAAGAACGTCGATGACCTGATGGGCGACTACAACGTCGGCGCCCATGTCTGGGGTCAGGGCGCCCACAGCGCATAGGAGGTCGATGTGGCCAAGAAGCTACAGGTGACTTTGAAGCGGAGCGTCATTGGTTCGAACCAGTCCCAGCGGGCAACGGTTCGCGGTCTCGGCCTCCGTCGTATCAATCACACTCGTGTTCTCGAGAACACCCCGGCAGTTCGCGGCATGGTCAAGAAGGTCCTGCACCTTGTTGATGTCGCCGAAGTCGAAGTCGGCTGAGCCGGGCTGGAGTCCAAAATGGCAAACGAATTGAGCAGGCTCTCGCCGCCCGCCGGGTCGACGCGCAAGCGCATGCGCGTGGGCCGTGGTGAAGGCTCTGGCAAGGGCAAGACCGCAGGTCGCGGACAGAAGGGCCAGCGTGCGCGCGGCACCATCAAGCGCGGCTTTGAGGGCGGGCAGATGCCTCTGGCACGTCGCCTCCCCAAGCGCGGCTTCAAGAACATCTTCGCCAAGCAGTTCACCGAGGTTCGCCTCGACCGCATCGCCCAGCGCTTCGAAGCGGGTGAAGTTGTTGACGCTGCGGCCTTGAAGGCACGCGGTGTGGTGTCCAAGGTGTGCAAGGACGGTATCAAGGTCCTTGGGAACGGTGAGATTTCCCATGCACTGACCGTTCGCGCGGCTAAGTTCACCCGGTCAGCCGCTGAGAAGATTGCTGCGGCCGGTGGGGTCGCCGAGGAAGTGTAGAGTGGTCGAGGCCATCGCCAACATCTTCCGGGTCGCAGACCTGCGAAGCCGGATCCTGTTCACGTTGGCGATGCTCGCCATCTTCCGCTTGGGCGTGTTCATCCCTGCACCCGGGGTGGACCGCGTTGCGCTGGGCGATTTCTTCGCCTCTGCCGGGGACAACCTCTTCGGCATGTACAACATGTTCAGTGGGGGCGCGCTCGCGCAGTTCAGCGTGTTCGTCCTCGGCATCATGCCGTACATCAGCGCGTCCATCATCATGCAGCTCGGTCAGGTGGTCGTCCCCCAGATCGAGCGCATGCGTGCTGAGGGACAGGCTGGTCGCAAGAAGATCAACCAGTACACCCGCTACCTCACCATCGGCATCGCCATCATTCAGTCGCTCGCCATTGCGTACGGCCTGGAGCAGATGAAGACGTCGAGCGGGGCCGAAGTGGTCCTCGAGGCTGGGTGGTCCTTCCGGATGATGACGGTCATCACCATGACCGCCGGAAGCTGCTTCGTGATGTGGCTCGGTGAACAGATCACCGACCGTGGCGTCGGCAACGGCGCTTCGCTCATCATCACGGCAGGCATCATCGCAGGCATGCCGGGCGCTGTTCTCAACATGAAGAGCAAGCTCGACATCGGCGAAATCAACCTGCTCGAGACGGTCCTGCTCGCCGCGTTCATGTTCGGCGTCATCATGGGCATCGTCTTCATCGAGCGGGGCCAGCGACGGATCCCGATCCAATACGCCAAGCGTGTGGTGGGGAGACGGATCTATGGAGGCCAGGCCACGCACCTGCCCCTCAAGGTCAACGTCTCTGGCGTCATTCCGCCCATCTTCGCGTCGTCGATGATGATGTTCCCGGCCACGGTCGGAACGGTGTACCCGCACCCCATCTTCGAGACCCTCTCCAGCCAGTTCATGCCTGGCACGTGGGTGTACAACCTCACGTACGTCGGTCTCATCGTCTTCTTCGCCTACTTCTACACGGCCGTGACCTTCAACCCGGTCGACGTGGCAGACAATCTGCGGAAGAACGGCGGCTACATTCCCGGCGTGCGTCCGGGCAAGCAGACCGCCGACTACCTCGACCGCATCCTCACCCGCCTCACGGGCGGCGGCAGCGTCTACCTCGCTGCGGTCTGTATCCTCCCCACCGTACTCACCACGATGTATGGTCTGCCGTTCTTCTTCGGCGGTACGGGGCTCCTCATCGTTGTGGGCGTCTCGCTCGACACGGTGGCGCAGATCGAAGGACACCTCCTCACTCAGCACTACGACGGGCTGCTTGGCTCGGGTGCTTCGAGGGGACGGGGGCGGCGCAAGCCGATCGGGAGCGTCTGATTCGGGCGCTTCGTCAGGAGAACCACATGGACGTCATTCTCTTTGGACCGCCAGGTGCCGGCAAGGGCACCCAGGCGACTGCTGCGTCGAATGCTGCTGGTGTTCCGCATGTGTCCACTGGCGACATCTTCCGGCACCACCTTCGCAATGGCACCGAGCTGGGGCAGAAGGTCCGTAGCTACATGAACGAAGGCAACCTCGTCCCCGACGAGCTCGTGCTCGAGGTTGTCGCGTCGCGTTTGGAACAGGACGATGCCGTGGGTGGCGTCCTGTTCGATGGCTTCCCGCGGACGGTCAACCAGGCCCGTCTGCTTCGCCGGTGGCTCCAGGAGCACGACCGCGACGTGAACGTGGTCATCAACCTGGTGGTTCCCGATGCGGTGGTCGAGGCCCGGCTGTCGGGTCGGCGGAGCTGCTTGAACTGCGGAGCGACGTACCACGTCGACCACAGTCCTCCGGCTGACGACGGCTCGTGCACCAAGTGTGGCACGCAAGTGGTGCAGCGCGACGACGACCAACCCGAGACCGTCCGCAAGCGCATTCAGACCTACCACAACGACACTGCCCCCGTGCTTGCGTGGGCCCGCGAGAGCGTTCGGGTTGTGGACGTGGACGCCAACCAGGCGATCTCCAATGTGCGGGAGGCAGTCCTCGCAGCATTGCGTTGACATGCTCTCTCGCTCGTGATTGACACTGCTCGGCCGGCGCAATAGCCGGCCGGGTGATTTTCGCGGGTCCCCACTGTGTGGGCCCGCACTTGTTCAAACCGATGAACCGGCACTGCCGGCGAGGTGTACTCATGAAGGTGAAAGCGTCTGTCGGACGTATTTGCGACAAGTGTCGCATCGTCCGTCGCCGCGGGGTCGTCCGCGTCCTCTGCGAAAACCCCAAGCACAAGCAGCGGCAGGGCTAAACCATGGCACGTATCGAAGGCGTCGACCTGCCCCGCAACAAGCGCGTCGACATCGCTCTGACCTACATCTACGGCATCGGCCGCACGCTCGCGCGGCAGATCCTCGATGAAGCCAACGTGGGCTACCACGTGCGCACCCAAGACCTCTCCGAGGTCGAGGTTGCTGCTATCCGCGACGTCATCCAGACCAGCTACAAGGTCGAGGGCGACCTCCGTAAGGAGATCGCGATGAACATCAAGCGGCTCATCGACATCAACTGCTACCGCGGCCTCCGCCACAAGCGTGGTCTTCCCGTTCGCGGCCAGCGCACCCACACCAACGCCCGGACCCGCAAGGGCCCCCGTCGCGCAATCACCCGGCGTCGCTAAGACAGGAGGTAGACCATGGCAGGTCCTCGCCGCGGCGGCCCCCGTCGCGTTCGTAAGAACATCCCCTCGGGCGTTGTCCACATCCAGGCAACGTTCAACAACACCATCGTCACCATCACCGACCCCAACGGGAACACGGTGTCTTGGTCCAGCGCGGGCGTCCGCGGCTTCAAGGGCTCTCGCAAGTCCACGCCGTTCGCTGCTCAGCTGGTCGCTGAAGACGCCGCCCGCAAGGCGATGGACCACGGCATGAAGGCGGTTGGCGTCTTTGTGAAGGGTCCTGGTGCCGGCCGTGAGTCCGCCCTGCGGGCCATCGCCAACTCGGGTCTCAAGATCACGCACATTCGCGACGTGACGCCCATCCCGCACAACGGATGCCGTCCGCCCAAGCGTCGTCGGGTCTGATGCGTTGACCGGTGTGGGTACGCCGGAGCTCTCGGGCTTCGGGGGGCGTACCCACCCACTGTGCAGGTGCAGAGTCGCGGCCCCGCGCGACAGAAACCTGCTCGGGAGATTTCATGGAAGGCAGTGTCGCAGTGAACTGGCGGCGCCATCGGGTGCCGCGGATGGTCGAGACCGTCAGCTCGAACGGAGACCGGTACGCACGCTTTGTGCTCCGTCCCCTCGAGCGTGGCTTCGGCGTCACCATCGGCAACTCGCTTCGTCGCGTGCTGTTGAGCAGCCTCCAAGGGGCTGCCATCACCTCGGTGAAGATCGACGGTGTGCTCCACGAGTTTTCGGCCAAGCAAGGCGTGGTCGAAGACATCACGGACATCATCCTCAACTTCAAGGGCGTGCGGATCCGCATGTACGGCGTCGAGCCCATTCAGGGCACCATCGACGTCCAGGGGCAACCTGGCGAGACCACCGTGGTCCGCGCCGGCGACCTCCGCTTCAGCGGTGATGCCGAAGTGCTCAACCCCGAGCAGCCCATTGCCACCATCACTCAGCCCATCCGCTTCTACTCTGAAGTGTCGGTTGAGCAGGGGCGTGGGTACGTGCCCGGTTCGATGAAGAAGGTCATGGACCTTCCCATCGGCACCATCCCCGTGGATGCCATCTACTCGCCCGTGCAGAAGGTCCGCTACGACGTGACCGCCTGCCGCGTGGGTGACCGCACCGACTTCGACGCACTCTCGCTCGAAGTCTGGACCGATGGCAGCGTGGCACCCGTTGACGCTGTGGCGTACGCCGCGAAGATCTTGAAGGAGCAGGCCTACGTCTTCTCCAACCTGGTCGACGCCGGTGGCTCCGCAGACGTTGGCTCCGACGAACCTTCCGAACCGATCAACGAGGCACTCTACCGCCGGGTCGATGAGCTCGAGCTCACGGTCCGCTCGGCCAACTGCCTCCAGAACGCTGGTATCGAATTCATCTGGCAGCTCGTTCAGAAGTCTGAATCCGACATGCTCAAGACCAAGAACTTTGGTCGCAAGAGCCTCGGAGAGATCAAGGACGTCCTCGCTGAGCTGGAGCTCTCCCTCGGGATGCGACTGCCGGACCACTTCAAGCCCCGCGGCACTCACTGACCGCGGGACCCACTGATTGGTCACACTCCCGGGCACGCTCGGCGGGTGTGAAGGAGTAGAAAATGCGTCACCTCAAGGCTGGTCGTCGGCTTGGGCGCACGAGTTCTCACCGGAAGGCCATGTACCGCAACATGGTCACCTCCCTGGTGGTTCATGGCCGCATCCGCACCACTCTCGCGAAGGCCAAGGAGCTGCGGAAGGTCGCAGACAAGATGGTCACCCTCGGCAAGGCGGTCACTCCCGCTGCGCTCGAGGCTGCAGAGGGTGAGGACTTCACCAAGCTGCGGGCCAAGCGGGTGCACAACATCCGCCGCGCTGCGCGCACCATCCAGGACCGGGAAGCTCTGAACATTCTGTTCAACGACCTTTCCGCCCGCTTTGCCGACCGTCCAGGCGGCTACACCCGCGTCTTCAAGGCCGGCTTCCGCGTGGGCGACAACGCCCCCATGGCCGTCATCGAGTTCGTGGGCACCCCCGGTCCCGCTGTGGAAGAGGGTGAGATGGCAGGCGAGTTCGGCGGCGAAGAGTAGATCTTCCCCACCGACACCGACGCCGAAGGTCCATGGCCTTCGGCGTCTTGCGTTCTTGATCCCGCCAGTTGTGCCGAAGCTGCGGGCCATTCGGCGAAATCGGGCTACGGGAGGCCCATCAGGAGAAGGTGCAGATGCACGGCACGGAGCTCATGAAAGACCGCTGGAGCACCTACCTTCGCGAGGCAGGGCTCAAGACCACCAAGCAACGCCGTGCGTTGTTCGAGTGCTTCGCAAAGGTGGAAGGGCACGTGTCCCTGGACGAGATGCTGCTCAAGGTGCAGCAGGTTGTCCCGGGCGTCGGCTATGCCACCGTCTACCGAACGATGAAGCTGTTCGTGCAGGCAGGGATTGCCGAAGAACGGCGGTTCGGAGATGGCCAGACCCGCTTCGAGCCCATCGCGGGCGAGCACGACCACCACGACCACCTCATCTGCCGCACCTGCGGTGCCATCTTCGAGTTCGAAGACGAAGAGATTGAGCGGCGCCAGGCAGCTGTTGCAGCAAAGCACGGCCTCCGCATTGTCGACCATCGGCTCGACATCTGGGCGGACTGCACCGCGCCCGCAGACTGCGAGCACCGTCGCAGGCGTGAAGCAGCATCTGCGCGGTAGGCACGGGACACAGAGAACAACAAGGGCCATGTCGACGCCGACATGGCCCTTTGTGTTGGTGGGGGCTGGCCCTATTCGGGAGCAGGCTCAGCCGGAGGAGCTGCAGCGCCACCGGCGTCGGGAGCCGCTGCCGGGGCTTCCATCGACGGTGCCTCGCTGGGAGCGGGCGTGGGCTCCGGAGCCTTGGGGGCCGGGGCTTCGGGCTTGGTGTCGCCCGGAATCTTGATCTGTGCCCGAGTGGCGGACGCACGCCGGCGCTCGTCCTGCTGCAGCTCTTCGAGCTCGTCGTCGAGACCGCCGCCTGCCCGGATCTTGTCGTTGCTGTACCAGGCGAGCGTGATGCTCGTGACCATGAACAGCGCGGCAACGGCCGTGGTGGCGCGGGTGAGAATCGTGCCGGAGCCGCGGGGACCGTACATCTGGTTGCCGCCGCCTCCGCCACCGAATGCCGCCGCGCCATCCTTGCCCGGCTGGAGCAGGATGATGAGAATCAGCGCGAAGCACAGCATGATGTGCAACGTGGTGATGAAGATGGTCATGGGGAATCTCCGAGATCACGGTGCCCGCGAGCGGGCCCCCGCCGGCTAACGTCCGCTTCGAGTTGCGGCATCCACGATGGCCACGAAGCTGTCTGCGGCAAGGCTTGCGCCGCCAACTAGTGCGCCATCGATGTCGGGCTGGTGCAGCAGTGCGCGTGCGTTGCCCGGCTTCACACTTCCCCCGTACTGGATGCGGACGGCATCGGCCACGAAAGACGGGTAGGCACGTCGCATCCAGCCGCGGATTGCGGCGTGCATGGCCTGAGCCATGTCGGGGGTGGCGGCGCGGCCGGTTCCGATGGCCCAGACGGGCTCGTACGCGATGGTGACTGTGGCGGCCTGGTCGGCAGTGAGCCCAGCGAACCCTGCGGCGAGCTGGGCTTCGACGACCGCGACAGCCTGGCCGCCGTCGCGCTGGTCGAGGGTCTCGCCCACACACAAGATGGGGAGCAGGCCGGAGCGCAGGGCTGCACGCACCTTCTCGCCCACCACCTCGTTGGTCTCGCCGTTGTCGCGACGCCGCTCGCTGTGGCCCACGATGACGTACTGGCAGCCTGCTTCACGCAGCATCGGACCGGACACACAGCCGGTGTGGGCACCGGAGTCGTTCCAGTGCAGGTCCTGGCCAGCCACGAACACTCCGGTGTGCTTGAGGCGGCCGACCACGGCCGGAATGCTGATGGCGACCGGGGCGACTGCAACGTCAACCTGGACGGTGTCGACCAGGCCGGCACGCAGTCCGCGGGCCAGCTCATCCGCAGCTGCGGGGCCGAGGTTCATCTTCCAGTTGCCAGCGATGAACGGGCGACGGGGCATGGGGGACTCCAAGGTGTGCGGGGACTGGATGACCGCGGCGGAAACGTCGACGCGGTCATCCCGGACGGCCCACCGGGGCGGACGGCGGCAGCAGCGCGCAGCGATGATGCCGTGGGGGAGCGCATCTTGATGCGCGGCGCGGGGGCTTGCCCCCGCAAAGACAAGGATAGATTTTCGGTGCGTTACCTACGCACCGAAAATCTAGCGGGCGGCTTCGCGGATGGCCTTGATGCCGGGGAGCTCCCGACCTTCGAGGAATTCCATCGAGGCGCCGCCGCCGGTGGAGACGTGGGACATCTTTTCGGCCAACCCGAAGGCTGCGACGGCAGCAGCACTGTCACCGCCACCCACCACCGTGAGGCCGTCGGACTTCGCGAATGCTTCGGCCACCGCGCGAGTACCGGCGGCAAACGCCTCTTCTTCGACCAATCCCAGGGGACCATTCCAGAAGAGCGTGCGGGCCGTCTCGAGCCGCGAGGCCCACTCGGCGCGGGTCTCGGGGCCGATGTCGAGGCCCATGCGGTCTTCGGGGATGGTGAGAACCGGCTCTGCCTCGTGGGTGGCGTCGATGGCGCCAGCTACCACGTGGTCGGTGGGGAGGAGCAGCTCGACGCCACGCTCTTCGCACCGCTCCATCACGCGCTTGGCGAGCAGGAGCTTGTCGTCTTCCACACGGCTGATGCCCACGTCGTCGCCGCGTGCGGCCATGAGCGTGTAGGCCATCGCGCCGCCGACGTAGATCACTTCGCACTTGCGGGCGAGCGTCTCGAGCACAGCCACCTTGTCGGACACCTTGGCCCCGCCGAGAACGGCGTGGAATGGCCGCTCGGGTTGGTCGGTGAGCTTGGAGAGCTCGCGAAGCTCACGCTCGACGAGGAGTCCGACCGCCACCTGAGAGCAGTGCGACACCACACCGGAAATCGAGGCGTGGGCCCGGTGCATCGCACCAAAGGCGTCGTTGACGTAGATGTCGGCGAGGCGCCCGAGGCCTGCGGCGAACGACTTGCCGTTCTTCTTCTCCCGACCGTCGAAACGCAGGTTCTCGAGGACGAGAACGCCCCCCTTGGGGAGGTCCTTGGCCACCTGCTCCACGCCGGCACCGATGGTGTCGGGCGAGAACAGGATGTCGTCTTCGAGGAGCTGCGCCAGATGTGCAGCGACGGGTTCGAGCGACAGGCCCGAGCGGCGCTTCCCACCGGGCCGGCCCAGGTGGCTACACAGGATGACGCGGCAGCCGCGGTCCCGGAGGAATTGGATGGTGGGGAGCGCCGCACGGATGCGGGTGTCGTCGGCGACCGTGCCGTCTGCGAGCGGCACATTGAAGTCGACCCGAACCAGGACGGCATCGCCCGGGTGGAGCTCGAGTGCGGTGAGACCGGGGACGTTCATCCGTTCTCCAGTGCGGCGAGGCGGTGGACCAGGTCGATCATTCGGCAGGAGAAGCCCCACTCGTTGTCGTACCAGGTGAGCACCTTGGCGGTGTGGGTGCCGACCACCTGCGTGAGGGGAAGGTCTGCGATGGAAGACCGGGAGTCGCCCACGAGGTCGGAGGACACGATGGGGGCCGTGGAGGCACCCAGGACACCCTTGAGGTCGCCGTTTGCGGCTTCGGTGAGGGCGGCGTTGATGGCCTCGACGGTGACCGGCTCGCGGGTGTTGACGACGAGGTCGACCAGCGAGACGTTGGGCGTGGGAACGCGGATGGCCATGCCGTTGAGCTTGCCGGCCAGCTGCGGAAGGACCAGCCCGACGGCCTTCGCGGCGCCCGTGCTGGTGGGCACGATGTTGACGGCGGCGGCCCGCGCGCGGCGGAGGTCTTTCTTGTGCGGGGCGTCGAGCAGGCGCTGGTCCATCGTGTACGCGTGAACGGTGGTCATGACACCGTTTTCGATGCCAAAGACAGCGTCGAGCACCTTGGCCACGGGGGCGAGGCAGTTGGTGGTGCACGAGGCGTTGGACACGATGCGGTGGTCGGCCGACAGGATGTGGTCGTTGACTCCCATCACCACAGTGGCGTCGGGGTCGGAGCCGGGCGCGCTGATGATGACCCGACCGGCGCCAGCGTCGATGTGCTTCTGTGCGCCTGCACGGGTGCGGAATGCGCCGGTGCACTCGAGCACGACGTCGACCTTGCGGTCTGCCCAGGGGAGGTTGGCCGGGTCGCGCTCGGCGGACGTGGGAATGAAGGTGCCGCGGACGTTGATGCCGCCTTCGGCCACTTCCACGCCCTCGAACCGACCGTGGACGGAGTCGTACGAGAGCAGGTGCGCGAGGGTGCTGTCTTCGGTGAGGTCGTTGATGTGGACGAACTCGATCTCGGGGTCGTCCCAAGCAGCGCGAAGGACACACCGACCGATGCGGCCGAATCCATTGAGGGCAACGCGGACAGGCATGGGCAGAACTCCAGTCGTTCAGACGAATCGCTCGGTTGGGCGAGCGTCGGTTTGAATCAGGATGTGGGGCGGTGGACGCTGAACTCCCGCTGGGAGGCGGTCTCGCCGGGGCTGCCGAGGTAACACGCGGCTCCCTCGGGTTCGCGTGACGGCCCTGTGCCCGCGCACGCATCGGCAGGAATCCCCCCACGGGATACGGCGGCCCGATGCCACTCCTCGTCGCGAACATCCCATGGCCGGGTGACGGGCACGACCCGCGCCCCCTGCTCGCCCAGCACCTGGGCATCCCGGTCCACGACATCGTCGAGAGTCAGCTGCTCAAGCGCTCTGTGGATGGTCGGCGCCGGCCTCCGGTGTGGCAGGCCAACTATCGGGTCGAGCTCACATCACCGGAGCTCGAGGCCCGATGCCTGGCCCGAAAGCTGCACGGTGTGCGGCCCTTTCGCGACCGCGACGAGTCTCGATGGGGCGCCAACCAGCGCGCTCCGCTCGACCCCTGTGCGTCATCGCTGCGCCCCATCGTGGTCGGCGCGGGGCCAGGTGGACTCTTCGCAGCGCTCGCCCTCGCAGAAGCCGGCGCACGGCCCATCCTCATCGAGCGAGGGGGGCCCGTCGAAGACCGTCACCACGACGTCCGGAAGTTCTGGCGCCACGCGCAGCTCAACCCCGAGTCCAACGTGGTCTTTGGAGAAGGCGGGGCGGGAGCCTTTTCCGATGGCAAGATCTACACGCGTCGGCGTGACGGCGACCTGGGCTGGATCTTTCGTCGGTTCGTCGACTTCGGAGCCAACCCCGACATCCTCGCAGAGGGCTGGGCCCACCTCGGCACCGACCGCATCCGCGCCATCCTGCCAGTGATGCGCCACCGGCTCCTCGACCTCGGCGCCGAAGTCCACTTCCACACCACCGTCTCGGGCCTCGTCCGCCACAACGGCCGGTGTGTAGGTGTGCAGACGGCCGATGGGCGGGAGTTCTCCGGTGATGCAGTCCTGCTCGCCACGGGCCACAGCGCGCGCGATGTCTGGCAGTTCCTCCTCGAGGCCGGTGTGCGCATGGAACAGCGCCCCATCCACATCGGCGCGCGCATCGAACACCCCCAGAAGCTCATCGACCGGGCCCGCTACGGCGCCCCTCGCGGCGACCTGCCCCCTGCCTCCTACCGGCTCACGTCCAACCCCCCGGCTCGCAAGGGCCGCGCCCCCACTCGGCGCGCCCACACCTTCTGCATGTGCCCGGGCGGCACCATCGTCGGCGCCACCAACCACCCCGGCCGCGTCGTCGTCAACGGCATGAGCTACTCGAAGCGCCAGGCCTGGTGGGCCAACAGCGCGGTCGTCACCGAGGTCTTCCCAGAAGACTACGGCGCCCCCGACCCCCTGGCTGGCACCCTGTATCAGGACGCCATCGAGCAACGGGCCTTCCGGGTGGGCGGTGGAGACTTCCGCGCGCCAGCACAGCGCGTGGTCGACCTCCTCGCGGGCCGGCCGTCCAAAGACCTGCCGCGCACGAGCTACCCCCTGGGCGTTACCCCCGCCGACCTCCGCGAGGTCCTCCCCAAGCCCATCCTTCAGGGCATGATGGCCGCCATTCGGCACTTCCACCGCAAGCTGCCCGGGTTCGCCGGACCCGACGCCGTGCTGGTCGCACCCGAGACCCGCACCACCGCGCCCGTGCGGGTTCTCCGCGACGAACACCTGGAAGCCGAGGGCCTGCCCGGCCTCTTCCCGGTGGGCGAGGGGGCGGGCTACGCTGGCGGAATCGTGAGCGCGGCCTTGGACGGACTCCGCGCCGCACAATCATTTGCCGCGCGGTATTCCACATCCGGGCCGGGGGCCCGAGGCTCGGAGTGAGCCCCGGGGCGCGCCATCAGCGGAACTTGGCGTCGATGGAGCCGTCCTTGGACAGCGTGAGCTGGGCGCGCACCTCAGCCCCGGCGTCACGGCCTGCACAGTCGGTCTTGTCCACGGTCCAGGCCACGGTGGCCACCTTGTCGGACTCGGCGGGCTCCATGGTCCACTTGCCGCTCTCGGTGCACTCCATCTTCTCTTCGTCGAACTCCACCCAGGCTGCGGCCTTCCAGGTGTTGTCCGCGGCGAAGGTCATGGTGTCGTACTTGAACTTGGCGCCCCCGGTGTCGGCGGGGCTGAAGTTGTTGAGCGACGCCGACATCAGCTTGGCGCCGAACTTCTTGCTGTTGCCGTCGTCGGGGGTGGTGGGCACCGACGGGCCTGCGGGGGCGGCTGCGGCAGTGGCTTCGTCGCCCTTGTCCTTCTTCTTTTTCTTGCCGGCGAGCGCGGGGCCTGCGACGAGGAGGGACAGAGCAGCGAGCGTGGTGACCGTGGACTTCATGAAAGCTCCCGTGAGCGTCGGTGAGACGGGTGGACGGCAGGCCGTCGTGCCGAGGGTGGCGCGGCTGCCGGGCCATCGTGGGGTGGGCATTGTACCGAATCGCACCCCGCATGCAGGCCGATGCTGGCGGCGCGGTGTGCATCCACAGACAGCACCCCTCCATCCCCCGGGCACCATCCCACCTTCCACCGCGGGCCTTACGCCATGACTTCACGCCGCCTGCACGCCTTGGTCCCCGTCGTGTATCTGGCGGCTGCAGCCCTGCTGTTGGGCCGCTCGGTGGTGGCGTTGGGGGGCAGCATCCCCGGTGCGGCCCGGTCGGATGTCTGGAACTCCCTGTGGTCCATCTGGTTTGTGTCCGACGCCCTGTCGGCCGGCCAGCTTCCTTGGCACACCACCCTCCTCGACCACCCCACGGGTGGCGTGCTGCTCGTCGCCGACCCCCTCGGGGCGCTCCTGTCGGTACCGCTCACGCTCGGTGCGGGCGTGGAAGCGGCCTATGCGGCGCTGGTGCTGGTTCGCGTGGCACTGTCGGGGTGGTCTGCCCATCTCCTCGCCGCTGAAGTGGTGGGGCCCGACCACGAACGAGGGCCTGCACCATGGGTGGCCGGACTGGCCATGCTGACGGCGCCCGTGCTGATCTCGGGCATCCACAACGGTACTTCCGAGGCCGCTGCCGTGGCGCCTGTCGCCCTTGCCGCCTGGGCGGCCCTCCGCACCACCCGGCGCAAGAGCCTTCCGTGGGCGCTGTTCGCGGCACTCCTCCTCGGCATCTCCACGCTCGCCAGTGGCTATGCGGCCGTGGTGGCCTATGTCTTCGTGGGCTTCGTGCTCCTGTTCGGCCCGTGGTCCACGAAGCGCGATGTAGCCCTCAAAGCGGGCGTTCTCGGAGGTGGGCTCGCGCTGTCCCTTCCCCTTGCCCGCGCCATCTCCCACGCTGCCACTGTGCGTGGAAACCTCGTGGGCATCAAGCATGGGGCCGAGCTGGCCAGCGTCCGTCGCACCACCGGACCCGCCGACCCCCTCGCATACCTGCTGGGCTTCGACTACCGCAGCCCCGACTTCCGCGAGATCTCCCGGTATGGCGAGGACTTCATCCACTGCCCCTATGTGGGCGTCGTCCTCGGCGGGGTGGTGCTCTGGGGCCTGTGGACCCACCGACGTCGCCTGCGCCCGGTGTCCTGGGTGCTCGTGGCAGGCGGGGTCACATTCCTCCTCAGCCTCGGTCCGGTCATCGTTCAAGGTGGCCTGGCATGGGTCTTTCTCGACGAACGTGTGTTCCCGATGCCCTACCTGCTGCTCGAGCGCCTTCCTGGCTTCGGCTCGCTGTCGCTCCTGTGGCGACTGGGCCTGGGGCCGGTCCTGGCGCTCTCGGTGCTTGCTGCGTGGTCGCTGCGTGGGCGTCCCCCGTGGCAGGTTGCGGTCGTCGGACTGTTGGTCCTCGTTGACTTTCGGGTCGTGGCGCCCACCGCTGGCCTGCCCGCCATGACCGACGCCCGCGTGCACACGTCGCTCGAAGCACTCTCCCAGTCTCCTGCCGGCGCGGTCCTCAACCATCCGGTGGTCGGCGGTCGCGCGTACCTTCACGAACAGACCACCCATGGTCAGCCGCTCGCCGCACGCCTCAACTTCCCGAACAATGGGGTGGGACGGGTGGTGTGGGAGGCTGCGCGCAAGGCCACCTCGCTCGACGACGCCGAAGCTCGCAAGCGCATCCGCCAGACGGCCCAAGACATGGGCGTTCGCTACGTGGTGGTGCACGACGACCCCGACGCCGGCCCCGACATGTACGACGACGCCGTGCGCAGCCTGGAGCGTCTGTTCCCCGCCCTTCCCGCCGATGGTCCGCGTGCAGAGTCCGGCCCACACGCCACACGCGTCACCGTCCTGCGGCTCTATTGAGCAGTCCTCCTCGACGCTTTCGCGATATGCGCGCGTCCCCCCGGTCCCATGGAGCCCCCGTTGGGTGCCCTCGTTCGCCAAGACACGTCCGTCATCGGTGCCCGATTTGCGGCGCCACGCCCACTGGATGGCCTGGAAGGGCCTGCCAGCCGGCTTCCCTTCCTCGGCATGACCCTCCTCGACCGTCAGCAGCGCGCCTTCCTCGAGCTGGGCCTCGACTTCGCTGACGCCGTCGTCGGACCCGACCACACCGAGCTCCCCGCCGACCGCATCCGCATCCTGGTCCGCGAAGACGTCGCCATCGGACAGCGTGCGGTCCAGCACTTTGTCGAACGCGCCAAGGAAGAGGGCCGCGACATCGCGTGGCGCGCATCCGGTCGCGTGGGCAACATCGCCAGCGAAGTGGCCCTCGGCTTCCCAGACGAACCCTGGCTCGTCGCCCTCCAGCCTGGCGAGCCCGCGTCACTGCACCGCATCGCCGAGTGCCCGTTCGTCGAAGTCGAGGTCGATGAACGCCTGGTCGAGTTTCCGCTCCCCCCCGGCCAGTTCGAAGCCGACGTCCTGGAGCTGCCCCTCACTGAGTCCCTCGTGCTTCCGTGTGGACACTGGGCGCAGCTGCTGTGGGCCAACCTCCTGGGCCTCGGACCCTACCTGTACCGCACCCTCGGCGGTCGCAATGTCGTCGAGATGGGGGTGCGTCTCGTGGGAGCGCTCGCCAGGGCCCGGTCCACCGACCCCGCCCGCGTGATGGCCACCTACCAGCGCATGGGCGACGAGTGCCGCATCCACCCCTCCGCCGTTGTCGAAGCCAGCTGGCTTGCCGATGGCGTGGAGATTGGCGCCAATGCGGTCGTGCGAGGCTGCATCCTGGGCGAGGGAGCCACCGTCGAGCCGCTGGCCATCGTCGAGGGGTCGGTGTTGGCAGCGCAGGCCACCGTCCAACGACAAGCGATGGTGAAGTACTCGGTCATCGGGGCGCGGGCCCATGCTGCGGGCGACATGCAGCTCGGCGTGCTCGACCGGCGCGCGGCTCTGAAGAAGACCGCTGCCCTCCTCGACCAGGCCGTGGGGGGGGCGGTCCGTGTGAATGCATGGGGACGCCTCGTTCGCGCGCCGCTGGGGCTGGCAGGGGTCGGGGTCGGGGCCGGTACCGTCATCGGCGCCAATGCCTTCGTTGCGGCGGGGCGCACGGTGCCCGCTGGACTGGTCGTCGTGCCCGCTCCTGCGTCGGTGCTACGCTCGGTGCCCGCCGACCTGCCGCAGGGTGCCTACGCCATCCACGACGGCACCCTCGTTCCCGCGCGCTCCGACGCCTGAAGGAGGCCCCCCCGATGTGGCTCTGGGGTCAGCCGGTCTTCGATAGCATCCTCATGGGCGGCTACCTGGCGCTCATGACCCTCATGTGGGGCGGCCTCGTGCTGGGCGTTCCGCGGTGGGGGCGGTCGCATCGCCTCGGACGTCCCATCGGTGCAGCACCCGACCGTGGCATCCGGGTCACCATCTGCATCCCTGCGCGGAACGAAGCCGACAACATCGCGGCATGCATCAGCGCCGCGCGCGCCCAGACCTGGCCCAACCTCGAGATTGTCGTGGTGGACGACCGCTCCACCGACGACACAGGAGCGGTCGCCCGAGCCGCCGCCGACACCGACCCCCGGGTGTGCGTGGTCGCTGGCACCGAGCCGCCGGAAGGGTGGTCGGGCAAGGCCTGGGCCTGCACTCGCGCCGCAGGGGAGGGGAGCGGCGAGCTGCTCGTCTTTGTCGACGCCGACGTCACCCTCCACCCCGACGCCATCCGGGCCACCATCGCCGCCATGGACGCCCGCGCGCTCGACCTCTTCTCCGCCTTCGGGACCTGGCGGCTGGAGTCGTTCTGGGAACAGGTGGCCATCCCGCCGGTGGGGTGGCTCATCCGTGGCTCCATCGACCTCGACGCCGTCAACGCTCCCGGCAAAGAAGCAGCCTTCGCCAACGGTCAGTTCATCGCCGTTCGCCGCGAGGCCTACACCAAGATCGACGGCCACGGCGCAGTCCGCGGCACCATCCTCGACGACGTCGCCCTCGCCACCGCCATCCAGCGCCGGGGGGGCCGCATCGGCCTGGTCGATGCGCCCTGGCTGTTCGAGGTCCGGCTGTACCGGTCGCTCGGCGCGGTGGTGGAGGGCTACGCCAAGAACCTCTACGAGGGCATGGACCGCCGCTTGTCCACCGGCGTGGGCGCCATCTTCTTCATCCTGGTGGGCACGCTGTTCCCGTATGTGGGAGTGGCGGCCGGAGTGGGGGCGCGGCTCGGGCTGCAGTGGCAGGTGCCCGGCTGGGGCTGGGTGCTCTGGTTTGTCGGGATTTGCGCGCTGCAGGTGGTGTTTCGCTACCGGGTCGATCGGCGCGACGGCCGCGACCCCCGGTTCTGCTGGACCCACGCCATCGGGAATCTTGTGCTGGTGTGGATCCTGATGCGGTCCATCGCCGGGCTCGAGACACAGTGGAAGGGCCGCCGGTTCATCGACGGTCGGCCGGTGGCATCTTCGGAGGCCTGACCGGACCGCGGGAGGGGACCCAAGACGAACGAAACCCCGGTGGGTGACACCGGGGTTCGTGGGTTCGCGATAGACGAGAGCGGGAGACGGGATTCGAACCCGCGACATCAAGCATGGCAAGCTTGTGCTCTACCAACTGAGCTACTCCCGCGGAAGCGCGATGGAGCGGGAGACGGGATTCGAACCCGCGACATCAAGCATGGCAAGCTTGTGCTCTACCAACTGAGCTACTCCCGCAGCGCATCGTGCGACTGCGTGCACCGAGATGGTGCAGACCGCGATGTCGAAGAACAGGGCCGAGGCCCGGTGCGCGCGAAGTGGTTGGGAGTCCAGCGAACTGTGCCGGACACCGGAGCCAACGCTCCCCCCGCGAGCCCAGCCCTTTTAACGAGACCGCTCGGGGCTGCAAGGGGAAAATGGTCCGACTTGTGTCCGGCGGACCACTGAGTATCGTCGTCATTGCTGGTGGTGACTTGATTATCGGTCGATTCGCGCGATAGAGTCCGTCGGGTCCGAAGCAGGCTGGCAAGCAGGCTCCAGACTCGCCTTTTCTACCCGAAAAGGCCCGTGGGATGGGAATGACCATGTGGTTGCTCTCGCCCGCCATCCGCACGGAATCCCGTGACGAACTGTTGCATTTGTGGCATCGTCGCGTGGACCTCCAGGACCACACCCCATTTGGTCCAGATCGCCGCCCCGATCCCCTCCCGTCCTCGCCGGAGAACGTCGATGACCCGCAAGCTGGCGCTACTCCTGTCCACCGGTCTCTTCGTTGCCGCGTGTGACGACAAGGCGGAGACCCCGATCGATACCTCGTCCACCGCCCCGGACATCACGGATCAGTCGGTTGACCAAGACCTCGACGGCGACGGCTGGAGCATCGCGCTCGGCGACTGCGACGACTCCAACGACGACGTCCACCCGGATGCCATCGAGGACTGCAACGGCCTCGACGACAACTGCAACGACGTCATCGATGAAGGCTTCGGCGACTCGGACGGGGACGGCACGGCCGACTGCACCGACACCGAAGAGTGCGATGGCCTCGACAACGACGGCGACGGCGAGGTCGATGAGGGCTACCCCGACGAAGACAACGATGGCGTGGCCGACTGCCTCGGGCGTGAGATCTGCGACGGCATCGACAACGACGGCGATGGCGAGATCGACGAGGACTTCGACCACGACGGCGACGGCTACACCGAGTGTGGCTCCGAGACCACGCCCGCCGACTGCGACGACGCCGACCCCACGATCTACCCGGGCGCGGAAGAAACCGACGGCGACCTCACCGACAACGACTGCGACAGCCTGGTCGACGAAGGGGACTGGGAGGGCGACGAGCTCTACATCTCCGAGATCATGGCCAACCCCGACAACGTCGACGACACCGAAGGCGAGTGGTTCGAGGTCTACAACGCCTCCGACGAGACCCTCATCCTGAACGGTCTGGTGCTGTCGTCCACGGTCGACGGCGACTACCACGTGGTCACCAGCAACGACCTCCTCATCGTCGAGCCCGGCGAGTACTTCGTCTTCGCCCGCAGCGACAACCCCTTCGAGAACGGTGGCCTCGACACCGTGGGCTACGCCTACGGCGACGACATCAGCCTGTCCAACGAGACCGACGGCATCGTGGTGGAAGCCGACGGCCTGGTGCTCGACACCGTCACGTGGGACGACGGCGCCACCTTCCCCGACCCCAACGGCGCGTCGATGTCGCTCGACCCCTCGTACCTCGACGCAATCGAGAACGACAACGGCGACTGGTGGTGTGAAGCCCGCCAGCAGTGGGCCACGGCCACCGACAAGGGCTCGCCCGGCGTGGAAAACCAGTACTGCTGGCCCACCGCCGTCGCGTCCTACGACGCCGAGATGTCCACGCTCTACACGTGCGACACCATCTACCTCGATGGCTCCGGCTCCTCCGACCCCACCGGTGAGCCCCTCACCTACGAGTGGGAGCTCGTCTCCGCGCCGAGCACGTCCATCCTCACCACCGCCGACATCGAAGAGACCACCGACGAGTCGCCCATCTTCATCCCCGATGATGTGGGCACGTACGTCTTCTCGCTCACCGTCGACAACGGCACCGAGTCCTCGCAGCCCAGCTACCTGTCGCTCGACATCGCGCTGCGGCCCTACAACGACGACCCCACGCCCGATGCCGGCGACGACGAGTCCGCCTCGGCCACCGCCGACTGCGTGCCCCTGAGCTACGGCGCGGCCGGCTACGACTGCGACAGCTGCGCCGACTACGACTTCGAGCTCGACGGCTCGGGCTCCACCGACCCCGACGGCGACTGGGTGGAAGACCCCGCTTGGGCCATCACCAGCGGCACGGCGTCCATCGACGACCCCGCCTCCTGGACCCCCACCGTCACGGTTCCCGGCGAAGCTGCTTCGTACGGCGTCACCACCTCCCAGACGGTCGAGGTCGAGCTCACGGTCACCGACTGCATGGGCGCCTCGGGCACCGACTCCGTCACGCTCACGTACTCCTGCACCGGCAGCTGATTCGCCCGCAGGCAACGGCCCCGGCATCGTCCAGATGTCGGGGCTTCGTCGTTGTCGGACTCAGCGGCAGATCTGGTCGACCGGCTCCAGCCATGCCTCGGGCAGCGCGTCCGGTCGCGCTTTGCACAGGTCGTCCACCTGCGCCTGGAGGGCTGCGAGGGCATCCTCGGGTCGGGTTCCGTCGGGGCGACCGAAGCCACGGGTGATGGCCAGCGCCGCTTCTGGGCCCACCGACCGCTGAAGGAGCAGCGACAGCGGGACCCGGTTGTGGGTCTCGCCCACGATGATGTCGGCGATGAGCGGAAAGGCGTGGGACGGCAGCTTCTCTTCGATGGAGACGGTGAGCTGGTCGAGGGCGTCTTTGGCTGCCACCAGGCGCCAGGCCCAGGCAGGTGGTTCGACCCCCGCGCCCCACTGGGTGGCCTGACGGAGCATCGACACCCGGTCGACGCCGACACATGGTGCATCGGGGCAAGCGCCATCCAGCCGCTGGGCAGCGGTGGCAACCAGAGCGAGTCCGACCGACGTGGGGTCTCCAGCGTTGGCCGTGAACGCGACACGGGCGTCGTCGAGGAGGCCGGGCAGGGGGTTGGCGCCGTCTTCGAGGCCGCGTGCGGTGGCGAGGTCTTGGGCGAGGTCCTGCGCTTGCTTTCGCGCCCGTGGTCCGTCGGCGGCGGCCTGCACCAGAGCGAGGTGGGTGGCGGTGTTCAGGTGAGCCGTTCCCGCCTCGTGCTGGTCGGGCGCAGAGTGTCCCGCGGCCCGACCGAGGATGAGCGCACCTTCGGGACGGGAGCGCAGGCGGTCGTAGCGTCCTGTGGCCATGGCGCGGGCCACCGGCTCGACCGGGATGGTGGGGCTCGCGAGCCAGCCAGCCAGCACGGCGCGTTCGGAGAGGTGGACGAGCCCTTGCCGCTGTTGGGGGCGGTCCTCGGCCAGCCAGCCCAGCGGTGCGCGCACATCACTCGGACCGGGGCGGGGCTTGACGGTGAAGGTGCCAAGCCACAGAACCAGCGCACGGTCGCCGCTTTCATCGACGGGTGCGGTGGGGAGGGCGACTTCCAGCTCGGCGAGCCGTGCCCCGCGGGCGAGGGGAATCGCGACGGTGTGGGGCCAGGTGGTCTCGAGGGTGTCGAGGGCGGTGGCTGTGGCGCCGGAGGGACCGACCGTGTCGAGCCAGGCGACGATGGGCGCGGAGTCGGGTGCGTGCAGCCACCAGTCTGCAGTTCGGGTGGTGGGCCGCCGGACGAGGGGGTCGGTGTCGACCAGCTGGGCGACGGCTTCGGTGAGGGATGCGGGGGGCGCGACGGAGGTGTCGGGGCCGGTTGGGTCGACTCGAAGGTGGTCGGGTACCTTCCGGAGGCTGCAGCTCGTGAAGAGGAGCGCGGCCAGGAGCGTGGATGAGCGGGTCGGGCCCCGGGTCATCCCCGCGTCTCCAGCCGGGGAGCCCGAAGGCCCCGCAGGATCCGCCCTGGCAGGCCGGGGCCGTGGAAAATCATCGCGGAGTAGAGCTGGACAGCGGTGCAGCCGGCATCGAGCAATTCTTGGGCGCGCTCGGGGGAGTCGACGCCGCCCACGCCCACCACCGGGACCCGCTTGTTGGCAGCGGCCAGCGCCACGTGGATGCGGCTGCGGGCGAGGGGCCACAAGGGGGCGCCCGACATCCCGCCGCGTTCGTCGAGCCGACCGGTCTTCCCGGGCCGAGTGATGGTGGTGTTGGTGGCGATGATGCCCGCGCAGCCGGCGTCGATGGCCACGTTCACGGCTTCGGCGAGGGCATCGGGCTCGAGGTCGGGGGCGAGCTTCAGGAAGACCGGGCGGTCCTTGGCTGCTTCGAGGGTGGCCGAGAGCAGAGCAGTCAGGCGGTCCGGCGCTTGGAGCTCGCGGAGGCCGGGTGTGTTGGGGGAGCTCACGTTGACGGTGAAGTAGTCGACCAGCGGCCGCAACGCGGTGGCGCAGGCCACGTAGTCGCGCTCGGCTTCGTCGTTCGGGGTGTCTTTGTTCTTCCCGATGTTGGCTCCGACGGGCACGGACGGCCACAGGTCGGCATCGCGCAGAGCCCCCATCCGGGCGCGCATGGCGTCCACGCCGGCGTTGTTGAAGCCCATTCGGTTGATGAGCGCGCGTTCTTTGGGGAGCCGGAACAGGCGCGGACGGGGATTGCCCACCTGCGGGCGGGGCGTGACGGTGCCCACCTCGACGAAGCCGAAGCCCAGGGCCGGCCAGACGGGCAGTGCCTCGGCGTCTTTGTCGAGCCCTGCGGCCAGCCCCAGCGGACTGGCGAGCGTGAGACCCGCCATCTGGACCGGCCGCTGGGGAACGCTCGGCGCCAGCTTCTGGAGAGTGCCGCGGGCCATGCGCGTGCGGCGGGCCAGCTGGTGGAGCGTGGTGCGGTGGGCGTCCTCGGCGTCCATGGTGAACAGGACCGGACGGGCCACAGACCAGAGCGCATCGAGCAGGGAGGGCATGCAGACCTCGCGGGTGCGGGGCGGACAGGCCGGCGTGTTAACCAGCGGGTCGGACCGAGGACGGTGTCGATGGACCCACGAGCCCGGAGTCGTCGGGAAGTGCTGATCTCCGGCGGAGTTGCCTTGGCGCTCCTGGCCGGCTGTTCCGACCGTGTTCCCAGCGGACCCCGCGAAGGACAGCGTGCGCCCGGTTTTTCGGTGAGCACCCTCGATGGTGGCGCGGTGTCCCGTGAAAGCACCACCGGAAAGCCGGTGCTGATGGTGTTCTGGGCGTCGTGGTGCGGACCCTGTCGACGCGAGGCCGAAGAGATTCGCAGCATCGTGGGCAGCTACGGCGACCGCCTGCAGGTCTTGTCCATCAACAGCGGCGAAGACCCCACCAAAGTGCGCCTCACCGCAAAGGAATGGGGCCTCACCTGGCCCGTGGGGCTCGATCCACGTGGCTCGGTGAGCCGGCGCTTCGAGGTCGACGCTCTGCCGCTGGTGCTCGTGCTCGACGCTGAGGGTCTCGTGCGCTTCCGGGGCAACGGCCTGCCGTCCGACCCCCACCACCTGCTCGATGGTCTGGCTGGATGACCGCCGGAGGGTCCACCCCATGAGTCTGCTCTTCGCCCCCCTCTTGGTCGGGCTCTACGCGCCACCCGCGCAGGCTGCCGACCTCGCCATCGTGCACGCCACGGTGATGCCGGTCTCGGGCCCTCCCATCGAAGACGGCACGGTGCTGGTCGAAGACGGTCGCATCACGGCGGTCGGTGTTGGCCTCGCGGTCCCCGACGGCACCCCCACCATCATCGACGCCACCGGCAAATTCCTTACGCCCGGCCTCATCGACCTTCACAGCCACATGGGGGTCTACCCCTGGCCCAAGGGCGATGCCCACGCCGATGGCAACGAGATGGTCCACCCCATCACACCCCATGTGAGGGCCGAGGACTCGGTGAAGGTGAGCGACCCCGCCTTCTCACGGGCCCGCGCGGGTGGCGTCACCAGCATCCTGGTCCTCCCCGGCAGTGGCAACCTGATGGGCGGCCAGGCGGCGCCCCTGAAGCTACGTCCCGTCCGAACGCTCGCCGAGATGCGCTTCGAAGAGGCCCCCCGCGCCATCAAGATGGCCTGTGGCGAGAACCCCAAGCGGGTCTACAAAAAGGACGAATTCGGCCCCATGACCCGCATGGGCAACCTCGCTTGGATGCGGGGCAGCTTCCAGTCCGCGCTCGACTACCGCACGGCCCGCGCCGAGTCGTCTGAGCCGGTTGCCGAAGATGCACTCATGGAGACCCTCCTCGATGTGCTCGACGGGGAGATCCGGGTGCACGTGCACTGCTACCGCCACGACGACATCGAGGCCACGCTGCGGGTGATGGACCAATTCGGCGTGAAGGTCACGGCCTTCCACCACGCCCTCGAGGCCTACAAGGTGCGCGACCTCATCGCCGAGCACGGCGCCGGCATCGCCACCTGGCCCGACTGGTGGGGCTTCAAGCTCGAAGCCTACGACGCCATCCCCGAGAACATGCAGCTGGTGAAAGGCGCTGGCGCGCGCGTGGCCCTGCACAGCGACTCCCCCAACACCGTGCAGCGCCTGTACACCGAAGCCGCCAAGGCGGTGGGCTACGGCATGAGCGAGCCGGACGCCCTCGAGACCATCACCCTCGACCCCGCCATCCTGCTCGGAGTCGAACACCTCGTGGGCACCATCGACGTGGGCAAGCACGCCGACCTGGCGCTCTTCTCGCACCATCCGTTCGACGTCACCACCCGCGTCACCCACACCTGGATCGAGGGCGAGCTGGTCTTCGACCGCGCCGCCGAAGGGACGCCCGATGCCCATCCTTGAGAGCTGGTCCCGTCGGGGCTTCCTGGGTGCCGTGATGGCGGCCCCATCGCTGGCCTTCGGCGAGGAGCTGTCCAGTCCGCCGCCCTACGCAGGCTTGGGTGGGTTCGTCGACGATGAACCGGCGGGCTTCACCCTCTCCAACGCCACGCTCCTCGACCACCGCGGACGGGTCCGCAAGGGCATGGGCGTGCGGGTGGAGGGTGCGCGCATCGTCGAGCTGGGGGAGCAGGTGAAGGGCGGCACCGACCTGGAGGGAGACTGGCTGGTGCCCGGCTTCACTGATGCGTGCAGCCACCTGGGCCTCGTCGAGATCGGCGCCGAGCCCGGTTCTCGCGACGACGGCGACGGTCCGTCCATCACCCCCGACGCCCGCGCATGGGATGGCTACAACCCGTTTGCCGCACCCGTGGCCGTCACGCGGGTGGCCGGCATCACGCACACCATCCTCTGTCCCAAGATGAACCGCCTGGTGTCGGGGCAGGCTGCCTTGGTGCGCACCGCGGGTCGCACGGTCGATGAGGCCGTGCTCCGGGCGCCTGTGGCCTTGTGTGTGTCGATGGGGCACGGCGGACTCGGCGGGGATGGCGCGCCCAAGTCGCGCATCGGGGTCGGTCGAGCGCTGCGGGAGTGGGTCGACAAAGCGCCCGAGCCCCGTCCGCTGCGGGCCCGCGACGACAAGAAGAAAGACAGCGGCGACGACGACCTCTCTCCCGCCGAAGCGGTCACCCGAACCGCCCGAGAGCGGCGCATCAAGGTGCTGGTCTCCGTCGACCGGGCCGACGACATCGAGCGCGCCCTCGACTGGCTCGACAGCTCGGGCTTCGACGGCGTGCTCGTGGGCTGTGCCGAAGGCTGGATGGTGGCCGACCTCCTCGCAGACGCCGCCCTGCCCGTCATCCTCGGGCCGCTCATGGTCCAGCCCGACAGCTTCGACCACCCCCACGCCCGCTACGACAACGCCGCCATCCTCCATGCGGCGGGGGTGCCTCTGGCCTTTGCGTCACGGGGCAACCACTTCGCCCGCGGGCTCCGGGTGGATGCGGGCGTGCTCGTGGCCCATGGTCTGCCGTGGGAAGCAGCGGTTCGTGCGCTCACCGTGGGCGCCGCCGAAGCGTTCTCCATCCCTGGTCTCGGTCGGATGGGACGGGGGGGCCGGGCGTCGTTCTTCCGGGCGTCAGGCGACCCACTGCAGCCGCGCACCCGCATCAAGGACGTGTGGATCGGCGGCCGTCTCACAAGCCAGAAGACCCGCCAGTCCGAGCTCTACGAGCAGTTCAAGACCCTGCGGTAGAGCCGGTTACTCTTCGCCGGTCTTTACCTGTGCGGCACCCTGCTGGAAGAACTGCACCAGGTACTCGAGCGCGCTCGCCAGCGAGAAGAGCGTGGCGATGTAGAGCAGGAACAGGCCCACCCGGCGGGGCTCGCTGCCGAAGTCGGCCCAGCCCCAGAGCATGAAGCCCAGTGCGGTGCCCTGGTAGGACGTCTTGAACTTGCCCAGGGTGCTGGCGCTGATGACCATGCCTTCCTGGCTGGCGATGCCTCGGAGGCCGGTGATGGCGATTTCGCGGCACAACAGCACCGCCGCCAGCCAGCCGGGCACCCAGCCGCGCTCCACCATCATCACGAGGGTGGTGGCGACCATGAGCTTGTCGGCCATGGGGTCGAGGTAGGCCCCCGCGGCGCTCGTGAGGTTCCACTTGCGGGCCAGCCAGCCGTCGACGATGTCGGTGATCATCGCACCGACGAAGATGATCCAGCCAAGCCGGAGGGCCTCTTGGGTGGGGTCCTCCCAGAGAAGCACCACCATCACGGGCACCAGCAGGATGCGGATGACGGTGAGGGTGTTGGGAAGGTTCCAGAAGGCCTGACGGCGGAGGATGCTCATGGAATGGGGCCGGGCTCCAAGGGGACATCCTCTGGCACGACCGGACGAGACATGCAGAAGAAGTCGTAGACGTCCATGACGCGTCGCACATAGTGCTGCGTCTCTTTGAACGGCGGGATGCCGCCGTGCTTCGTGACGTTGTGTGGCCCGGCGTTGTAACCGGCGACTGCATGTCGGAGGTTGGGGAACTTCTCCATCAGCATCTTGAGGTAGCGGGTGCCGCCGTCGATGTTCTGGAGGGGGTCCCACGAATCGGTCACCCCCAGCCCCTTGGCCGTGGCGGGCATGAGCTGCATGAGCCCCTGAGCGCCTACGGGGGACAGAGCGTTGGGGTTCGCGCCGCTCTCCGCGACGATGACCGCCTTGATGAGCTCCGGTGGCACCCCGTAGCGCGCCGACGCATCCAGGATTTCGTCGTCCCAGGTGTCGAGCAACGGAAAGGTGCGCGTGTTGACCTTGGTGCGCGAGGGCAGGGGCTTTTTGTCCAGGAACAGCGGCACAAACCCGTCGGACGTGGGAGAGTCGGTGAACAGCAAGGTGCCATTCGACAGCTGGGCTTGGTAGATGTCGGTGGCGCTTGCCGTCGGCAGCCACCAGCCTGCGATGGCCAGGACGTGGAGCACGCCGCGAGCGTACATCTCGCGCCAGTTCCGAGCAACAGCCCGGTCGCCCCGGGAGGACCCCTTGACCGACACCCCCGCCCCCCCCAAGCGGTCCTCCGACCCCCTCACCAGCGATGTTCTCATCATCGGTAGTGGACTCGCCGGGCTCCGTCTCGCGCTGGCGGTCGCACCGCACGGCAAGGTCCGGGTCATCACCAAGGCGAGTCGCGATGAAGGCAACTCTCGCTATGCCCAAGGGGGCATCGCCGCAGCGTGGCGCGAGTCCGACTCCTGGGAGCGCCACGTCGACGACACCATGGTGGCGGGCGCAGGGCTGTGTCGGCGAGAGGTGGTCGAGCGCACGGCCCGAGAAGCCCGCGAGCGGGTGGGTGAGCTCATCGAGCTGGGCGTGGAGTTCGACCGCTGGCACGAAAAGCCCGAGCTCTACGACCTCCACAAGGAAGGCGGCCACTCCAAGCGCCGCATCCTGCACGCCAAAGACCTCACCGGCGCGGAGATCATGCGGGCCCTGCTCGCCAAGGTCGACGAACAGCCCAACATCGAGATCCTCGAAGAACACATCGTCGTCGACCTCATCACCGAAGGCTGGGTCGCCCGGCATCGCGGCGAGCTGCCCCCGCACCCCGACCGCGTGTGGGGCGCCTACGTGCTCGACCAGGTCACCGACCAGGTGCGGGCCTACCGGGCGCGCGTGGTGGCCGTCTGCACCGGTGGCTCCGGGCAGGTGTACCTCTACAGCTCCAACAGCGAGGTCGCGACCGGAGACGGCGTGGCCATGTGCTTCCGGGCTGGCGCGCGCATCGCCAACATGGAATTCGTCCAGTTCCACCCCACCACGCTCTACCAGCCCGAGACCAAGCCCTTCCTCATCTCCGAGGCCTTGCGGGGCGAAGGCGGCAAGCTCCGACTGGCGGGCGGCGAGCCCTTCATGGAGCGCTACGACCCCCGCCTCGAGCTCGCTCCCCGCGATGTGGTGGCCCGGGCCATCGACGCCGAGCTCAAGCGCAGTGGCGCACCGTGCGTGTACCTCGACATGTCGCACCTGAGCCGGTCGGCCGTCGAGCACCACTTCCCCAACATCGACCGCCGGTGCCTCGAAGCCGGCATCGACATGGCGGTCGACCCCATCCCGGTCGTTCCTGCCGCGCACTACCAATGTGGTGGCGTGCACGTCGACTCCAACAGCGAAAGCGACGTCCACAACTTGTTTGTCGTGGGCGAGGCCAGCTGCACGGGGCTCCATGGGGCCAACCGCCTGGCCAGCAACTCCCTGCTCGAAGCCGTCGTCTTCGCCCACGCGGCGGGCAAGGTCATCGTGGAGCGCCTGGCCGACGACACCCCCATCCCCGACGTCCCTGCTTGGGACCCCGGCAAGGCTGTGGAGCCGGATGAACAGGTCGTCATCACGCACGTGTGGGACGAGGTGCAGCGCTTGATGTGGAACTACGTGGGCATCGTGCGCTCGTCGCGTCGCCTGCGCCGGGCCCGCAAGCGCCTCGACCTCATCGAAGCCGAGATCGAGAACTACTACTGGGACTACCAGGTCACCGGCGACCTCATCGAGCTGCGCAACATCGTCAACGTGGCCGGCCTGGTGGTGGACTGCGCCATGCGCCGTCGCGAGAGCCGAGGGCTGCACACCACCCTCGACTACCCCGACACCAACCCCCGCTTCCTCCGCGACACCCTGCTGCAGCGTCGCTGGTAGGGCTGGCCTACCAGAAGGGCACCACGTCCGCGGCCACCGCTGCTTCCACTTCGGCGATGGTCTTCGGGATGGCGGCGGTGAGCACCTCGGGGCCGTCTTTGCCCACGTGCACGTCGTCTTCGATGCGGATGCCCCCGAAGCCCAGCCAGGTCTCGGCGCGGCCGGCGTCGAAGCAGTCCTTGAACGGGGCCACGATGTCGGCGCTGTGGAGGATGTCGGGCACCACGTAGAAGCCGGGCTCGATGGTGACCACGTTGCCGACGGCCAGGTCGCGGTCGAGGCGCAGGGCGTTGAGGCCAAACTGGGTGCTGCGCGTGCGGCCGGGACCGTAGCCGGCGCGGTCGCCGTAGAGCTCGAGGTCGTGGACGTCGAGGCCGATGAGGTGGCCCACGCCGTGGGGGAAGAACAGGGCATGGGCGCCCCGCTCGACCAGGCTGTCGACGCTGCCGGACAGCAGGCCTTCGTCGCACAGCCACTGGGTGAGGACGCGGGCCGACGCGAGGTGGATGTCGCGGTAGCGGACGCCGGGGCGGCAGAGGTCGATGGACACCTGCTGGGCCGCGAGGACGGCTTCGTAGGCGGCCTTCTGGCGTGGCGTGAAGGTGCCGCTGACCGGCCAGGTGCGGGTGACGTCGGTGGCGTAGCCGCTCGTGCCTTCGGCGCCGCCGTCGAGGAGGAGCAGCTGGCCGTCGTTCAGCGTGTGCGTGCGGTGGAAGTTGTGGAGGACCTCGCCGCGGACGGTGACGATGCTGTCGTAGGCGGTGGTGAGGCCGTGCGCTGCGATGACACCGTCGAAGAGGGCGCCCACACCGGCTTCGGTGCCGCCGGGACGGGTGCCGGCCATCGCTGCGACGTGGGCTGCGGTGGTGACGGTGGCGATGCGGCGCAGCTCGTCGAGCTCATCGGCGTCGAGCTGGCTGCGCTGGGCGATGAGGGCGTCGACCAGCCCACCGGTGCCGGGGGCGGACCGCCAGTCGTGGACCCGCCCGGTGAGCTGTTCGAGCAGGGCGTTGGTGGTGGGGTCGGTGGACGCCAGGGAGGCGATGTGGTCGAGCGCACCGCAGGCGTCGGCCAGCTCACTGGTGGGACGGACCTGCTGGAAGCCGAGGGCGGCACCCTGTTCTTCGATGGACGGCTGGGGACCGTGCCACAGGGCATCGTCGGCGGGTGGGCGCGGCAGGAAGAGGGTGTGCTCAGAGCCGTCGACCAAGACCGCTGCACCGGGCGTGTGGCAGCTCGTGAGGTACAGAAACGAGCTGTCAGCGCGGAACGGCAGGTGGTTGATGGGGATGTTGCGCACCCGCGGCGTGCCCGCCATCACGAGGATGGGACGGCCGACGGTCTCGGAGAGGCGCGTGCGGTGACGGAGCGTGGCAGCGGGGGTGGGCATGGGGCTCAGTCCTCGAGGAGGTGGGTGCGGCCCACGAGGGCTCGGAAGCGGTAGCCGGCCGCACGGATGCGCTCGGCGGCCCCTTCTTCGCGGTCGACCACGACCACCACCTCGTCGACCACCAGACCCGCGGCTTCCACATGTTCCAGCGCTCGGAGGAGGCTGCCACCGGTGGTGACGGTGTCTTCGACGACCACCACCTTGGCGCCGGCGGAGAGGTTGTCTACGCCTTCCACCACGCGGCCGCGGCCGTGTTCCTTGGCCTTCTTGCGCACCATGAAGCCGAAGAGGGAGCGGCCGTTCGCGGCAGCGGACACGATGGTGGCGCCCACGATGGGGTCGGCGCCGGTGACGGGACCGCCGATGGCCACCACATCGGGGGAGATGGTGGCTGCGAGCAGCTGGCCGATGAGGGGCGCGCCGTCGGGGCTCAGGGAGGTGAGGCGGGCGTCGACGTAGAGGTCGGACTGCTTGCCGGAGGCCAGAGTGAAGCTGCCCCAGCGGACCGAGCGGCGCTTGAGGACGTCGACGAGCTGGGCGGTGAGGGCGGAGGTGTCAGGCATCGGGCCACTCGAGGGCGTCGAGCCACTCCACGAGACCGTCGAGGATGACGGCCTTGTCGGGCTCGTTGAAGAGTTCGTGGTAGGCGCCTTCGTACGAGACGATGTCTTTGTCGCCCAGCCAGCCTTGGGCCAGGGACCGACCCGCAGCGGGCTCGCAGATGCCGTCGGCTGTTCCGAGCATCATGCGCAGGGGGACCTGGATGCGGGGTGGGTCGGCGGCGACGCGCTGGGTGGCGTCCATCATCTCGGCAGCCCAGCGCACGGTGACGGTGGGGAAGACGTTGGGGTCGGCTTCGTAGGCGAGCACGACCTCGCGGTCGCGGCTGATGAGGCTGGTGTCGAGCTCGGTGCGGATGGGCAGAAACGGCAGGTACTTCGCCAGCTTGCGCACCAGCCGCGTGCGGAACTCACCGGGCGTGGAGGAGGGCTGGACGAGGGGATTGGACAGCGCCACGCCGACCACCTGCGGCACATAGGGCTCGCGGAGGGTGTCGAGGGTGACGAGGCCGCCCATGGAGTGGGCGACGATGGCCAGGGGCTTGCCCACCAGGCTGCCGGCCACTTGCATGTCTTCGACGTATCGGTGCCACCGACGTGTGTGGCCTCGCTGTCCTTCGCTCTCCCCGTGCCCGCGCAGCTCGAGGAGGGTGACGCGGTAGCCGGCCTCCACCAAGCGCGCGGCCACGTGTTCGTAGCGGCCGGCATGCTCGGCGAGACCGTGCACGAGGAGGACATCTCGGGGACCATTGCCCCAGCGCACGAGGCGCAGGCGGGTGCCGTCGTCGGAGTCGGCGCTCAGAATTTGCATCGGGGTTCGCTCTTGCGGAGGAGGACGCACCCCGAGGCATCAGGGTGCAGGTCGATCGAGGAGCATGAGGCTCAGGCTGGGGAACGCCGTAATGACCACGAGGCAGAAGAGCATCAGCAACAGGAACGGAAGCGAGCTGCGGATGACCTTCACCACCGGCCGCTCGAAGACCGTGGATGCCACAAACAGGTTGATGCCCATCGGCGGCGTCAGGTAGCCGAGCTCCAGGTTCACGATGAAGATGATGCCGAAGTGAATCGGGTCGATGCCGAAGTCGTGGGCGATGGGCGCGAGCAGTGGGGCCACGATGAGGATGGCCGAGATGATTTCCATCACGCAGCCGAGCGCCAGCAGGAACAGGTTCACCAGGATGAGGAACTGCCAGGGCTCGGTGACCGCTGACTTGATTGCGGTGGCGGCTTCCTGCGGGATCTGCTCGGCGGCCAGGAACTTGTTGAACGCGATGGCCAGCACGATGATGAGGAAGAGGCTGCCCATCATCACGCCGGAGTCGGCGAGGACGTCGACGAGCTTCTTGGGCTTCATCTCGCGGTGGATGACCAGCTCGACGAACAGGGCGTAGACGACCGACACGGCCGCGGCTTCGGTGACGGTGAACCGGAGCGGACCGAGCACACCGTAGATGCCGCCCAGCACGATGACCGGCAGCAGCAGCGACCAGATGGACTTGCGGAGCTCGCCAAACAGGTTGGACAAGTACCCGCCCTTGAGCTCGGGCACGACGATGTCGAGGTCTTTGCGGGTGGGGCGGGTCTGGTACAGCGTGTAGGCGAACAGCGCGCCGGCGATGAACAAGCCGGGGCCGATGCCCGCGATGAAGAGGTCGTTGGGGGAGATGGTGGTGACCTCTTCCCCGTCGGCAGCACCGGCCAGGCCCGCACCCGACACCATGATGGCGTAGATGATCATGGGCACAGACGGCGGGATGATGATGCCGAGCGAGCCGGCCGACGTGAGCACGCCGAGGCTGTAGTTCTCGGGGTACCGGTCTTTCACGAGCATCGGGTACATGATGCCGCCCACCGCGATGACGGTGACGGGCGACGACCCGGAGATGGCTGCGAACACCACGCAGGCTGCGATGGACGCCACGCCCAGACCACCGGGCATCTTGCCCACGAAGGCCTTGGCCACGCCCACCAGGCGGTCGGCGATGGTGCCTTGCGTCATGATGTTGCCGGCGAGCACGAAGAACGGAATCGCGAGGAGCTCTTCCTTCTTCACCGCCTCGAACATGTCTTTGGCGACCAGGGAGGCGTCGAGGCCCTGGATGTAGACCACGCTGGCCACGGTGCCGATGCCGATGGCGAGGAACAGGGGCGCGCCGGTGAGCACGACGAGAATACAGGCCAGCAGGACCAACCAGCCGGGGCTCAGGCCTGCGACCGCGCCCACACCCAGCAGGAAGCCCGGGATGAGGCCTGCGAAGATGAGGTCGCGGGTGCCGCGGCCGGTGGTGCGCGCGGGCTTGGTGGGCACCAGTGGGGCGTCGGGGTCTTGCGGGAAGCCGGTGATGGCCAGGCCGAAGAACCGCAGGGCCATGAGGAGGAAGGCGAGGGGCAGGATGGCCTGCGGAATCCACGTGGGGACGTTCTGGCGCGTGCTGGCTTCGGCCATCGCAGCGGCCAGCTCAGTGTCTTCCGCCTTCCCGCCTGCTTCGTCACCCGTGTCGCCGCCCACCAGGTTGGCGATGTTGGCGACGTCGGCTGCGTCGGGCTTGTCGGCTTCGGCGCTCTCCGCGATGGACGACCACTCGTAGGCCGTGCCTTCGGTGGTCTGCGGCTGCCACTGGACGCCCACGATGGCGAGCCCGAACGCGAGCAAGGCGATGCTGCCTGTGACGTCGAGGCCCAGCGATGTGGCGAAGGGGAGCTTCTTGTCGCCGCGAATGAGCTGGCGGCGGGTGATGATGACGCCGGCCAGCACGGCCATGCTGCCGAGGAGCAGCGGTGTGGTGGGGGCGTCGGGGGCGAGGAGGAGCCAGCCCAGGTTGTCGAGGGTGCCCACCAGCTCTGGCCAGAGGGGGAGGGTCTCCTGGGTGGCGCCTCGGGTGAGGCTGCTCTCCATGAGCTCGAGTGCGGCGTCGGAGAAGCTCCAGCAGAAGCCGGCAGCCACGAGCGCGGCGAAGCGCTGGACCATGCGGCCGGCGGCAGGAGACAGGAGCCGCTCGGAGAGGTCGACCGACAGGTGCTTGCGCTGGCGGGTGGCGAGCGAGGCGCCGAAGAAGCCCACCCACACCATCAACACGACAGCGAAGTTGGGGCCGCCGTCGATCTCGAACTCGAAGCCCGGGATCTCGCGACGGAGGTAGTCCAGGAAGCTCAGTGCCGTCATGACCAGCATGGCCACGGCGATGAACCACCGCTCCACCTTGGACAGCAGGCGGTCGAGTTCGGAGAAGCCCGTGCCGAGGATGACCCGCAGCGCGGTGATCAGGAGGATCAGCCAGAACGCCACGTGGTGGAAGATGCGGTCGCGGAGGAAGCGACCGATGCCGCGGAAGAAGCCCTCGATGCCGCCAACGGCGGACTCGACGAACCCGAAGAACGACAGCAGGACTCGGTAGAGCGCATCGAGCAGGCGGAACACGTGGGTTCTCCGAGGGCAGGGGTGTCAACCCGGAGGTGTGGAGGGGTCGAAGGAGGAGCGGGTGCCTTCGACGCACAAACACGACGGGGCCGACCGTGTGGTCAGCCCCGAGAAGTGGCGCTTCAGGTCACTTGCCGCGCATAGACTGCAGCTTCGACTTCACTGCGGCGTATTCGTCCTGGAGGTCGGGGTGCTGCGCCAGGAACTTGGCGTGCACTTCCTTGCGGCAGGACTTGCGGAAGGCGCTGCGCTCTTCGGAGGTGAGCTCGACCACTTCCACCCCGGAGTCGCGGATGGCGCCGATGAGCTGCGACTCGAGGGCGCGCACACCCTTGCGTCCGCGGGCGGCTTCTTCGGTGCGGTTGGCCATCACGATGGTCTGGAGGTCGGCGGGCAGGCCGTCGTAGAACGACTTGCCGTAGACGATGGCGGCCGGCTGGTAGATGTGCTTGGACAGCGTGTAGTGGCTGGCGGCGTTGATCCAGCCCGCAGCCAGGCTGAACAGCGGGGTGTTGTCGAAGCCGGACACGATGCCGGTCTTCAGCGACGGCAGCACTTCCGCCACGGGCTTCTTCACCGCCTGCACGCCGAGGGCCGAGTACATGTTCAGGTGTACGTCGGACTCTTGCGACCGCATCTTGTACTTGGCGAGGTCGGCGGGGGAGCGCACCGCGGCGTCGCCCTTGGTGGCGAAGGAACGCCAGCCGTTCTCGGCCCAGGTGTACAGCACCACGCCCTTGGTCTTCAGCGCGGCGTCGACCGGCTGGTAGAGCACGGTGTCGAGCACGGTGTCGGCTTCGGCGGTGGAGTTGAACAGGAAGGGCAGCTCGGGCAGCTCGAGGATGGGGAGGTCGAGGGCCTGGCCCACAGCTGCGGTGGAGAAGCCGCCGGCCTGGATGCGACCCTTGCCGCCAGCCATCTCTTCGACCATCTCGACCTCGGAGCCGAGCGACGAGCCGAGGAACATCTTCACGGCGATGCGGCCGCCGGATTCCTTCTCGATGCGACGCTTGAGGTCCATGAGCTGGTCGGACCAGGGCGTGCCGTCGGGGGCGGTGGTGCCGAAGGCCATGGTGTACTGCGCCTGGGCGTCGGTCGTGCGGTCGGGCACGAGCATGACGGCGGCACTGGCCACGGCGGCTGCGATGAGGGGAGAGAGAGCGGAACGCATGGTGTTCGATGCCTCGGGGAGGAGATGGGGTTCGGCGCCGGCGCGATGACCCGGACTGGACGACATGGCTTCCAGCCGGGGGTGTGTGCGGGCAGCAGGACTACTCGGCGAAGCGTTCGCCAGCTTGGGCGAGGAGGCGCTTGGCCTTGGCCTGCTCTGCGCGGTTCTCGGGGCCGATGTCGGGGTTGTCGCCGGGGTCGGCGTCGATGACGGCCTGGAGCATGCGCACGTAGGTGGCCTTGTCCTGGGAGTTCACAGCCCAGGTGTCTGCGACGAGAACCTGCGTGCCGAGGTACTCCGGCGAGCCCGCGATGGACTTGTCGTAGTGGCCCTTGGACTTGTTGAGGTCGCGGCCCGAGAACGACGGGATGAGCGAGTAGTACGCACCCCAGTAGCGGTCGGGGCCGTGGTAGAAGTAGTCGGGCTGGAGCGTGCCGATGTGGGTCATGTAGGCCTTGACCGTCTCGATGTGCTTCAGCGACGTGAGGATGCCGTTGAGCTTGGCCCACTTGCCGAGCGCGCTCGACGTCCAGTACATGCAGGGGACGTCTTCTGCGGTGAGGGCGTCGACCACATCCTCTTCCTTCTCGTCGCCCTTCTCGAGGCGGCCCTTGAAGGTGGTGTTGATGGCCAGGCACCGCTTGCCCCACGACACTGCGGTGTCGAAGGCTTCGTTCTTCTGGTCTTTCTCGGTGAAGTGGGCATCTCCGAGGAAGTACCAGCCACGGGTGAGGCGGGCAGCCGTCTCGCGGTCGGTGGGCTTGGCGTTGTAGGCCTGCTCGTACTTGGCGAGGGCGGCCTTCAGCGACTCGGTCTCGCCGCGCTTGGCCCACAGCTCATCGGCCTCGCCCTTGAGGGCGTCGAATGCACTGGCTTCGCCGGAAGCCTTGGCGACCTCGTAGGTGCCCTTCTGTTTCTTGCCGCAGCCGATGGTGAACATGAGACCGCATGCAGCGACGATGGATAGACGCAAGGAATCCTCCCGATCGGGCTTCACGCCGGGCCCGAGCAACGCCCGTTGCTACCAATCGGTGACAGGTCTGTCAATCCGGACCATTCCCTCGTTTGGGTCATGTGTTCCACGGAGGATTGCGAGCAGGGCGCGTCAGCGGCTATACGCGACCGCCCGGTCGGAGCGTGCCGGGGGGGTACCGCCTTGCCCCCCGGAGCACCCATGTTGATCTCGGATCCGCCCCTCGCCCTCACGTTCGACGATGTCCTGCTGCTGCCGGCCTTCTCGGACGTCCTCCCCGACGAAGTCGACGTCGGTACCACAATTGGGCGAGACATTCGGCTGAGCACACCGCTTCTTGCGGCCGCGATGGACACCGTCACCGAGGCGCGAATGGCCATCGCCATGGCGCGTGAGGGCGGTCTGGGGATCGTGCACAAGAACCTCTCCATCGAGAGCCAGGCGGCCGAGGTGGAGTGGGTGAAGCGTGCCATGACCGGCGTGATCCAGGACCCGGTCACGGTGGCGCCGTCGGTCACGCTCGGCGCAGCCCGCGACCTGATGCGGCGCCGGGGAATCTCTGGCCTGCCGGTGGTCGACGATGGCCGACTGGCGGGCATCCTCACCGACCGCGACGTCCGCTTCGAGCGCGACGCCAACCGTCAGGTGGGTGCGGTCATGACCACCGGGGAAGCGCTGGTCACCTGTCGTCCGGGCACGAGCCCTGAACGTGCGGGCGAGCTGATGCAGGTCCACAAGATCGAGAAGCTGCTGGTCACCGACGACAACGGCACGCTCTGTGGGCTCATCACCTTCAAGGACCTCATGGCGGCCCGTCGGCATCCCCATGCTGCCCGCGACGCCCGTGGTCGGCTGCGCTGTGGCGCTGCTGTGGGGGTGGGCAAGGACCGTGATGCGCGGGCTGCTGCGCTGGTGCAGGCCGGCGTGGATGTGCTGGTGGTGGACACCGCGCATGGCCACAGCGCGGGTGTGCTGCGGTCGGCGCGTGCGCTTCGGGACCAATACCCCGACATCACGCTGGTCATCGGCAACATCGCTACTGCGGGGGCCGCCGAGGCCTGCATCGAAGCCGGTGCCGACATCGTGAAGGTGGGCATCGGTCCCGGGAGCATCTGCACCACCCGTGTGGTGGCCGGCACGGGTGTTCCGCAGCTCACCGCCATCGCCGAGTGCGCGAAGGTGGCTGCCAAGCGGGGCGTGTCCGTCATCGCCGACGGCGGCATCAAGAGCAGCGGCGATGTGGCCAAGGCCTTCGCAGCTGGCGCCGACGCCGTGATGATTGGTTCGATGTTCGCCGGCACCGACGAAGCTCCGGGCGAGATGGTGCTGTACCAGGGCCGGGCGTACAAATCGTACCGGGGCATGGGCTCGGTCGACGCCATGCGAGCCGGGTCGTCCGACCGCTACTTCCAGGACGGACGCACGGAGAGCCGGAAGCTCGTTCCGGAAGGCATTGTGGGACGGGTGCCGCATCGGGGGCCACTGTCTGACACCCTGCATCAGCTCGTGGGCGGGCTCCGGGCAGCCATGGGCTACTCGGGCGCGAAAGACATCCCCACGATGAAGGACAAGGCGCGCTTCGTGCGCATGACCTCCGCAGGCCTACGCGAGAGCCACGTCCATGACGTCACCATCACGAAGGAAAGCCCCAACTATCGGGTGCGCTGACCGAGCCCGATTCCGGGTGCCTGGAAAGGCGACGGCCCCCACCGATGATTCGGTGGGGGCCGCTTGGTTCTCAGGGGAACCGACTCACTTCTTGATGGCCTTGCGCACCATGACGTAGCCACCGTTCGGGCCGGGGACGCCGCCGCGGATGTACAGGAGACCCTTTTCAGCGTCGACCTTGATGACCTTCAGGTTCTGGATGGTCTTCCGCTTGTTGCCGTACTGGCCCGGCATCTTCTTGCCCTTGAGGACGTGACCGGGGGTGAGGCGGGTACCGATGGAACCACCATGACGGAAGTACTCGTGGGTACCGTGGCTGCGGATGAAGCCAGCGAAGTTGTACTTCTTCATGACGCCGGCGAAGCCGCGACCCTTGGAAGTACCGGTGACGTCGACCCACATGTCGTCGGAGAAGACATCGGCAGCGCCGATTTCTTGACCTGCCGAGAAGCCGCTGACCGAGTCCTTGGGGATCCGGATCTCGCGGACGAACTTGCGGGGGGAGACGCCAGCCTTCTTGAAGTGACCCATCTCGGGCTGGTTGACGCGGAAGTCCTTCTGCTCGTCGATGCCGAGCTGGATCGCGTTGTAGCCATCAGCGCCGTCGTCGGTCTTGGTGGTGACCACGACGTTGCCGCTGACATCGACGACGGTGACACCAAAGAGGTTGTCGTTGCCGTCGTACATCTGGGTCATGCCGACCTTGCGGCCAAGCAGGCCCATCATCTCATTTGCCATGTTGTCCTCGCATTGGGCGACCTCTGCCGCCGTACGGGTTGTGTTGGGAACCGCCCGCGTGTAGCGCGACGCCTCCCAGCGGGCAACCCGGAATGGAGGAGACCTACGCGCCGCCCGGACAGGTGGCGTACCCGCTGAGCTCGACGGTGTAGTCGGGCTGGCCCGAGTTGTTCTGGATGTGCAGGACGTTGGTGTCGCGGCTCAGGTTCGCGCGCTCGGTGCACAGCGGTGCGGTGGCCGTGAAGAACACCTCGATGCTGGTGCTCGAGCCGGGCGAGAGGGTGGCCGTGGTGGAGCCGGAGCCCAGGCTGAAGGTGCCGCAGGCGATGACGGAGTCGTTGGTGACCCAGATGTCGGAGATGTCGAGGTCTTGGTCGCCGACGTTGGTGATGCTCACTGTCTCGGACTGCTCGCAGCCCAGCGGGGCGTTGACGGCGACCGGGTTGGGGGAGACCGTGACGATGGGGGCGCAGATGTCGCACGGTGGCTCGACGCCGACGCCTTGGACGGGAATCGACAGGCTGTCGCCCGTGCCCGCGACATCGAGGGTGAGCTCGACGGTGCCGGAGAAGGCTGTCTCGGCGGAGGGGTCGAAGGTGAGGGTGAGCGTGCGCGACTCTTCCGGTGCGATGACCTGGGGAAGGGTGATGTCGCCGCCCAGCTGGTACCCGAACTCCGAAGGGTTGCCCGTGATCTGCTGAATCAGGATGTTGTCGGTGTGCGTGTTGGTGAGCGTGACGTCGTAGGTGCCCGCCTGGTTGGTGGGCACATCGCCGAAGTCGACCGACGTGGGGCTGGCCGTGAGCTCGCCGCCAGGTGGGTCGGTGTCGGTGTCGGTGTCGGTGTCGCCGGTGTCGACCGCTGCACCTTCGCCCGCGCCCGTGACCGGAACCACGTAGGGCTCGGACAGTGAGTTGACGTCCAGCGCCAGGCTCGCGGAGAAGGACTCGGCGGCGTCGGGGGTGAAGAAGACGTCGACCACCACCTCAGCGTTGCCCTCGAGCTGGAGAGGCAGGGTGGTGGTGGTGGATGCGCTGAACTGGCTGTCGCCCGAGAGGCTGGCCTGTCGAACGATGAGCGCATCTGTGCCGGTGTTGGTGAGAACGACCGACTTGGAGGCTTCTTCGTTGAGTGCGACGACGCCGAAGCCCACCTCGCCCGGCTCGATGCGGAGGTCGCCGAGCTGGACGACGTCGGACGTGCCGGTGTCGGTGGACTTGCCCGAGTCGGTGAGCTTGGGGAGGGGCTCGAGCCCCTGACACCCAACTGCCAACCAGGGCAGCAGCAGCAGAAGACGTGAGGTGCGCATGACAGGGCCTCCAAAACACCGCGCATCATAGCACCGACGCCGGCCACATGAGGGCCGGCGTCGGGGAGTAGGCGGTGCGCGAGCTCAGAAGGTGTACTTCAGGTAGCCCGTGACGTTGGTGCCGAGGTCGAAGCCGATGGCGTAGAACGCGTCGACGTCGAGGCCCACCGAGAAGTGGCTCAGCTTGGTGTAGTACTCGACGGTGGGACCGCCCATCACCAGGGGGTGCGGGGAGTCGTGGTAGCCGCCGTCGTTGCCGCCCCAGGTCTCCAGCACGACTTCCTGCTGGTAGTAGGTTTCGTCCATCAGCAGCGGGCTGAAGAGGACGCCGCCACCGACGCGCATGCCGATGCCGATCCGGCGGGTGGGGTAGATGGAGCCTTCGAAGAGGGCCTGCACGGTGTAGGTGCGGAGGTCGCCCTGGATGAAGGGACCGGGCACGCCGCTGCCACCGCAGCCTTCGACCTGTTCTTCGAACGAGCAGCCGTTGTGGATGCCCTGGTTGAAGCCCAGCTCCCAGGCCGCGCTGAGGCGTTCCTGGTCGACGATGTCTTGGCCGACCGAGAGGCCGACGTTGGTGCCGGGGAAGACCACGCCTGCGAAGTCGAGCAGGTAGACCGAGCCACCGACGTTGGACTTGGCGTAGAAGCCGCGGACGATTTCCCGAACTTCGGGACGCCGCATGTCGCGCTTCTTGGGGGACTTCTTCTTGGTGCCCGGGTCGTCGAGGTCGTCGTAGTCCTCGTCCTGTGCGAACGAGGTGGACGGCGCGAGCATGGGAGCCGCGAGGGTGAGGGCAAGCAGGATGTGCGAGGTCTTCATCGGGCTCTCGGGTACCGTGGAATGCTGCGCGACCGAAACAGGGAGGAGGGGGGCCACGATGGACTCGTGGGACTGCCTGTGGGCCGATGTGCGCTGCGTGGACCGTGAAGAAGGCGGAGATGGTGCATGACGGCCCCCGTTGTTGTCAACGGAGGCCGCCGTCGTATCACGCTCGTGGGACCGGTGTCAGCCCGGAGCGAAGATGAACGGGTAGGAGACGATGACGATACCGCCGCCCTTGGGCTCGGGGAACTTGAACCGCATGAACCGGCTGGTGATGCAGCCTTCGACAGCCTTGCTTCCCATCGTGGAGGACTTGATGCTGGCCTTGGAGACCGTGCCGTCCTTCGCGATGACGAACTTGACCGTGATCTTGCCGCCCAGGTTGGGGTTCTTGGTGAGCTGGCGCTGGTAGCAGTACCGGATCTGGTTCATGTGCCGCTTGATGACGGCGTCGATGAGCGACTTGTCCAGTGCACCCAGGATGATGGGGTCGCCACCAATCTTGCCGAGGCCGCCAGTGCCCTTCTTGCCGAAGGAGCCACCACCGGAGCCGTAGCCGGAGCGACCGGAGCCACGGCCCTTGGTGCCGAGACCACCGAGACCATCGGCGCTACCGCCGCCACCGAGACCGGAGCCACGAGAGCCGAGGCCGCCGGAGCCGACCTGGATGCCCTTGGCGCCGATGACACCACCGATGCCGCCAGCCAGGTCAGAAGACAGGTTCGAGGAGCCGAAGACGCCGTCGAGCTCGGAGCCGTCGCGGAGAGCGCCCAGAACACCTGCGTTCTCAGCGATTTCCTTGTCGACCTGCTTCTTCTGCATCTCGACCTTGTTGCCCTTCGCCTTCTTCATCTTGGCGTCTTTCTTGCCAACCTTGCCCTCTTCCTTCTTGGCCTTGGCGCCTTCACCGGCGTCAGGGTTGGCCTCGGGCTTGTTGTCCTTGGGCTGCTCGGGCTCGGGCTTGTCGATCATCAGGTCGACGAAGCGGTCCGGAATCTCGACCACGCCCGTGTCCGGGGCCGGGTCGGTGTTCCACAGCACCACGAGCAGCATCACGAAGACGAAGCTCATGAAGGACATGATGCCGATGAAGGGGTAGTCGAGGTCGGCTGCGAGGCCGGCGACTACCTTCTTCCCGGGGTGCACCATCTGACCGAAGAAGATGACGTGGCCGAGGTCGGCGACCATGCGGGTGCCGTCGTCGATGTCGATCTCGTAGGTGCCGCTGCCGGATGGGCGCGCCTTGCCCGACTCGATCATCTCCTGGAAGGAGTGGCGGTCTTCGCCAATGTCGACGAAGCCGGTCCACTTGTCGGAGATGTTGCAGACGTAGTTGCTGCCCTTCCACTCGAACAGCGGGTAGTCGTTGTGGGGCAGCGAGTCGTGCGGGACGTAGAACTCGTTGCGCCACTCTTCCGACGACTCGGAGATGGTGGGACCGAAGGCCCAGGCAATCTTCGAGAAGGCGGCCGGCACCCATGCGACCGGAAGGCCGAGGAAGCGCCAGCGGTAGCCGGTGGACGTACCCGCGGTGACGGTCTTGCCGTTCCGGGCGTAGTGCTTGACGTCCATCACGATGTCGGACCAGACCTCGGCCACCTCGAGGACGGTGGGCCGGCGACGGTCGACGCCCGCATCGCCAGAAGCGGTGCCGGAGCGCATCACGAAGGCCAGGACGTCCTCGGAGAGGTCGTGCTCGACCTGCTCGTGGGTGCCGTCGTCGGTGTCGGCATCGCCGGTGGTCTCGAGAGAGCCCGGGATGTCGGCGCCGGCGGTGAGCGGTGCGGCGGCCAGCTGGGTGGCTTCTTCGTCGGCGAAGGCGCCTTCATCGGTGATCTGCACCTTGATGCGAATCTTGCCGATGGAGATGTTGTCGCCGGTACGAAGCGTGGCGTTGCTGACCGCTTCGCCGTTGACGGTGGTGCCGCCGGCGCTGCCCAGGTCGAGCAGCACGACGGAGCCATCGTCGTTGACGTTGATGACAGCGTGGAGGTCGGCCAGGTCTTCGTGGTCGACCTGGAGCATCGCCGCGGCACCACGGCCGATGGTGACGCTCTCGGCGGAAAGCTCACGCCGAGTGACGAATGCTTCGCCTTCGTAGACTTCGAAGGTCAGCACAATCTGTTCGGAGTTCCCCATGGAGTCCTCACTTGGGTGTCCGAGGCCAGGCTCGGACAACAAAACACACCCGCGACGCGATGCGTGCGAGCATCAGAAGGGCTGCGCAGAGCGCAGAAACGACGGGGGTGTCGGCTACTTGATCTCGTCGACCGATTCAGCCATTTCCTGGTTGAAGTCGGTGCGGAGCCGGATGAGGGGGTTGAACGACGCGCGCTTGCGGTCGAGAAGAAGGGCGCCCTGGGGCTTGACCAGCTCACCAGACACGTCGAGACCTTCGAAGTCGATCTCGGTGCGCTCCTTGTACTTCACCGTGCGCTCTTCGTCGTCCTGGCCGAAGGCGAGACTTGGGAGAGCGAGCAGGGCAGTCGCAGCGAAGATGCGGCTGAGGTGGGGGATGCGAGTCATCGAAACCTCTTGGGATTCTGAGCCGGTTCAGGACGATGTGCATGACACCGGACTGGTCGGCGCAACTATACCGGCGGACGCGGGATTTGAAAAGGCGGTGCCGGTGGGGAAATGGGGGTGGGGGAGGGGATTCTGCCGTTCAGACGCGCCCGGAGGACGGTCATTCCCCGGGGTGCAAGGTTCCCGTCAAACAACGGACGACAGGGCCAGTGAATGACGCGGCCTCAGGGGCCTTTTCGATCGTTGGTCCGGTCGAGATCTCCACGGACGACGCTCCTCGGGGGAGGGTGTCCGACCACCGCAGACCCATCGTGACCGACGAAGTGGAGGTCGTCAACGACCGATGGCGGACTCCGGGGAGGGCGGCGGTCGATTGGACTTGCGCGTGACATGTGCGCTCCGAGTGTGTGGGAACCGGCTGGCTGTGTCACTGACCGTCACGATTCGTGTGGGTTCCCTCAAGTTGTCATGGGGCTGCAAGAGCCTGACCGATGTCGGGGATTCACCAGATCGGAGGCGCGCGCAGGGAGAACTGCGTGGGCTGGAGAACGACAACGCCCCGCTCGGGGCGGGGCGTGTAGGGGACGTTCGGTGGGGGACTCAGCCGCCTTCGGCCGGAGCCTCGCCACCTTCGGCAGGTGCGTCGCCGCCGCCTTCAGCCGGGGGAGCAGCACCGCCACCACCACCACAGGTGGCGGCAATCTCTTCAGCCATCGGCTGGATCTGCTCGACGAAGGTGAGGACGTCGCCGGCCATGTCGTACTCTTCAGCTTCGATGACCATGTTGGCCTGCTCGATGACCATGGCGGCTTCTTCGCCGATGCCCATCATGAAGTCTTCGCAGCTGCTGTTGGTGTCGACGATGCCCTGGAGCCCCTTGACCTTGGCCTTGAGGTCGTCCATGAGCTTCTTGGCGCGCTCGAGACGGGCCTTCTCTTCGGCTTCCTTCCGCTTCTCTTCTTCGAGGCGCAGGCGTTCCTGCTCCTGGAGTTCCTTGATCTTGTTGATCTTGGCGAAGACGATGTGGTCGGGGCCGATGGAGCCGTCGGCGTTGTTCTTGTTGACGAAGTCCTGAAGGATCTTCTCGGCCTTCTTGAAGTTCTTGATGTACTTCGATTGAAGGTCGGAGGAGTTGAAGTAGGCCTTCTGGTTGCCGGGGTCGGCTTCGATGACTTCGTCGTAGAGCTTGGCGGCGTTTTCGTAGTCCTTGAGGCCACGGAGCGCGACCGCGAGACCGAGCTTGGACTCCACGCTGCCGGGGGTTCCGGACAGACCGGCTTCGAAGCAGCCCTTCGCCAGCTCGTAGTCACCCGAGTTGAGCGCCACGAGGCCGAGGTTGAGGTTGGCTTCGAGGTTGTCGGGGTCGAGCTTGATGGCGGTCTTGAACTCTTCGATGGCCGACGGTTCGTTGTCCATCACGAGGTAGGTGACGCCGATGTTGTTGTAGATGCCGGCATCACCTGCTGCGAGCTGCTTGGCCTTCTCGGCGCACAGCTGGCTCATCTTGTACTCGCCCTTGGAGAAGTACAGACGCGACAGGTTGCGGTAGGCACCGACGTTCTTGGCGTCGGACATCAGGATGGTCTTCGCTTCGCTGATGGCGTCGTCGTAGTAGTCGCCAGCGGTGAGCGCTTCCATCAAGGCGTTGCGGGCCTCGAGGTCTTCCGGCGCCTTCTCGACGTAGGCTCGGTAGATGCTGATGGCCTGGTCGCCGTTGCCGCTGCGGGTGAGCAGGTCGCCGTGGGCGAACATGAACTTCTTGTTGTCGGGCTTGAGCTCGCTCGCCTTGCCGTAGTGCTTGGCGGCCTGGTCGAGCTTGCCCTGGGACTCGCTGACCCAGCCGGCGTTGAAGTGTGCCCGTGCGAAGTCCGGCCGACCCTGGATGGCGGTCTGGAAGCTCGCGTACGCACCGGCGTAGTCGATCTTCCCTTCCTTGTCGGGGGTCTTGAGGATGCGGATGCCGTTGTCGAACGCCTGCTTGGGCGTCATGACCTCGCCATCGGCCGGGCCGGTGGGCTTCTTCTCACCGCAGCCAACGAGCAGCGCAGGGCTCGCCAGGGACGCGAGGAGCATGAGATGACGGATGTTCACGTGAATCTCCTAGTCGCTTTGGGCGGTGCTTATTCAGCGGTGTCGATGAAGGAACGCGTGACCGCACTGCGGGCGGTGAAGCGCGGCTCATCGAGCTCCTCGACGAGGACGGGGAAGTCCTCGGGACGGAGCTCACCCAAACGCCGGGTCGCGAAAGCGGTGTTGTCGTCGTAGACGTTGTACTTGTAGGCTTCGCCGAGGGCCTGGGCGTAGGCGTTGACAGCCTTTTCGGTCTGCACGTACGCCTTGTCTTCGAGGCCCATCTTGTAGAGCTCGGCCTGGTCGTCGGTGAGGTAGCTGGGAATGTAGGAGTTCACGAGGCTGTCGGACATGTCCTCGTAGGCCTTGCCCGCCTGGACCAGGGCTGCGAGGCCCCACTCGCCGGCGCCCATCTTCACAATCTCGATGTACTTGGCTTCGACTTCGCCGAGGGACTTGGCCTTTGCGACCAGCTGGTCCTTGAGGACCTTGTTGGTCTTGGACTCGCTCATCGAGCGGCTGGGACCGGAGATCTTCTTCGCCATGTAGGCGTCGAAGGTGTCCTGGGCCTGCTTGAACTTGATCTGCGCGATGAAGGCCACCGCGATGGTCATTTCGGTGCCGGCCTCGAGGTCCTTGGCGTAGGCGGCGAGGGTGGCATCCCAGTGCTTGTCGGCCTTCTTCTGGTCGCCCATCTTCTCGAGAGCGAGACCGTACTCGAGGCGCGCGAAGTACATCTGGTCGGCGTTCGCACCGGCCGGGGGGCTGGTGTAGAACTGGTAGTACTGGTTCGCGGCTTCCTTGTCGTTGCCGTCTTCAGCGTAGAGCTTCGCGATGTCGATCGGGATGCCGACTGCGCGGGGGTCGTCGCTGTAGCTGGACCGGAACTTCTGGTAGTCCTCGATGGCCTTGCCGTTGTCACCCTGGGCCTGACGGAAGAGCGCGGCCGAGTAGAGGGCGTCCTTGGACTTCTCGTGCTCGGGGTCCTTCTCGTAGAGGGTCTCGTACCACATGGCCGAGGTGCCGAAGTCGGCGATGGTCTCGTAGTCGTACCCGATGAAGGCGAGCTGGTCCTTGTAGTACTTGGACTCGGGGAAGTTCTCGATGAGTGCGCCGCGCGCCTCCATCGACTTCGCCACCTTGCCTTCCTGGTTGTAGTAGGCCGCCGCGTTGTTGAGCGCGATGTCGGCCTTCTTGGACTTGGGGAACTCGCCGTAGAACGCCATGTAGGCGTCGGCGGCCTTGACGGCGTCCTTGTCTTTGTCGTAGTTGACGGCGATGAGCTGCGCCGAAGCGCTCTCGTAGATGCCGTACATCTCCTTCTTGAAGGCCGCGTTGCCCAGGCTTTCCTGGTCGTAGAAGGCCTTGGAGACGTCCTTGAGGTTGGCGTAGTCTTCGACGAGCGCGAAGGAGTCGACGATGAGGTTGGCTGCGAGCATCGCCTGCTTGGACCGGGGGTCCATGCCGATGACCGTACGGAAGCGGTCGGAGGCGTCCTTGAAGCGGTTCTTGTCGTAGTAGAGGTAGCCAGCCTCGTAGATCATGCCCTTGGTGTCTTTGTGGTCTGGGTAGAGCGTGGAGAACTGGTCGAGCGCGGCCAGCTTCTTCGTTTCCCAGTCGGACAGGGGCAGCTGCTCGGACTTGTTCTGCTTGTTGCCCGAGACAATCTTGCCTTCCTTCTTCTCGCCCTTGATCATCTCGCCAGCGGCGTAGACGGCGGAGCGAGCGCAGAAGACCGATTCCTTGCCCTTCGAGTCGATCTTCACGACAGCCATGTACTGTTCGTAGGACTCGTCGTAGCGCTTGAGCTTGTAGAGGAGCTCGCCGTACTCGTAGCGCATCTGGTACGCGTACTTTCCGTCGGGGAACTCATCGAGGTACACGGCGTAGGCGCGACCGGCGTACTCGTAGGCTTCGACGGCGCGACCACCGGTGCCCAGCTTGCGGGCTTCCTTGTGGTAGTTCACCGCGACCGAGCGCAGGTTCTTCTCGAGGTAGCCGCGGGCATCCTTGATGGCGTCCTGGTTGGCCGAGTTGGCCTTGGCCCAGGCGCTGGTCTTGCCGTAGTTGCGGCGGAGCTTCTCGATTTCCTGTTCGGTCTCGCCCTTGAGGCCCATCTTCTGGTAGGCCTGGATGATTTCGTTCTGGTACTCGGGGGCATCGGGGGACTGGGGGTCCTGGCCGATGAGTCGCCGGTAGGTGCGGATGGACTCTTCGAACTTGCCCTGCTCGAAGTACATGCCGGCGAGGCGCTTCATCATCTTCTGGATGAGCTCTTCGCGACCGAGCTTGGTGAAGTAGGCCTCGGCTTCGTCCATGGAGCCGGCATCGGCGAAGAAGCGGACGAGGTCCTTGAGGGCCTCTTCCTGCAGCATCACGCGCTTCTGCTCGCTGCTGCCTTCGCTGGCGGTCATGGAGAACTGGACCACGCCCTTCATCGTCTGGATGGCCTGTCCCATCTCACCGACGTTGTAGTAGCACCAGGCCAGCTTGTAGTTGGCGAAGGCGTACTGGGGGGAGTCCTTGTACTTCGTGGCCTGCTGGTAGGCGTTGAGGGCCTTGTAGGCGTTGTTCTCGTCGAAGTAGTACTCGCCGATCTGCACGAACGAGTCCGCGCGGTACAGGCTGTCCTGGTACTGCCGGACGAGGTTCTTGTAGTGGTCGATGGCGTCTTCGCGCTTGCCGATTTCCGCGAGGGAGCTGGCAAGGAAGAAGGTGGCCTGGTCGGCCCGCTGGTACGCCGGGTAGTCATTGATGATGACTTCGTAGAGGCGAATGGCGCGGTCGGCCCACTTGTCTGAGTTCGCGTAGTTGGGCTTCATCGTCTCGGAGTTGCAGCCGGGCGTGTTGAAGCACTGGTCGAACTGCGCCTGGAAGTTCCGCTCTTCGTCGAGCCGGATGTCCCGGAACTCTTCGAAGTAGAGCTCGGCCAGGCGGAGCATCATCTCCGCCTTCTGCGTGCCCTGGGGCTTCCGGTTCTCAAGGATGTCCTTGAGGAACTTCATCGACTCGTGGCGCTTTTCACGCGCCATCTGCCGATAGGCTTCGGACTTGGTCTGGGTGTCGACGTCGGACAGCTTCAGGACGCGTCGCTCTTCCTTCTTGGAGCGGTCGTCGTCCTGGGCGAAGCTGGTACTGCCCACGCCCAGCGTGAGCGCAAGAAGAGTCGAGACGATGGAAAACCGATTCATGTGAGCCTCTGGCCTCCGCGATGGAGATCGCCGCAGGAGTGTGCCGGGCGGGCTGGGTTGCCCCGCGCCCGCATTCTATGGGGAAGGGCCCACGACCCTCGTGGGCTCACATTTCCCTGACACTACTTGCAGGAACCTTGTTCCGTGTAGTGGTAGTAGCCGAGTTCGTCTTGCCAGAATTCGCCGTTGAAGGGCCAGTAGATGAAGTCCACGGCGGTGGCGAAGTCGAGGTCGACGCGGTCAAGCGCTTCACCGAGGTCGGCGTTCTGCGACTTGTACTGGTAGTCGACGCGCTGGGCGTCCACGACCTCGAAGCGGATGATCTCGGCCTGGGTGAGGAGGTCGGCCACCTTGTTGGACTGGCGTGCCATCTCACTCAGGAAGCGAAGGCCGGCGTAGCGCTTGTAGCGCTGGCGGTCCTTCTCGAGGATCTTCCGGAGGTACGGGCCCATGGTGTCGGCCCAGCGGGTCTTCTGCTTGGCGATGAGTTCCTCTTCGGTCTCCATCATCTCCAGGTGGTTCACGATGCCCGCAAGCTCGTTGTTCCGGAGGATGCGGTTGAAGAGGGACTTGGGAAGGACGGAATCGACCTTCTTGTCCTTGCCAAAGTACGTGTCCCAGGCCTGGTCGGCGAGCTTCTTGCCTTCGCTGGTCTTGTACTGGTCGACGAAGGCCACCATCTCAGCGTGTGCGGGGCGGTAGGTCTGGTCGAAGTCGATGAGGATCTTCTCGACCTTGTTGTACTCGCACAGGTTGAAGTAGGTGAGCGACCGAAGAAGCTGCGCTTCTGGAATCCACTCGGTGTCGGAGAAGAACCCGGAACGGACCGTGAGCAGCTGGCCCAGGGTGTTGTTCAGGTTGTTCTGCATGAAGTTCGCCCAGCCGAGCTCGAAGAGGGCTTCGGGCCAGTGGGGCGAGTCGTGCGACACGAGGTTGTAGTAGTTGGCGGACTCGTCGTAGCGCTCGATGCCGTAGTAGATCCGCGCGATGTTGAGGAGGGCCAGCTGCTTGAGCTCGGCGACCTCTTCGATGGCGCGGGCATCGTTGGCGACCTCGACTTCCTGGCGGAAGACATCGCGGAACGAGCGGACGGCGCTCTTGAGCTTGCCCTGCTGGTTGTAGATGACGCCGCGGTAGTACTCGGCCTTGAGGTAGTAGGGCGAGTTCTGGGCGACCTGGCCGAAGTACTTGCCGGCGCGCGAGAGGTCGTCCTTGTCGTAGGCGCGAACACCCAGGAGGTAGTAGAGGTCGCTCTTGGCCCGCGGGGGGTAGGCGTCGGGCGGAATCTTCGCCACAACGCGCTTGAGCTCGATGTCGTTGCCCGTGAGACGTGCAATCTTGACCATCTTCGGCAGCGCGTACGCGAAGTACTGGCTGTCGGGGCGCCGGACCACCTGCATGTAGTGGTACTGGGCCGTGTGGTACATCTCGAGCATCTCGAGGGAGCGACCGAGGTAGTAGTTGATCTTCGGCTCGTACTCGGGGTACTTCTCGGCCTCGAGCAGCTCGAAGAGCATGAGGGACGCTGCCAGCGGCTTCTTGGCCTGGTACTGGGCAACGGCTTCCTTCAGCTTGGGAGGCTCTTGGCCGGGTGCGTCGCCGTCGCCGTCGGTGAGCTCGCGGGCCGCGCCTTCGCGGGCCTTGGTCTCGAACTCGTCTTCGACGTCGAGGTCGCTGCCGCCTTCTTCGACCTTTTCCACGGGGACCGGGGCAGCGGAGCCCGGGTCTTCCTTGGCGGTCATGTCCTTGGCCTGTGCGACGACTGCGGCGGGTGCGCCACGGTCTTCGAGGCAGCGGACCTCATCGGACGAGAAGAGGGTGCCGGACGTCTTCACCGTGTTGACGACGACGCTCTCGGGCACACCGTGCTCGACGAGGGACATGATGTCGTCGCAGGACAGGGCGAGGGCGGCGTTCGGCACAGCGAGTGCGACAGCGCTCACGAGCGAAATGGCGGCAAAGCGCAAGGCCGCGGATGTTCCGTTGTGGCTCATAGATGGCTCCGGAAGTGCGCGCGGGGCGTCGGGTGCTCAGTTCTTCAGGTTGGGGAAGAAGAACGAGGCAGCCGCTTGGATGATGAGGTTGTTCTTCATCTCGAGCGTCGTGGCGTTGACGGTCTCGATGTAGACCATCGAGCGGGCCTCGACGCGTGCGGCGATGGACTCGCCGAAGATGATGCGGAGACCGCCCCCGAAGTTGGTGGTGGGGTGGGTCTGGAACTGGGTGACTTCTGCGCGCTGCTCGCCGGTGGCCTGCAGTGCGTTGAGGTCGTCGGTGGTGCGCGTGAAGCCCATGCCGAAGTTGCCGTAGACATCGAACAGGATGATGTCGCGGCCGACGATGGCCAGCTTCCCGTAGATGGGCGAGTACTGGAAGGTGAGCGACCCGAACATCGTCAGCTTGGAGATGTCGGGGGACACGCTGTTTTCGTTGACCAGCTGGGTGGTCAGGGGCTTCCAGTCGCCTTCACCGAGGTCGGGGGCGAAGTCGAACGTGCCTTCGACCGCGAAGACTTCGGTGACGTGGTACGCGAGACCGGTGCCAACGATGTAGCGGTTGAGGAAGGGGTCGTTGGCGACAAACGCGGCGTGGGGGGAGGCTTCGAAGCGGCCCAGCTTCAGGAAGTTCTTCCGCTGGATGGTCTTGATGACCGTCTTCTTCTTGCCTTCGTCGTCGACGAGGATGACCTCTTCGTCGCGAGCGCCGACCGTGTCACCGAGCTCGCCGCTCTCGACAGCGGAGCGCTCATCGTCGGGGTCGCCGAAGAGGTCGTCGTCGCTGTCGTCGTCCTGGGCGATGCCGTCCAGGGTGGGGTCTGCGGGGGTGGGCTCGTCGGCCGCGAAGGCAACCGAGGAAGCGGTGAGCCAGGCGAGCGCCGCGCCGAACCGTGCGAACGTATGCATGGGCTGGTCCTTTCTGGCTTTCTCAGAAGTCGTAGTTGCGGGCCTTCATGCTCGGGAAGAAGATCCCGACGCCGACCGACGCGATGAAGTTGTTGTAGAGCCGCGACTCTTCGACAGGCACGTCCGGGTCGTACTGGGGCTTCTTGTCGAAGTACAAGTAGTTGCGGGCGTCGATCTTGATGGCGATCGAGCTGTTGACGAAGAAGTCCATGCCCACGCCGAGGTTCACCGGGACGCGCGACTTGTTGATCGCGTCGCCCAGCGCCGTTGCGTGTTCGGCCTGGCCCTCGAGCGCCTCGTCGTAGGTGGCGTAGTACTCCTTGATGGAAAGGAGACCGGCCCCTGCGGTGAGGTACGTGTCGAAGTTGATGACCCGCTCGCCCAGGATGTTGATCTTGCCGTAGACCGGTGCCCAGCGGGCGGCGAACGTGGCCCCCATGACCATCTTGTCGACGGGCTGCTGGAACTGGACGTCGGCGTTGCCTTCGTGCGCGATTCCCACGAGAGTGTGGGTGAGGTCCTTCAGGTCGTTCTCGCCGAGGTCGGGCGAGTACAGGAAGGCCGCTTCGGCCGCGAAGGTCTCGCTGAAGTGGTAGGCCGTGAGGAGGCCTGCCACGTAGCGCTTTGCAAAGGGGTTGTTCGGGACGTACCCGCCGACAGGTGCCACCTCAAACCGCTTCTCCTTGAGGAAGAATCGGTTCTGAACCACGTTGTAGCGGCTCTTGCCCTCGTTGAGCTCATCGAGGGCTTGCCGGGCAGGCTTGGTGCCGGCCTCAGCAGGGGAGGTGGACGCGGCGAGCGCGACCACGGCCGCAACCGGTGCCAGCAGCTTCCAAGGCGCGCGCATCAGATTTGACTCCAGGGACTTTCCGGCCGGACGGCAGGACAGTCAGGCGGGGATTCGGGGGCAAAGGGTCCGGGTTCGGCGGAGGTTGGCACACGAGTGTGTACGCCGCCACCGGTAGTCGGAGGCCGGCGGAGTATAACGGCTGCGCTGGTGGGGCCAGCGCCGGGGCCCGATGGCGGCGTTCCGAGGTGGAGCTGGTGCCTGCGGACGTCGCCTCCACTACCTGCGGTACACTGGCCACCACACTGGCGGGTGGATGTCCGCCAGCTGGAATTGTGCTGGAGCCGCCGTGACCCGACGTTTTCGTGTGCGTATCCCCGTGACTGCTCCGGTGTGGGTGCAGTCGCTGCTCGGTGGGACTCTCTTGGCCGGCGTTGTGGGCATTCCCACCATCGGAAACGCCGCTCCGCCGGTCGAGGTCCAGTCGGTCACGGAGGCCGCTGTTCCCACCGTGAAAGTGGTGGGCAAAGGCAGCGGCACCAAGCTCATCCCGGCGTGTCGCGGTGTGGTCTGGCAGCGCTTCGACGCCCGGACGAGTGACTACACGCCGATTTCAAACCAGCCATGCCCGGCGATGGCTCCGGCCTTGTCGCTGGCGGCAGACGGCCAGACCTTCGAAGTGGACGCCCCGGTGCGCGACGGCGACGTCGTTCGCGCGGTGGTGGTGGTGGGAACCGGGTGTGCTGCGGGCAAGCCGTTCGAGATGTCGGACTGCGCCACAGTGGTGGCCGTGGAAGGCCCCACCATCACGGTTCGCGGCAGCAAGAAGCGCTGAGCGGCTGTTCGGCAGGACTTCCCAAGCTCCTGTCAAGACCTTGTGGATTCGCTGACTAGGCTGTCTTTGAACGCTGTGCGCGGGCGCGCGCGGCCCGGAGACGCCTGGTTGCGGATCGGTCTGCTGCAGTCCCTCGGTGACCCTCCCGGGGGCGGCCGAAGGGGACGGTCGGTCTACGCACCACAGCGGGCACGGAAGCCACACCCGGGAGACGAGAACGAAACAGGGCCTCGGAGTGTGTCCGAGGCCCTGCTTGTCTTGAGAGGCGACGACCGGATTTGAACCGGTGAATACAGGTTTTGCAAACCCGCCCCTTAACCACTTGGGTACGTCGCCAGGAGCGGTGCGCTTGTAACCAGCCCTTGCTCGAACAGTCAAGAGATAGTTGTCGATTGTCTGGGGGACGGTGCCGGTGACGCCGGCGGCGTGGGGGCATACAGCCGGAACCTCCCGTGGAGTCGCGCGGGCGTGCTGGAGTGTTGTGTCCAACCTGAATGCCGTCACGGTGGTGATTATCGCGCGAGATGAGGCCGATCGGATCGGTGCCGCCATCGCCTCGGCAGCCTTCGCGGATGCCGTGGTCGTGGTGGAGTCTGGGTCGACCGACGGCACTGCCGAGGTGGCTCGGCGGGCGGGCGCGCGGGTGGTCGAGACGGACTGGCCGGGCTTCGTCGCCCAGAAGCAGCGTGGGGTGGACTGTGCCGAGACGCCCTGGGTCTTCGCGCTCGACGCCGACGAACAGATTCCCGATGCTCTGGCGGACGAGGTGCGAGCGGCTCTGCAGGACCCCGGCCCGCATGTCGCGTTCACTGTGCCGCGCACCACCTACTGGCAGGGGGCGCCCATTCGGCATGGCGCCTGGTCGCCCGACCGCCGCTGTCGGTTGTTTCGGGTGGACCGCGGACGCTGGGGAGGAACGGATCCGCACGACCGGTGGCACCCCGATGGTCCCGTCGGACAGCTCCACACTCCCCTCACGCACCAAGCCTACCGGAACCTGTCCGACCACCTCCGCACGGTGGCACGCTACGCCGAGCTCCAGGCAGATGGCCTGGTGGCTTGTGGTCGACCGGCGCGGTGGTGGGACTGGCTGCTGCGTCCGGTGGTGCACCTCGCCAAGGCGCTCGTGTGGAAGCGGGGGCTGTTGGACGGCCCGCGGGGGGTGGCGGTGGCGTTTGTGGGGGCGGCGCACGTGGCCCTCAAGTGGTCGTTGGTGGCGCTTCGCCAGGACGGCGTGCGCAAGTGACGGACCTCCATTGTCTGCGTGAAGTAGGGGTGCAGCTCGTGGTGCGGGCGTGGTCCACACATGGGGGCACGGAGCGCTATTGCCACGGCTTCGCCCAGTGGCTGGTGGCTCGTGGCGTGCGTCCCCGGGTGTGGTGCCAGAGGGTGGACCTGCCGCCCGGAGCCGTCGACCTCCAACCCCTCACGCCACAGGGGAGGGGACGGGTTGGGCGGCTGGGGGCCACGGTGCTGGCGGTGGGCCGGATGCCTCGCCGAGGGCTGCGCGTGGGGTTTCTGCGCGCGCCCCACTTCGATGTGCTCCGGGCGGGTGGTGGTGCTCACGCTGCGGCGATGCGGGCGTCGGGGGCGTGGGGTGTGGCCGACCGGGTCGAGCGGTGGGTCGACCGAAGCGCGCTGTCTACGGCCGGTGTGGTGGTCGCCAACAGCCAGCTGGCGGCCGACCACATCCGCCGAGATGTGGTGCGACCGAAGGATTCGGTGCGTGTGGTGCGAAACGGGGTGGACCTCGAGCGCTTTCATCCCCTCGAGGCGGAACGCGACATGAAGCGGGTGGTGTTCGTGGGACATGGCTTTGCTCGGAAGGGGCTCGAGACGGCGCTTCGTGCGGTCGCCCGACTTCCCGGTGTTCGACTCGATGTGGTGGGCGCCGACCGCAGGCACCAGCGCTACCGCCGGCTCGCCCGGTCCCTCGGGGTCGATGGCCAGGTCACATTTCTCGGTGCGGTGGACGACCCGGCGGAGGTCGTGCGTCGGGCGGGTGCGCTCGTCCTCCCCACCCGCTACGACCCGTCGGCAAACGTCGTGTTGGAAGCCATGGCGTGTGGTGTGCCGCCGGTGACCACGCGCTACGACGGCGCCTCGGAGGTCCTGCCCATGCCCTGGCTCGTGGTCGACGACCCGGACGATGCCGTCTCTGTGGCCCACGCTCTGCGGCGGGCCCTCACGGAACCCGACGCTGGCCTGCGGTGTCGGCAGGCGGCCGAGGCCTGGTCCCGTGACGCCTCGTTTGCGCAGTTTGCCGAGGTGCTCGAGGCCGCGAGTGCTCGGCGTGTGGAGGTGCGATGAGCCGCAGCCCGGTCGTCGGCGGACGTCTTGCTCGTGCAGCGGTGGCTTCTGCCGTGTTGATGGGTGCCCAGGGGTGCCTCTACCAACAGCACATTGTCGATGAGCCCGGCGAGCATGTCTCCCGCGACGCCATCGAGGCCATCATCGCGCAAGAGTCCCCCGTCCTCTACCGCGACGGCGTCACCCCGATGGGCGTGTTCTTCTCGCAGGAACACCGCATCTATGTACGGGCCGACGAGCTGCCCGAAGCGTGGGTGCAGGCCATCGTCGCCGCAGAAGACCAACGGTTCTTCGACCACCCCGGCTTCGACTGGCGGGGCATCACGCGCGCGATGATTCAGAACATCAAGGCCGGCCGTGTGGTGGCGGGTGGCTCCACGCTCACCCAGCAGACCGCCAAGAACCTCTACTACCGCCCCGACCGCAGCTTTCGCAGCAAGTGGGAGGAGCTGGTCAACGCTCTGCGCCTCGAAGAGCACTACGAAAAGCGCGAGATTCTCGAGTTCTACGCCAACCAGTTCCATGTGAGCGCCAACGGTCGTGGGCTGGGCATCGCCGCACGCTACTTCTTCGACAAGACCCCCGACCAGCTCACCGTCCTCGAGTGTGCCTTCATCGCCGGACTGGTGAAGGCGCCGGCCAAGTACAACCCCTTTGTGGGCGCCACCGAAGAGAAACGGGCCGAGGCGCGGCGGCGGGCCAAGATTCGGGTGGGCTACGTCCTCGACCGCATGCTCGACATGGGCGCCATCGACGCCGAGACACACGCCGAGCTGCGCGACCAGGAGGTCCCGTTCAAGCGCGGCACCTTCCGCTACGACTCCAGCGTGCTCGTCGATGAGGTGGCGGCCCGGCTGGAGCAGTCGCCCTTCCCCGAGGTCTTTGAAGCGCTCGGCATCGACAACCCGTCCACCGCCGGCGTGCAGGTGGTCACGTCGCTCGATGTGAATGTGCAGCGCGAGGCCACCTACAGCGTCTGGCACCACCTCTCCGAGATCGGGCCGTGGCTGGAAGGGCAAGGCGCCAAGGCGCTGGTTCGTCCGTCCGACGAAGCCCCGCCGGTCACCCCCGAAGACCCCCTCCTCCCGCACACCTTCTCCACCGCATCGGTGGTCTCGTCCGACGCCAAGGCCCGCACCCTCACGCTCGACATGGGAGGGCGGAGCTGCACTGTCGACAAGGCCGGTGTCGACCGCATGGCACGCATCCTGGCGGGTGCTCGAACCGCACGGAAGCGTCGGTCGGGCGACAAGAAAGACGTCGCGGCCATCTTCGAGGCTTTGCCCCCGGGCACACTCACCTGGGCCAGCGTGCGTGAAGGCACCACCTGCGACCTCGAGCTGCGGCCCTCGCTCCAGGGCGGTCTCGTGGTGCTCGAAGACGGCGCCATTCGCGGCATGGTGGGCGGCAACGACAACCGCAATTTCAACCGCGCCATCGAAGCCAAGCGGCAGCTCGGCAGCACGTGGAAGATTCTCGTCTACGCCACCGCGATGCACCTGGGCTGGACCACCACCGACCTCCTCGACAACCGCACCGGCGCATTCCACTTCGAAGGCACCTGGTACTTCCCGCGCCCCGACCACACACCCAAGGACTTCGTGTCGCTCGACCAAGCGGGCACGATGAGCGAGAACCTCGCCAGCATCTGGTTGTTGCACCACCTCCTCGACCATGTGGACGCCGAGACCTTCCGTGAGATTGCCGCGGGCGCCGGCCTCACCCCCGAGTCGGTCGGCACCGACCGGGATGCGTGGATTCGACGGGTGCGCGACGAATACGGCGTCATCTCCACCCCGGGTGTGCTCGACCGTGTGGCGTTCACCGCCGCCAAGCTCGAAGTGCTGTCCGAGTACGACTGGAACGACCCCGTCCGACTCGAGATCCAAGCGCTGCTTCATGGCCAGGGCACCGTCCGAGCCGCCCGCGACATCGGCGGACGCGACTCCCGACGCACCGACAAGCTGCGTGCGCTGAACTTCAACGCCCAGCGCTTCGCCGACCTCCTGCCTGGATGCGCCACATCGGTGCGGTCCCTCACGCGCTTTGCTGCCGACGCCCGCATCCGCCCCGGTGTGGGTGGAGCCCGTGAGTTCGGTCTCCCAGACGACGCCCCGCCCACCGTGGCGGTCCCCGACCCCACCCGCTTCCCCGGACTCGAGTACCAGCTCTCCGAAGCGGGCGAGCTGTCCCTTTCTTGTGGGACCGGTGGCGATGGCTGGCTTCCGGTCGACACCATGCTCCTCACCCGGCTGGGCGAGCCCGACGCCCCCCGCGTGCCGTCCACCGAAGCGCTCCTGCTCGACGGACGTCTCCCGGTCGCAGCGTTCGCCGCCATCCAGCGCACCCGACAGCGTCGGTCGGCCGTTCTCGAAGGCCAGGACCCCTACGACTTCGAGGTCTTGCGCAACCACCCCGACTTCCGCACCCTCGTCGCGCTGCGCCATCTTGCCGTTCAAGCACGCGCATATGGCGTCACCTCCGACCTCCCACCGGTGATGTCGCTGCCCCTGGGTGCCGCTGAGATCAGCCTGGAAGAGGCCGCTTTGCTCATCCAGGGCATCGCCACGGGCAACGCCTGGACCTTCCCCGGCACCGTCCAGCTTCCCGACGGCAGTCGCGAGCGCACCGAGTCCACCGCGCGGTCCACCCTCCTCATCGAAGAGATCCGCGACCGCGACGGAAACACCCTGTGGCAGGCCAGTCCCGAGCCTCGGAAGGTGGGCGACCCCACCGTCGGACGTCTCACCGGAGAGGTGCTGCGCAATGTGGTCCGCTGGGGAACGGGCCGTCGCGCTCGGTCGGTCGCGAAGGTGGGCAAGTCGGTCGTCCCGCTCACTGGCAAGACCGGCACCACCAACAGCTTCCGCAATGCCGCGTTCTGTGGATACGTGCCCAAGTACGGCGACGAGGGCTGGAGCTGGGGGCAGGGCTACACCATCGCCGCCTACGTGGGCCACGACGACAACACACCGATGAGCCGCGGAAGTGTGCGCATCGCGGGCGCTTCCGGAGCCTTGCCGGGCTGGATGGGCACCGCTGCCGGACTGGCCGACGCCGGCTTGCTCGGCACGCCGAAAGCGGGCACGAGCCCCGAGCTCCGGGTCGAAGGAGGCTTCTCCCGGGTGGCGGTTCGGGCCGATGGAACGGGCATCTGGGAGCCGGTCGAGTCGGCTGGCGTGGGCGATGACGCCCGCTACACGGTGGTGTGGGGAGCGGGTGTGCTCGCCGATGGGTCGCTGGACGTCTCGCGTCGGCTCACGCTGCCGGCCACGGGCGACGCCGAACCCGAGACCCGTGCACTGCCGGTTCGTGGGGCCGCACCCGACCACACCGACCCCCTGCCCACCGACTTCCCCGGCGAAGACATCGATCCCTTCATCGCACCGGAGGACACCCCGTGATGCGTGTGTCCACGTTCCTCTTGACCGCACTCTGGGCCGGCCTCGGGTCGGGTTGCGTGATTCGCTACGGAGAAGGCACCCCCCCGGCGGCGAGCGAAGCGGCTGAAGCACCGCCCATGCGCCCGGTCGACTTCGGCCCTCTCGAACGACAGATCTCCGAGCTGGTGGAGAATTCCGAAGAGGTCGACGCCCGCAACCGCCTCGAGCTCGCCTGGTCGCTCGCCGAGAACATGCACGACGCCGACCCCGCCGCCCAGCACATCGTGAAGGCCTACCTCCAGTCGGTCATCGAGGTCGAGCAACGCGCCCGCCCGGTCGTCACCCCACTCCAGACCCGCGTGTTGAGCGAAGGCTTCGGCGGCTCCACCGAGATCGATTCATCGGAGCTCGCCGGCCCCGAACCCCGACCCGAGCCCGTCGAGGCCCCTCCCGAGGTCGACCTGCTCGACCCCATGGAGATGGAAGGCCAGCCCGACGGTGAAGGGGAGGTGGTCGAGCCGCCCGAAGATGAGGGGCCCGACGTCAGCATCCTGCTCTCCGACGCCGCGCGCCTGTTGAAGGCCCACAAAGCCGACAAAGCGATGGCCGCGCTCGAGCCGTGTCGGGGGCTGCCCTGCTGGGAGGATGTGGGCCCGTCCTGGGAGAAGGCCCGCGATGCACATGTGTTCGCCGAGAAGGAAGCCCTTGCTGTGCGCTTCCTCGAGCTGCGAGGCGAGCCCGAGGTGGAAGCCCAGCGGGCCGGTCTGCTGGAGATTCAGGGGGAGCTGTCCACGCTGCGGGCGGCCTGGCCCGACACCGCGCATGCCGAAGACATCGAGGCCCACATGGCCCGTGTACAGAAGGAACTCGAGCTCCTGCCGGAAGAATGACCATCGCTGCGGTCTGTGCCGGGCTCGGAGTGGCTGTGGCTGTGGTGGCGGCAGTGGCTGCATTTGTGGCGCATGCCCGTCCCGATGCTGCCTTGGGGCTGGCCGCCCGTGCCACCGGACAGGCCGACCAATTCGACCAGGGGCGCCTGTCGGCTGCCGATGAAGATCACTTGCTCGCTCTCATCCACGGAGCGCGCTGGCCCCTCACTGGATTGGTCTTTGGATGGGCCTTTGTTGCGGGTGCCACCCTCGCCTGGTGGATGGGGTAGGCACCGATTCCCACTTTTTTCCTTGCTTCTTTGGACATGAACCAGTAGTAGGCAGCCCGTTCCGGCTGGGTAGCTCAGTTGGTCAGAGCATACGGTTCATACCCGTAGTGTCGGCGGTTCAAGTCCGCCCCTAGCCACTCCCCCGCGCCCCGACAGCACTCCTGTCGGGGCGCGCTTGTTCTCCGGTCACCGGTTCCCGTTGTTGGCTCTCGGCACGGGCAGCGGTGTAGGCTCCCGCCACATCGACTCGCCTCGGGAGCCTCCATGTCCAAGCCCACCGACCCTCAGCTGGCCTCATCGCGCCGGGCCTTGTTCCGGAATGCGGGGTCTGTCGTCGCCGGTGCGGCCGTTGGTGCGGCGATGGGGGTGGCGGGCTGCGGGACCACCCAGCCCGGCGCGGATGAAGGCGGTGCGCCCGCTGTGGTCACGGGCAAGCGCATCCGGTGGCGGCTCGCGTCCAGCTTCCCGCGGTCCCTCGACACCATCTTTGGTGGGGCGGAGGAGATGGCTGCGCTCGTGAAGGCCATGACCGGCGGGCAGTTCGACATCCGCGTGTACCCGGCCGGCGAGCTGGTGCCGGCTCTGCAGGTGATGGACGCCGTGCAGAACGGCACGGTCCAGGCCGGCCAGACCTGCAGCTACTACTACATCGGCAAGAAGCCCGCGCTCGCGTTCGACACGTGTGTGCCATTCGGCCTCACGTCGCGCCAGCAGATCGCATGGCTCGAGCAGGGAGGCGGCCGCGAGCTGGTGGATGGCCTCTTCGCCGACTTCGGCATCAAGACGCTCATCTCCGGCAACACCGGCGTGCAGATGGGCGGCTGGTTCAAGGGAGAGGTGCCCGACCTCGCCAGCCTCAAGGGACTGCGGATGCGCATCCCGGGCATGGGCGGCAAGGTGATGGCAGCGCTTGGTGTGAGCGTGCAGAACATCGGCGGCGGCGACATCTACCCGGCCCTCGAGCGCGGAGCCATCGACGCCACCGAGTGGGTGGGCCCCTACGACGACGAGAAGCTGGGCTTCCACAAGGCTGCGAAGAACTACTACTACCCGGGCTGGTGGGAGCCGGGGGCGTCGATGTCTGTCTATGTGGGGAAGAAGGCGTGGGACGACCTTCCCGCCGAGTACCGTGAGATCTTGAAGGTGGCTGCCGCGCGCGCCGGCCTGTCGATGCAGGCCAAGTACGACGCCCTCAACCCGCCCGCGCTGGAGCGCATCCTGGGCCAGGGCGTGACGATGCGGCCGTTCACCGATGATGTGATGGCCGCGGCCAAAGACGCCGCCGGTCAGCTCCTCGCCGATGAGGCAGCGTCCGACCCCGAGTACGCCAAGGTGCTCCAGGCCTGGACGAAATTCCGCGACGCCTCGTTCAAGTGGTTTGGTCGGGCGGAGCTGGCCTACGGTCGGTCGGCCTTCACCGCCGGCTGATGCTCACTCTCCCCACGACACCAGCTCGGGGAAGAGGATGATGAGCAGCAGGCCCACCGCCTGGATGCAGATGAACGGAATCGCTCCCCGGTAGATGTCGCCGGTGGTGACTTCCTTCGGGGCCACGCCGCGCAGGTAGAACAGCGAGAAGCCGAAGGGCGGGGTGAGGAAGCTGGTCTGGAGGTTCATCCCAATCATCACGCCGAACCACACGAGATCGATGCCCAGCAGGCGGGCTGCCGGAACGAGCAGCGGCAGGATGATGAAGGCAATCTCGAAGAAGTCGATGAAGAAGCCCAGGATGAAGATGGTGAGGTTGGCCACCACCAGCAGGCCCACCTTCCCGCCAGGCAGGTTGGTGAGGAGGTCTTCGATCCAGATGTCGCCGTAGAGGCCGCGGAACACCAGCGCGAAGGCGGTCGACCCCACCAGCAGAAACACCACCATCGCCGTGAGCTTTGTGGTGTCCTCGGCGGTCTTCTGCACAGTCTTCAGCGTCATGCGGCCGCGAATCGCCGCGAGCACCATCGCCCCCACCGCACCCAGAGCGCCCGCATCCGTGGGGGTGGCCACACCAAAGAAGATGCTGCCCAGCACGATGACGATGAGCGCGAGAGGCGGCAGCATCACCAGCACCACCCGCTTCCACAGAGTGGCGGAGTCTTTCGGACGGGCTTCGGGCGGAAGCGCAGGCGCGGCGGTCTTCGACACGAGAGCCACGCCCACCACGTACAGGGCGTACATCCCGGCAAGCAGCAGGCCCGGCACCAGAGCACCGCGGAAGAGGTCGCCGATGCTCACGCCCATCTGGTCGGCCAACACCACCAACACCACGCTGGGCGGGATGATCTGGCCCAGGGTGCCACTTGCTGTGATCACCCCGGCTGAGAGTGTCTTGGAGTAGCCGTAGCGCAGCATGACCGGCAGGGAAATCGACCCCATCGCCACCACCGACGCCCCCACCACACCCGTGGCCGCAGCCAGCAGCGCGCCCACGAACACCACCGCGAGGGCCAGGCCGCCCCGCATGCGCCCGAACAAGGCACCAATCGTGGTGAGGAGGTCTTCGGCCAGGCGCGACTCTTCGAGCACCTTGCCCATGAACACGAAGAACGGCACGGCCAGCAACACCTGGTTCGACATGATGCCGAAGATGCGCTCGGGCAGGGCGTTCATCAGCGACCACTCGAAGATGCCCATGGCCACGCCGATGAAGGCGAAGACCAGCGCTGTGCCGCCCAGCGAAAACGCCACGGGGTAGCCCGTGAAGATGAGCAGGAAGGCCACCACGAACATCAGGGGGCCGAGGAGGTCGGGGTTCATGCGTCGGCCTCCTTCTTCTCATCCTTGAAGGGGAGGTGGCCGGTGAGCCGAGCGGTGGACTTGATGGCTTCGCTCGCACCCTGCAGGGCGAGGAGGCCGAAGCTCACGAGGATGACGGCCTTGATGGGGTACCGGGGCAAGCCGCCGGGGTCTTGCGACATCTCCAGCACCTCCCATGAGTTCCACACGCTCGGCGCGCTCACGTAGAGCGCGAACGCGCAGAAGGGGAGGAGGAAGACGAGTGAGCCGGCCAGGTCGATCATCGCGCGGGCGCGGGGTGACAGGCGCCCGTACAGGACGTCGACCCGCACGTGGGCGTCGCGCTCGAGGGTCCAGGCGGCGCCGAGCAGGAACATGAGGCTGAAGAGGTACCACTGGGCTTCGAGGGCCGCGTTGCCACCGATGCTCCAGCCGAGGTCGCGCGAGGCGTACCGCAGCACCGCGTTGCCGGCGCCGATGAGAATCATGAGGGTGGCGAGCCAGGCGGTGGACCGACCGATGAATCCGGACACCCGGTCGATGCCACGCGAGAGGGCGAGCAAGCCGCGCATGAGGTCGCGCTCCGAGAGAAAGACGGGGGAGCCTACCAGAGCGGCGGTGTCAGGCTCCTGTCTGCCCAACGTGCAATTTCGTGCGAGGCCGATGCGCCCTTCTTGCACGAATGGACCGTTGAACGCGACGTCGGCACGAACGCGCATGCAGCGCACCTGCCCACAAGGAGCCCCAAATGAGCCGCAAGCCCGCCACCGTCGCTCTCGCTGCAGTCCTGGTCGCCGCCGCCCTCCCCGCATCGGTCGCTTTGGCCGGCAAGGGCCGCGGTGCATCGTCGAAGGGCCAGGGCATCGCTGTCCAGAACCTGCGTGGCGAGACCGTCCAGGTGGTCATCGACGGCGAGCTGATGGGCATGCTCCCGCCTCAGGGTCGGGCTGCGTTCCCCGCGTCGGCGGGACGACACATGCTCGAGCTGCAAGATGTGGAAGGCGACGCCATCATGAAGCGGAAGGTGCGTGTGGAGGACGGCGAGCGGCGCCGGATTCGACTGCACGCCGGTGATGGCCAGGTGGAGCTGCGCAACGACTCCGGCCTCGACCAGGTGGTCTACGTGACCGACCGCGACGGCAAGGTGCGCCACCAGCTGCTCCGAGACGGCCAGGCCATCGCGCTCACCGTCGCACCTGGCGAGGTGTCTCTGCAGACCTCCCGCACCTGGTTCGATGTCCGCATGAGCCTGTCCAGCCAGGAGCTCATGGTGGCCCCGGGCTCCGAAGAGACCATCCGACTCCCCGCCGTCGAAGAAGCGCTCGTTCGCGTCGAGAACCGCGGTGATGAGGCCATCGTCCTCTTCCAGGAAGACGAACGCCTGGGCTACATCGGCCCCGAGACCACGGGCTTCATCCGCGCGCCGGTCGGCAGCTACCCGGTGCGCGTCACCCTCGACGGCATGGATGCGCTCGAACGACCGCTCAACGTCGATGCCGAAGACGGTGCCCGGCTCACCTTCGACATCCGCAAGGGCACGGTCCAGGCCATCAACGAGTCGTACCGTCCCGCGCGTGTCTTCGTCGACGGCCGCAGCTACGGCTGGATGCGTCCCGGCGAGTCCCGCACCTTCGAAGTCCCCGTCGGGCATCGCGAGGTCTCGTTCGTCGGACGGGGAGGCGAGGTCTACGACGCCCGCAAGGTGCGTGTGCGCATGACCGAAGACCAGCGTCTCGTGCTGCGTCCCGACCGCCACCGCCCCGAAGCAGACGACGACCACCGCGGCGCCCACCACCGGCGGACCAAGAACCACCACGGTTCCTACGACCACGATTGATTCGTCTTCCGCGTCCGCCGCGCGGGCACCAGAGGGTAGGCTCGGCGCATGAATCGTCGTGCCTCCCGCCTTCTTCTGCTCTCCCTCGGCCCTGCGCTCCTGGCCACGACCGCCGGACCGGATGCCGAGGGTGTGGTCTTGACGGCGTCTGACGCCACGGATGGCCCGCCCGTCTCCACGCTCGACCTCTCCGGAACGGCCTCTCTGGGCCTTCCGGATGATGGCACCACCACCGTCACCTTGCCGTTTTCGGTCGACTGGTATGGCACGGCCTACGACACCCTCACGGTCTCCAACGAGGGCGTGCTGTTCTTCGATGGCGTCACCGCCTCGGCCACCTGTCCGGGCGATGGCTCCGGCGCCTGGTCGGGCATCGCGGCACTGTGGGATGACTGGGCCGCCGATGCCGTCACTGTGGGTACCTTCGGCCGCTACCCCCACCGCACCTGGGTGGCCCGCTGGGAGGGCGCGCATGGCTCGGCGGGTGGCGACGGCGCCGTGGAAGTGTGGCTCATGGAGGGCCGCGACGACGTGGTGATTGTGCTCGACGACGTCACCTTCGGCGATGCGACGGTCGATGGTGGCGCGAGCGCGGTCGTGGGCGTGCAAGGCGACAGCACCAACGGGGTGGCCTGGTCGTGTGTGGGTGGGCTGACCGATGCCTCGGCTGCGTGGGTGGGACCGGGCGCGGGCCGACCGACGGCTGTCCTTCGGAGCACATCCGAGCTGTCCACACCTTGGGTGGGCACGCAGGCCGCGCAGCTCGTCGGACGGTCTCTGGCTTCCGGCGACCCCAACAGCGATGGCCTCACCGACCTCATCATCGGCAACCCCGACGAAGACACCGCGTTCATCGTGGCCGGCAGCTCGGGCGTGTGGGGCGGCGACTTGTCGCAGGCATCGGGTGCGGTGGTGGGGGCAGCCGGCAGCTCCCTGGGGGCGGCGGCAGTGCTGGCCGACCTCGACGGCGACGGCCTGGACGACCTCCTGGTGGGCGCTCCCGAAGACGACACCGCCGGCACGGGCTTCGGGCTGGTGGTGGGTGTCGAGGCGTCCGAGCTGGTCGGGCAGCTCACGGCGTCCACCGATGCGGGCTTGCTCCTCACCGGTCCTTCCGCGGCCTTCAGCGGGTCCACCACCACGGCCACGTGGGCCTCTCCGCGCGCCGGAAGTGCCCTGGCCACCGGTGACTTCGATGGCGACGGCTATGTCGACCTCGTGGTGGGCGCCGAAGAAGACGACGGCACCGACACCAATTCGGGTGCGGCCTACGTGGTGCTCGGGTCGGTGTCGCTCCTGGGCGCGGGCAGCCTGTCCCTCGACACCGCCGATGCCGTCGTTCCAGGCACCCTTGCGGGCGACCACATGGCGGCGTCACTCGCGGTGGCCGACTTCGACAGTGACGGCCTGGACGACCTCCTGGTGGGCGCTCCCTTTGCCGAGCCCGCGAGCGGCACCAGCAACGCCGGGCGGGTGTTCGGTCTGTCGGCGTCGGTGCTGTCAGGCGTGGTGGATGTCTCCTCGTCGTCGGTGTTCTCGGTCGATGGCAGCACAGCCGATGCCGAAGCGGGGCGCAGCCTCCAGACCGGCGATGTGGATGGAGATGGCGTGCTCGACCTGCTGGTGGGTGCGCCGGCGGATGGAGCCACGCCGGTGGGTGCAGCGGCCGTCTTCTCCGATGTGGGCGCGCTCTCGGGGGCGCTCGACCTGTCGACGGATGCCGATGTGGTGCTGACCGGCGTGACGTCGGGCGACTACACCGGCAGCTCGCTGGCTGTGGCGGATGTGGACGACGACGGTGTGAATGACCTCGTGGTGGGTGCTTCGGGCTATGATGCCAGCGGTGCGCCGGCCTCGGGTCTGGTCGCAGTCCTGCTGGGGCCCGTCACGTCCGGTGGCGACCTCGAAGATGCCGACCTGCGGGTCACGGGCGCCGAAGCCGGGGCCGCTCTGGGCAGTGCGCTCGTCTCGGCCACCGACTCCGATGGCGACGGGGCCGAAGAGGCGGTCTTTTCCGCACCGCTTGCGTCGAGCAGCACGGCGTCCTCGGCGGGCGCAGTGTGGCGCTTCTCGGTGACGGAAGACTTCGTCGACGCCGATACCGACGGCTTTGTCGACCATGCTGTGGGCGGCAACGACTGCGACGACTCCGATTCCGCGGTCTCCCCGGCAGCAACCGAAGACACCACGAACGGCATCGACGACGACTGCGATGTGTGGGTGGACGACCGGGTGCTCGTGCGCCTCGACGACGACGCCTGGGCCTACGACCTCGACACAGAGCTGGGCGCCGACCCCGACGACGACACCGACTCCATCGACTTCGAAGACGCCACCTCGGGCGACGACCTCTCGCTGGCCTACACCGGCACCGGCGTGCGCATGTTCCCCACCTACACCATCACCGCGGCCGAGTCGGTGCACGGCAGCGGAAGTGTCGACAGCCTCGCCGCCGAGGTGGTGGGCTTCGGGGGTGTCAACGAGCTGCTCATCCTCTTCGACGACGACGTCGATGCGCTGTCCTTCCAGCTGCTCGACCCCGGCGGAGCCTTCACCATCACCGCCGAACACGACGGCACCACGGTCATCGATGCCGACCTCGTCGACGTCACCGCTCCCAACCGTGCCGAAGGCCAGTTTGTCGGCTTCACCTTCGCCACCCCCATCGACCAGCTCACCATCGCTGCCGATGCGTCCGATGGCTGGGGCCTCGACGACCTGCGCATCGGGTGGTCGAGTGGCACTGACCGCGATGGAGACGGCTACTCCGATGATGACGGCGACTGCGACGACGGCGACGACACCATCTACCCGGGCGCCACCGAAGACCTCACCAACGGCGTAGACGACGACTGTGACGGCATCATCGATGGGGGCTCGTCCGGCGCATACGCCGACCCCGCCATCTGGGCCGCCGCGGCGGGCATCGACCCCGAGAAGATCGACTTCGAGGACCTCACCGCCGCCGATGTGGTGGACGACGAGTACGATGCGCTCGGGGTCACGTTCGATGGCTCGCTCACGGTCACCGACGACATCGACGGCTCGGCTCCGGTCGACGCACTGGGCGCGGAAGTGTCGTCCTCCAGCACCACGCTCACCTTCGACGAAGTGCAGCCTGCCGTCTCATTCGTCGCCCTCGACGTCGACAGCTCCATCACCATCGAAGGCTCGGTCGGCGGCACGGTCCTGTACCGAACCTCGGTCTCCGCAGCCGGCGACAACACCGACGAAGGCGTGTTCATCGGCTTCGTGTTTGGCTACGGAATCGACACCCTGGTCATCGAGTCCGACACCGCGGCCGACGTCTGGGGCATCGACGACGTGGTCACCTCGGTGCTCGGTCTCGATGATGCCGACGGCGATGGCTACACCGAAGCCGACGGCGACTGCGACGACTCCGACGCCACCACCTCGCCCGACGCCACCGAGGTCTGGTACGACGGCACCGACTCCGACTGCTCGGGTGGCAGCGACTACGACATCGACGGTGACGGCCATGACAGCTCGGCCTATGGCGGCACGGACTGCGATGACAGCGACTCCGCCACCTCGCCCGACGCCGAGGAGGTCTGGTACGACGGCACCGACTCCGACTGTTCCGGGGGCAGCGACTACGACGTCGACGGCGACGGCTACGACAGCACAGCCTATGGCGGCACAGACTGCGACGACATCGACGCCTTCGTGTCTCCCGACGCCGAGGAGATCTGGTACGACGGCACCGACTCCGACTGCGCCGGCGACGACGACTATGACGCCGACGGAGATGGCTACTCGGTTCGCTCCGGTACCGGCGGCGGATCAGGTGGGGGCGGTGGTGGAACCGGTGTGGTGGACTGCGACGACGGCGACTCCTCCGTCTCGCCAGGGGCGACCGAGACCTGGTACGACGGCATCGACTCCGACTGCTCGGGAGATGGCGACTTCGACGTCGACGAGGACGGTTTCGACGCCGAGGCCTACGGTGGGGAAGACTGCGACGACGAAGACCCCACGGTCAACCCCGATGCCACCTACGACGCCTGCTACGACGGTGAAGACACCGACTGCGACGACTGGAGCGACTACGACTGCGACCGCGACGGCTACGACATGGATGCCTACGGTGGCCTGGACTGCGACGACGAAGACGACTCCATCAATCCCCTCGCCAGCGACACCATCGGCGACGGCATCGACACCGACTGCGACGGTGCGCCCGAGTTCGACGACGACGGCGACGGCTGGGACGGGGTCGAAGATGGGGGCGAAGACTGCGACGACACCGACGTCACCATCTCTCCCGACGCCACCGAGATCTGGTACGACGGCATCGACCAGGACTGCGATGGCTGGAGCGACAACGACGCCGACCAAGATGGCTACGACGCCGACTCGATGGGTGGCACGGACTGCGACGACACCGCCGCCGACGTCTATCCGGGGGCCTTCGACTTCCACTACGACGGCATCGACAGCGACTGCGACGGCACCGACGACTACGACCGGGACGAAGATGGCTACGCCTCGGTCTGGTACGGCGGGCTCGACTGCGACGACTCCGACGACAGCATCCACCCGGGGGCGGTCGACGTCTGGTACGACGGCGTCGACACCGACTGCTCGGGCGGAAGCGACTACGATGCCGATGGCGACGGCTTTGCCAGCGATGCCTACACCGGCACCGACTGCGACGACACCGATGCTGGCGTGGCGCCGGGCGTCACCGAGGTCATCGGCGACGGCACCGACCAGGACTGCGATGGCTACGATGATGTCGACGTCGACGGCGATGGATGGTTCTCGCTCGATGACTGCCTGGACTCCTCCGCGGTGGTCTACCCGGGTGCGCCAGATGCCTGCTACGACGGCGTAGATGCCGACTGTGGCGGCGATGACGACAACGACTGCGACGGAGATGGCTACGCGGCGGATGCGATGGGCGGCCTCGACTGCGACGACACCAGCGCCGCGGTCTCCCCCGACGCCACGGAGGTCTGGTACGACGGCATCGACTCCGACTGCGACGGCGCCAACGACTACGACGCCGACGGCGACGAGTTCGAGCACGAGTCCTGGGGCGGCCCCGACTGCGACGACACCTCCGATGCCGTGGGCCCGCATGTGGAGCGGGATGACTGCGGCAACGGAGATGAGGACTGTGACGGGGATGTCGACGAGGACTGCGCGTCGGGAACCGGCGGCGACAGTGGCTCGGATGGGGGCTCGGACGACGGGGGCACCGACGACGGCGGCACTGATGATGGTGGCACCGATGACGGAGGCACCGATGACGGGGGCGCCGATGGTGGCTCGGGCGACGAGGGGACAGGCGACAGCGGTTCGGACGACGGTGGTTCGGACGACGGCGGTTCGGACGACGGTGGTTCGGACGACGGTGGTTCGGACGACGGCGGGCTCGATGGGGTCGGCACCGGCGAAGGGGAGGGGACGGGGACCGATGCGGAATGGGTCGACCCCAACGCCGACTGGGAGGCTCCGGCATCTCCTGGCTTCGACCCCGGCGTGGCGAAGGAACCGGGCTGTGGATGCACGACCAGCCCCACTGCACCTCAAGGGGTGTGGGCGCTGCTCATCGGGCTCGTGGGCTGGGGTGGGCGGCGCCGACGAGAGCGCTGAGGCTCAGTGGACGATGGGGCCGCCGTCGTTCCAGCCGGTCCAGCCGCGGGGGCGTTCGTCGGGGTCTTTGGGCTGACCGGCCCGCCCGCCTTCGATGACCTCGAAGCGCCGAAGCTCCTTCTCGAGCTCGCGCTTCTTGCGTTGGAGGTCGTCGGTCTTGCGGCGGCTGGGGGGCCAGCGACCGAGCCCGATGGCGTAGCCCATCGCGATGCCACCCAGGTGCATGCTGGAGCTCACATCGGGGCGCACAAACATGATGAGAACCACGGCACCGAGCAGGATGAGGCCAAAGGTGCGGGCTTGCATCGGTCCGAGGAGTGCGAAGTGCACCACCTGCCGGCCCATGAGCGCCACCCAGCACGCGACGAGGCCCAAGATGGCGCCGGTGGGGCCAATATGGACACGACCCCACAGGCCGAACCAGCCGTCGCCGAAGCCGGCGAAGTAGCCCAGCAAGCCCACCACCATCGTGAGCGCCACCGAGCCGGCTGCGGTCCAGGCGTACGTGCGCAGGAGCTTGCGCGTGCCGAGCATCGACTCGACCTGTGGCCCCAGGAAGGCCAGCCACAAGCAGCTCACGAACACGCCGATGATGTCGCCCGGCGGATGGAAGAGCACGCTCGTGACGAGCTGCCAGACATGGCCCTGGAGCACGGCTTCGGGCTGGAGCGCCAGGATGGCCAGCAGGTTGGTGCCTTCCGGAAGCAGCCCGCCGAGGACGTACGTGGCGAGGAATGCCCCCGCGTGCACGCCGATGAGCGTCATGATGCCCCGGCCCGGACGCCGCAGCTGGAACATCGGGGGTTGGCCGCGTGGAGTCAGAGTGCTCTCCCGTGTTCCCTGTCGGTCGGTGGACGCGATGCCTGAAGCCGAGGGTAACGCGCTCGGTGGTGGATGGTGGTTGGGCACCGGTCCGGATACGGCGCGGGCTCGATGGCCTGGAGTTTGTGTGGTCGGAGCCGAGACACCGAGGTGGTGGCGCAGCGTCCAAGCGGGGCTCGGGGCACTATGCCTGCTGACGAGCTTTTTGGGCGGCTCCGAAGCGTGGGCGCACCCCTTCCAGGATGGTCTCGCAGGACACCGGCTGCGGCTCACGGTCATGGCCGACCGTGTGGAAGCCGACCTCATGGTCGAAGAGCCGGTGGTGTGGGTGCTTCGCGACCTCCGCGCGTTCCTCGCCGATGTCGAAGACCCCGGCCCCGAAGATCAAGAGCGGTACAACGCCCGCCGCCTCGATGAGTTCGAGGATGGCCTCCAGCTGTACGTAGACGGCGAGCGGGTGCGGTGGGAGCGCCTCGAGTGGGACGGCGACAATGGCGTGGGCACCGAACAATTCATCGTGTATGGCCTGCGCCTCCAGGCGCCGCTCGACCCCCACCAACCCGATGTCTCGGTGCATGTGCTCGATGTGGTCCACCCCGACGCCCGCGTGGCGAGAATGACGGAGGTGTGGGGCAGCTGGGACACCGACCTGCGGGGCTGCAGCCTGTGGGCAGACGGGGAGACCGACCGGACCGGGCAGTGGACGCTCGGAGATGGCACGGCGGAGCTGCGGCTCACGCGGCGTCGGACCTCGCTGGTGGCGGGGGCGTGGGCGCGGGCCGGCCTCCGGCTGCGGGAAGGGTCCGACGGCCCGGTGCGGGTGGGGCCGGCTGGAGTTGCCGGGCCGGTCGAAGCACGGCTGGCTCTGGGGGGGCTGGCGGGGCTCGCTCTGGTGGGGTGCGCGGGGGCGCTCGTGCTGTGGCGCCGCAAACACCTGTAGATCTTGACAGGTGGAGGGGTGTTCAGTATACGTGGAGCACCTGTTCCCATGTTGGAGATGACATGTCCCCTCGTTCCGCATCGTCCTCCGATGAGCTGTCGCCTCGCCAAGCCGAGGTGCTCGACGTCATCCGGCGTGCCATCGAGCGGCGCGGCTTCCCGCCCACGTACCGCGAGATCGGCGACTCCCTGGGCATCTCCAGCACCAATGGCGTGGCCGACCATGTGAAGGCTCTCGTGCGCAAGGGATACATCCGCAAGGCCAAGGGTGGCGCGGCCCGTGGGCTTCAGCTCACCGAAAAGGCCGGCCTCACACCGCGCGGCGACACCGTTCACATCCCGCTGGTGGGCACGGTGGCCGCGGGCCTGCCGATGCTGGCCGAACAAAACCTGGAAGACGGCCTGCAGCTCGACTCCAGCATGGTGTCGGGCAATGGTCGGTTCTTCGCGCTTCGGGTCCGCGGCGACTCGATGATCGAAGAAGGCATCCTCGAAGGCGACCTGGTCATCGTACGGGAACAGACCGCCGTGCGCGACGGCGACATCGTGGTGGCCCTGGTCGACGGGGAAGCCACCGTGAAGTTCTACTTCCGCGAGCGCGACCGCATCCGCCTGCAGCCTGCACACCCCACCATGGCGCCCATCTTCGTGGAGCGGTCCAGCCAGCTGGACATCCAGGGCATCGTGGTCGGCGTCTGGCGCCAGTACTGAGCACGTGGGCGGGCTTCGGTTGCCCGTTCTGAGACAATGGGACCATGGACCGCCGAAGTGCCAGCCTGTGGGTCGAGATCGTCCTCGCACTCACGCTCATCACCCTGGTCACCATCGTGCTCAACGCCGGTGTGTTCTGGCTCATCCTCAAGCGCGCCGAAGAAGAACGCCGCACCCACCTCGCCGAGGCTCTGGTCGACGGGATGGTCGCCCAGCTGGAAGTGGCCGCACGAGATGCCTCCACCGGACCCCGACCCGCCGAAATCCTCGGGGCCTACGCCACGTCGTCCATCGCGCTCGAAGCGCTCTACATCGTCGCCACCGATGGCCGTCCGCTGCACGTGGTCGCCGGTGAGCCGCCCTCGGTCCTCGATGCAGGGCTGCGGGTGGCGCTGTACGGCCAGAAGCGCGACATCCGCGTGGATGGTGCCGTGTGGACCGACCGCTCGGTCGAGGTCACCGCCCCGCTCCGCTTGAAGGGGGGCTCTCCCGCGGCGCTGCGTGTGCGCATGCCCTTGGCGTCGCCGTCGGTGTTTGGCTCCCCGTCTGCGTTCACCGTCACCTACACCACCTCCACCGGCGTGCTCATCGCGGTCTTCGGCTTCAGCCTGTTCCGTCGCCGCCTCATCCGGCCCATCGCCGAGGTTCGAGAGGGCACCCGTCGCATCGCCGACGGTGAGTTCGGCCACCAGGTCGACGTCGATGCCGCCCTCGAGCTGCAGGCTCTGTGCGACGCCCTGAACACCATGAGCGCCGAGCTGGCCCAGTACCGAACCCGAACCGCCGAGCAGGTCGAGCGGCTCCGGAGTGCCAACGCAGAGCTCCAGACCGCCCAGGATGCGCTGGTGCGGTCCGAGCGGCTCGCGGGAGTGGGGCGACTCGCCGCCGGGCTGGCCCACGAGATCGGAAACCCGCTCTCCGCAGTGCTGGGCTTCGTCGAGTTCCTGGAGCAGCCGCTCGACGACCCCGACCTACGGGCCGACCTCCTGCAGCGCAGTCGCCTCGAGCTCGAGCGCATCCACCGCATCATTCGGGGGCTGCTCGACTATTCGCGCCAGGGATCTGGGAAGGCGGAGCCGGTGGATGTGGTCGAGGTGGCCCGTGAAGCCGTCGATCTGGTCCGCCATGTGCCCCGGATGCGGTCGGTCGACGTCCACATCACCGACCACCACTCGGGTGCCCACACCGTGCAGATCGAGCGCGACCTGCTGCATCAGGTGTTCGTGAACATCCTCCTGAACGCCGGTGACGCCGCCCGCGACACCGACACCCCCTCGGTCTGGCTCACGGTCGAGCGCGACCACGGTCGGGTCGGCGCATCGATCCACGACAACGGTCCAGGCTTCTCCGGTGTGGCGTTGGAGCGCGCGGTGGAGCCCTTCTTCACCACCAAAGAGCCCGGCCAGGGCACTGGGCTGGGGCTCGCCACTGCATCCAGGGTGGTTGAAGGCGCTGGCGGCACGCTCGAGCTGGCCAACCACCCCGAAGGCGGGGGGCAAGTGGTGGTCTGGCTGCCCGTCTTGGAGTCCGCGTGAGTGTCGAGCGGCCTCCTGAGCCGTGGCGGTCCCCCTGGTTGTGGGCGACAGTTGTGCTCGCGCTTGTGCTCCGGCTGCCCCGTCTGGCCAACCGCTGGGATGAGGTGGCCCTGGCCTACTCGGCCTATGCGGCGCCTGCTTCCGAGGCCCTCTGGGCGGGTCGGCCGGGCGACGCCGTCGCAGCGTGGGTGGGGCTCCATCCTCCTCTGCATGCCCTGCTGCTGGCTGTTCTCGATGGCGTCTGGCCGGCGCCGGCGCTGTGGATTGTGCTGTCCATCGGGTGTTCGCTGGGGGCGGTCCTGGTGGTGGGCCGCCACGCCGGGCCGGTCGCTGCGTTGGTGCTGGCGTCCGCGCCGCTCCAGCTCCAGGATGCTGCGGAGGTGAACAACTACCCATTGGCCGTTTTCGGGGTCGCGCTGCTCGTGGCCACCCGGCGGCTGGCGTGGCCGTGGTTCCTGCTGGGGGTGGGGCTGGCATCCTGGGGCCATGTACTCGGCCTGGCGTCAGCGGGGGTGGTCTCTGCGCACCGTCTCGTGTGGCCGGTCGACACGCGGGAGCGGTGGCAGGTGGGTGGGGGCGCAGCCTTGTTGGCGGCTCCTGTTGTGGTGGGGGCGGCTCGTCTTGCCGGGCAGTCCTCCACATTCGCCCAGCCGGCGCCGGACTGGGGGGCCTGGCTCGAGCTCGTCGCGGGGGCCACAGGGGTGGAAGGCCTCGTGCTCATGCCGCTGGTGGTGCTCGGTCTGGTGTGGTGCCGGGGAGGGCACTCGGCGGCCTGGGCGGGGGTGGCCGGCACGTACTGCCTGGCGTTGTGGGTGGGTGCGGCTGCAGCCCATCAGCGTCCGTACCTCGGGCTGCTCGGACCTCCCGCGGCGGTGGCGGTCGCGATGCTGGTAGGCCGTGCACGGATGCCGTCGGTGCGGGTGGGCCTGACCCTCCTGGTCGTGGGCGTGTGTGTGGTGCGTTCCGCTCGGGCTGGCTGGGCGGAGCTGGACACCGTCCGAGCGATCCAAGCCGACCTCTCCGAAGAACGTGGCGTCGACCTTGCTCTGCACCAGTCCGGGCCGGGCGATGTGGTGTGGTTGGTGGCGCCCGCCCTGCGCGCAGACGACGACAAGTCCGACCACTCGGCGGTTCTCTGGCGCTTGTCTCCCTGGAGTGCGATGCCGCGGGCCACGGTCGACCACCCAGCCTTTGCCTTCACCGACTGGCTCTGGGGGCAGCCGCGCTGGATGGATGGCCGCGTGGTCCACACCAGCACCGAGCTCGACCCCGGGCGGTTCGACGTGGTGGTGGCGCGCGCCCACGCCGATGGACAGCGCGTCGTGGTGGTTCTCTACGACCATGCGCCCGCCACCGGCCTCGCCGACAGGGTCGAACGGGCGGTCCGGGTCTATGGTCCCGCCGCCCACGTGGTTCCACGCGACCCCGGCCTCGGAGACGACTACGTGTGGGTGCTGTCACCCCCGGACCCCACCCGTGCCCGTCGCTGAGCCCGTCACCCCTCTCGAACCCTGGCAGACGGCCTGGCCGGCTGGGGTTGCGCTCGTCGGCTTGCTGGTGGCGATGTGGAAGGCGCGCGCCCACCTGCGGCCGGAGCGTGGGGCCCTGCCGTGGCTGAGCGGCCTGGTGGGGGTGGCGCTGTTGGTGCGTCTGGTGGTGGTTCCCGCCCTCGATGCCCACTACTACGACGGCCACGAAGCCGAGTATTGGGACATCTTTCGCGGCGTGCGCGAGGTGAACCGGGGGGGCACGGTGCTCTACCCGGCGATGCAGTGGTTGTGGTGGGGACTCGGCACGGTCTTGCCCCACCACCGCGTGGTTCCCATCGTCGTGATGGCCATCCTTGGTGCGCTCGGATGTGCTCTCGGGGCGCTCGCCGTGCAGCGCTGGACCACCCGCACTGGCGGTGCCCTCGCAGGGCTGGTCCTGGCGCTACATCCCATCCTCGCCGCGTGGAGCTCGTCGGCCTACAACGTCGTGGTGCCCTGGTTCTTCGCCTCGGTGGTGGTCTGGTCGGCCAGTGTGCTCGCCCGCAGCCGTCGTCCTCCGCTGTCGGTGGTGTGGGTGGCCGGGTTCGCCTGGGCGCTGGTGGCCGCCACGCGTCTCGAAGCCACCTGGATTGCCGCTCCCGCGCTGTTGGTCGCGCTCTTCGACCGAGCCCCCGACCAACCCCTCGGCCGTCGCCTCCGAGCTTGCTGGACCTGGGCGCTACCGGTGGGCATCGGCGCGCTGGTCGGTGGCGCGGCCATCGTGCCCCTGGTCTTTCCGGGCGAGGTGCCCGGGGCAGGGGAGCGGGCGCTGTCGTTCCTCATCAACCGCACCTGGATGGCTCCCTACGCCCCCCTCGACTCGCTATTCGGTGTGGTGGCGGTGTTGGTGCTGGCGGTGCTGGTGGTGCTTCAGCGCCATCTGGCCGGCGGGGTGTTCCTCGTGGCCTCGGTCGGAGCGCACCTGGTGTTGGCGTCTTTCGACGACTTCGGCGACCGGCACACGCTGAATTCGCTCTTTGCGCTAGCGCTGGCAGTGGGCGTCGCCGGGTCGGCCGACCGCTGGATGCGGTGGCCAGGGCGCGGGGCCGCAGGCCTCGTGGTGGTGTTGTGCCTCCTGGGGCTCGCCGACCTCCGCCCCCGCTTCTATGGCTCGGAGGAGGCCTTCGCATCTGTCCTCCACACCAACCCCCGCTGGGCGGAGCTCCCCCGCTGGACCCCGGTTCAGGCTCGGTCCGACTGTGGCTGGATCGCCGAAGACCCCCGCGTGGCTCCACAGCCGCAGAAGTCCCACTTCAACCTCATCGACCCCCACGAAGCCGAGCAGCTGCGTCAAGCCAACAACTGCCTGCGATGGTGTGTCGATGTTCAGGACTGGCGGTGGTCCAGCCGGGGTGTCCGAGACCGGGCGCTGCGCACGGCGCGGCTGTACCGCATGACACCTGTGGCCGTGGTGGAGGACGCAGGGTCGGGGTATGCGTGTCTGGTGATGGAACTGGGGGCCCGGCGGTGCTGTCCGACCGCGAGCACTCCCCCAACCGGTGACGTCGGCCCCCGGCCCGCCCCGCCACGCGCGCCTTCGAACGTAGAGGACGATGCCTCCGGCTCTTTCCAGCATTCGCCGATTCCTTGACGGGCTCGTCCGGCGGGAGCGTGCGTTGTTGGCCGGCCAGGCCTCCGCGCAGGTGGTCGCCGTGGCCTTTGGCGCTGTGTTGCTGGCCTCGATCTGGCTGTCTGCTGGTCGGCCTGCTGCGGAAGCAGGCGTGGTGGTGGGTGTCCTGGGGGTTGCAGGGCTGGTCGCGGCGCTCGTCTTCCCACTGGGTAGGCGTTGGGCCCACAGCGGCCAGGTGATTCACCAGGCCCGGGCGGTCGAAGCCCACGCTCCCGACCTCGAACACCGCCTGGTCACGGTTGTGGGGCGCGCACAGCTGCTGTCCGACCACACCGCTCCCGGCACCGCCCTCCTGCGGCGTGCCGCCGAGCGGGTGAGCGACCGACTGGCCAGCATCGAGCCGCCGCGCATCCACTCGGGCAAGCCTGCTCTGCGCGCCACCGCTGCCGCTGTAGCGCTCGTCCTCTTCACCAGCCTGGCGCAGCTGCTGCTCCCGGTGGGCCCGCTGGAGGCGCTGGCCGCCGTCCGTGGCGACCCCTCCGTGCTCACACCCGACCAGGTCCCTGCGCCCACCGAAGCCACCGACCGCGCAGTGGTGGGTGATGTGGTCCTCCGGTACGTCTTTCCCGACTACACGGGCATCGACCCCATCGAGGTCGCCAACTCCGACGGCACCATCCACGCCCCCGCCGGCACCACCGTCCAGGTTCGAGCCCGAACCGCCGAACCCTTCACGTCTGCTGCGCTCCAGGTCAACGAAGGTGCGCTGCTGTCCGCCGAGCTCCTGGGCGGCCGCGACATCTTCGTCGAGCTGCTCATCTCCGAGCCCGGCGTGTGGCGCTTCTGGCTCATGCGCGACAACTCCCGCACCCCCAGCAGGGACTTCGCGCTGGTGGTCGAAGAAGACGCCGCACCCGTGGTCACGCTCGAACAAGGAGGGCCGCCCGCGGTCCCCCACGACCGCCCCATCCCCATCGGGTGGAGCGTCCGCGACGACTTCGGCATCCAGCGGGTCGTGGTCGAGGTCACCCAAGGCGACACCACCCGCGAGGTCGAGCTGCGCACGCCCCTCGACGCCCCACGGGAGCTCCAGGGAGGCCTCCGTCTCACCCCCCGCGACCTCGGGCTGAAGCCTGGCGAGTCGGCCCAGCTCAAGGTGGTCGCGTACGACAACGACCGCGCCGGCGGCAACAAGCGTGGAGAGTCGGTCGAGCTCGAGGTCACCTCGCTGAGTGCCCGCGGCCGCGGCCGACGAATGGCTCAGCAGTACGAAGCGCTCCGCGATGCCATGCTCCCGGTGCTCGCCCGGTTCCTCGTGGAAGCCGTGCCGCCCGGTGACAGCATCCCCGAGATGCAGCGGTGGGCCGGCGACGCCCGCACTTTGTACGACCCCATCCGAGAACTCGTCGAGACCGACGGTGGCCTACAGCCGGGCTCTCTCGAAGGCGACCTCGTGGGCCGGGTGCTCGAGTCGGGGGCGCGTCTCATTCGCTTCTCGGTCACCACCTGGGACCCCTCTGCCACGCGGCGGGTCACCACCGGTGACGAACAGCGCTTTGCCGACCTCCACGGAGAAGCGGTCGTGGCGCTCGAAAAGGCCATCTACATCCTCGACAGCTTGCTGGTGTCGGCCGCCATGGCGGAGGTGGCCCGGTCTGCCGAAGACCTCGCCGCCGAGGCCCGCGACCTCGCAGCTCGCGCCGAAGACATGGAAGCCGCCGAGATTCTCGCTCGGCTCGACAAGCTCCAGCGCACCATGGCGGAGCTTGCGCAGAAGGCCGAGAAGGTCAACGAAGGTGCGCTCCAGGAGTACCTGAACGGCCGCCTCGACGACACCCGCAACATGATGGAGCAGATCCGGCAGGCGGTGGCCGAAGGGCGCCTCGACGACGCCCGCGAGCAGCTCGCGCAGCTGGCCGAGCACGTGCAGCAGATGGCCGAAGGCATCAACGACCGCATGGCCGCGGGTCAGTCTGGCGAAGACGAGCTTGGCAAGGCCGCTCAGCAGGCCATGGACGACCTCCAGAAGCTCGAAGAAGACCAGCGGGCGCTCGCCGACGAGCTCGAAGAGAAGCGCCAGACCCTCGGTGAGGAGTTCCAGGAACAGCTCGAGCTGTGGTCGAAGCTCGATGCGCTCGCATCCGAAGCCGCCGAGCGTGGACGCGGCGCGGTCGAGGCCACCGGAGACGGCCGCGGCTGGCGCACCGAAAGTGTCCGCCGGCTCGAAGTGCTGTCCGAGCGCACCGGGGGCATTGCCGACGCCGTGCGTGCCCGCGACCTCGACCGCACCGGTGAACGGGTCCGCGAGGCCCTCCGTCCCGCCGACATGGCCCTGCGAACCGTGCAGATGGAGGACACCCGGGGCCGCATGGAAACCGACAAGCCCGCCGGGCTGTCCCTGGCCGCCGAGCACACCGGCCGCGTGCGCACCATCCTCGACGAGATGCTCGAAGTGCTCGACCAACTCGAAGAGCGGCAGCAGCGCGACGACCCCCGCATGCAGCAGGCGGCTCAGGAGATGGCTGCGCAGCAGCAGGAGCTCCGCGAGCGTCAGCAGCAGCTGCAGAAGGACATCCAGCGGGTCGAGCGTGCGCTGCCCACGGGCGACGGCCAGGCCACCGAAGCGATGCAACGCGCAGGTGAGGCGATGGAACGAGCGGAAAGTTCCCTCGACCAAGGCGAAGCCATGTCGGGAGAAGGGCACCAGCGCGAAGCCGCCGAGCGCGTGAGCGAAGCCCGCGAGCGCCTCCAGCAGCAGCTCCAGCAGATGGAACAGATGCAGCAGTCGCGCGGTCAGATGCAGGGCGAACAGCAGCGCGGAGATGGCCAGGGCGATGAAAAAGACGGCCAGGCCAACGAAGACCGCACCAAGATCGACATCCCCGCCCCCGAGGACTTCCTCACGCCCGAAGCCTACCGCCGTGCACTGCTCGAAGGCATGTCCGGCGATGTCCCCGAGGAGTACCGCGCGATGAAGCAACGGTACTTCGAAGAGCTGGTGCGCCAATGAAGCGCTTGTGGCCCCTCCTGCTCGCTGGTCTGGCGGTGCCCCTGGTGGCCCTGGCCGACCCCCTCCTCGAGATGGAGGTCTGTCTCGACCACTTCGACCTCGCGTGCGCCACACAGGTCCAGGACCGGGTGCCGTCGTCCGACACCATCTCCACCGACCGCTCCAAGATGTGGCTCGCCTTTCACGAGGGCCGCTACGCCGATTCCGTCGCGTCTCTGGAACGTCTCGAAGCTGCCGGTGTCCGGGTCGAAGACCTCGAGCGAGGCGTGCCCTACCGCCCCACCGCAGAAGCCTCGAAAGGGATGGTCGAGTCCACCCGGGATGGCGTCGCGGTGCGCACATACCCCGGCCCCGACCGCATCCTGATCGACGAAGCCCTCGACGTCCTCGAACAGTCGCGTGGGGTGTACGACAAGGTCTTTGGCGCCGGGCCCCCCCACACCATCATCCTCGACATCTTCCCCACCGCCACCCGGTTCATCGCCGCCAGTGGGATTCCGCCCGAGTCGGTCCGCACCACCGGCGTCATCGCCCTCTCCAAGTGGACCCGCCTGCTCCTCACCAGCCCGCGTGCCCTGGGCCGTGGCTATGGCTGGAAGGACACCGTCGCGCACGAGTACATCCACCTCGTCGTGGCCTACAACACGCAGAACCGCGCGCCCGTGTGGCTGCAAGAGGGCCTGGCCAAGCACCTCGAGACCTGGTGGCGCGGCGACCGCTCGGGTCACCTCGACGCCCACTCGCAGAGCCTCCTGGCCGACGCCGTGCGCACCGGCGAGTTCGTCCCCTTCGAGAAGTTTGCCCGGTCGATGGCCTACCTCGACAGCGGCGAAGAGGCGGCGCTGGCCTTTGCACAGGTCTCCACCATGGTCCAATTCATGCTGGAGACCACCGGTCCGTCTGGGCTCGAGTCGCTGATGGAGCGAGTCCGCGATGGCGAAGACGCCCAGACCGTGGTCGCCGACCTCGCCGGCTACGACGACTTCGAGGCCTTCCGGGTGGGATGGCGCGCGTGGCTGCGGGGGCTGCCGCTGGTCCAGGAACAGCTCGCGTCGCTGCCCGTGGTGCTCGACGGCGAAGGCGGCGACTTCGAAGGCGACCCCCTCCTCGCCCATCGACCCGACCTCGCCCGCTTCGCCCGACTCGGCGACCTCCTTCGCCAGAAAGGCTTTCACGAGGCCGCTCTCGTGGAATACGACAAAGCCGCCGACCCCGCACAGCCGCCGTCCCCGCTGCTGTTGTCTCGGCGAGCGGTGTGCCACGGGGCGCTTGGGAACGGCGAAGAAGCCCTGTCCATCCTCCAAGAGGGCGTGGGGCTCTATCCCGAGTTCACGCCCCTTCAGAAGGCCCTGGGCCAGCTCTTGGCGGAGACCGGGCGCCACCGTCCGGCCCTCGAGGCCCTGGTCGCAGCCCACGACCTCAACCCCTACGACCCCGAGGTGCAGGCACTCCTCGTCGACCTGTACACACGGGTGGGCGATGAGGCGGCCGCCCGACGGCATCGGCGCTATGGACAGATCCTGGCCACCGGAGGGGTGGACGACGGCGAGTCGACCGTGGGGCCGGGTTAGCCGCCCCAACCGCAGCAGCAGATGACCGAGCAGAGAGAGTAGATGATGGACGAGCAGGACCAGACCGGTGAGACCCCCGACGACGGCGCGCTCTTCGACGCCTTGCCCGGTGTACGAGAGCGCCTCGAGGCGTCCATCGGCACCCGCATCGTCGGCCAGAAGGCGGTCGTCGAGTCGCTGCTCATCGCGCTCTTCGCGGGCGGACACTGTCTCTTCGTCGGGGTCCCCGGCCTCGCCAAGACCCTCCTCGTGAACACCACGGCCCAGTCCCTCGGGCTCGAGGCGGGCCGCATCCAGTTCACGCCCGACCTCATGCCCACCGACATCACGGGCACAGACGTCCTCGACGAGGACCGCGCCACCGGTGAGCGCCGCCTGCGGTTCATCCCCGGTCCGGTCTTCACGAACCTGCTGCTCGCCGACGAAATCAACCGCACGCCGCCCAAGACCCAGGCTGCACTGCTCGAAGCGATGGCCGAAGGACGCGTCACGGCCGGCGGGAAGGTGTACCCGCTGCCCAAGCCCTTCCAGGTGTTCGCCACCCAGAACCCCATCGAGCAGGAGGGCACCTACACCCTCCCCGAAGCCCAGCTCGACCGCTTCATGTTCTCCATCGATGTGGGCTACCCCACCGAAGACGAAGAAGTCGAGATTGTCGAGCGCACCACCTCGGGGCGGTCCACGCCCATCTCGGCGGTGGTCGATGGCGCCCAGCTGCTGCACATGCAGGCCATGATTCGTCGGGCCATCCACCCCAGCCCCGACCTCGTCAAGGCCGCTGTCCGGCTGGTTCGCGCCAGCCGTCCCGGCCCGCGTGCGCCCGATGTGGCCAACAAATACCTCCGCTGGGGTGCTGGCCCGCGCGCCAGCCAATTCCTCATCCTCGGTGCGAAGGCGCGTGCGGCCCTCCATGGCCGCGAGGTCCCCGACTTCGACGACCTCCGCGTGGTGGCGCCGCTGGTTCTCGGGCACCGGGTGGTCGTGAACTTCCAGGCCGAAGCCGAGGGCATCCGTGCGCCCGAAGTGGTCCGCCAGCTCGTTGCCTCCGCACTCTGAGGCCCGCTTGACCATCTGGGATCCGGCCGTTGTAGCGCGTCTCTCCGCACTGGAGCTGCACGCGCGCACCCTCGTCCTGGGCTACCGCTCGGGTGGGCACCGCAGCCGGCGGGTCAGCAGCAACATCGAGTTCGCCGACTACAAGCCCTACACCCCGGGCGACCCCCTCCGCGACCTCGACTGGCGCATCGCCGCTCGGTCCGACCGCCTCGTGGTGCGTCGGCACCATGCCGAAGAAGAGCTGGCCATCAACCTCGTTGTCGATGCGAGCGCCGACATGGGCACCGGTACCTCTGGCCGGTACCCCTTCCAGGGCCTCGATGGTTCCAAGTGGTCCACGGCGGCGGTCCTCGCGGCCACCCTGGCCCAGTTCGGCAGCCTGCGTGGCGACCCCGTCGGCCTGTCGGTCCTGGGTGGGGAAAACGTCCGCTGGTCCTGGCTTCCGCCGGGCGGAGGCAGCGCGCAGGTCGCCCGCATCCACCGGGTGCTGTCCGAGACCCGTCCCGCCGGAAAGGCCAACCTCCGCGACGCCCTGATGGCCCTCGGCCACCGCCTGCGGCGCAACTCCCTCGTGGTGGTGGTGAGCGACCTCATGGAGCCGCCGGCCGACTGGGGGCCAGCGCTCGACGCTTTCGGCGAGCGCAAGTGCGATGTCCGTGTGGTGCATGTACACGACCCCCTCGAGTGGTCGTTCACGCTGGGAAACGTCGGCCGGTTCTTCTCCCCGGAAGGCGGACTCCCCGTCGACGCCGACCCCCTCGATGTCGCCGAGCAGATGCCCGAAGTGGTGGCCGCCTACCTCGCCGAGGTGCGGAGCTGGCTCGCCCGGTGTCGCGGGATGCACGTGCTCGCGCCTTCTTCCGACGACCTCGGCGGTGTGGTCGCGCGACTGTTGCGGGGAGTCTGACCCATGACCCCCGTCGTGCTCGCTCCCATCGCCCTGGCTCTCGGCGTGCTCGCCTTGGGGCCGATTGTCGCCCACCTCACCCGTCGCCAGCCCACCCGCCGGGTCCCCTACGGCGCCATGATGCTGCTCGAGCGGGTCGTGAAGCGCCAGAAGCGGCGGCGTCGCCTCTACGACCCCATCGTGTTGCTGCTGCGGGTGCTGGCCATCATCGCAGTGGTGGTTGCGGCCAGCCGGCCCGAGCTCCAGTTTCCCGGCGTGCTCCCCGAGGACAGCGAGTCTGGTCCGGTGGTCGTGCTCATCGACGACAGCCTGTCGATGGACCTCATCCGCTCTCCTTCGGGCCCCGACGACATCACATTGTTCACCACGGCCCGCGAGTCGGCCGTGTCGTTCGTGAAGGGCCTGCCCGACGGCGTTCGCGTGGCGGCTGTCACGATGGGGGGCTCCGCCAGGCCCCTCGTTCCGGCCCTCACCAACGACCGCGGGCTCGTGGCCGCCGAGCTGTCCGAGCTTCGGCAGGGCTACGGCGAGACCCACCTCGCCGACGCTCTCGGGATTGCGCGGCGCTTGCTGGAAGGCAAGGGTGGCCGTGTGGTGGTCTTCTCGGACGAAGCGGGCTCGGTGGCTGTTCCGTCGGCGCGCGACGAGCTCGGATTGTTGAGTCGGCAGGAGGTTGCGCTGGAGCCGCGTCCGGTCCGGGCGGAGGAAGTCGGCAACATCTACGTCACCAGCGCGGTCTATGGCGACGGCCTGGAAGGCGGCAGCGTGCGGGTCGACATCACGAATGTCGGGCCTCGGGCCGTCGAAGTCCCGCTCGTGGTGCAGCTTCCGGATGGAACGGAAATCACTGCCTTCGCCGAGGTGCCCGCCGGGGGCTCGGCCACCGAGACCGTCACGGTGCCACCCGTCACCGACGGAGGCGTGGCTCTCGTCCAGATCGACGACCCATGGCTCGATGCCGACGACACCTTCGCCTTCCACCTGCCGCGGGTTGGGGCGGGCCGGGTGCTCGTGGTCGACGGCCACCCGGGCCCCACTCCCACAGCGTCCGAGGTCTACTTCCTCGAGCGGGCCCTCGCGCCTTGGGGAGCCAACGGTGGAGTCGGCGGCGGCGTGCTTCCCGACGTCACCGCGGCCGGTCACCTGCCCGAGCTCGACCCCGAGACCCACCGCGTGGTCTTCCTCGCCAACGCCTCCGACCCCACCCCCTTCGCAGCCGACCTCCTGTCGTTTGTGCGCCAAGGCGGGGGCCTGGTCATCTCCCTCGGCGACAACGTGACCGCCGACCGCGTGAACTCGGCCCTGGGCGGCCTGCTTCCCGTTCCACTTCGCCGACCCCGCGCCCTGGTGGCCGTGGGCGAAGATGGGGTCGCGACCGAGCTCCCCGATGTCACCTTGCCGCTCTTCGAGCCCTTTTCGCGCGGTGGTCGGGCCGCATTCTCGGGGGTGGAATGGACCCACCTCTTCACCCTCGAGCCCTTCGAAGACAACGACGACCACCGGGTGTTGATGCGCACCACCTCCGGCATCCCGCTCCTCGTGGAAGGCAGGGTCGGGCGGGGGCGCGTGCTCCTCTTCACCGGCACGGTCGACCTTGACTGGGGCAACTTCCCCTTGCAGTCGGTGTTCATGCCATTTGTCCAGCGCGTGGTGTCCTACCTCGGGGGCGCCACCGGGGGGGATGGCATCCGCATGGACGGCGTCGTCGGAGCGCCCACACTGGTCGAGCTCACCGACATGTCGGCGCCCATCGAGGTGCTCGGCTCGAGCGGTGCGGTTCCCGTCAACCTCATGGGCCATGGCGTTCGGTTCGTGCCTGAACGGGCCGGCGCGTACCGTGTGGAAACGCCCGGCGCGCCTCCCTTGGCGTGGGTGGCGGTGAACACGCCAGCCGTCGAGTCGGATGTGCGCTTGGGGCCCGAGCTGATTGCCTTGGCCGCCGAGGTCGACCCGGAGCGGTACCAGCGGCGGGTTCCCCTGGCGCTGTGGTTTGTGCTGGCTGCCGTGCTGTTTGGCCTGTCTCAGGCTGTTCTCGCCTTTGGTGTGGAGCGGATGCGCCGCCGCGACCAGGATGCTGCAGCATCTGGTGAAGGAGACGTCCATGCCGCGTGAGTTGTGGAGCCGCCGGGCCATCCTGGCAGCGATGGCAGCCCTTCCAGCGGCTGGACTCGGGCGGGCGGCGTTCGGGCTCGGTGCCGCGTCGCAGGTCGACATCGCTGAGCTGGCCATCGATGGGGCGTCCATCCATCGGCCGGCAGCGTGGCAGCGCCTGCTGTTCGAGCTCATCCAGTCCACAAGTGTCGAGGCCAACCCGGCCACGGTGAAGCTCGCCCCCGAAGACCCCGCCCTCTTTGCCCATCCCTTCACGGTTCTCGTCGGGGATGGGGCACTGCCAGCGCTGTCCGAGGATGCCGTCGAACAGCTCCGTCGATTTGTGTCCTACGGCGGCTTCCTGTTCTTCGACGACGCCAGCGGCGCTCGCGATGGCCCGTTCGCGCGGTCGGTCCGCCAGCTGTGTCGACAGCTGTTCCCCACCCGTCCGATGGCCCCGCTGCCCGGCGACCACTCGCTCTACCGCGCCTTCTTCCTGCTCGACCGTCCGGTGGGGCGTGTGGCCGTCTCCGAGGTCCTCGAGGGCGTCACCATCGGTCCGGTCACCCCGATTGTCTACTGCCCCAACGACCTCTCTGGCGCCCTCCACCGCGGCGAGGACGGTCGCAACCGCTTTCCGGTCATCCCGGGCGGAGACACCCAGCGGCGCGAAGCCATCAAGCTGGGCGTCAACCTGGTGATGTACTCGCTCACTTCGAACTACAAGCACGACCAGGCCCATGTGGTCGAGCTCATGCGGGATGGGAAGCTCGAATGATCCCGTGGCTGCTGGCGGATGCGAACCTCGAGCACGGCACGCTCGTGTGGACCACCGAACCCGTGTGGGTGGGGGCGGCTGCGGCTTGTGCGCTGTTGGCGTGGGGACTCGCGGTCTTCGGGCGACAGACGGGCAAGCAGTCCGCGGGAGCGCGTGCGGCCGAGGGTGTGCTGTGGGCGCTCGCACTCGCGGTCCTGGTCGTGGCGGTCGCCGGACCGGAGGTGGTCGAGGAGAATGGGCGCGAAGAGGTGGGCAAGCTGGTTGTCTTGATGGACGGCAGCGGGTCGATGGGGGTGTCCGATGGCCGCGGACCGCGCAGCACCGGTGCCGTGGAAGCCGCCCGAGCCCTGGCCGACACCCTCGGTCCGGTCGACGTCTACACCTTCGACGAAACGGTCCGCTCTGGACTGCCCGAGCGCTTCGACGGACGCGGCACCGACCTCGGCGTGGCCCTCGACGTCATCGCCGACCGACACCTTGGCCAGAAGCTGCGTGGTGTGGTTGTGCTCACCGATGGGCTGGACCGCGGCGCGCTCCGCCGAGACATCCTGCAGAGCGTCGACCAAGGGCAGGTGACCACCGACCTCGCGCCGTCCCTGCCGGGGCCCGTCACCTTCGTCCAGGTGGGCGCGGCCGAAGCCCTGTTCGACCTCTCCGTCGACCACGTCACGTCGGGTGGCTTCGCCTTCCTGCGCACTCCGTTCACGCTCCGCACCACCATCCGCGGCCCTGCCGGACGCACGGTACCGGTCGCCTTGTCCCGCGATGGGCGAGCGGTGAGCCAAGAGACCGTCACGCTCGACGACACAGGCAAGGCCGAGGTCGCGTTCAAGGTGGTCCCGCGCGAAGTGGGCCGGTTCGCCTACGAGGTGTCGGTCCCGGTCGAGACGGGTGATGCGGTGCCTGGCAACAACGCCTACCCGGTGGTGGTGCGGGTGGTGCGCGAGCGTACACGGGTGCTGCAGGTCTCGGGGAGCCCCAGCTACGACCAGAAGTTCCTGCGCCTGTTCCTGAAAGAAGACCCCAGCGTCGACCTCGTCAGCTTCTTCATCCTTCGCACACGCGAAGACTTCCGGTCCGGCTGGAAGGCGCACGAGCTGTCGCTCATCGAGTTTCCCTACGAGCGCCTGTTCACCGAAGACCTCGGCACCTTCGACCTCGTGGTGCTGCAGAACTTCAACTACCGCCCCTACTTCTCCTTCGGTCGCGAAGACCTCCTTCAGAACATCGCCGACTACGTCCGTGCGGGTGGTGCGCTGGTCATGACCGGCGGCGACCGCAGCTTCGACCTCGGCGACTATGCCCGCACCCCCATCGCCGACGTCCTCCCGGTGAAGCTGGGAGTCTCGGGCGTGAAGACCGATGAAGCGCCGTTCCGACCCGAGCTCACCGAAGCGGGCTCGGCCCATCCGCTCACCCGCCTGGGAGCCACCGCCGACGAAACCCGCGCCACCTGGGACCGCCTCCCAAGCATGGACGGCGTCAACCTCAACCGTGGCCTTGTGCCCGGCGCAGCAGCGCTTCTGGTCCATCCCGGGCTGCGGGTGGACGGCGAGCCGTTGCCGGTTCTCTCGGTTCGCGAGGTGGGCGAGGGCCGCACGATGGCGTTGAACGTCGATGCGTCCTGGCGCTGGTCGTTCTCCGAGGCTGCGGAGGGCCACGGCAACCAGGCGTACCTTCGGTTCTGGAAGAATGCCCTGCGGTGGCTCGTCGCCGACCCCGACGACCGTCGAGTGGTGGTGGCGCCATCGCGCGAGAATGTCCTGCTCGGCGACGAGGTTCGGCTCACGGTGCGGGTGCGCGACGCCGGCTACGGGCCGGTGGAAGGGGCGCAAGTGGTGGGAGTGGTCGAGGGTCCGGATGGTTCCCGGTCGCCCGTCACGCTCACCACTGACTCCACGGGGGAAGCGGCCATGGCCTTCACCCCCACGCTGCGGGGGGCCCACCGGGTCGAGGTGGGGATTGGAAGTCGGTCTGCCGACCGTGGAAGCACTGTGTTCGCCGTGTCGAATCGCGACCCCGAGCTCGCCGACATCCAGCCCGACCAGGCCTTCCTCGAGCAGCTCGCGGAGCTGTACGGGGACCGTGGCCGCTTCATTGGACCGGGCGACCGCCTGGATGTCCTCATCGACGACGACGCCAAACGAAAGGTGCCGGACCGCAAGGTGGTGGCCCTCGGTGGAGCGCCCATCATCGCGTTGCTCTTCGGCCTGTTTGGTGGCGCGGCATGGCTCATTCGGCGTCGGGACGGCGGAGTCTGACAAGGCACTGAACATTTAGACAGGTTGTGACGAAACTCTGCTCCCGATGGGCCCTTGGGAGGTGATACACGCACGCGTTCCACACGGGCGAGCGGAGTGGTGATGATCACACACGTCGAGCAGGGGGCCCTCGCAGGCTCGAACCAGGGTTCCGGTGCATGGTTTCGGAGACCACTCCGCGGCGTGTGTGGCGTGTTGATCGCTGCCGTGCTCGGTGCGTGTGCTGGTTCCACGGAGCCCACCGAAGACAAGCAGGAGCCCACAGCAGACGGCAGCGCGCCCGAAGCGGAGGATGTCGCCGCCGAGCCCCGCCTGGTGGGTGCAGTTCGTGCGGTCGGGCCCGCCGGTCGTACGCCCACGGAAGTGATGGTGCGCCTCGAGGAGAGCCTCTTCGATGCGGGCTGGGTGGGCAAGCCCGTGCCGGAGCACACCCGCTGGTCCATCACCCCGGAAGTCGCGGGTGAGCTTCGGGTGGTCGACGGCGACGAGCTCGCGTTCGTCCCCGACCGCGCCTTTGCACCTGGAACGAAGTACCGCTTCGAGCTCTCGGCCTTGGGTGTGTCGGAAGACGCGGTGCACACCGCGGAAGAAGGGGAAGACTGGACCACCGAGTTCGAGGTGCCGGCCTTCGACCTGGTCCGTGTCTCCACCTCCCGCCACGACCCCGTGAAGATGCAGGTTGTGGTCGACATGGTGTTCTCGGCGGATGTCGAGCCCGAAGCGGTGTCCAAGAAGGCCTCGTTCCGCATCGCCGGGCAGAAGGTCCGCCCTGACCGTGTCGAGACCGGGCCCCTGCGCGACACCGTCCGACTCACCTTCCTGGGCCGGCCGTTCGCGTCCGATGGTGAGCTCGAAGTCACCCTGGCAGCCGGTGTTCCCGCGCGGTGGGCCAAAGATGTCAAGGCACCTGCCGCCAAGGAGAAGGTGCGCCTTCGCGTGGGTGACCCCGTGGAGCTCGAGTCGGTTCTCGTGAAAGAAGGCTCCGCCGGCTTCTATGTTGACTTCGTCTGCAACGACCCCGCCGCGGGTGGTGAGCGCTGGTACTGGGACCCCGACACCTACGACGGCTGGTGGCTGTCGGCTCGGTGCCAACCCGACCCCGAGCTTGCGGCGAGCCAGATCCATGTGTCGCCGCCGGTCGACTTCTCCGTGTCTGCTGCGCCAGGCGGCTTCCGCCTGTTCGGCGACTTCCAGCCGGGTCGGTACGAAGTCACGGTCGATGCTGGTCTGCGCACCTTGGATGGAGGTGTGCTGCGGGAGGGCTGGAACCAGAAGGTCCGCGTCCCCGACCGCACTCCGCGCGTGAACTTCACCACCAAGGGCCGGTACCTGCCGCGGTCCGCCTGGCGCGACCTCCCCATCCAGCATGTCAACGTGAACATGCTCGACCTCACCATCCGCCACGTCCCGCCGGAAAACCTCGTGTTCTGGATGTCGGGCGATGAGCTGGCGGGCGGCCGCACCTCCAATGTGGTCTACAAGTCCGAGGTCTGGCTGCAGGGCAAGAAGAACCAGTCCGCCAGCACCTGGCTCGACATGGCCGACATGCTCCCAGACGTCGACCGGGGCGTGTACCAGATCGACATCCGCGAGAAAGACGGCAGGGCGCGAGACTCTGCGCGCATCCTGCTCACCGACATGCTGCTGGTGGCCAAGGTGGCTCGGGGCGGAGCCAAAGACGACTGGGCCCAGAAGACCATGGTGTGGGTTCGCGACACCCACACCGGCGCGGGCGTGTCGGGTGCCGAGGTGTCTGCCGTGCGACCGTCTGGGCAGTCCGTGTCTCGGTGCCGCACGGATGGTGAGGGGGGCTGTCTCCTCACCATGCCCAAAGACCCCCTCGACGAGACACTCCCCTTTGCGCTCATCGCGCGCAAAGGCGACGACCTCACGTATCTGCGCTTCTCCGACCTCGAAGTGCACGCCGACACCGACACCGGCGGCGAGAGCTGGGGACGCGGAGCCAACGCCGCGGCCTACCGCGCCGCGCTCTACACCGACCGCGGCGTGTACCGCCCCGGCGATGTTGCGCATGTCTCCGGTGTGGTCCGCGACCTCACCCATGTCGCGCCCGAAAAGGGCCTGCGCGTGAAGATGCTGGTGAAGGACCCCACGTACAACGTGGTGCGCGAGTCCATTCTCGAGACCAACGACGTCGGCTTCGTGAACGCCGACATCCCATTCCACGACTTCGCCAAGACCGGCCGCTGGACGGTCACCTTCCAGGTGGGCGACCGCTCCGTGGGCAAGGTGGAATTCAACGTCGAGGAGTTTGTCCCCGAGCGGATGAAGGTCACCGCTGCGCCGCCCGAAGGCACGTACATCGGCTCGGATGCGGTGCCGGTCGACATCTCCGCCCGCTGGCTGTTCGGCGGCAGCGCCAAGGGCAGCCGCGTAGAGGTCCGTTGCACGCTGAAGCCCGCCCCGTTCGCTCCAGATGGACACCCCGGCTACGCCTTCGGCCTGGCCGACCTCGCCGACAGTGATGCACGCCCGCTCACGCTGGGAACCGTCGAAGGTGAGCTCGACGACTCGGGTGCCACGCAGGTCTCCTGTCCCGCTGCCACCGATGGAATCGGTCAGCTTGGGTCTGCGCAGGTGGTGGCCGACGTCTCGGTGTTCGAAGGTCAGAGCGGCCGCACCACCGATGTCCAGGCCCGTACGCCCATCCACCCCGCTCGCCACTACGTCGGTGTGCGCGCGTCGGCCGACCGCGCCGAGGCCGGTGTGCCCATCGCGCTCGACGGCATCTTCGTGCGCCCCGATGGTCGGGCCCTCGACGCAGCGGCCAACACTGTCCAGATGACCGTCGTGCGGCTGGACGAAGAGTACGGCTGGTGGTGGGATGACTCCGCAGGCTCGTCGTCCTACCGGCGCCTGCTGCGGCGCTCCACGGTCGAAGCCATGGAGATTGGCGTCGACAAGGGTGCGTTCACCTACACATGGCGTCCCCCGGCCGATGCCGCCGGGTACCTGCTCGTCTTCGAAGCCAACGGTGCACGCACGGAGCGGTACTTCGAGGGTGCTGGTCGTCGCTACCTCTGGTCGCCGCGCGACAGCTCGGTCGACCAGACGCCAAAGCCCCGCAAGCCCACGCCGATGGCGGTCAAGGTGCCGGCCTCGGCCAAGGTGGGTCAGCCCGTCGCGGTGTCGGTTGAAGCGCCGTACGCGGGCAGGATGCTGTGGACGGTCGAGACCGACCGCCTGCTGGAGCACCACTGGGTCGACGTCGTCCCGGGCACCGTGGACTGGTCGTTCACCGTCGACACCTTCCAGCCCAACGTCTACGTCACCGCATTCCTCATCAAAGACCCCCACCTGGAGTCGGCGAAGGCCTACATCCCCGACCGCGCCTACGGCGTGAGCCCCGTCACCATCGTGCCCGAGATGCACATCCGCGACGTCAAGCTCACGGTGCCCGAAGAGGTGCGGCCCTACTCCCCCCTCGAGGTCACGCTCGATGTCGGTGGGCTCGAAGGACCGGCCATCGCCACCATCGCGGCTGTCGATGAAGGCATCCTCCAGCTCACCCGCTTCGAGTCTCCCGATCCAGCCCGGCAGCTCTTTGCTCGCCGTCGGCTGGGGGTGGACAGCTTCGAGACCATTGGCTGGACCATGCTGATGGAGCCGCGCGGCACCTCGTCCTCCACCGGCGGTGATGGCGTGGGGGCGAGCGGCCGGGTGCAGATGGTCAAGCCGGTGGCGCTGTGGTCCGGGCCCGTCGATGTGCCGGCCTCTGGCAAGGTCACGGTCCAGCTCGATGTCCCCGGGTACCGAGGCGAGCTTCGCGTGATGGCCGTCGTCACCGATGCGCAGCGGGTGGGCCACGCCGACGCCGCCGTCACCGTCCGCGACCCCCTCGTCCTCACCACCACGCTTCCGCGGTTCCTCTCGCGCGGCGACATCGCCGAGATTCCGGTGATGGTCACCAACATGTCGGGCAAGGCCCGCGACGTCACCATTCGCCTCCGCACCGAAGGCTTCGACCCCTTCGATGGGCGCATTCCAGGGCCCGCGGTCCCGGACAACCCCATCGCCTTCATTGGCGAAGACCGCGGCAAGGTCCGTCTCGAGAAGGGGGAGGGCACCACGGTGGTCTTCCGGGTGCGTGCCGACCATGCTCCGGCCGCGGTGCGCTTCGAGGTCCAGGCCGAGTCCGACGACCTCCTCAGCATCGAGAAGCTGGAGCTGCCGGTGGTTCCGGACACCCCCTCCGACCGCCGGATGGTCCGCACCGAGGTCTCGGGAAGTGCCATCGACCTCGACGCGATGCTGGCGACTGGTGGCTGGTACCCGGGGGGCGACACCACCACCTTCTGGGTCACCGCCAACCCCTACGCCACGGCGATGTCCCACCTGTCGTACGTGGTTCGGTACCCCTATGGCTGTGTGGAGCAAACCTCCTCGTCTACCCGTCCGCTGCTCTATGTGCGCGACCTCCTTCCCTCGATCGACCCCTCCCTTCTTCGGCGGGGCACGGTGGACGAGATGGTGGCGTCGGGCATCGAGCGCCTGCTGTCCATGCAGACTCCCTCGGGTGGGTTCGCCTACTGGCCGGGCGGGCGCTCGCCGGATGCGTGGGGCACGGCCTATGCGCTCCACCTTCTCCTCGATGCGCGTGATGCGGGCTTCGAGGTGCCGCCGGAAGCGCTCGCCGAAGCCGTGGAGTGGCTCGGCGACCGGGTCGGGAATGTGCAGGACCGCAACGTGTCTGCCACCGTGGCCTACCAACACTACGTCCTGGCAAAGGCGGGCTCCGCCAGGCCTGCTTCCGCCGCGGCGATGCTCGAAGCCTTGGAAAAGCCTCGGGCCTCGGCCAAGGGCTACAGCCGCCGGCGCTGGGATGAAGCGGCATTCCTCCTGCAGGCTGCGCTCGTGGCCAGCGGCGACCGTCGACACGCCGACGCCCTCGAGAAAGCCGCCAAGATGGGTGCTTCCAGCACGCGTTCGTGGGGCAGCGACTTCTACAGCGACGGTCGCTCCCGTGCGCTGCGCCTCGATGTGCTCGAAGACCTCTTCCCGGGTGGTGCCGCCGGCGGACCACTCGCGGATGCGGTCGCGGGCAGCCTCGTGGGCCACTCCAGCCGTTGGTACACCACCCAGGAGCTGTCGTGGGGCATCTCGGCCCTCGGCAAGCGCACCAAGCGCATGTCCACCGGCGACATCAAGGCCGAACTCAGCGTGAATGGCACTGCCCTGGCCCGCGCGAAGGGCACTGCGGGCTCCGATCCCAGCTGGACCCTCCGCGGAGCCACCGCCCTCGACGACCTGTCGCTCGACGTCTCAGGGTCTGGCGGGAGCGTCTGGCTCGTCACCACCACCGATGGCGCCCGAGCCACCGACGACCTCCGGATGGGCGGCTCCGGCCTGAAGCTCGACCGCTCCTGGCTCACGAGTGCGGGCGAGCCGCTCGACCTCTCCAAGCACACTCTGGGCGACCGCATCTTCGTGCGCGTCGACATCACCAACACCGGTCGAAGCACCGTGTCCAACGTGGCGGTGGTCGATGCGCTCCCGGCTGGGTGGGAGATCGAGAATCCACGCTTGGGTGAAGGCGCTCGCCCCGACTGGGCCCAGAGCATGCGCACCTGGAATGTGGAGCACATGAACGTGCGCGACGACCGAGTGGAAGCCTTTGGTCGCATCCGCGGTGGCCGAACCGTCACGCTGCTGTACGCGGTGCGGGCCGTCACCTCGGGCACCTTCCACGCCCCCGATGTTCAGGCCGAAGCCATGTACGACCCCGAGGTCTGGGCGCGTCAGCCGGGTCGCGAAGTCACCATCCAAGGACCATGGACCGGCTTCTTCCTGTGATGAAGCGGAGGGCGGCCATTGTTGCCCTCCTGCTGGCGGTCGTGGCCGGGGTTGCCTTGGCTCTCGCCTGGTGGGTTCCGCTCCCCGAGCGTCTCCGCGCGCGTGCCTCCACCGTTGTCACCTGGCACGACGGCTCGGTCATGCACGTGAGCCTGGCGCCCGACGACCGGTGGCGCCTGCCCGTCGCTGAGCTGCCCGTCGACCCCCACTATGTCGATGCTTTGGTGGCGTACGAAGACCGCCGCTTCTGGTGGCATCCGGGCGTCGACCCCATCGCGGTCGTCCGTGCTGCCATCCAGAACCTGACCTCCGGGCGGGTGGTCTCCGGGGCGTCCACCCTCACCATGCAGGTGGTCCGCATCGTCGAGCCCCGGCCCCGCACGCTGCGGTCCAAGGTCATCGAGGCGCTGCGGGCGATGCAGCTCGAGCTGCGCATGAGCAAGGAAGAGATCCTCGGCGCCTACCTGCAGTTTGCACCCTACGGCCGCAACTATGAGGGGGTGCAGACCGCCGCGCATGTGCTCTACGGCCACGGTGCCGAGCACCTCACGGCCGCTGAGATCGCGCTGCTCGTCGCCATCCCGCAAGACCCCTCCGCCCGCACCCCGGGCAAGGCCACGAAGGCTTCGCTCCACACGGTCCGGCAGGCGGTCGCCCAGCGCCTGGTCCGTTCGGGGGCCTTGCCTTTGGGCGACCCCCCCATTTCCCCGGATGAGGCTCTGCGCCAGGTCGAGGCGGCACCCCTTCCCCACCACCTCCACCCCCTTCCCAGGCGCGCGCCCCATGCCGCGCGTTGGCTGGCCGCTCGTCGACGCGGACCGGGCCGTCGCCTCGACACCACCCTCGACGAAACCGTGCAGGATGTCGTGGAGCAGGTCCTGGCAGAAGCCCGGCCCCGTGCCCGGCGCGCAGGGGTCGACCACGCCGCGGTGGTGGTGGTCGAACATCACACCGGGCGCCTGCGTGCCCTCGCCGGCAGCTTCGACTTCTGGGAAGCCCGGTCCGGGGCACAGATTGCCGGCTTCAACGTGGCGCGCTCCCCGGGCTCCACCCTCAAGCCGCTGCTCTACGCGCTGGCCATCGACGACGGCCGTGTGCTGCCAGAGACCCGTGTGGTCGACGTCCCGGCACAGTTCGGTGCCTACTCTCCCACCAACTTCGATGGAGGCTACGACGGCTCGGTGCGGCTCGACGACGCCCTGTCGCGGTCCCTCAACGTGCCGTTCGTCCACTTGCTCCGCGACTACGGCGTCGAGCGCATGCTCCAGCAGCTGAGACGGTCGGGGGTCACCACCCTGCACACCGACCCCGAGCACTACGGCCTGTCGGTGGTCGCCGGCGGCATCGAGCTCACCCCGCTCGACATCGCCCGCATCTACACCATGCTCGCGCGGGACGGCACGGCAGTTCGGCTCACCACCAACCCCACCCACGACGACGACCATGCCGTGCGCGTGGTCGGCCCCGGCCCGGCCTGGCTCACCCGACGCGCCCTCCGCATCCGCGACCGTCCCGACTTCCCGCAGCGGGGGGCCATCTCCTCGATGCCCCGCGCACTGCACTGGAAGACCGGCACCAGCTTCGGCCACCGCGACGCCTGGGCTGTCGGTTCGGGCGACCGCTACACGGTGGTCGTGTGGCTGGGGAACTTCGACCAGACCCCCAGTCGGTGGCTGGTCGGTGCAGCCGCCGCCGGTCCGATTCTGTTCGACATCCTCGAGGGCCTGCAGGACGGCCTGGAAAAACCCGTCCCTCCGCCGCCTGTCGACCTCACGCCCGTCACCGTGTGCGCGCTGTCCGGTCAGGAACCCACCGAGGCCTGCCCGTCCACCCGTCCCGCACTCGCCCGCGTCGACCGTGTGCCCACCACGCGATGTGCTTTGCACAAGCACATCGAAGTCGACGCCGACACCGGTCGGCGGGTCACGCCCGGCTGTCGAGATGGTCGGACCACCCGCCAGACGGTCGCCGTGGTGTGGCCTCCCGACGTCCGCCGGTGGCTCGGGCGCACACTCGCAGTCGAAGATGCGCTCCCGGAGCTGGCTGAGGGGTGTCGCGAAGTGCTCGCCCGATCGCCGCCCACAATTCGAAGCCCCGAGCCGGGCCTCGATGCTGTGTTGCTTCCCGGAGTTCCGCCCGACCAGCAGGACATCCCCCTCGAGGCCGACTCCGCCAGCCGCGCGCCCCTCGACTGGTACGTGGATGGGGAGTGGGTGGGGCGGGCGCTGCCCCACGAGAGGGCCTGGTGGACGCCCGCTCTCGGAGTCCATGAGCTGGTGGTGATGGACGCCGATGGTCGCCGAGCCACCCAGTCCCTCACGGTCCGTCCGGCTGATCGAGGAGGGTTCTAGCGGCATCCGCCACCCAACTCCCGGGCTCGTGCGGCCAACTCATCGAGAATCGTGACCAATCGGGATGGCTCGAAGGGAAGCTCTGGCGTGCGTGCGTGCTACCATGCAGCGGACGTGTCGGGCTCGACTCCATTCTCGGGGTGGGGGAAAGCTCGGCAAAGTGCCGATTTTCTCGCCGGTTGATCTCAGACCCCTCAGGTGTCGCCACTTCGTTGCAGGAGTGCGCGATGATGGACGGACAGCTCATGCCAGACGTCGACCGAGGCTCCCCGCGCGTGTTTGCTGGCCGCTACCAGGTCGAGCGGATGATTGCGCGTGGTGGAATGGGCGAGGTGTACCTGTGCACCGACCTCGACCTCCGGCGGCCGGTTGCGCTGAAGATCCTCCGTGCGGGCGTAGACAACGACGACGGCGGTCGCTTCATGGAGCGGTTCCGCCTGGAAGCCCGCACGCTCGCCACGCTCAACCACGCCAACATCGTCACGCTGTACGAATACGGCGAGACCGATGACGGGCAGCTCTTTCTCGCGCTGGAATACATCGACGGCCCTCGCTTCACCGACCTCGCCCGTCAAGGGCCGATGGACCCCATGCGGCTCATGCGGCTCACCATGCAGGTGTGCCGGGCGCTGCGGTTTGCACACCGGCGGGGCGTGGTCCACCGCGACCTCAAGCCCAGCAACCTGCTCATCCGCGTCGACGAAGACGGCGAAGAACAGATCAAGGTCGTTGACTTTGGCCTCGTGAAGGTCATCGAAGACGACCAGGCCCTCACCCGGGCTGGCCTCATCCTGGGCTCGCCCCACTGCATGGCCCCCGAACAGATCCGTGGGCTGAGCGGCGTCGACCACCGCGCCGACATCTACGCGGTGGGTGTGCTGATGTACCGGGCCCTCGTGGGCCAGTGGCCATTCCATGGCGAGACCAGCACCGCCACGATGATTGCCCACATCAACCAGCCCGTGCCCCGCTTCCGCGACCTCAACCCCGACATCGTGGTGCCGCCCGGGCTCGAAGACATCGTCCGTCGCTGCCTCGAAAAAGACCCCACCAACCGCTACGCAGATGTCCGTGCCCTCATGGCCGACCTCCGCGAGATCACTGGCCAGCCCGCCACGGTCACCCACTCCAACCTCACGCTGTCGGGTGGCAGCACCGAAAGCTCGCTCGTCACCTCGCAGTCGCGGGCCGTGGTCGACACCCTCCCCACTGGCCAGCAGGCGTCGTCGGTCCAGCGCTCGGGCGTGGGCGGACAGCTGATGTGGATTGGCATGGGCGTGGGCCTCTCGGTGCTCATGCTCGTGATGGTCGTGGGGGTGTGGATGTTCACCCGCGCAGCTGGTGTGGGGGATGGCGCAGATGTTGCTGCCCACACCGATGAAGGTGCGGTGGTCACCACCGATGCGCTCCAGCCGGGTGGGCAGGAGGCGCCGAAGGTCATTCAGCCCATCGACGACCCCACCCCGCCCGAAGCGCCTGAAGAAGCGCCCGCCGAAGAAGCGGCCGGAGCTGCCGCGCCTCCCGAACCCGCGGAACCGGAAGCCCCCAAGGCTGCCCCCAAGAAACAGCCCAAGGCGTCGAGCAAGCCCAAGCGCAGCCCCAAGCCTGCGCCCAAGGCCGAGACGCCTGCCCCTGAGCCCAAGCCCGAGACGCCGTCCAAGGATGAGCCCGGGGCTGCCGCGCCCACCGACCGGGGCGCCACCTACGACGCCGACGACATCTTCTGAAGACCGTCGTGTGACACACTCGCGCGTCCCCTCCCGTCAGCTCCTTCGGGCTGCGTGAGGCGTCGCACTACTCGGAGCAGGAAGCCATGCACCCCAGACTGCGCGCAGCCGCCGTGTTGGTGGGGCTGGCCGGGTGGGTCTCGACCCCCGCCTGGGCCGGTCCCAAAGAAGACGCGAAGCGACTCTATTCGGAGGCCAAGACGGCCTGGGAAGACCAGGGCGACCCAGAGCGGGCCTCGGAGCTGTTCAGCCAGGCCTACGCTCTGCACCCACACCCCGGCATCGCGCTCGCCATCGCCCGCACCAGCCTCGCTGCCGGCCGGTACGCGGATGCCGTCGAGGCCTACGAGGTCTACGACCGCGACAAGGGCCAGATGCGCGCCGACCTCCAGGTCGACATCGCCGCCGAGCTCCAGGATGCCCGCGACCTCCTGAACCGCCGGTCGGCCCCCGCGCCCGTCGCGGCTCCCACCGGACCGGGCGTCACGGCTTCCGACGACCAGGTCGCCCGCCTGCAGGCCATTGCCGAAGAGCTCGCGGCCCTCTCGCAGTCCATCCAGTCCGCTGCCGTCGCGCCCGCCACCCCAGATCAGCCCACCGACTCCGGTGAGGCGCCTCCCCCCGAGCCCACCGAAGTGGCGGCTCCGTCGGTCGACCTCGACATCTTCTCCGAAGAGACCCGCTCGGTGTCGCGCTACGGTCAGCCGCTGCTCGAAGCCCCCGCAACGGTGTCGGTCATCACGGCGGAAGACATCCGGATGTCGGGCGCCACCAACATCCCCGACGTCCTCCGGCGCATGGTGGGCGTCGACGTCATGCAGCTGTCGGCCGCCCAGCCCGACCTCTCCATCCGTGGCTTCAACCGGGCGCTCGCCAACAAGGTGCTCGTGCTGGTGGATGGGCGGAGCGTCTACCAGGACATCCTGGCCACCCCCATGTGGTCCACCATCCCGGTCCTGCTCGAAGAGATCGAGCGCATCGAGGTGGTCCGCGGTCCGGCCTCCGCCGTCTACGGTGCCAACGCCGTGACCGGTGTGGTCAACATCATCACCCGCACCCCGGGAACCGGTGGCAACATCGTCCACCTCGAGGGGGGCTCCCCCGGACACGCCCGCGGGTCGGTGGTCATGAGCGGCCGCAGCGGAGAGTCGGCCACCCGTCTGTCGGCTGGCTTCCACCAGACCGGCCGCTGGTCCACCTCCGAGCCCGTCGTCGATGGCGGCCCGGTGGTCAGCTACTTCGACGACCCCTCCCGCGCGATGGGCACGGTCACGGCCAACGGACGCGTCGACCGGCGCCTCGGGGATGTGGGCTCCATGTCGCTGTCTGCCGGGTACGCCGGCGGCAACTCCGAGTTCTACGTCTTCGGTCGCTTGGGCGACTACGCCTTGGACTTCGACTCGGCCTATGCCCGCGCCGACTTCAGCGCTGGCCCGGTCCATGTGCGCACCTTCGCCAACACCTTCGTCGCCCAGACCGGGCCCTTCACCGCCCCCGCCGGCGACGACCGCCTCAACACCTTCGTCGACAGCGACACCATCGACGGCGAGGTCGAGTACATCAACCAGTTCGACGGCGACAACGTCGACCACGCCGTCGTGGGTGGTGTGGGCTACCGCTTCAAGAGCATCCACTGGGGCTACCTCGAAGACGACGGTCTCAACTCCGATGAGCACCACTTCCGGGTCTTCGTCCAGGAAGAAGCCGCGGTCGGCCAGCGCACCGAAGAAGGCTGGCGTCCGGTCCGGCTGGTCGGGTCACTCCGCTTCGACCGCCACCCCCTCGTCGACAACCCCCTGCGCACGATGTCCCCTCGCGGTGCGGCCGTCTGGCGGTTTGCCGAACACCGGAGCGCCCGCGTCACAGGTGGCACGGCCTTCCGCGCTCCGTCGCAGATGGAGTCCTACCTCGAGCTCTACCAGCCAGTCGGTGGCGTGAACGGCCTCGCGGTCCAGACCGTCGGCGACCGCGCGCTGCTTCCCGAGCGCATCCTCACGGTGGAAGCCGGCCTGCACGATGAGTCGTCCGACATCCACTCCGCCGACGTCACCGTCTACATGAACCAGGTCCGCGACCTCATCGGCCTCACCGACGTCGACGGCTCCCAGTTCACCGGTGTGCTTCCCGACGAACAGGTCATCTCGGCCGGCACCACCTCCTTCACCAACGAAGAAGGCGTGTATCGGGGGTACGGCGCCGAATTCGACGGCCGGCTCTACCCCGTCCAGGGCCTCGACCTCTACGGCAACGTGGCGGTGGGCAACATCACCTGGGACGTCGCGGGGCAGGAGATTCCCGAAGAGTCGATGTCGAAGGTGAAGGTCAACGCCGGTGTGGTGGTCCGCACACCCTGGCGCACCGACCTCGCCACCCACGTGCACTACCTGTCCGGCCAGACCTGGGCCGAGCGCGACTTCGACGAACAGGGACAGGTGGCCATCACCGACCTCCCCATCCCGGGCCGCACCGTGCTCGTGGGCAAGGTCGCCACACGACCCCTGGCCGAAGAAGACCTCGAGCTGTCGTTCACCGGCTGGAACCTGCTGGCGCTCGCCGACGGTGGCAGCTTCCAAGAACACCCCCTCGGACAAGAAGTCGGCGCCCGATGGTTCGGCTCCGCCACCTGGAGGTTCTGATGCGGTCTCTCGTCTGCTTCGGCGCTCTGTCGCTGCTCGCTGCCTGCGAATGGACCCCTCCGGTCACGGCGGGTGACTCCGGCACGCCCGCGGGGGTCATCCTGGGCGAGGTGATGGTGGTGGGCCCCGACCAACCGGCCGACACCTACGTCCTCCTCTACGACGCCACCAACCCGGGGCCGCCCTCCGGCCTGGGCGGGCCCATCAACTTCGATGTCATCCCGGCCGAGGCCTTCGAGCAAGACCCTCTGGGGTCCTGGACCGCTCCCTACGCCTTCACCGAGGTCCCGGGCGGCGCGTACCTCATCTCCGCGCTCCACGACGAAGACGGTGACTTCTCTCCGGTGGTCGACATCGCTGGTGGCAGCACCTGTGGCGACTGGGGTGGGGGCTATGTGGGCTGGGTGGAGGATGCGGAAGGCAACGGCGGCCCCGACACCACCTCCTTCACATTGGAAGAAGGCCAGCTCCTCGATGGTGTGCCCGCGGTGGTGCAGGTGCAGATTCCCGTCGAGAAGCCCGCGTTCACCATCCTTGGCGGAGATGGCCTGCCGGCGTCGGGGCAGGTGGGGCTGGCCCGAGACGGCACGCTCCACCTGGCGTCCACCGTGGTGGGCACCGAGTACCTGACACTCGGCCCTCTGCAAGACCTCGACGACAAGTCCGAGTGTGGGGTCGCGTTCACGTTCTACCCGCTGGTCTCGTACGACGCGACGGGCGCCCCTTCCGTCGACGGCTTCATCCCCCCCGACGTCTTCCTCACGCAGATCCTCGACGACGCCGCCCTGGCACGGGGCGACACTCCCATCGTCATCCAAGGCATCGTGGAGTACGACTTCCTGGCGCTGGTGGGACAGCTGCTCGTGAACGATGCCTTCCCCGGCGAGTCGCTCGACCTCACCGTGCGGTTTGCGGAAGACGGGCAGTACTTCCTGCCGTTCAGCGACACCCCGAGCGGCAGCATGTCGAGCCTGCCCGATGGCCCCTGGGCCGTGACGGTGGTGAATGTGGCCGGCCAGACCTGGACCGTGCCCAACACCTTTGGCGCCGGCGAGACCAACCCCACAGGAGGCTTCGTTCCGGCCACCCAGAATGCCAAGGTGGTGCTGCAGTAGTCAGTCTGGGCCGTACAACGTGGCGGTCAGGCCGCAGGTGCACACCGCCGAGCCCTCGTGGCTGGGGGAGCGGTGCTGGCACTCGGGGTCGTGGCGCAGCCAGGCGCGGGCGGCCAGCAGTCGGTCGAGCAGGTGGAGGGCGTCGACAATCAGCACATCGCCGTGGGACTGGACCCGGGCGCGGAGGCGGGCCACCCGGGCGCGTGCCTGGCGTGGTGGTAGGGCGGCGAGGCGACGAAGGCGGGTGCGCACGGGTGGTGTCCGGGGGTGGCTGAACGCCTGAACAGTATCATGGGTCCGCCTTCGGATGCTCCGAGCGAAACTTGAGGTTTTCTTGATCCTCGGAACATCGTTCTGTACATTTGGTGGGCGGAAGGCGCGAAGCCCCCGCATGCGCGGTGATCGACACGATGTGGGGTGGCTCCCCACAGACGTGAGGTCCGATGATTTCAGGTGTGGGCATGCTGTCCTCTGTACGTGGTGGTGGCGCATCAGCGATGGGGGCCGCCTATGCGCGTCTCGCGACGCCCCGACCATCCTCGCCAGCACCATCGGCATCGTCCCCACGGGTGTCCCGTGATGTAGGGGTGGTGGTGAACATCAGCCAGGCGGGTCTCGAGATGGCTCGACAGCGTGCCGCCGCACCCGTCGTCGACCGCGTCAACGCTCCCGGCATCTCCGAAGACGTGCCACAGGTCCAGCCACGGCTGCTCTCCTTGTCTTCGTCCGAGTCCCTCATCGCGAACGGACCCCTCTCCGGCAACCAGCTCGTGGAGCGGGGCACCCGCATCAACGCCAAGCCATCGCTGTCCACATCGCTCGCCAAGGGCGCCACGCCACTCGGACAGTGGAATGTCGGCAGCTACACCAGCATGCAAGCCTCCCGACCCGGCAAGGAAATCTCCGACCACGGCGCCCACGCCCGGTCATCCACCACCCTCACGGCCCGCATCGGCCAGGGTGAAGAACCCCTCGAAGTCACGCCCGGGCGCCACATCGTCCGACCCGACGGAGGTGGCAACGCCGCCTGAGCAATGGGGTAGAGACCGTCACCATGCATCCTCTCGACTGGTCCTCCCGCTCCGTCTGGCTCTTCGACCTCGACGGCACGCTCACCATCCCCGTGCACGACTTTGCGCACGCCCGCGCCGTCTTGGGCATCCCCACCGGGGCCGACATCCTGCACACGCTCGCCGCCCGACCCCCTGCCGAGCGGCTGGAGGCCGAGCGATGGCTCCGGGCGTGGGAGCTCGACCTCGCCGACCACACGGGTCTCCAGCCGGATGCACAGGCACTCCTGACCCACCTCCACCGCGCCGGATGTCGCTTTGGCATCCTCACCCGCAACACCCGCGAGGTGGCGCTCCGCACGCTCGATGCCATCGGGCTCCGGAGTCGGTTCGCCGACCACCTGGTGCTCGGACGGACCTGTGCACCGCCCAAGCCGCACCCTGCTGGCATCCGCCTCCTGCTCGACCGCCTGCACGCCACACCAGACCGGGCCGTGATGGTGGGCGACTACCTCCACGATGTTCGGGCCGGGCGCGCTGCGGGCACCGCGACCGTGTTGGTTCGTCGCAAGTCCGAGAGGGGCTGGGAGGGGGAGGCCGATCTTGTGGTCGACCACCTGTGGCCGCTGGATGCCCACCTTCCGGGCCCGTGACGACAGAAGGCGCCTCGCGGGTTGCGAAAGTGCTCGCCAGCAATCAAGAATCCACGCGAGCAGGCCGTTCCCCTCCACGGAATTGCCGCCCCTTTCCCCGGGGGCTCGGAGGAAGCATGAAGTCCTGGCGAGGTCTGGTTGCCGCCTGTGCCCTGTCCATCCCGAGTGTTGGCCTGGCCGACCCTGCGCGCTGCGATGCCGTGTTCATCGGACCCGCCGAAGGCTGTTCCCTCGCTGGCGAGTGGTCTGTGGCGGCCACCGGTCGAAGCGAAGCCAAAGCGGAAAAGCTGGTGCTGGAGCGGCTCGCGGCCACCATCCAGGCCGGTGCCGACCTCCAAGCCGACCGCCTGGCGGGCACCATGGCGATGCTCACCGCCGAAGCCGACCAACGCAGCTGTCGAGCCGCCGCCACGGAAGCCGCACACGTGAGCTGCGTCGAAGAGCAGTCCCTGGCCGACGACCAGATCTGCTTCGCCGACCTCCCCGACGACGACTGCTACGACGGCCTCGCCCTCGACTATGTGGGCGTGGCCTGGAAGATGGCCGAGCAGGGGCGCGCCGAGCTGTGCCTGGCCGTCGAAGAACGGCTCGCCGAGCGCGGTGCGTCCACGATGGAGCGGCAGGCCTGTCAGGTGTCCTGCGCCCGCAACTCCACCGTGCGGTGCGTGCCTCGGTAGGGCAGGGTCAGCCCACGTCGAAGCGGTCGAATTCCATCGTGAACTGGCCCCGACCCCGCGTCATGCTGCGCAGAGTGGTGGTGTAGCCGAGCAGGCGATGCAGACCGGCTTCGCACAGGATGGTGGACGTGCCCATGTCGCTTTCCTGGCCGGTGATGGCAGCCCCCTTCGACTGGAGGTCGCCGAGCACGCCGCCCAGGTTTTCGTCGGGAACCACCACCTCCACCTTCATGAGGGGCCGCAGCACCTGGCCGCCGCCCTTCATGAGCGCCTCGCGGACCGCCTGAGATGCGGCGATGCGGAGCGCTTGGGGGGTGCTGCCCTCGGAGAACACCTCGACCTCGGTGAGCTGGACGGCGACGTCTTGCAGCGGAGCGCCTTCGGAGGGGCCGGCCATGGTGGCGTCGCGCACACCGGCCTGCACGGCTTCGAGCTGGGCTTCGTTGAGCGACGCACCGGCGGGGAGGATGGTGGGCTCGATGGTGATGTCCATGCCGGCGTCGCGGGCTTGCGGCTGGACGGTGGCCTTGCAGCGGGCCTTGAGGGGGACCGGGGTGTCGCCCATGTGGAGAACCCGGTCGACCAGGGCGTTCCCGACACCCGAGCCGCCGACGGTCTCGCGGGTCATGACGGTGGGACGACCCGCGCGCACCTGCAGGCCGTACTCGCGCTCGATGCGCTCGAAGATGATCTGGAGGTGCAGCTCACCCATGCCGCGGAGCACGCGCTCGCCGGTGTCTTTGTCTTCCACAAAGCGCACGGTGGGGTCTTCTTCGCAGATCTTGCCGAGCACTTCGAGGAGCTTTTCCTCTTCGCTGGAGCTCTTGGCTTCGATGGCCAGGCCGAGCACCGGTTCCTTGGTGTCGATGCGCTCCAAGAGAATCTCGGGGCTGTCTTCGTCGACCAGGGTGTCGCCCGTGGTGGCGTGGCGAAGACCGGCGAGGAGCACGATCTGACCGGCTGTGGCGCCGCCTGCGCGGTTCTTGCTGCCGGCATTGACCTCGAAGACCCGTGCGACGCGTTCCTTGGTGTCGCGACCGGCGAGAACCACCTGCTGACCGGGCTCGAGGCGACCGCGGTACACCCGCACGAACACGTGGCGGCGGCCGTCCCAGAGCTGCACCTTGAAGGCGAGGGCCACGAGACCACCCTGCGGCGTCATCTCGACCAGCACCTCTTCGTCGTCCTTCACCTTGCGGGCGAGGGTGGGCGGGCGCTCGAGGGGGTTGGGAAGCAAGGACAGCACGCCATCGAGGAGCGGCTGGATGCCCCAGTTGCGGAGCGCGCTGCCGCCGAAGATGGGGTGCATGCGGCCGCCCATCGTGCCGGCCCGGAGTGCCGCGATGACCCGCTCGGCCGGGATGTCGACCTCTTCGAGCACCATCTCTTCGAGCTCGGGGTCTTCTTCGGCGCACGCGAGCAGCATGGTCTCGCGGAACTCCTCGAAGTCTTCGGTGAGGTGGTCGGGGATGGGACCGCGGGAGACGTTGATGCCCCGGTCGCCCGAGAACGACACCAGCTCGCCGCGGATGAGGTCCATCACAGTGTTTTCGTCGGCGACGGGCACACACACCGGGACCGGGTGGCCGCCGAGGCGCTTCTCGATGGTGGTCATGCAGCGGCGGATGTCGGCGCCGGGGCGGTCCATCTTGTTCACAAAGACGACGCGCGGGATCTCGAAGCGGCTGGCCTGGCGCCACACGGTCTCGGTCTGGGGCTCCACGCCCCGCACACCGTCCATGACGATGACGGCGCCGTCGAGAACACGCATGGCACGCTCGACCTCGATGGTGAAGTCGACGTGTCCGGGGGTGTCGACCACCTGGATGAGGTGGTCGGACCAGGGGCACTGCGTGACCGCCGAGCCGATGGTGATGCCGTGGGCCCGCTCTTCGGCCATGAAGTCCATCGTGGCCGCGCCGTCGTGCACTTCACCGATCTTGTGCGAGGCGCCCGTGTAGAACAGGATGCGCTCGGTGAGGGTGGTCTTGCCGGCGTCGATGTGGGCGGCGATGCCGATGTTCCGGACGAGATCGAGGGGGACGGAAAGTCCTCCGCCTTTGGATTTCTTCGCCATGGTGGACTCCGAAGCCCCGAGGTGGGACCCGCTTGGATTCTGGGTGCCCGAGACCGGGGCAGAACACCTGCCGCACCGGCCTCGTGGACGGGAGGCCGGCCCCCTAACACTCCCTTCGTGGGCCCATCGAGGAGGACAGCGCACCGCAAATCGAGATAGCGCCCCGTGCGCCCGCCTGGAGCCGTGGCGGTCCGGGCGCGCTGGAGGACGCAATGGGTGGCATCCTGCTGCTGGAAGATGGTCGGACCTTCGTGGGCGAGGCGTTCGGTGCCCACACCACCCGCGTAGGCGAAGTGGTCTTCAACACCGCGATGACCGGGTACCAGGAGGTCCTCACCGACCCCTCGTACCGCGAACAGATCGTGGCCATGACCACCCCGCACATCGGCAACTACGGGGTGAACGACGACGACATGGAGAGCGCAGAGGTCCATGTGGCCGGCTTCATCGTGCGCAAGCTCTCGCGTCGTCCAAGCAACCATCGCTCCACCGCCGGGCTCGACCAGTGGCTCCGCGCCGCCGGCATCCCGGGTCTCCAGGGCATCGACACCCGCGCACTCGTGCGGCACATCCGCGACAAGGGCGCCATGAAGGCGGTGGTCAGCACCGACGGCACCCCGGCCGAGGCCCTCTGGGAACAGCTGAAGTCCTGGCCTGGAATGTCGGGCCGCGACCTGGCCCACGAAGTCTCCCGGTCCGCTCCGGAACAGGTGGCCAACGGCGGCGAAGGTGCCCTGCGGGTCACGCTTGTCGACGGCGGTGCCAAGCGCAACATCGCGCGCTTGCTCGCCGAAGCCGGCTGCACGGTCACCGAGATGCCGCTGTCCGCCTCGGCCGACGACTGGATGGCCGACGCCGACCTCATCTTCTTCAGCAACGGTCCTGGCGACCCCGCCGCGCTCACCGACGTCGTCGAGCAGATCCAGCGCGTGGTCGGCCGCAAGCCCATGGCGGGCATCTGCTTGGGGCACCAGCTGCTTGCTCTCGCCCTCGGTGCCAGCACCTACAAGCTGCCGTACGGTCACCGGGGCGCCAACCACCCCGTGCGCGACGAAACCACCGGCAAGGTGGAGATCACGAGCCAGAACCACGGCTTCTGCGTCGACCGCACGGCCATCGAAGGGGCCGGTGCACAGGTCACGCACACGCACCTGAACGACGGCACTGTGGCTGGTTTCGCGCACACCAACCACCGCATCGCGGCCGTACAGTTCCACCCCGAGGCGTCGCCTGGTCCCCACGACAGCGCCCACCTCGTGATGGAGCGCTTCCTCAGCCTCGCTCGCGGCTGAGAGCGGGGAGGGGTCAGCGCTCGAGCAGCAGCTGGCCCACCAGTGCACCGGCACCGAGGGGGATGCGCACGCGGCACTCTCCCTCGATGACGTTTTCTTCGATCGTGCCTTCCATCGTGATCTCGAACGTGCCGTCTTCGAGACGAATGGGGGCTTCGAGCTCAATCCAGGTGTCGGACCGCAGGCCGGTGAGGTTGCCCTCGAAGGTGCGGCCGTCGTGCATGGTCATGAGCAGCTCGCCTTGGATCTGGCTGCCCGTGCCGTCGATCATCTTCACCTCGACCGCCGACGAGTAGCCGTACCGGGCGTCGCCGTAGTCGCACGTGCCCACCCACGTGCCCCCCACATCGGAGCAGCCGGTGGTGGCGAGCAGTACGACAGTCCAACCAAGCGCGCGCATACGGTCTCCCATGAGGTGAGCCTCGCCACCGTGTCCCGCGCTGTGGGAACTGTCAACCATTCGGGACCACCCGGGGCCCACGTCGTCGCAGGGGCGTGACACGACAGCGCGCAGACCCGGGTTACCCCGGCCGGCCACGGTCCCAGATGGAGTCTCCATGCCGCGTCGCACCGACATCAAGACCATCCTCGTGCTGGGCTCCGGGCCCATCGTCATCGGACAGGCCTGCGAGTTCGACTACTCGGGCTGTCAGGCCTGCAAGGTGCTGCGCAGTCTCGGCTACCGGGTGGTGCTGCTCAACAGCAACCCGGCCACGATCATGACCGACCCCGGCATGGCCGACGTCACCTACATCGAGCCGCTCACGCTTCCGTTCGCCCGCAAGGTGATTGCCCGGGAACGCCCCGACGCCGTGCTTCCCACGGTGGGCGGCCAGACGGCCCTGAACCTGGCCATGCAGCTCGCCGAGAGCGGTGTGCTCGAAGAGTTCGGATGTGAGCTCATCGGCGCGCGCCCCGACGCCATCGCGGTCGCCGAAGACCGCCAGCTGTTCAAGGAACGGATGGTCGAGGTGGGGCTGAACGTGGCCCCCAGCGGCGTGGCCACCACCCTCCCCGAAGCGCTGGCCCTCCTCGACGACATCGGCCTGCCCGCCATCATCCGCCCCGGCTTCACCCTGGGCGGCGAAGGCGGCGGTGTGGCCTACAACCGCGATGAGTTCCGCGACATCGTCAGCCGCGGCCTCGACCTCTCTCCCATCAGCCAGGTGCTCGTCGAGCGCAGCATCCTGGGCTGGAAGGAGTACGAGCTCGAGGTGATGCGCGACAAGAACGACAACGCCATCATCGTGTGCTCCATCGAGAACATCGACCCCATGGGTGTGCACACGGGCGACTCCATCACGGTCGCCCCGGCCATGACCCTGTCCGACCGCGAGTACCAGGTCCTCCGCGACCAGTCGCTGCTCGTGCTGCGGGCGGTGGGTGTCGAGACCGGCGGCTCCAACGTCCAGTTCGCGGTCAACCCCGAAGACGGCGACGTCATCGTCATCGAGATGAACCCGCGCGTCAGCCGGTCGAGCGCCCTCGCCAGCAAGGCCACCGGCTTCCCCATCGCCAAGATTGCCGCGCAGCTCGCCGTGGGCATGACCCTCGACGAGATCGACAACGACATCACGCAGGTCACGCCGGCCTGCTTCGAGCCCACGCTCGACTACGTGGTGGTGAAGATTCCGCGCTGGAACTTCGAGAAGTTCCGCGGCGCCGACCGCACCCTCGACACCTCGATGCGCGCCGTGGGCGAGGTGATGGGCCTGGGCCGCACCTTCCAGGAGTCGCTGCTCAAGGCCATCTCCAGCCTCGAAGGCGGGTACCCCGACGCCCGCGGCTGGGACGACCAGACCCTCCGCGAGCGGCTGGCCATCCCCACCCCCGACCGCATGGCCGCTCTGTTCGAAGCCCTTCGCCGCGGCATGGACCCCTCCGACATCCACGCCATCACCCGCATCGACCGCTGGTTCCTCTACGAGATGCAGGAAATCGTGGCGTTCGAGCAGGGCCTCGACGGCCGCTTCCTCTCCGACATCTCGGCCGCCGAGCTGCGGCGGGCCAAGCGGATGGGCTTCCCCGACGAACACCTGGCGCGCATCTTCGCCACCACCGAAGCCGAGGTCCGCGCACGCCGTGCGGCCGACGGCCTGGGGCCGGTCTACAAGCGCGTCGACACCTGTGCCGGCGAGTTCGAGAGCCACACCCCGTACCTCTACTCCACGTACGAAGACGAAGACGAAGCGGGCGACGACCCCCGCGACCGCGTCGTCATCCTGGGCAACGGCCCCAACCGCATCGGCCAGGGCCTCGAGTTCGACTACTGCTGCTGCCACGCCGCCTACGCCGTGCGCGACGAAGACCTCTGCAGCATCATGGTCAACTGCAACCCCGAGACCGTCTCCACCGACTACGACACCTCCGACAAGCTCTACTTCGAGCCGGTGTCGCTCGAGCACGTGACCGGCGTGCTCAACCGCGAGAAGCCCCGCGGCGTCATCCTCCAGTTCGGCGGCCAGACCCCCCTCAAGCTGTCGCACCACATCGGTCCCATCCTCGGCACCACCGCCGACACCATCGACCTCTGCGAAGACCGCCAGCGCTTCAACGCGCTGATGAACGAGCTCGGTGTGCGCCAGCCCGCCGGTGCGATGGTCCACACCCGCGCAGAAGCCGAGGCCGCTGCCAAGGCGCTCGGCTTCCCGCTGCTGGTGCGCCCCAGCTACGTCCTCGGCGGTCGGGCCATGGCCATCTGCTTCGATGAGAAGGAGTTTCAGGCTGCGCTCGACGAAGCTCTCGAGGTGAGCGACGCCCACCCGGTGCTCATGGACCGCTTCCTCTCCGGCGCGGTCGAGTACGACGTGGATGCCCTCTGCGACGGCAAAGAGGTCTACATCGCCGGCGTGATGGAGCACATCGAGGAAGCCGGGGTGCACTCGGGCGACTCGTCGTGTGTGCTGCCGCCTGTGGCCCTGCGTGCCGATGTCCGTGCCGAGATGGAAGCGGCCACCCGCCGCATCGCCCTGCGCCTGGGTGTGGTGGGCCTGATGAACGTGCAGTGGGCTGTTCAGGACAACACCCTGTACGTCATCGAGGTCAACCCGCGGGCCTCGCGCACCGTGCCCTACGTCTCCAAGGCCACCGGTGTGCCGCTCGCGCGTCTGGCCACGCAAATCTGTCTGGGCAAGACCCTCGCCGAGCTGGGACCGCTCGAGCCCTGGGGCCAGGGGCTGTACTTCATCAAGGCCCCCGTCTTCCCGTGGTCGCGCTTCACCGTCGACGACATCGTGCTGGGCCCCGAGATGCGGTCCACCGGCGAAGTCATGGGCGTGGGGCGGTCGTTTGGCGAGGCCTACGCCAAAGCACTCATCGGTGCTGGCATGTCGCTGCCCCGCGAAGGAGGCGTGTTCCTCTCCCTCCGCGACGCCGACAAGCCCGCGCTCGCCGACATCGCCGGTCCGCTCTACAGCCTGGGCTTCAAGCTCATGGCCACCAGCGGCACGGCCCGTGAGATTCGGCGCCTGGGTGTGCCGGTCGAGACCGTCTTCAAGGTCCGCGAGGGCCGCCCCGACATCGTCGACCACGTCCGGAACGGCCGCGTGCAGCTGATGATCAACACGCCGCTCGGTCGCAAGGGCATCTACGACGAAGCCGCGATGCGACTCGCCGGACTGCGCTTCGGTGTTCCGTGCATCACCACCCTCCGGGGTGCGCAGGCGGTCGTGGCAGCCATTCGCTCGCTGCGGGCCGATGAGCTCCGGGTGGTGAGCTTGCAGGACGTCGCTGCCGCAGCTGGAGAGGCGCCATCCGCACCCTGATTGTGGGGGATGTGCACGGCTGTGCCATCGAGCTCCAGCAGCTGCTCGACCTGGCACAGCCCACCCGCGTGGTGTTGGTCGGCGACATCTTCACCAAGGGGCCCGACCCCCTCGGCACGTGGAACATCATCGAAGCGGTTGGTGCTGAAGGCGTTCTCGGGAATCACGACGCCTCGATGCTCGCGAAGCGGAAGCGGTTTGCGTCGATGAACCTGCCAGCGGCGGCGTGGCGCTGGCTGGAGGCACTTCCGCTCACGCTCGACGTGGGCGGCTGGACGGTGGTCCACGCTGGGCTCGACCCGGACCACGGCCGACAGGGAACCCGGCGCGCCACGGCACTGGTCGTCCGACGCTGGCCCGACGACACCACGGAAGACCACCCCTTCTGGTTCGAGGTGTGGCCTGGTCCAGAGCGTGTGATCTACGGCCACGACGCCATTCGCGGCCTGCAAGACCACCGGCCCCACACCCTGGGCCTCGACACCGGCTGCGTCTACGGCGGCACCCTCACCGGCTACCTGGTGGAAGAAGACCGCTTGCTCGGCGTGAAAGCGGCGGAGGTCTACAAGTCGTTCGCGCGCCGCATAGAGGCCTGAACCCGCTTGTGCACCCGCGTGGCCCGTGCGGCGAGCGCGTGGTCGGGTGCATGGACCGCCAGGTTGCTCAAGAAGCGCACCCACTGGTCGGCGACGGCGGGGTCGCCGGTGCGGAGGGCCAGCCGGGCGGACAGCTCACCGAGGTCGTGGCGCACGCGGGTGTCGGGGTGGTTGGAGCCCGCTTCGATCAGCGCCTGCCAGGCGTTGGCGCGGGGTGGGCTGGTGGCGGCGTGTAGCATGCGTGCGCGGAGGGCGTGCACGGGGTGGGCGTGTCGGTCGGCCAAGGTGCCGGCCCGGGCGGCTAGGTCGCGCGCGGCGTCGAGGTTGTCGTCGTCGATGTGGTGCCAGGCGAGGGCCAGCTGCAGCGCAGGGCAGGGGACCGATGCCGCCATCTTCGCCGCCGCATCGAGCCGCGCGAGGCGGATGCCCGGCTCGTCGAGGGTGCGGAGGGCGTCGAGCACGGCTGCCATCCAGGTGCCCAGGAGGTCGGGGCGACGGCTGGGGGCGGGGCGGCCGAGGAGGTCGGGGAGGTGGTGGCGCTCTCCTTGTGCGGCGGCCAGCCGGAGCGCGAACGCGAGGTGGAGGGGGTCGGTGGAAGTGGTGGGCAGGGCGCGATGGGCCCGGATGGCGGCGCGGGTGTCTCCGCGGAGGATGGCGAGCCAGCCGTGGAGCAGTCGCGCCGGGGCGTGGTGGGGGCGTGCGTCGAGCAGCGCGTTCACCTGCTGCTGTGCGGCGTCGTCGTCTCCGACCGCGTGGAGCGCACGGGCGAGGGTGTGGGAGGCCTCGGGGTCGGGGCCCGCTTCGCTACACCAGTCCTGCAAGATGCGCACGGCGTGTCGGGGTTCGCCGGTGGCGAGGGCATGGCGGGCGGTGCCGAGGGCGAGCCATCGGCGGGGTCCGCGGGGCTGGTCGGGCGCTCGGGTGGCCCGATTGAGCGCGCGGAGGGCCACCTCGGCTCGGTCGAGGGCGCCGGCGTGGTGGGCCAGCTCGAGGGCGTGCAGCGCGCAGCGGGCCTGGTGGGTGGGGTGGGCGTCGGGGTCTTCGGCGCCGGCAAGCCAGGCACGCTCGGCGGCGGGGAGGTTGCCTTCTCCACGGGCCACCAGCCCCAGCACGCGGGCGAGCGCGGCCTGTTCATCGGGGGTTCGGGCGCGGCGGATGGCCTGGTGGAGGAGGTCGGGCCGGAGGGGGGCGCCTGCCGTCTCGTGTGCCACTTCGGCTCGAATGCGTGCGATGGGGGCGCGCACGGAGCGGTAGGCGGAGTCGTTGGGGTCGCGAGAGAGCCGGTCGACGACGTGGAGCCAGCGGCGTGTCTGGTCGGGCCGGTCGTCGGCATGGGCAGCAATCGCTGCTCGCGCGCAGGCAGTGCGGGGGAGGTCGGTGCCGAGGAGCCGGACGCGGGCCAGCTGGTCGGCGGACACGGGGATGGCCTCGAGGGCGTCGGCGAGGCGGTCGGCGAGCTTGTCGCGACGGGACAGCCCACGGCTGCCGAAGGCTTGGACGCCGGCGTGGCGTCGGCGGAGCTGCCCGGGCTGGTCGACCACCGCGACGTGGTGGGCGATGGCGGTGGCGGGGTCGAGGCCTAGGGTGTGGAGCGCGGCGGAGGGGACCCGCTCGGCGATGGCGAAGAGGGTGGCGGCGGCGTCGGGCGCGTGGTGGGGTTCGTCGCGCCATGCAGCGAGCAGGCGGTGGGCGTGTTCGGTCACGCGGGCGGGCGACGCGGGAGCGGTGATGTCGGGACGCTTTGCGTCGGGGATGCCGCGGGTGAGGAGCTCGAGCACGCGGCGGCTCTCCGCGGGGGTGAGGTCGGGGAGGGTGATCTCGAGGACGGCGGCCCGCTCGGAGAGGCGGGAGCGCATGCGCCGGAGCTCGTCGGTCTGCCAGCGGTCGTCGACGATGGCGATGGCCCGGACGTCGCGCTCGGTGTCGAGGAGGGTGTGCACAAAGCGCAGGCCGAGGGGGTCGGCGTCTTCGAGGCGGTCGAAGAGAAAGCACGCGGGGCGGTCGGCCAGCGCCCGATGGACCACCCCCACAGCGGCGTCGATGATGGCCCGTGCATCGGTGTTCTCGGGGGACTTGAGGCCTTCGCCGCCGAGCTCGGGCCACAGTGCTGCGAGGGGGGCGCCGAGGTCGCGGAGGAGGCGCTTGCGTCGGGCCGCGTGCTGGTCCTGACCGACGATGCGGCGGAGGGTGCCCACCAGGAGGCTGCCGGTCTCGGTGCGGTCGGCCGAGATGTGGAGCGTGGGGCGATGGCCACGCAGCTGGTGCCGGGCCAGGGCGTCGGCGAGCCGGTGGCGTCCGCATCCAGCTGGTCCGGAGAGCAGGACCAGCCGAGGACCCGGCCGACCGAGGTGCTGTTCGGCTGCCTGGAGGGGGGCGGTCTGTCCCACGCGGAGGGGCGATGCGGGCAGCGGAGCCGGTTGGTCGAGGGCGTCGGGTGCATCGAGCACCTGCGCCAGCTGTGCGGCGGTGGGACGGAGGGCCCAGTCGAGCGCCTGGGTCTGTTCGAGGAGGTGGGACAGCCGGGACGAGATGTCGGGACGACGGAGGGCGAGTCCCGGCAAGGCCTCGGCGGCACCGATGCCCCAGGGTGTGGTGCGGTCGGTGAGATCAGCGGTGGGTGGGGCCAAGGCGGCGTAGAGCAGTGCGCCGGCTGCGTGCACGTCGCTCGCGGGACGGAGGCCCCAGCCCGTGGCGACTTCGGGCGCGGTGGGCGGGAGTCGACCCGGAGAGTCGGCCGACGTGGTGCGGACGTCGGCTTCGGATGAACCGAAGTCGGTGAGCACCACGGCTCCGGTGGCGGTCACCCACACATTGCCGGGACCCAGCTGTCCGTGGATCAGGCCTTCCCGGTGCAACGCGGCCAGGACTCGGAACAGGCCGGCAGCGAGCTGCGTGGCGTGGGAGACCTGCTCGGGACCACGGTGTTCGCGGATGGCGTCGAAGAGCGGCCTGCCGTCGACCAGCGGACGCGCGATGACCATCCCATGGTCGGTGTTTTCGAGCAGCAGCGGTGCCACCACACCGTCGACACGGAGCCCCCGGGACCGCCGGAACGCCCGCTGCAGAGACCGCCGGGCAGCCGCATCCAGCGGTGCGGAAAACACCTTCAGCACACCTGGATGCGCCCCCGCCGTGGCTTTCCACGTGGACACATGCGGCGAGGCCTGGAGGAGCTCGATGAGCGTCCATCCGGCGACGACCTGACCGGGCTGCAGCGCGACTTCGGACATGCGGGGAGCGTACCGCGCGGGGACGGCTGGATGGCGTACCCGGGGTCAGGTTGCGGGATTGTGCCCGTGGCAACCCCTACGCCAAAAAGCAGCGACCGCCGCGTCCTCGGTGAGGAGCGGCGGTCGGGTGGAGCCGGGCCGGAGCCCGAGTCCGGTTCAGCCAGCGAGGCCCTTGATGAGGTCGATGTTGCCCTTGGCGGCTTCCATCGTGCCCTTGGCAGCGGCGGGGATGCCACCGACAGCCTTCACGTTGCCACCGACAGCCTTGAGCTTGCCGGGGATCTCGGTGGGCTTGAGGCCAGCTTCCTTCAGCGCTGCGGGAGCGGTGGAGGGAACAGCCTTGGCAGCGTCGATGACCGACTTGGCCTGCTCGGGGATGGCGGCGAGGGTCTTGATGGCGTCGGCCATGGCCTGACCACCATCGTTGATGGCCTGGACGGCAGCCTTGACGTCGTCGCCAGCATCGTCAGCCACGGTGACGGCGGGCTTGAAGTCCTTGACCTCGACCTTGAACTTGCCGGCAGCCTTTTCCTTCATCATGGCGATGGCGTCGGCGACAGCGCTGTCCTCGGAGAGGCCCATGGCCTTCACGATGTTGGCGTTGACGGAGTTCAGGGACTCGGTGGCGCCGTTGAGACCGTCGAGGATCTCCTTGGCCGGCATGAAGACGTCGTCGATGGCGGAGACGCCGATCTCGACGATTTCGGCAGGGGCCTTGGCGCCCTTGTCCTTCTTCGCCTTCTTCTTCTTCTTTGCGAGTGCGTCGGTGCCGGTGGTGGCAAGCGCAACGAGCGCAGCGCCGCAAAGGATGGAGATGGAGCGGGTGAATGCGTTCATTGGTCGTTCCTCACTGTGGGAGGGTGTTCGGTGACCGGCTTCTGCCGATGGTTCGGCGGTGGACGACGCCGGCTAACTGACGAGAAGTCCCTGTCAACCGTCTCTTGCACGGTCTGGGGGACAGCTCCCCCCGTTCGAGTGGAGCGGCCCGTCGACACGGACAGACGCAAACCCCGTCCAACAGCCGTCTTACACCTCCATGACAGACCGCGCGTGTGGCGACTTCACGTCGATTGCGCCTTTTTCCTTGACCGAAATTGGGGGGGGAGGATCGTGTCTCGGTCTTCCGGCGGCTCCAAGATCCCTTCGAGGAGACGCAGCACTGCGCGGTAGCTTCCGAACGGGGGATACACGTAGACCCCCCGAATTCGGGGGTGTGCCTTGCACATCTCGAGGGCTTCTCGGGCCACCTGAATGCCCACTTCGCGCTGGGCGTCGCGGCTGCCGGCCGACCGCATCGCCTTCATGACGGCGTCGGGAATCTGCATCCCCGGCACCTCGTTGTGCAGGAACTCGGCGTTGCGCACCGACACCAGCGGCATGATGCCCACGAAGAAGGGGATGTCGGAGGCCGACTCGGTGCGCTCCAGGAAGCCCTCCAGCAGGGTGTCGTCGAAGAGCGGCTGGCTGAAGAAGTACTCGGCCCCGGCGTCGACCTTACGGAGGAAGCGGTCGGACTCCAGGCCCACGTCCACCGCACCCGGGTTGCAGCCGGCGCCCACAAACAGTGCGGTCTTGCCGCCGATGGGCTGTCCGGAGAAGTCGAGGCCCCGGTTGAGCAGCTGGATGAACGAGATGAGGCCGATGGAGTCGATGTCGAAGACGGCGGTGGCGTCGGGGTAGGTGCCCATCTTGGGTGGGTCGCCCGTCACCGCGAGGATGTTGCGCAGGCCGAGGGCGTGGGCGCCCAGCAGGTCCATCTGCATGCCGAGCAGGTTGCGGTCGCGGCAGCAGTAGTGGACGACGGTTTCCATCGGTGGAACGCGGGCCCGCACGAGCTGGGACAGGGCGGTGGGGCCCATTCGGGCGACAGCGCGGGGACCATCGGCGATGTTCACGACGTCGACGCCGGCTCGGTACAGCAGGGCGGCCCCTTCGACGGCGCGGTGGGGGTCGATGCCGCGGGGAGGGTCGAGCTCCACGGACACACAGAACTTGCCCGACGCGATGCGCTTGGCGAATTCGGACCGCTCTTCGGCGGGGACGGGGACCTCGCCCGACGGCTCTTCGGTCTGGGGAGTGGATGCGATGGCCACCGCGGGCGCCGGACCCTGGTGTGCGGGCGAGATGGACCGCAGGAAGACCCGCATCTCCCGGATCATCGCGGGGGTGGTGCCGCAGCAGCCACCGACCCCGCGCACACCCTTCTGTGCGAGCCGGCGGGCGTACTCGGCCATGTACTCGGAGCCGGTGAGGAAGATGGTGCGGCCGTCGACCACCTGGGGGTAGCCGGCGTTGGGCTGGGCGATGACGGGGAGGTCGGTGCGGGGCACGAGCGCTTCGACCACATCCAGGATGGCGCGCGGGCCGAGGGCACAGTTCACGCCGAGGGCTTGAATGGGCCATGTGGAGAGCCGCTCGGCGACGTCTTCGGCGGACAGGCCGCTCACCTTGGCGTGCGTGAGGCCCTCGGTGCGGAAGGTGACGCTGGCCACGATGGGGAGGTCGGTGGCCGAACGGACGCCGCGCACCGCCTGCCAGAGCTGCCCGAGGTTGTCGAAGGTCTCGAGGATGATGAAGTCGACGCCGTTGTCGGACAGGATGGACGCCTGCTCGCGGGCGGCATGGAAAGCCTCGCCGGGGCTGATGCGGCCGACGGGCGCGAGCTGTGCGCCCACGGGACCGATGGAGCCAGCCACCCAGGCCTGGTCGCCGGCCACTTCGCGGGCGAGCCGTGCGGCGGACTGGTTGAGCTCGATGGTCTTTTCGGCGAGACCGAAGGCACCGAGACGCAGCCGGTTGGCCCCGAAGGTGTTGGTGGTGATGACCTCCGCACCGGCGGAAAGGTACGCCTTGTGGATGTCGCGCACCATGTCGGGGTTGGTGAGGGACACCTCGTCGTAGCAGCGGTTGATGAACACGCCGCGGTTGTAGATCTCGGTGCCCATCGCGCCATCGAAGAGGACGACGCGCTGGCGAACTGTGTCGAGGAAGGACTTCATCGGGGGGCTACTCCGCCGGTCCGGGGCAGGGGGCAGTTGGCGCTAACCCCGCGGGCTCTGCGTGCGTGGTTCAGACCATGGTCTCTTGTCTTGCCAACACGACCGTCACGTTGTCGCCACCTCCGCCTGCATTTGCGGCGTCCACCAACGCGCGCGCGGCGGCATGGAGGTCGGACCCTTGGACGGCGGCTTCGATCAAGATGGCCATGTCGCGGGGGGTGTCTGCGGCGTAGTCGGGCAGGCCATCCGAAGACAGCACGAGGGTCTCGCCGGGCAACAACGACACCGAACGGTGGGCGACGGGCAGCATGGACGGGGAGCCGTCGTCGTCGAAGTGGCCGAGGTAGCCGGTGAGCACGGTGCCGTCGGACAGGAGGTCGAGGGGCTGTCGGGTCTGCCAGCTCTTCAGCCACTCCTGGCGCAGGTTCTGGTCGCCGGTGAGCAACGCGGCGCCGTCGGGGCCGACCAGCCATGCCCGGGAGTCGCCCAGAGTGGCGAGGTGGAGGCGGTCGCCGATGATGAGGGCCAGCACGGCGGTGGTGCCCATCGGGATGTGGCGGTCGAGCGTGCCCCCGGCCATCCGACGGGCGGCGGCGCAGATGGCCCGGTTGGCGGCGTCGAGGGTGTGGTCGAGGAAGTTGCGGGCTTCGATCTCGGTGGCGCTGGGCTGCTGGAGGCGGTCGCACCAGGACTCCCACAGCTGGGCACAGGTCTGGATGAGCAGCGCGCTGGCGACGTCGCCCGACCCGGCCGTGGCGACGGAAATGCCGTCTGCAACGACCAAGAGGGTGACGTGTCCTTCGGACTGCAGCCAGAAGGCGTCTTGGTTGGTCTGGCCGGTGCGGGCTTTGAGGGCGCCGATGTGGGTGTCGCAGCCGTAGCGGGTGGTCTGGCGCATGCGGATGGGGGCCGACTGGCGGACGGACTCGGTGGCGCGGGCGCGTTCGAGGTGGCGCCAGAGGTCGAGGCCGTCGATGGGGCGTCGGTCGGGGTTGTCGTCGAGGGCACGGCACAGGACGGCGGACCACGCGGGCGGGATGTCGCGGACGAGCCCGCCGAGGTGGTGGAGGAGGTCGGTGTCGGAGAGGCGGGCGTTGCGGGGTAGGGTGCCCACGGCCAGCTCGGCCAGACAGCGCATGGCATCGCGAACATCGCCCTTGGGGGTGCTCGCGGAGGGGGCGCCCAGGACCACTTCGTCGGGCGTGCGCCACCGTGCTCCTTCGATGCCGCCGGCGTTTCCTTCTGCGTGCCGTCGGGCGAGCGCGCGGGCCACGGCCAGGCTCACAGGAAACAGCCGCTCGACGGGAAGGGGCGCCAGCTGGGTGAGGAGGGGGTCGGCGACACGGACTGGACGCTCCATCGTCGACTCGGCCAGCCGTTCCTCGAGCCAGCTGCGGACGTCGAGCTGGTGTCGGTGGTCTGGCAGCAAGGAATCGAGGCGCATGAGGGCTGCGGCCGGGCCGTCGGGCAGGAGGTCGGTGAGGAAGAGCGCCGCGGGTTCGTCTTCTTGGACGGTCTCGGCGAGGAGTCGGAGCAGGACGGGGCCCTGGAGTCCGGGATGGATGTGGCCGAGGATGCGGCGGACCAGCGGTCGGAGGTCGCGTCGTGCGGAGGCGGCGGCCAGCGCGGCGTCGAAGCCGTGGTCGGACACCCAGAGGAGGGTGGCGGCACCCAGGCGGGCATCGCCACGGAGCACCCGCTTGAGGACGCGGGGGGCGAGGATGTCGGGGATGTCGTGGGCCAGGCGCACCGCGGCGGTGCTGGCCACCGAGTCGCCGGTCTGGAGGCTGTAGTCGAGCAGTGCCGAGCGGCCTTCGGCGGGTGTGTCATGCCAGAGCTGCCAGCGGTCGTCGGCGCGGGCTTCGACGAACACCCGCCCCGCATCGGTGTCTTCGCGGGCGGACTGCACCAACGACGCCGCGTGCCCGTCCCAGGTGACTCCGGGGGGTGTGGCTTCCTGCAGGCGGGTGCGCACGGCGGTCCACCAGGCATCTGCGTCGGAAGGACCGCACACACCGGCGTCGAGGAGGCGGCGGCGCAGCTCCGGGCCGGTCGCGGCGCGTTGGAAGGTCTCGAGGAGGAGCTCGAGGACGTCGATGGGGCGCCGACCCAGATCTTGGACCAGGCGGCTCGGCTGGGTGGCGGCCCGCGCATAGAAGCTGCCGGGCATGGCCAACGTGAGCGGTGCGTCGTCGGGTGCACCCCGCCACCGACCAGCAGGCGCATCACCACGAATCCAGGACACCTCCGCAGCGCCGTCCGGCAGGTCGGTGACGATTCCGTATGCTCCGCTGTTGTGGACGACGACGTCGCCCGGCCGGAGCTGCGTGGGGGAGGGGATGGCGGGCATGGCGATTCCCGGGTGCGTCCGTACTTCGGTGTGCGCGGTCCGCCCTTGAGGCCGCTGGACCCCGGGCGAATGCCGACGTCCGGCATACCACGAGTCCAGGAGGGCCCATGGAGCGTCCTGCACCACCCCAGAACGAAATCCGCGACCCCATTCACGGCGCCGTGACGGTCGACCTGCACGAAAAGCGGGTCGTCAACCATCGCGCGGTCCAGCGGTTGCGCGGCATCCGCCAGCTCGGGTTCTCGCACCACCCCTTCCCGGGGGCCACGCACACCCGGTTCATCCACTCGCTGGGCGCCATGCACCTCGCGGGGCAGGCCTTCGACCAGTGCTTCCGCGACCAGCCCTTTTCGTCGGGTTCACGTCGGCGTGCACTCCGCCATTGTGTGCGTCTGGCGGCGCTTTGTCACGACCTCGGCCACGCTCCCTACAGCCACGCCGCCGAATTCGCGATGCCGCCTCTGCGCGAGCTCGACCTGCAGGTGTACAAGCCCGAAGCCGTCGCCCCGCGCCTGGCCCAGAGAGCGCACCACGAGGACTACACCATCGGTGTCCTCACCCAGACCGACCTCGCCGACACCATCCGGCGCACCTTTCCGTTCGGTCCGGAGCACATCGCCGCGCTCATCAACCCACATGTGGTCCTGAGCGACGACTTCTTCATCGACAACGGCTTCGATGTGCGGCCGCTGCTGTCCCAGCTCATCAGCTCCGACCTCGACGTCGACCGCCTCGACTACCTGGTCCGCGACTCCTACTTCACCGGCGCTCGCTACGGTCAGATCGACGTCCACTGGCTCATCTCCAGCCTCACCCGCCACGTGGATGAGGCCGGGCGTGTCTGTCTCGCGCTCGATGAACGCGCGCTGTACGCCTTCGACGACTACCTGGTCGCCCGCTTCCACATGTTCCTGATGGTGTACTTCCACCAGAAGTCTGTGGCCTACGAGGAGATGCTCCGGCGGCACGTGGAAGACGACGTGGAGAAGGCCGGCTTCGAGCTCCCCGCCAGCTTCGACGCCTACTTGTCCACCGACGACGCCTGGATGTGGGAGCGCTTGCGACGGGCCGGCTCGCCATTCTCGCGCCGCATCCGCCAGTACCGGCCGTACAAGGTGGCCTTCGAGTCGCACCAGACGGCCCGCGAGTGCGCCCTTCGCCAGCGCGCCGACATCCTCACGTCGGCCGGCATCGACGTCATCCGCACCACGTTGCGCGGCCGGATGCTGATGGAGCCCGACCCTGCCAAGCCGGCGCTGTACATGGTGCATCGCAGCGCATCGAGCCCGGTGGCCCGACGTCTCGCGGATGCGTCGCGGGCGCTGCACGGAGGCGAAGACGGCGTCACCATCTCGCGCCTCTACGTGGCACCCGAAGACCTCAAGGCTGCGCAGGAACGGCTCCGCGACGTGTGGCGGCCACGGTCGCTCCTGTAGCGACTACGAGAGGTAGCGCTCGTAGGGCGAGGGCTGGGCTTGGGGGAGAGGGTCGACGTTCTCGACCGACTCCACCTCGGGAATCTCTTCGACCAGCAGGCGCTCGATGCCCATCTTCAGCGTGGTGACCGACGACGGGCAGGTGCCGCACGCGCCCGACAGCTTGAGGTAGACCACGCCGTCTTCGAAGCTCTCGAACGAGACGTCGCCGCCGTCTTGGGCGATGGCCGGGCGGATTTCTTCATCGAGCAGCTCGATGATGCGTTTTTCGACCTCGGTGTACTCGGGACCGGCCTCGGTGACCGAAGCGGTCTCGATGACAGCCATCTCGCCAGAGTCGAGGAACTCGGAGATCGTGTCGCGGATGGGGCCTTCGAGCTCGGGCCAGGGCTTCTCGGACAGCTTGCGCACGGTGACGAAGCGCGGAGCCACGAGGATGAGCTCGATGCCATCGTGGGCGAGCAGTGCGCGCGCGAGGGGGGCGTCGGCGGTGTCGTCGCCGGGCTTGAACTCGTGGGTGCCCATGGGGACGAGCACTTCGCTCACCCGGAACATGAGGGCGTCGGGATTCGGGGTGGGGACGGTGGAGACGGACATGGTCACTCCGAAGGGGTCGGACCGGGGGTGTAACGCCGGTGGCGGACGGGGCGAGTGCTCGGCGCGAAGTGGGTGACCGCGAAGGACCGGGCGGCTAAGGCGGGGCCTCACGTCCAGGGAGTCCATCATGTCCGTGTCGTTCCAGCTCACCGACGAACAACAGGCGCTCCGCGAGCTCGCCCACGACTTCGCGAAGAACGAAATCCGCCCCGCCGCCCCGCACCACGACGAAACCGGGGAGTACCCCTGGGAAGTGCTGCGCAAGGCCCACGAAATCGGCCTGATGAACACCCACATCGAAGCCGAGTACGGCGGCCTCGAGCTGGGCGCCTTCGACGGCATCCTCCTGGCCGAAGAGCTGGCGTGGGGCTGCACGGGCATCGGCACGGCCATGGAAGCCAACGGACTTGCCCAGCAGCCCGTCATCCTCGGCGCTTCCGACATGCTCAAGCGCAAGTACCTCGAGCCCATGACCGAAGAGCTCCAGATGTGCGCCTACGGCGTCACCGAGCCCGGTGCTGGCTCCGACGTCCAGGGCATGCGCACCACCGCCGTGAAGAAGGGTGACAAGTACATCCTCAACGGCTCGAAGATGTGGATCACCAACGCCGGCGTGGCCAAGTGGTTCTTCGTGGTGGCGCTGACCGACCCCGACAAGAAGGCCCGCGGCGGCATGTCGGCCTTCATCGTGGAAGCCGACTGGGACGGCGTGCAGGTGGGCGCCAAGGAAAAGAACCTGGGCCAGCGCGCCAGCGACACCCGCGCCATAACCTTCGAGAACGTGGAAGTCCCCGCCGAGAACATGGTGGGCGTGGAAGGCGACGGCTGGAAGCTGGCCATGGCCGCCTTCGACTACACCCGCCCGTCGGTCGCCTCGGCCGCCGTCGGCCTGGCCCGCGCCGCAATGGAGCACTCGATGGAGTACGCCATGCAGCGCCGCGCCTTCGGCAAGCCCATCGCCGCACACCAGGCCGTCAGCTTCATGATTGCCGAGATGGCCATGAACATCGACGCCGGCCGCCTGCTGTGCTGGCAGGCCGCCTCCCTCAAGGACGCCGGCATCCGCAACACCATGCAGTCCTCGATGGCCAAGGCCTTCTGCGCCGACATGGCCATGAAGGTGGCCACCGACGCCGTCCAGGTCTACGGCGGCTACGGCTACAGCAAGGAATACCCGGTCGAGAAGCTCATGCGGGATGCCAAGATCTTCCAGATCTACGAGGGCACCAGCCAGATCCAGCGGATGATCATCGGCAAGGAGCTGTTCTTCCGCGGTCGCTGAGTCGGCCCGACTCGAGGGAGTCCCCATGAAGGTCCTGGTGACCGGCGCGACCGGCTTCATCGGCGCCAACCTCGTCCGCCAGCTGCTCGCGCGCGGCGACGAGGTCCACTGCGTCATCCGCAAGCCCCGCAAGGCCATCGAGGGCCTCGACCTCCACCTGCACAAGGTCCCCCTCGCCGACGACCCCGAGTCCGTGGAGGGCCTGGCCCGTGCGATGGACGGCTGTGAGGCCGTGTACCACGTGGCCGGCTTGTTCGACCCAAGCCCTGGCGGCATCGCCCGCATGCGCGCGGTGCACGTGTTCGGGCTTCGGGGCCTGCTGCGCGCCGCCGACAAGGTGGGCATCCGCCGGATGGTGGTGTGCAGCTCGAGCATCACCGTGGGCTTCGGTCCGCGGACAGCACCGGGTAATGAAGACACCCCGCTCGACGCCGAGCGCGTGTACGGCCCCCACGGCACGGCGCTGCGGGCCTACCACGACACCAAGGTGCAGGCCGAGCGGATGGCAGCGGGCTGGGGCTCGGTGGACACGGTGGTGGTCAACCCCGACTACATCGTGGGCGCCTGGGATGTGAAGCCCACGAGCGGCCAGCTCATCGTGGCGATGTCGAAGGGGCCGGTGCCGTTTCATCCGGCGGGAGGCAAGTGCTTCATGGACGCTGATGACTGCGCGCTGGGGCACATCTTGGCCTTCGAGCGGGGCACCTCGGGGCGCCGCTACCTGCTGGGTGCGCACAACCTCAGCTATGCGGAGTTCATGGGCTTGGCGGCGAGAGCGCTGGGCAAGAGCCCGCCCCGCTTCCCGGTCCCCGACCGCCTGATGCGGCTAGCCGGGCGGGTGGGCGGGGCGCTCCATGCGCAGAACCCCCACCGCTTCGCGGGTCTCGACCCACGGGTGCTGCTCGCGATGCAGGAGGAGCGGTACCGGACAGCCCAGCGTGCGGTGGATGAGCTGGGTGTGCCCCAGACGTCGATTGAGGTGGCGGTCGACAAGGCGGTGCGGTGGTTCCGCGAGCATGGGTACATCGCGTGAGGGGCCCCCTCCGGTCCTTCGGACCACCTCCCCCTGAAGGGGGAGGACGCAATGCGGTCCCCAGTCGTCCCCTTTCGATGGGAGGACGCAACGCCACCCGAGCACCCTCAAGTCCCCTCTCTTCAACGGGAGGACCCGCTGCCACCCAATGTCCTCCCCCTCCAGGGGGAGGTGGCCGCGCAGCGGTCGGAGGGGGCCCCCATGTACCCTCAAGCCCCCCCCCTTCAACGGAAAGACCCGCTGCCACCCCAAGTCCTCCCCCTCCAGGGGGAGGTGGCCGCGCAGCGGTCGGAGGGGGCCCCCATGTACCCTCAAGCCCCCCCGCTTCAACGGATGGACGCGACGCCACCCGAGCACCCTCAAGCCCCCCCCCTTCAACGGAAAGACCCGCTGCCACCCCAAGTCCTCCCCCTTCAGGGGGAGGTGGCCGCGCAGCGGTCGGAGGGGGCCCCCGAGCAGCTCTCGCCGCCACACTCCTGCTCCTCTCCGCCTGCAAGGCCGAGTCCGTGGGCGTCGAAGTCCCCAAAGGCGGCCCCGACGCCATCCGGATGGAAGACCTCCGCCGCGACGCCTTCCTCCTCGAAGCGCAGAAGAAGGGCCGCGCCCCCGGAACCGCCCGCCCGGCCGCAGCCTGGCAAGCGCTGTCCGACCGCCTCCGCCAGATGAAGACCGTCCCAGCCTATGGCCGGTCCTACCGAGCAGCGAGCGAAGTCCCCGTCGTCTGCAGCCGCAAAGACGGGCGCTCCGACCGCGTGCTCCTGGTGGCGGTCCAAGACTCGGCCGACGAACCCGCGCGCTCCACCGCCGGCATGGCCATGCTCATCTCACTGGCCAAGGCCTGGGACACCCGCCGTTCGCCCCCCCAGACCATCCTGTTCTGCGCGTGGGAAGGCGACGACGGCTTCGCTGCATTCACCGCAGCCCCCCCGGTCTCCCTTGACAGCATCGACGCCGGCTGGGTGCTCGGCGGTCCCAGCCAACCGCTTGCCGCGGGCACGCAGCTGGAGCGCCACGCCCTGAAGGTGGGCAAGTCGGTGGATGCCCTCAACTTCGAGCGCCTCCAGGAAAGCACCCGTGCCGTCGAAGGCTCTGTGCGAGAGGCGGTCAGCGCTTCCCCTTGACCGGTTCCTGGGGCCAGGTCACATCGCCCGACTGCTCGTGCAGGCCCTTCTCCCACGCCTGAATCCGCTCCTGCAGGGCGTCGTGGCGCTTGGAGACCTCGGCCATCTTCGCTTGGAGTGCCTTGGCTTCGGCTTCGGGCGTGCGCTCACCTTGGACCACCCGTTGGCGGGCGCCGTCCATCTCGGAGGTGAGCTCGCGAGCCAGCGCTTCGAGAGCCTTGGCCTCTTTGGCGATCTCCGCAGCCTCTTGGGCGGCCTGGGCGGAAGGACTGCCAGCGGTGGCGGGCCCCGTGTCGTCGACCGCACAGCCGGACATCACGGACAGGAGAACCACGGATCGGAGCATCGTCTGCATGCCGGGCGGCTTAACGTGTGTCACGCCAGACGCGTCCCCCGAGGTCTCATGGAACTCCAGGCATCCTCGCTGCGCGGCCGAGAGCTGTACCGGCTGCTCACGAGCCTCATCGTCCCCCGGCCCATCGCGTGGGTGGGCACCCGGTCCACCGCCGGCGTCGACAACCTCGCACCGTTTTCGTTCTTCATGGGCGTCACCAGCAAGCCGCCGTCGGTGGCCATCTCGGTGGCGCGGGCCGGTCGCAACCTGCTCAAAGACACCGCCGAGAACATCCTCGAGACGGGTGTGTTCACGGTCAGCATCCCATCGGTCTCCCAGCTCGAACAGGTGGCCACGTCGGCCGCGCGCTTCGGCTCCGACACCTCCGAATTCGACCGCACCGGACTCACCGCCGTGTCTGGCTCGCACGTCGCTGCACCCTTTCCAAAAGAAGCGCGCGTGGCCCTCGAGTGCCGGCTCATCCACAGCCACGACCTCGGCACCGCACACCTGCTCGTGGGCGAGGTGCTCGCGTTCCACTTCCACGACGACGTGCTCACTGAAGTCGACGGCCGGGCCCTCGTCGATGCCTCCGCGCTCGACCCCCTCGCTCGCCTGGGAGGCCTCGACTACGCCGGCCTCGGAGAACGCCACCAGCACGCCATTCCTTCGGTCGAGGACTGACACACCGTGCGTTGGCTGGGCCTGACACTGCTGCTGACCGCCTGCGACCGCGGTCCGAGCGATGCCGAGGCCTACCGCACCGCGCTGGTCACGGCCGACACCTTCGAAGCCGCACGCACCGCCTGCACCCACATCCGCGATGCGCAGGTGCGGGGAGACTGCGAGGTCACCATCACCGAGCGGTTCGAGCGGGTGGCCGCCGATGACTGCAGCCACGTGACCGACCCCGTCTGGCTCGACGAGTGCCGCTTCCTGCTCGCCGAACGCGTGGGCAAGACCGGCAACCTCGACCTCGCGCTCCACATCTGCACCCAGTCTCGCTTTCGGCGCTTCTGCGCGTGGCACCTGCTCCAAGACGGCGTCGACGCCACCATCCACCTCCCTGCGGCCGAAGCCGAGGAAGTGCTCGAAGGCTTCGGCCAGATCCACGCCCTGAAGGACGCCCCCTTCCAGTTCTGGCGCATCCGCTTTCGAGAGCTTGGCGGCCAGGGCACTCCCATCGACGAAACGGACTGCCAGGGCCTCACCCATCAAGTTGGCTGCGAAGAAGCCCTCACCCGGCATGTATGGGAGATGTTGGAGACCGTCGCTCGGGCCGACCGACCCCGCGTGTGCGCCCTTCCGCGGGGGCAGAGAGTGGCCAACCAGGGCGTTCCCAGCTGGACCCTCGGCCCGCTCACCACTTCGGCGGAAGCCCACTGGGAGTCGGAACGGTGTCCACGAGGTGACGCGCCTCGTTAAGCGGGCCGACGCACCGAACCGCGGCGGTCCGGGCACGAGAGCTCCCGATGATTGACTACGACCATCAGCACTGGGCCACCACCACCCTCGCGTGGCGGGGCACCGTCCTGTCCCGCTTGCGCAACCGCATCCTGCTCTACGGTGGGTGGGCGGCTGTGGTCACGGTCGCCGCTGCCGGACGCACGGTCCCCATGCCCGACTTCGGCGCGCTGGCCCACTCTCTCGTGGGTGTGGCCATGGGCATGCTGCTCGTCTTCCGCACCAATGCGTCCTACGACCGCTACTGGGAGGGCCGCAAGCGCTGGGGCGGCATCATCGCTGGCGCTCGGAACCTGGTTCGGGTCGCGCGCAGCCACGTGGGCTTCACCGGTCCGCTGCCCCGGTTGGCCCACGCCTACGCCGTTTCCGTGATGGAAGAGCTGCGCGACGCCACCAAAGAAGAGTCGCTGGTGCCCATCGTCGGCCCCGAGATGGCGGCTGCAGCCTGTCAGCGTGGCAACCCGCCCACCTTCCTCGCCACCGCCATGAGCCACTGGGTGGCCACCCGTGTGGCGGCCGGCGACCTCAACGCACCGCTGGCCCGCGAGCTCGAAGGCGCCCTCACCAAGATGGTCGAGCACCAGGAGGCCTGCGAGC
>Ga0213833_1000110_pt1 | contig 158276 bp, 134 predicted proteins | sample SWATP21_FD_160575 | JGI IMG/M metagenome (GOLD analysis project Ga0213833, IMG submission 160575) | Coastal seawater microbial communities from Marineland, Florida, United States - SWA TP2 #1 | ecosystem: Environmental > Aquatic > Marine > Coastal | place: USA: Florida | collected 2016-08-14
TCACTGCCTCGGCCTTGAATTCCGGCGAGTAGCGCCGCCGCCGTGTACCGGTCTTGGTCGTCTTCGATGTCAATTCGGACTCCTGCTCTTGCTTAGCGGGTGGTCCGGCAATTCGGGGGAAGGCCAGGGGAGGTGGCCGCGAAGCGGTCGGAGGGGGCCCACCCAGAGTCCTCCTCCTCCAGGAGCAGGTGACCGCGAAGCCCACCAAGGAGACCAAACCCCACCCCCAGAGTCCTCCCCCTCCAGGAGCAGGTGACCGCGAAGCCCACCAAGGAAACCAAACTCCACCCCCAGAGTCCTCCCCCTTCAGGGGGAGGTGGCCGCGAAGCGGTCGGAGGGGGCCCACGCACGACCATCCGCCGCACGAAGTCCTCCCCCATCACCCCGGTCAGCCTCGACCAAGTCGTTCGGAGCGTGAGCGCCAGCGAACAAAGCGACGAATCTGGCACCCACCCATCGATTCGTCATCCCCCGAGCCCATCGACCCGCAGACCCGACTCAACAGATGACCCTGTGCCCTGTCGGTGGAGCGGCAGTCGCTCCGAAAGAGCAGTCCCGAGCCAACCCCGTGCCGTGGCGGTGCAGCCTGTGCAGATAGAAGACCCCTGAAAGGGAACGCGCCCACGAAGCGGCTCAACGCTCACCGCGAGGGCAGTCCAGCCACCCGCGCCGCCCGGACCACGTCGACTCGGAGGTCTTCCCCATGCCACTCTGTAGGTTGGGTTCGAACCAACCACGCAATGCACCCCGCGGGAACCTCGGGGGGAAGGTGGTCCGTCCGGGCCATCCGGCTGACCGGATTCACACCCGACCGACGGATCTCCGCCTGCATGTCGGTGTCGACCGTGCCCGGCTGGAAGCCATACACCGACACACCGGCCGCTCCAACCTCGTCAGCCAGCGACCGCGTCAGCATCCACAGGCCCGCCTTGCCCACACAATACGAGGTCCAGCCCTCCAGGGGCCGATGGGCCGCCCCCGACGACACCTGCACAATGCAGCCCGCCCCCCGCTGCAGCATGTCCGGCAGGACCGCGTGCACCGCATAGAAGGCGCCATGCAGGTTCACGGCCACCGTGCGGTCGAAGTCGTCCGGCGACAAGCTCCCGAGGCGCGCAATGGGGTGCACCATCCCCGCGTTGTTCACCAGCACCTGCACCGGTCCGGCACGGTCGCGAAATGCAGACACGGCCGCCGCGACCGCGTCCGCTGAGGTGATGTCTGCCGTCTCGACAAGCGCACGCCCACCGGCTGCCCGAATCGTGCCCGCGACCTGCTCCAGGTCGGCCGTGTTCCGCGCGAGCAGGCCCACCACGAAGCCATCCGCTGCCAGAGCCCGCGCCGTGGCAGCCCCCAGTCCGCGGCTCGCACCCGTGACCACTGCAAGGGTTCCCATGTGTTCCTCCTCCGACCGAACGCCAGGGTCCGGCACATATCCAACATGACCGCAGGCCGGACTGGCTGTATCATCGGCGGAATCCTGCTGGAGACGACATGCCCCTGCCCCTCCTGGCGCTCCTCTACGCGAGCACATCCAATGCCTCGGCGGCCACCCTCACGGTCGACCCCAGCGACGCCTCGGCCTACGCCACCATCCAAGACGCCATCGACGCCGCATCCGACGGCGACACCATCTCCGTCGTGGCCGGCTCCTACACCGAGTGTATCGACTTCTCGGGCCTCGACCTCACCCTCACGGGCGCCGGGTCTGCCACCACCACCATCGACGGTGCCAGCGCCTGCGGTGCCGCCATCCTGGCCGATGGGGGCGAGACCGTGTCCATCTCGGGCTTCGCGGTCGAAAACGACGGCGAGAACGGCCTCGAGGGGCTCAACAGCGAGTTCACGCTCGACGACATGGTCTTCGAGGGACTGGGCGACGAGACCGCATCCTATGCCTACGGCGGGGCCATCGTCCTCGACGGCGGCAGCCTCGACATCACCGACAGCACCTTCACCAGCAACGAAGCCGAATACGGTGGTGCAATCTACGCCACCAACTCCGGTGCGGTCACCGTCGTGTCGAGCACCTTCGACGGCAACACCGCCTACGCCGGCGGCGCCATCTTTCTCGACGATGGAAGCCGCGGCAGCGCCACGCTGTCCGTCTCGACCACCACCCTGTCGTCCAACGAAGCGTACTACGGCGGCGCCATCTACGGCGACGACGCCACGGCCGTCACCTCCACCGGGAACGCCTACCAGTCCAACACAGGCGACTACTACGGCGGCGCCGTCTACCTCAGCGACGAAGGCACGCTCGACAGCGACTCCGACACCTTCACCGACAACCACGCCGACGGCGAATACTACGGCTACGGGGGCGCCATCTACGGCTACATCGACGCCGTGGTCGACGTCAGCTCGGGCACCTTTACCGGCGGCGTGAGCTACCGCGGCGCGCACGTCTACGTGTACTACGGCGAGCTGACCGTCGACGGCTCCGACTTCGACACCGCCGACACCTCGGGCAACGGCGCCAGCATCTACGTCTCGTCCACCACCCTCGACCTCTCCACCTCTACCTTCGCCGAGAACACAAGCGCCTACTCGGGCACCATCTACGCCTACAACTACAGCACCGTCACGATGGACGACCTCACGTTCACCGACAACACGGTGGAAGGCTCCGGCGCCGACATCGCGTGGAGCTACGGCTGCACCGGCTCCCTCACCCACATCACCGCCACCGGCTCGAGCGCACCCGATGGATATGGTGGCTCCATCTACGTCTCGTCGCCCTACGGTACCGTCTCTGCGTCCAACATCAGCGTCACCGGCGCCGAGGCCTACTACGGCGGCGCAATGTACGTGTCGGGTGAGGTCGACTTCAGTCTCACCGACTCTACATTCACCAGCAACACCGCCGAATACTATGGCGGAGCGGTCGAGCTCTACACCGGCTACTCCGACTCCGACCACGTCATCTCGGATGTGGTGTTCGACTCCAACACATCCACCGCCAGCAGCGGTGGCGGCCTCCACATCTATGGCAGCACCAGCTACGCCATCACCGCCGACCTCGACAACCTCACGTTCGACAGCAATGTGGCGTACTACAACGGGGGCGGCCTCTATGCCACAGGCATCACCGACCTCACCATCGACAGCAGCGCCTTCGACTCCAACGCCACCACCTACGGCTACTACAGCTACTACGGTGGCGGCGGCGCCTACATCTCGAGCGTGACCGACCTCACAGCCTACGATGTGGCGTTCTGCACAAACGAAGCCGAGACGGGCGGTGCCCTGTACCTCAACAGCGTGGGCTCGTCGGGAACCAACCAATGGACCAACTCTTCATTCGTGGAGAACGCCGCAGGTTCCTATGGCGGCGCCGTCTACATCTACGGCGGCGGCACCCAGACCTTCACCAACAACGTCTTCCTCACCAGCGATGCCTACCTCTATGGCGGCGCATTGTACGCGTACTACACCGCGGTGGACTTCAAGAACAACGTCGTGGCCTACTCGGTGGATGGAGACGGCCTGTACGCCTACGACACCGACACCGACACCGACTCCACCGTCCAATACAACGCATTCTACGACAACCGACTCGACGACGCCGGCGGCAACTTCTCCTTCTCGTCGTCCTCCGACGGCAACCAGTCCGTCGACCCACTCCTCCGCACCTACTCGGATGACGGAGACTGCACAAACGACGACCTCCGCCTGTCGTCCACGTCCACCCTCATCGACGCCGGCGACCCCACTCTCTCCGATCCCGACGGCAGCCCATCCGACATCGGCCTGTACGGGGGTCCGGGCGCCACCGTCTACGACATGGATGGCGACGGCTACGACAACATCGACGACTGCGACGACAACAACAGCGCCGTCAACCCGGGCGCCACCGAAGCGTGCAACGGCATCGACGACGACTGCGACGAGGAGGTCGACGAGGCCGGCGCCACAGGCGAGACCACCTGGTACTACGACACCGACAGCGATGGCTACGGCGACGCCGCCAACACGGTCGATGGCTGCGACGCCCCCACAGGCGCCGGCTCCGACAACACCGACTGCGACGACACCGACGGCAACACCTACCCGGGCGCCACCGAGACGCCCTACGACGGCATCGACCAGGACTGCGACAGCTCCGACCTCACCGACGTCGACGGCGACGGCTTCGACAGCACGGCCGTCGCGGGCGGCGACGACTGCGACGACGACGACGCAGCCGTGAACCCGGCGGCCTCCGACGACTGGTACGACGGCATCGACGCCAACTGCGACGGGGCCGACGACTACGACCAGGACGGCGACGGCTTCCAGTCCGACGACCACGAAGGCGACGACTGCGACGACACCGACGCCGGCGTGAACCCCGACGCCGACGACATCCCCGAAGACGGCATCGACCAGGACTGCGACGGCACCGACGCCGACGCGGGCGGGGACGACGGCGGGGATGATGGGGGCGACGACGGCTCGGGCGACGACGGCTCGGGCGACGACGGCGGAGACGATGGCTCCGGCGACGATGGATCCGGCGACGATGGCGGGGACGACGGCTCGGGCGACGACGGCGGCTCGGGCGACGGCGCCACCGACGTAGACGGCAACGACAGCTCGGGCGACAAGGGCGGCTGCGCCCATGTGGGCACGGGCGACATCGCCGGTGCGCTGATGGTGGGGCTGGTGGGACTCCTGGGCCGGCGCCGACGCGACGACATCTGATGCAGAGTCGGCGAGAACCCTCGATGGTCCGATACGGTCGCCCACTCCAGTTGAGCGCTCCAAGCCTGAAGGAGAACCGATGGGTCACCTGCCGCCGAAGGTCCTCCGCGCATGGCTCCGCGGTGGTGCCGTGGCCACCATCTGCGCGGGACTGCTGGCTCTGGGCGCGTCCTGGCCACCTACGGCAGCACCGTGGACCGTCGCCATGGACCTCGTCCACTGGCCCCTCGACGGCCACCCGGGAGAGTTCGACTTCGCAGCGCGCGCGTCGAGTGCCATGTTGGGTGGGGTGATGGTGGGGTGGGGAATGATGCTCCTGCTCATCCCCTACCGCCCCGAGTCCCGTCCAGCCCTGTTGGGCGGACTGCTCGCTTGGTTTGTTGCAGACTCGCTGGGTTCGCTCGCCAGCGGCTTCGCGGGCAACCTCGTGGTCAATGTGGCGTTCCTGCTGGTGCTGGCGCCGCCGATAGTGTGGCTGAAGCCAGGCCACAGCCCCCCCACCGGATAGCCCCCGGCGCGCCTCACCCCGACCCGAGCTGTTCCCGGTCCGCCCACACCTCCGGGTCGGGTCGCTTCGGCTCCCCCGACCACCGCTCCACCTCCGGTCCCGGCACATGCCCGGCCTTCTGCAACACCTGCTCAAACCGCTGCTTGAACTTGCCGGCCTTGGGCGCCAGCGCCGCCATCAGGTCAAGCCGCTCCGGCCCCTCCAGCTTCAGGAGCACCTGCATCGCTGCGCCCCGATGCACCTTGTCGAGCGACAGCCAATGCAACACAGGCAGCACCGCCGCAGGCTCGCGCGCCGCGCGGAGGCCGAGCACACCCCCTCGGATGTCTTGGGCCTCGTGGTGAATCGACAGCACCTCCAACACAAGTGACGGCACCAGCTCCGGCACTCCGAGCGCCCCCACCGCATTGACCGCCGCATCGCGGGCGTTCCGGTACCAGACACACGCACAAGCCTTCGCATCGGACCGGCTGTCTCGCAACACACCAGCCATCGCAACCGCGGCCCGACGTTGGCCACCCAATGCAAGCCACCTCGAACACATCTCCAGCCGGTAGCACGCCTTGATGTACTCCGTGTCGTACGACCCGGCCTCCTCCGACACCAGCATCATGCTCAGCTCGAAGTCTTCAAGCAGCGCGTCCACCAGCGCCGGTTGTCGGCCGAGCGCCTCCAGGAGTGGGTCGGCCAGCTGGTCCATCAGGTCGCGCCAGTGGTACCGCGAGGCCTTCGGCTTGTCCCACAGCTTGATGGCCGCCGCAGCTGCATCCGGCAGGCGCACCCCTTCCGCAAAGCACCGGCGCGCAGCCCGGTCGGCCGCACGGCTGCCCTGGAGGGCCTTGCGCTGCGACAGCATCACGGTCGCCACCTGGTCGGCATCGCACCGGGCGAGCGCCGCTGCCAGCCACTTCGCATCCGTCTGGTCAGAGTCGGCCAGCCGCTTCACCAGCGCCCGGGCCGCCGTGACCTTTGCCAGGGTCTTCGAGGAGTTCAACTGCACAGCCCGCACCAACGTTGGCTTGAGGCCGGTCGGCGCGGGCTGCTTCAGGAGGGTGTCGTCGTCCAAAGAGGCCGTCCACGGATTGGGTGGACGACCGCCCTATCACTGGTCGAGCAAGTACAAGCCCTTAATGTATTCCGCAGAGGTGGCAGTGCCGGCCGTCGAGGTGGCGCTGTCGTCCCAGCTGCCGATGGTGGTGATGTTGCCCGAGGTGTCGAGCTCCACGGCCTCCGAGTCGAGGTTGGCCATGAAGAACACCGAGCCCAGGGAGTCCCACGTCATGCCGAACACCTCATCGGTGGCGGTGGTGTAGGACACCGCGGTGACCGTGCCCGTGGACAGGTCGACGCTATCGACCGCCCAGTTCGTGTCGCGACCAGACGTGTGGTACAGCAGGCCGTCGTCGGGGCAGTAGGCGATGGACTCACCGTCGGAGCCGTTGCCCAGCACGGCGAACGATGTGAGCGTGCCGTCGGTGAGGTTGACCGTGAACAGCTCTTCGCTGGAGTCGCCGCCGTCGCCCGTCACCGCGTAGAGCGTGCCCGAGCTGTCGAAGGTGATGCTGGCCACGTTGTCGCCGGTGTTGCCAATGGGCGTGAACTCGGCGGTGTCGAGGTCGAGGGTGCCCAGCCAGCGGCCGCTCTGGCCAGACAGCTGTGCGATGGCGTACACGTCGCCCGATGTGGGGTGCGTGGTGAGGCCGTTGAAGGCGCTCACGGTGTAGGTGCCGGTGGAGTCGGTGACGTCGACGCCGTACTCGGCGGTGAGGTTCACGGTGTCGTAGTAGACCAGCGCTCCGTCGTACGGGCCCACGCCCCACATCGCGCAGAACAGCGTGGCGTCGGTCTCACAGAAGTCGCAGATGTCGGCGAGGCCGTCGGAGTCGGAGTCGGTGTCGGCCACCGTGGGGGCGTCGGTGTCGATGATGTTGGCACAGCCGTCGCCGTCGATGTCGGTGTCGATGTCGTCGCACTCGCCGTCGGAGTCGGTGTCGCCGGTGGTGTCGTCGCCGGTGCACAGGTCGCAGTCGTCCGGCGAGCCGTCGCCGTCGGAGTCGGTGGAGGCCACCAGCGGGTTGTCGTCGTCGACATCCTCACAGCCGTCGTCGTCGTCGTCGGTGTCGAGGTCGTCGCACGTGCCGTCGGAGTCGGTGTCGCCTTCGTCGTCGTCGCCGTCGCAGACGTCGCAGCTGTCGCCGTAGCCGTCGCCATCGGTGTCGGCATCGGCCACGGTGGGCGTGGTGTCCACCGAGTCTTCGCAGCCGTCGTTGTCGTCGTCGGTGTCGAGGTCGTCGCACGTGCCGTCGGAGTCGGTGTCCCCCTGTGCGTCGTCGCCGCTGCACAGGTCGCAGTCTTCGGCCACACCGTCGCCATCTGCGTCGGTGGAGGCCACGAGCGGGGCCGTGTCCACGCTGTCTTCGCAGCCGTCGTCGTCGTCGTCGGTGTCGAGGTCGTCGCACGTGCCGTCGGTGTCGGTGTCGCCCACCGAGTCGTCGCCTTCGCAGAGGTCGCAGTCTTCCGAGATGCCGTCACCGTCGTCGTCGGTCGAGGCCACCAGCGGCGCGGCGTCCACGCTGTCTTCGCAGCCGTCGTTGTCGTCGTCGAGGTCGAGGTCGTCGCACTCGCCGTCGGTGTCGGTGTCACCGCTGGCGTCGTCGCCGGTGCAGAGGTCGCAGTCCTCGGCCACCCCATCGCCGTCGTCGTCGGTGGAGGCCGTCAGGGGCGCGGCGTCGTCGGGATCGGCGCAGCCATCGCCGTCGTCGTCGGTGTCGAGGTCGTTGCACTCCCCATCGCCGTCCGGGTCGCCCGTCGCGTCGTCGCCGGTGCAGAGGTCGCAGTCTTCTGCGATGCCGTCGCCGTCTTCGTCGACCGAGGGCGTGACCGGGTTGGCGTCCGCGGGGTCGTCGCAGCCATCACCGTCGTCGTCGATGTCGACGTCGTTGCACTCCCCATCGCCGTCGGGGTCGCCCGATGCGTTGTCGCCCACACATGGGTCGGTGTCGTCGCAGATGCCGTCGCCGTCGGTGTCGCCGGAGGTGTCGTCGCCCTCACACACATCGTCGTCGTCACACACGCCGTCGCCGTCACCGTCGGGGCATTCCCCCGAGTCGTCGCCGCCGTCGTCCCCACCGTCGTCCCCACCACCGGAGTCATCCGTAGTGCCATCCCCCCCGCCCGAAGGCTCCTTGTCGTCGCAGCCCGCGAGCGCAAGGGAAGCGCCGAACATCAGGGCAGCGAGACGAACGGTGGACAGTGAGACGATGGACATGTGGGCTCCGAGGAACGGGCATCAGTGGTGGGAGGCGAGCGGCCTCTGCACGTGTTCGTACGAATTTCCGCCAGAATCTGCGCCACCCTACTTCGAACAATCCGGAAGAGCCACCCCCACGGCAACCATCGCGCAGACTGGTTCGGGTCATTCCCCCCGGGGTGACGCCTGTGGGCCGCTGCTATACGGTGGTCGGCCGGAGCGACGTTGATGGGTCTGCCACGAACATGTGCCGCGCTGGTCCTGGTCGGGGCCTCCACAAGCGCGTGCAGCACGGAAAACACCCCCACTCTGCGGATCTTCACGGCCGCCTCCGCAGCCGATGCCGTCACCGAAGCCGCCGCGGCCTGCCAGCCTGCCGATGCGCCCGCCGCCACCGTGGTCGCCGGAGCCAGCTCCACCCTGGCCCGCCAGATCGAACACGGCGCGCCCGCCGCCCTCTTCGTCTCTGCAAACCCCACCTGGATGGATCACCTCCAAGCCGCCGGCCACGTGGGCGCCGCCACCCGCCGAGACCTCCTCGCAAACAGCCTGGTCGTCGTCGCTCCCGCGCAGTCCGCCCAGCCGTTCACGCTCGGCGCAGACACCAACCTCGCGGCGCTCATCGGGGACGGCCGGCTCGCACTCGCCGACCCCGACCACGTGCCGGCCGGCATGTACGCCAAGACCGCCCTCACCTCGCTGGGCCTGTATGGCTCGGTCGAGTCCCGCCTGGCCCGGTCCGCCGACGTCCGTGCAGCCCTTGTGTTGGTCGAGCGCGGCGAAGCCCCCCTCGGCATCGTCTACGACACCGACGCCTCCGCATCGAGCGCCGTCCGAGTCGTCGCCCAGGTCCCCGCGGGCTCCCATCCGCCGGTCACCTACCCCATGGCCATCGTCACCGGCCACGGCGAAGACCCCGGTGTGCAGCAGCTCTGGACCTGCCTGCAGGCCGACCCCGCCACCGCGGTGTTCCAGCGCCACGGCTTCCGACGCCCGTGATGCTCACGCCCCTCGAGGTCGAGGCGCTCCGCCTGTCGCTGCGGGTCTCGCTCCTGGCGGTGGCCGTGAGCCTGCCCTTCGGTGTGGGTGTGGGCTGGGTGCTCGGCCGCCTCGAATTCCCCGGCAAGAGCGTGCTCGACGGCATCGTCCACCTTCCATTGGTGCTGCCACCCGTGGTGGTGGGCTACCTCATGTTGGTCCTCTTCGGTCGCTCCGGGCCCTTCGGCCCCCTCCTCGACACCCTCGGCTTGCCCATCGCATTCTCCTGGCGCGGTGCCGTGCTCGCCGCAGCCATCGTGGCCTTTCCGCTGATGGTGCGGGCCATCCGCCTGTCGGTCGAAGCCATCGACCCCGGCCTCGAAGACGCCGCCCGCACCCTCGGCGCCGGTCCCGCCCGAGTCTTCACCACCATCACCCTTCCCCTGATGGCCCCCGGCATCCTCGCCGGCGCCATCCTGGCCTTCGCACGGTCGCTGTCGGAGTTCGGCGCCACCATCACCTTCGTGTCCAGCATCCCGGGCGAGACCCGCACCCTCCCTCTCGCCCTGTACGGGCTCACCCGAATCCCTGGCCAAGAAGCGGCAGCCGCCCGTCTCTGCGCCTTGAGCGTGGTCGTCGCATTCGGCACCCTGCTGGCGAGTGAGTGGCTGGCCAGACGCGTGCGTGCCCGGACGGGCAGCTGACATGCTCGACGTCCAGATCGCCCGCAAGCTGGGCAACTTCCACCTCGACGCCACCTTCCGCACCGACCGCCACACCGGCGTCCTGGCCATCGCCGGCGTGTCGGGTGCCGGCAAGAGCTCCGTGCTGCGGTGCATTGCCGGCCTGGAGCGTCCCACCACCGGCCGCATCGTGGTGGGCGAGCGCGTGCTGTTCGACGCGGAACAAGGCATCCGGCTGCCCGTCCACAAGCGCCGACTGGGCGTGGTCTTCCAAGACAGCCGCCTGTTCCCCCATCTCTCGGTGCAGTCCAACCTGAACTACGGTCGCCCCACCCGGCGCCCCCCCACCTTCGACACCCCCACCGTCGTCAGCCTCCTCGGCATCGACCACCTCCTCGACCGCCGCCCGGCCGCCCTGTCGGGGGGAGAGCGCCAGAGGGTCGCCATCGGTCGGGCCCTGCTGTCCAGCCCCGACCTCCTCCTCATGGACGAACCCCTGGCCAGCCTCGACCCCGCCCGCAAGCAAGAGGTGCTGCCCTTCCTGGCCCACCTCCCCCGCAAGCTGTCCGTCCCGATTGTCTACGTCACGCACAGCATCGACGAAATCCTCCAGCTGGCCGATGAGCTGGTGGTGATGGAGGCCGGCAGGGTGGTGGCCCAAGGTCCGGTCACGCGCACCATCCCCGCACTCGCCGGACTCGACGGCCTCGACACCGTGCTGGAGGGAACGGTCACCCAGCAGCCCAAGGGCCCGCGGGTACGGGTCGCGGAAGGGGTGCACCTGCACGTGCTCGGCCTCACCCGTCAGTCGCCGGAACACCGGGTCCGCCTGCGCATCTCGGCCGACGATGTGATGCTCGCAGCAGGAGCGGTGCCGTCGATGTCTGTGCGCAACCGGTTGTGGGTGACCGTGCAGCAGATCGACGCCACCACAAGCGGCACGGTCGTCACGCTGGGCCTTCGGTCGGCGCCCGCGGTGCAGCTGAAGGCCCGCGTCAGCCAGGCAGCGGTGCAAGAGCTCCACCTGGCCCCCGGACAAGCCCTCACCGCACTGGTGAAGGCCGCCAGCATCCGGGTGCCCGGGGTGTCCCGACCGATGTAGGTCAGTCGGCGTAGATGATGGTGCCCACGTGCTCGCCGTTCAGCGCACGGGTGAGGTTGCCCTTCACGCGGCCGTCGATGACCTGGATCTGCCGCACGCTGCGGGCCCGCTCGAGGTAGTCGAGGATGACCGGCTCCACCACGAGGTCGGGGAGGTCCATGGCCTTGAGCTCGGCCACCGAGATGCGCGGGATGAAGGTGGCGTTCTTGTCGTGCTTTGGGTTGGCCGTGTAGAGGCCCTTCTCGTCCTTCACGAACGTGCACGATGCCGCGCCCATCACCTCGGCCGTGAGGTACACACCCGCATCGGTGCGGTGGGTGGGGATGCGACCCTTGGCGCCCGGCTTCTCCCAGAACGAATAGGGCGGCATGCCGGGCAGGACCGGAATGCACCCCATCGCGTAGTACAGCGGCAGGTGGCCGAACATGTCGTGGTCGATGAGGATGCCCCCGTGCTTGGCCAGCAGCAGCTGCATCAGGCGTGCGTTCTGCACCGGAACGTTCTGTCCGATCTTGGACAGGACCGACGTAGGCATGCCCAGGTCGAGGGCGATGGCGTACGCATGGCGGGCCCGGGTGCCCCCACCGATGCCGAGCAGCATCTTGTGGGTGTTCTTGAGCGACGCCACCTCGTCGACCAGCGGCCACACGGCTTCGCGGCCCCGGTCCATGAAGGACTGGCCGCCCACCTTGAGCACGTGGACGTCGGGGAGGATGCGGATGACCTCGTTGCCTTCGCCCAGCTTGGCGGCCGATGCATGGCTGAACGAGATCTCGCGGAAGGGCGTGTCGATGTCGGTGCGGTCTTCGCCACGGATGAGGGACATGCTCAGTCCTCCCGGTAGATGATGGAGCCCACATGCTCGCCGGCCAGCGCACGGGCGAGGAGGTCGGGCTTGAGACCGTTGATGAGCTGCACCTGGCGCACGAAGCGGGCGTTGCGCAGCGTCTCGACCAGCATCCGGTCGACCGGCAGGCTGGGGAGGTCGCGGTCGATGAGCTCTTGGGCGCCGATGCGGGGAATGAACTCGGCATCGGGGTTGGTGACGGGGTCGTCGGAGTACAGGCCGTCGGTGTCTTTGATGAAGATGCAGGCCCGGGCGCCCAGGGCTTCGGCGGTCATGAACATGCCGAGGTCGGAGCCGTTCTCGGGCACCCGACCCGCCCGGGGCGGCGGCTCCCAGTAGTGGTACGGCGGAACACTGATGACCAGCGGGATGAGGCCATTCTGCAGATACATGGCGGCGTCGTCGAAGTGGTCGCGCTTCAGCATGACCGCCCCGTGCCGCGCCATCAGGTGCTGCAGCATCGCCACGTTCTGTTCTTCGGATGCACCGGCAGCCTGGGCGAGGCCACCGGTGGGAATGCCGAGGTCGATGGCGATGTGGTAGATGTGGCGCAGGCGTGCACCACCGGAAACGCCCACCACGAAGGCGTTTTCCTTGCGCGACTCCACGATGGCATCCACCAGCGGAAGCACCGCCTTGGCGCCCCGGTCCATGATGCTGCGGCCGCCGATGGCGAGCACGGCACAGTCGGGCAGCATGGCGACTTCGTGCGCGACGTCGGTCTGCGCATTGAGGTCGGAGCGCACGAGCGAAGCGCCCATCAGCCCGGTGTTGAGGTGGGTGCGCCCGTCGCCGACCGCGAATTCGGCAGCGCCGGTCTCGCCTTGGCGTCCAGCCCAGGTTGGGTTGCTCATGAATGCTCCGTCGAGTCGGATTCGAGGACAGTGGGGACCGCAGGTGGGTCCGCAGGCCCGCCGCCATAGCGGGACGGCGAAGGGTCGTCATCTTCGGGATGCGGCATTCCACGGCGGAGGGTGTCGGACCGCAGCTCGGTCACCCGGTCGATGGCCCCCAGCAGCGCGGCACTCACAAAGCCCGACAGTGCGCCCGCGATGACGTGGGTGATGCTCACGCCGCCGATGAGGGCGTAGAAGGTTCCGGGAACGCCCAGCGCGAGGGCGACAGACAGCTCCGCACCCAGGCGCCCTACCGCGAGGATGACCCCCAGCACGGTGTAGACAGGCACTCGCGGCAACGGGATTCGTCGGAAGACCGGGTGCAGGAGGTCGGCGAGCAAGCCCGGTGCAGCGTGCTTGAACACCTCGAAGATGCCGTACCGACCGTCGCCCGAGAGGAAGCCGATGGTGCCCATCGTGAGGCCCGCGAAGGTGGCGCCCAGGCGGCTGTGGGTCATCTCGCTGGCCACCACATACAGCGGCAGGAGGACCGCGTTTTTATGCCCCGGCGCAAACGGCAGGCCGGGCAGGGTCTTGAACCAGCGCAGACCCACCATCACGGCGGCCACACCGGAGATGACCGCGGCGTCGTGGATCACCTCGGGCGGGAGGTCGGGATGCTCGGCGGACAGCCGCTCCGTGGCGCGGTCCATGGACCGGGCGAGCGGACGCGCGAAGGTGTCGGGGTCCTGGCCACGGACCGCCTTGAAGTACCGCCGGAGCTGTTCGAGGCGCGACTCGTCGTCCATCGGTGCGGACCGGTGCGGACCGGGGTCGTCGCGATGACGCCCACGTCCACCTCCACCACCGCGTCCACGCCCCCGTCCACCACCACCGCCGCGTCCACGCCCCCGTCCACCACCACCACCACCGCCGCGCCCACGACCACGACCACGACCACCCCCTCGCCGAGGCGTGTCCGCGAGCAGGCCAAACACCGCGTCCAGCGACAAGGCCAGGAGCGTGGGCAGGCCGAGAGACCGCAGGCCACGCGCGAAGGCATCGGCACCCGCACCGGCCCGCACCGCCAACGACGCGAACACCACCGCACACAGCCGCACCGACAGCACCAAGCCGTCGACCAGCCCGCCCGGGTAGACCGTGAGCGGGCCCACCCCCACCCCGTCTCCCACATCGGTGTTCGCCGGGAAGAAGAGCATGGTGAGGAGGATGAACACCATGAAGGTGCCCAGTCGACGGGCGCTGCGGAGGAGGTCGGCGGGGGTGGCACCTGCGCGCCAGCACCACACGAGGTGCACGACCAGGACCGTGGTCCCCACCTGCCAGGGCCCCAGGAACGTGGCGACAGCCACCGCGATGAGCCACAGGACGCGCAGTCGGGGGCCCGCTACTCCCGGAGTCGGGGGAGACGGGGTGGGGTCGTGCACCAGGGACCTCTGGGGCGGTGGGGAGAAAGGGCTGCGCCGAGAACACACAGACGAAAAAGGACACGAGACAACGCCAGCACGCTGTGCACCCGACCCACCTTCACTGGGCGCTGCTGCTGCCGCCCGTGATCAAGATGATGGCAACCACCATCAGGCCAAACCCGAGCATCTGCCGCCCGGACATCGGCTCACCGAGGAAGAAGCGCGACACCAAGGCCACACACACCACACCGGTGCACATGTTGAACGCCGCCATCTGCGCCCCGGTGTACGTGCCCTCCCCCATGCGGGTAGCCAACACATTGAGGATGTACTCGGGCAACACGATGGTCCAGCTCACGCCCAGAGCCGTCCAGAACGACCAGGAGTCCGACCACTTCAGGTGGCCGATCCAGGCGAACGCCATCATCGTGCTCGACACCAGGAGCATGAAGGGCACGAGTACGGCAGTTCCAGACATGAGTGTTCTTCCACGGCAGCAGGGCGCCCCCCCATAGCGCACCCGCCCGCAGCGTCGCGCGCACCCGAGCCAACCCGCCCGCGCTACACTCCTCCACCCCAGCGGTGTGAGGCTGCATGACGACCCCGACCGTCTGGTTCTTGGCCACCGTCTTGTCCCCGGCGTTCGCCAACGGCCAGACCACCCACGTCTGGATCACCCGGGAGGCCCGCTTCCGCCTCCCCACCGGCGACCTCCACGACCTGCTCCACCGCCCTGACCTCGAGCCCATGCTCGTGCACGGCACCATGTTCCCCGACGGCGGCTACCCCCTGGGCCATCCCTACGGCGAGACCGCCCACTGGGAGCCCTTTCAGACCCGCTACCTCGAGTGGATCAAGGCCACCTACCCCCTCCCCTACGGCGACGACGCCGCCCCGCACATCGCCTTCCTCATGGGCCTCGGCTCCCACGGCCTCGCCGACCAGACCTTCGACGCCTTCTACCTGAACCGCTCACAGCTCTACGACGCCGACCTGGGCTGGGCCGCCGGTGGCAGCATGGACGAAGCCACCGACTTCAAGTGGGCCGCCCTCACCGGCGCCCAAGATGTTCCAGAACAGTGGCTTCCCGACGACGTCCTGGTGTCTCTGTTCGCCGAAGCCGGCGTCGAAGTGGATGCAGACACGCTCGACGAAGGCCAGGGCCTGCTGCGACTCGCCATCGGCGCTGTGGGGGCAGCCGCTGCGGCCGGAGGCGACCTCACCCACTACGAAGACCAATTCCCGTGGGCGATGTCCAACCTGGAGAACACCGCACTACCGGGCGTTCCCGACTACGAAGCCGACGTCATCGCAAGCTACTGGCTCGAGCTGTGGGACCGCCTGCACAGTCGCGCGGGCGCCGAGCTCATCGACCGCACCTGGCCTCCCGACGGCGGCTACGGGCTGTCCACCGATGCAGAGTCGCCCGATGCAAGGGTGTCCATCATCTTCAAGCAAGGCCTGTACGGCGCCGACCTCACCCCCGACACCATCACCGTCGCCGACGCCTCGGGCACCGACCTCCCCGTCGACATCTGGCTCTACTACGGCAACGACAGCCACATCGTGCACCTGGTCCCCCACACCGACTGGCCCACCGATGCGTGGCTCACCGTCACCATCGCCGCCGGGCTGCCCACCCGAACCGGCGCGTGGCTCGACCAGGACCACATCTTCCAGGTCTCCACGGCCGCCCCACCCGCCGACACCGGCACCCCCACCGACAACACCCCCGGGTCCCCCGACAGCAGCCAACCCAAAGCCCGCTGTGGGTGCGCATCCACCTCGCCAGCAGGGAGCGGATGGCTCGCCCTCGGGCTGCTGGGCCTGGTGGTCGGTCGCCGCACATCCGAGAGGTCCGCATGAGCACACCCAGCCAGAACGTCGACGGCGCCAAGGTCGTCCAGATCCTCGACGAGCTCATCGAGAAGGCCCTCCGCTCGCGGGCCTCCGACATCCACATCACCCCGCGCGAGGGCCGCTACCAGGTCCGCCTGCGGGTGGATGGTGTGATGGTCGACCGCTCTCCCCTGCCGCTTGTGTTGGGCCACCACGTGTCGAGTCGCATCAAGGTGCTGGCCAAGATGGACATCGCCGACAAGCTGGTGCCCCAGGACGGCGTGTTCACCCACGAACCCGAGACCGGCGCCCGCGTGTCTCTGCGGTGCTCCACCTTCCCGAGCTTCCACGGCGAGAAGGTGGTGATGCGGCTGCTGGCCAACCGGGGCTTGCGTCCGCTGGGCAAGCTCGGCGTCACCGACCCACAAGCCGAAGAGCTCATGGCCTTCACCCGCCACCAGGGTGGCCTGGTCCTCGTGACCGGCCCCACCGGCTCGGGCAAGACCTCCACCCTCTACGCGCTCCTGCGGCACCTCGACACCCGGCGTCGAAACGTCGTCACCCTCGAAGACCCCATCGAGGTCGAGCTGCGCGACGTGGTCCAGGGCCAGCTCAACCGCAAGCGCGGCTTCGACTTCGCCAACGGCCTGCGGGCCATCCTGCGCCAGGACCCCGATGTCATCATGGTGGGCGAGATGCGCGACCCCGAGACCGCCAAGATCGCCATCCAGGCCAGCCTCACGGGCCACCTGGTGCTGTCCACCATGCACACCAACTCCATCCCCGACACCATCACCCGCATCATCGACATCGGCCTGCCGCCCTATGTTGTGGCCGCGTCTCTGCTCGGTGTGGTGGCCCAGCGCCTGGTCCGCACCATCTGCCCCCACTGCAAGGTGCGCGAGACCCCCGCTCGCCTGCTCCAGCTGATGCCCAACCTCGGCTTCCAACCCGACGACGGCGTCCAATACATGACCGGCATGGGCTGCGCCGCCTGTCTCGACACCGGCTACACCGGCCGGCGGGGCATCTTCGAGGTGGCGTCCACCGACGACGACCTGCGCCGACTCATCAAGTCCGACGCCGGCTCCCGCGAGTACAAGGTGTGGCTGGGCATGCGCGGCATCCAGACCCTCCGCCGCCAGGGCATGGGCGCCGTGAAGTCCGGCGAGACCAGCCTCGACGAGCTGCTTCGGCTCACCTGACGGCCCCCGCCGAGACGGATAGCAGGCCCGACCTCCTCCCTCGCTCGTGCATCGGACTGCCCATGCCCCGCCCCACCTGCCGCCCCGACCCGAGCGGTGCCCTCGACTTCGGTGCGGACAGCGTGCTCGACACCATCCCCGGCGTCGATGCCTTCGCGGTCGTGCTCACCCGGCGGGCGGTCAGTCCACGCGGCGTCGCCCGGCCGGCCGAGGTGTGGCGCATGTGCCAGGAAGTCGCGGTGCAGGCCAGCGCGCGGTCTGGCTGGCCCCCCGAGCGGTTCACCGAGGTGGGCGCCGGCTTCATCGTGAGCGACATGGTGGTCGAACACTTCCGGGAGCTGTCCTACGGCGAGCGTACTCGGGCCCGCACGTGGATTCGCGACTTCCGCCGCGGCATGGTCACCCACCGCGAAATCCGGCTCACCGGCGACGACGGTCCCCTCGCTCGCGCCACCCAACGCTGGGTCCACGTGTCTCGGGGCGACCACGGCACCATCCAGATCGGCCGCGCCTCCGACGACATCCAGGCCGCCTTCGCCGCCGTAAAGACCCCCGCCCCGACCGCCGAGGTCCCCCGCCCCACCCGCACCACCGAATTCGGCCGCACCGACCAATTCGAGCTCGACGTGTGGCAGACCTGGATGGACCCCTACGGCCACGTCAACCACCCCATGTACGTCGACTTCGCCGACGAAGCCGTGGCCCGGACCGCTCTGGACGCCGGGGTCGACCCCCAAGGCATCTTCCCGGTCGCCGAGCGCGTGCGCTTTCGTCAGGCCGCCGTGGCCGGAGACCGCCTGGTGGTCGAGACCGCCGCGGTGGGCACCATCGACTCCGATGATGTGGTGTTCGAGCAGGTGGTGCGCCGGGCCGAAGACCACGCCGAGCTTGCGCGCATCACCTTGATTCGTGGCCACCGCTCCGACCCCGAGGCGTGGCGTCAGTGGTGGACCGGACCTCTGTAGCGTCGGTCCGCCGGGGCCAGGTCGCAGCCCCCACCCCCACCAACACCACCGCCGCGCCGCCCACCTCCACCACCGTGGGCAGCTCGCCGAGCACCACCGCGCCCAGCACAGATGCCCCCACCGGCTCGAGCAAGACGGCCGCTGTGACAATGTAGGCGGGCAGGTAGCGCACCGCGTAGTTGAAGCCGATGTGGCCCAGCAGCTGCGGGCCGAGCGTGAGTCCGAGCAGCGCCAGCCAGGCCATCGTCGAAAAGCCCACCAGCGGAGCATCCAGCGCACCGGCCAGCGGCAGCAGCCACAGCGCACACAGCCCGCTCACCAGCGCACCATAGGGCGCAATCGACACCCGCTGGCGCACCGAGCGCCCCACCAGCAGGTACCCCGCCGCCAGGAGCCCCCCGAGCACGGCCAGCAGGTCACCCGACCACCGGGCATCGGTCCCCTCTCCCCCACCACCGAACGCCATCACGCCCACGCCCATCAGCGCGACCGCAATCCCGCCCCAGAACCGCCGAGACGGCCGCGAGCCCCCCCACAACCACTCCCCTGCCCCCGTCCACAGCGGCGTGAGGCACACCAGCAAGGTCGACCGCAGCACCGTGGTGCGGTGCAAGCTCTCAAACCACGTCCAGAAGTGCAGAGCCAGGAGCAGGCCCGCGAACGCCGCCAGCCCCACCGTCTTTGCGTCCAGCCCCCGCCGGTCCCGGGCGAGCGAGGGTGCCAGCAGCAGCCCCACCGCGCCCGTCCGCCACAGGCCCGCCACCACCGGGTGCACGCCATCGGCCAGCCGCACCAACAGCGCCGCAGCGCTCACCGCGGTGACGGACACAGCCAGCACAAGAGCCGGCGACACGGGCGGACGGGATGCAGACACGGTTGGCCGTGGATGAAGGGGGGACCGCCGAGATACCCCGGTGCGGTGTGCGCGGGAGGTTCGGGTGCGTGTCTTGTTCTGCCATGGCCTGGAAGGGTCGCCCCTCGGGACCAAGGTGCGCACCATGCGTGCGGCCGGGGTCGATGTGCTGGCCCCCGACTTCCAGGGCCAGGTTCTCGCGCAGCGCTGGACCACTCTGAACACCGTCCTACAGGGCATCCCCGCCAACACGCCCCTCCTCCTCGCCGGCTCGTCCTACGGTGGGGCCCTCGCCGCGTGGGCCGCCATGCACCACCCCGGGCGCTTCTCCGGCCTGCTGCTGCTCGCCCCCGCTCTGCACCACGCCGAGCCCCCCGTGCCGTCCCCCGACGCCTACCGCCCGGTCCCTCTGCCCACCATCATCATCCACGGCATCCACGACGACATCGTGCCCATCGAAGCCAGCGAGCGGTACGCCGCCCTGGCCGCACACGTCCACCTCCGCCGCACCGACGACGGCCACCGCCTCGCGAACAGCCTCGACACCATGCTCGTCGCCATCCGGGAGCTCTCCGCATGAACCGCCTGTTCCTCGCCGCCTGGCTGGCCCTCGCAGGCTGCTCTCTAGGAGGTCCCGAAGCCCCCACCGCACAAACCCACCTGGTGGCCCGGATGCAAGGCGAGTGGCGCATCGCCCTCACCCCCGTCCAGCGCCAGCAGGTGCGCACCATGCGGTTTCTCCTCCGCGAGCCCCCGCCCACCAACGAAGAGGTCCAGCAGCTCGACCTCAACGAAGAAGAGGCCAAGGCGGCCATCCACATCCTGCAGGAGATTCGCTACGACCCCGGCGGCGAGCGCACCAGGCAGCTCCGTGCCGCCATCGCCGGCCTCGAACAGGGCGAGCTGTCCATCAGCCCCGACCGCCTCGAGATCCGCGTGGGCGGCGTGACCAAGGCCGGCAGCTACGAAGTGGGCGCCACCACCGGCGACTCGGCCCACCTCCTGCTCACCCCCGACGGCGCCTCCAAGGCCGAGAGCGTGGCGCTCACGCTCACACCCGACCATGAACTCATCTTCGGTGCCGGCGCCGACGCCATCTCATTCGTCAAGCGGTAGGCCCTCACATCGCGATGCGCACGCCCGTGTGGCCCCCGAAGCCCTCGGGCATCGACACATTGAGCTGGCCGTACAGCTTCACCATGAAGATGTTGAACTGCACCCCACCGAACACCCGCGGCGTCACCCCCGCGACGTCGGTGTCGTCCGACCATGTGATGAGCGCGTGGCCCACCGACTGACCGGCTTCGTTGGTGAGGTCGCCGCGGAGGTCGATGTCGCTGTCCCCGCCGCTCGCCACCATGAAGTCCACCCCGCCGCCGCCGAACACCGTGAAGAACGCGGCGCGCATGTTGGTGGACAGCTCGAGCGGGATGCTGTTGGTGCGGGCCGTGACCTCGTAGGTGCCGTCGGCCTGCCACGTGGTGATGGCGGTCTCGATGGGCACCGCCTGCTCCAGAGTGAGCGTGTAGGCGGTGTGCTCGAAGCCGGTGGTGAGCGCCAGTCCGCCCCAGCCGGCAGCGCCCATGTCGCGCACCTTGAGCACCTGGACCTGGAGGTGCCCGCCGCCGTTGACCGCCCGTGCCGAGAAGGGCTCGCGGCCGCCGCCGGCTCCCATGCCGTGTCCGTAGACGATGAAGCGCCGCAGTGGGTGGTCGTCGTCGACGAACGCGCCCAGGTTCATGCCCCCCATCACCGCCGCTTGGAAGGCGAAGCCCCCCTGGGGCAGGAGGCCGTCGCCATAGCCGAAGCCCGCGCCCGTTCCGTTCAGAGCCGAGCCGATGCTGCCGCCCAGCACGAACTTCTGGGGACTCGACGCATAGTCGACCCCCATGCCGCGGGCCGACAGCGCCGTGGCCGCAGCCATCTGTTCGAGGAACTCCACCTGGTCTTCGAGGCGAAAGCTGTCGGTGACCACCGGGCCGAGCTCTTCCCGAAGGAGCGTGGCATCGGTGTTCTCATCGGTGACCACGATCTGCATTTCCTGCGCGGCCGCCGTGCTTCCGGCAAAGAGCGCGAGGGTGGTGACCAGACCGGCCGCTGCCCGGCCAACCAGTGAGAAGACGTGGGGACCGCGCATGCACACTCCGGAGACCGGCGGGGGACACCGATTCCGGGCTACCGTAGCGCAATGATGGACGAGTGGCCGACCCGCGCAATTGCACTTGCCTGCACGATGGCGTGTTCGGGCGCACCGTCCCCGGGCGATGCCGATGGAGCGCACGCAGCCGCGCATCCAGAGACCGGCTGTCCGGCGGGCACTCTGCAGGAGTGGGTCGACGCCGCGGGGGTGGGTGGCACCGTGGTGGTGTGCGACCGACCAGAGGGCCATCCCGGTCCCGTGGTGCTGCGCCACGACATCACTCTGGTGGGTCCGGCCACCATCCTCGGCGGACCGGGGCCAGCCGTGCACGTGACGGCAGGCCACGCTCGGCTGGTCGACCTCACGCTTCGTGGCGGCACCGGTGCCGTGGAGCCGCGCTTGGGACCGGACACCTACGGAGGGGTGCTGGCCGCGTGGGAAGCCGACGCCCTCACGGTCGAAGACAGCGTGCTGGAGGGTGGTTCAGCCGACTGGGGAGGCTGTGTGGCCGGCCCTCGGAACGGTCCGCTCACCCTCCGACGCACCACCGTCTCCGGCTGCCGGGCCACCAAGGTGGGGGGTGGGGTGTGGATTCGACAGGGCGGCCTGGAAGACAGCGTGGTGCAGGACAACCGCGCGCCCTATGGCGGCGGCATCGCGGTCCGGAGCCTGTCCGTGGCCGACGGCGATGTGTTCCTGCCCGGCACAACGGTGGAACACAACCACGCCGATGTCCAAGGCGGCGGCATGCTGGTGACCGGCCCGGTCGATGTGTTCGGCGGAACGGTGCTCGGCAACACCAGCGAACAAGGTGCGGGCGCGCTGTTCTCCGATGCCACCGGCGGCTGGTTCGATGGCACGGCCTCCGCGAACGTGGCGTCGGTGGGCGGTGGAGGTGTGTTCGTCCGGGGGGGCCAGGTCACCCTGGGCGCGCTCGTGCTCGATGCAAACGAAGCGTCGGGCGACGCTCTGGCGGATGGGCGAGGTGTGGGCGGGGGCCTGTGGGTGTCGGGCGACGACACCACGCGCGTTGAGCTGGACGACGTCCAGCTGCAGGCCAACACGGCGGCGTGGGGGGGCGGGCTGATGGCCGCAGGTGCCGACACGGTGGGGCCCTTGGTGTGGGCGACCGGTGGGTCGTTCGACACGAACCACGCAGACGACGGCGGCGGTGCTGCGGTGGTCGGGGCCCGGCTGGTGTTGGATGCGACAGATGTGCGCAACAACGACCACCACGGCATCCTCCTCGATGATGCCACCCTCTGGTCGCGGGGCGGAGCGTGGTCGAACAACACACCCGCCGACATCGGGACCGCTTCCGACACATTCGACGGCGGGGCAGATGACTGGACTGCGTGTGATGCGTCGGGGTGTGGCTTGGGCGTGCCGCCAGACTGAGCATCGTCTCTACCGGTCCGCGGTCACGCTCGCACACCCCACACCCACAGCTCATGGCGACCGTTGTCGCGCCACTCTGCACCACAGGTTCGGGCACACAGGTCGCCCAGCACCCGGTCCCCGTCTTCGGCTGTCGCCAGGAACCGCCGAGATGGCTTTGTGTGGCGCTCCAAGTTGGTCACCGTCGCCATCGACACCACCAGGTGCCCACCCGGCGCCAACACCCGCCGCAGGTCGGGCCACAACAGGGGCGCATGGTAGTCCACGCACACCACCGCATCGAAGGCGCCCAGGCCCTCGGGCAGACCCTCCTTCAGGTCGGCCACCACCGTCTCCACACCCCGCCCCACACGCGCCAGGCCCACGCCGCTCACATCCACCGCCACCACCTGCACACCGGCCGCAGCCAGCGCACGCGCCTGTCGCCCCCGTCCGGCAGCCACATCCAACACCCGCGCGCCAGCCGGCAGCTCGGCCGCCAGCGCCTCCACCATCGGATGGGCCCGCCCCGGCTCACCGGAAGCCGCTGCCCACCGCGCATCCCAGCGCTCGGCGTCGGTGGTCAACCGCCACTCGCGCTGCAGGTGCCCCCGTTGTCGAGCACGAACATCCCGCGCACGCGGTCGGTCACGTGGGTGCGCATGTCGGCCGACACCCCGGTCAGGCCCGCCTCGGTGCCCGTCACCGCTTCCAGCTCGTCGAGCGTGAGATCACCGTTGTGGTCGGCATCCAGCGCAAGCAGGTGCAGGCCTTGGCGGGCGGGATCCACGTCGGAGGCCGTGGGGGAGAAGATGGCGTCGGGGGTGACGAGGAAGAGCGTGTCGTCGTCGCCCTTGTTCGTGATGTCGACGCTGGCGTCGTCGCACGTGAAGGCCATCGGGCCGTCAAACGACCAGTCGAAGTCCACGGTGCCGGCCTGGCAGGTGAGCGTGCCCACCAACCGAACGCCCGGGGTGGTGCCCGTGCCCAGCTTCATCTTGAAGGTGTCGTAGCTGCCTTCGAGAACGTCCACCAGGCCCACCGTGTGGGGTCCGGTGCCCGCCAGATCGAGCGGACTCGGGACGTCGATGCCCCCGCCCGTCTCGCCATCTTCATCGAACAGCTCGACCGACTGGTAGTTCACCTCGACCGCGCCGAAGCCCGCCGCACAGCTGTCGACGAAGTCGTCCGACGTCATGCCCGACTCGGCAAACTCACCCCCCGAGGCCGTGACATCCCACTTGCCCTCCCCCCGGCATCCCACCAGGAGGAGCGCTCCGAGCATCCAGGTCGTGCGCATCGGCTCAGTTCGCCGCGAAGGTCCAGGAGACCGTCAGCTCACCCACGTACAGCGGGCTGTTGTCGCAGTCTTCGTGGTCGATGTTGATGGACTCGGTGGTGGCGAACTTGAATTCGTCGCCGTCGAGGGTGAGGTCCACGCCGCCTTCCCAGTTGCCGGCATCATCCTTGCCCTTGAGGGTCCACTCGGTCTCGCTGTGGAAGATGAAGCCGAAGTAGGCGTCGGCCGGGTACGAGCCGCCCTCGAGCACCGACTCACAGGTGTTCTCGGAGTACGACAGCACGCCGTAGAAGGTGCGGTCGCAGTCGGGGCACTGCAGTGACGCGTCGGTGACAGGCTCGAGAACCGCGTTGTAGCGCGTGGCGCACCCCGGCACTTCCACGTCCACCGTGAAGAAGCCGGCGTCGCATTCCACCTCGCCCACCGAAGCGAAGTCGAACGCGCCTTCGTGGGCCAGCGAGGTGGGCCACCAGCACGGAGCGAGGTCGGCGCAGTCGTCGTCTTCGCAGTCGGTGAGGCCGTCTTCGTCGTTGTCCACGCCGTCGTCGCACTGGTCTTCAGGCGGAAGCTCGCCTTCACCCTCGCCTTCACCTTCTCCCTCACCCTCACCCTCACCCTCGCCTTCGCCTTCGCCGGTGGCATCGACCTTGTTGGCGCCGAGGTCGTCGCAGGCGGTGAAGCCAACCGCGACAAGGGGGATGAGCAGGGCAAGAGCACGCAGAGACGATGCGGTGTTCGGGCTGGCCGACATGGGGACCTCCATCTGTGCCGCGCATCGTAGCAGTCGCGCCCCCAGCCTGCTGACCCACCTCGATTCGGCCAATCGACGTGCACACCCGTACCGTTCAACGACACCTCTTCCACCCGCACCACCCGGCGCCCCCACCGGGCGGATAAGCCCCCCGCCCCGATGTCCCGCGCAGAGCACCCTCCCGTGTCCTTCCGCCTTCCCCGGCTCACCGCCCTCGCTGCTCTCGGCTGTGCCGATCCACAGCCCGCGGTCCAGATCCAGCTCGACGACACCGCCATCGTGGACACCTTCAAGACCCTCCACAAGCCGCTCTACGGCGTCTACGACCTCGGCCCCGACCGCGACGGCATCCACGACTTGCTCTCGGCCAGCTTCGTGGGCGAGGCCCTCACCGATGAATACGTCGAGCACTACACCACCCTCTTTCGGATGGTCGAAGACGAAACCAGCATCCGCATCCAACGGGTCGACTACGAAGCCGTCACCGTGCTCGACCGCGTCCCGGGCGGGGTGCGGGTCGACGCCGACTGGAGCGTGGGGGGCGTCGTCACGCACCAGAGCCACAAGCACCCCCGGGTGAACCGCTACCGCGCGGTCTACACCTTGTCCCCCACCCCCGACGGCCTCCGCATCACCGGCACCCGCATGCGCAACCTCGAGCGCGTCCGCTCCCTGCTCTCCGCAGGCGACGCCTGGACCATCGACGACCTCCCCAAGTCCGGCGGCGGCTTCATGGACCCCCTCGACCTCCTCGAAGCCGGCGTCCTCGAAGACATCGAGAAAGCCGAACAAGAAGCCAGGTCCACCCCCGAGCCCACCCCATGAGCCCCTCCGCCATCGCGGCCGACAGCCTGCGCTTCGCCTACCCCCGGCGCGCCAACGACCCCCCATTCCAGCTCCACCTCCCCAGCTGGACCGTCCCCAGCGGCGGACGCGTGGCGCTCTTCGGCCCCTCGGGCTGCGGCAAGTCCACCCTGCTCAACCTCGTGGCCGGCGTGCTGCCCGTCACCCAGGGCTCCCTCACCGTCGCCGGTCGCGAGCTCCGGGGCCTCTCCGACGCCGAACGTCGCGCCCACCGCATCCGGTCGCTCGGCTTCGTCTTCCAGGACTACCCCCTCGTCGCCCACCTCGACGCCCTCGAGAACGTCCTCTTCCCCTTCCGGCTCAACCCCGCCCTCACGCTCGACCGCGCCGCCCGCACCCGCGCCACGGAGCTCCTCGGCGAGCTCGGCCTGGGCGACAAGACCCGCCGGCGCCCCCGTGCCCTGTCTCAAGGCGAACGCCAGCGTGTCGCCATCGCCCGCGCCCTCGTCACCCGGCCCGCCATCGTGCTCGCCGACGAACCCACCGCCGGCCTCGACCCCGCCCGCAGCAGCGCCGTCCTGTCCCTGCTCGAAGGCCTCTGCGACGACCGCGGCCTCACACTCCTGCTCGTGAGCCACGACCCCGCCGTGCTCAACCGCTTCGACAACACCCTCGCAGTGGGCGACTTCTCCACCTCCGGGGAGGCCCCATGACCAGCCTCCGCCACGCCGCTCTGCTCGCCTTCTGGTACCTGCGGGCCGCCCCTGGCCGCACCACGGTGCTCGTGCTGTGCACCGCCGTCGCCCTGTTCCTGCCCGTCTTCACCGCGCTGGCCGCCGAGCGCGTCGAGTCGTCCCTGCTGTCGCGGGCCCTCGCGTCGCCCATCCTCATCGGCCACCAGGGCAACGAATTCGACCTCACCATGAACGCCCTGTACTTCCGCGGCGACGTGCGCGACCCCATCCCCTTCGGCACCGCCGCCGAGGTCGAGGCCAAGGGCTATGGCGAGGCCATCCCCGTCTACGTCACCCACACCGCAGGCGGCGCCCCCGTCGTGGGCACCACCCTCGACTACCTCGACTACCGCGGCCTTTCCGTCACCGCAGGCCGCCCGCCCGCCGTCCTCGGCGAGGTCATCGCCGGCGCCAGCGCAGCCCGCGACTTCAACCTGTCGCCCGGCGACACCGTCCGCTCCGACCTCACCAACCTCTACAACATCGCCGGCGCCTACCCCATCCTGCTCAAGGTCACCGGCGTGCTCGCGCCCAACGGCACCCCCGACGACAGCGCCTTCTTCGCCGACGTCAAGACCACCTGGGTGCTCGACGGCACGCTCCACGGCCACGACGCCGTCACCCGCGACCAATCGCTCAACCCCAACGCCGAAGAAGGCGAGAACCTCGAAGCCACCGCCGCCATCTTCATGTTCCAGGAAATCACCGAAGCCAACCGCGGCAGCTTCCACCTCCACGGCGACACCTCCGGCCTCCCCGTGAGCAGCGTGCTGGTCTTCCCGCCCACCCCGAGGGCCCACGACCAGCTCCTCGGCGACTACGCCCTCCACGACCGACTCCAGGCCGTGCGTCCCGTCGAGGTCGTGCGCACCATCCTGGGCATCGTGCTGCGGGTTCGCGACGGCCTGTCGCTCTACTTCGCCGCCATCGCCGCCTCCACCACCGCCTTCTTCATCCTCGTCCTGTCCTTGTCGCTCCGACTCCGCAGCAGCGAGCTCCAGCTCATGCAGCGCATCGGCTCCAGCCGCCCCATGGTGGCCCTCATGGTCGGCGTCGAGGTGCTCATCGTGGTCGCGCTGTCCGTCGCCGTCGCCGCCGCAGCCACCGCCGGTGCCCTCGCCCTGCTCGACCTCGCCCTCGCCGGTGCCGTCGGCGCCCCCTGAACACCGTCCCCCGGAGACTCCAGATGCCCCGCTCCACCCTGCTCGCCGCCATTCTCCCGGTCGCCCTCACCCTCACGGCCTGCTCCGGCGACACCCCCACCCCCGCCGGTGCTCCCCCCGCCAAGGTCGAGCAAAAGACCGGCCCCATCGACGTCCGCGTCTCCAGCTTCCCCGCCGAGTACCTGGTCCGCCGGGTGGGCGGCAGCGCCGTCACCGTGAAGAACGTCCTCCCCGTCGGCGAAGACCCACCCTTCTGGAACCCCACCGGCGAGGCCGTCGCCGACGTCCAGAAGGCCGAGCTCATCGTGGCCAACGGTGCCGGCTTCGAGAAGTGGATGGAGACCGCCACCCTCCCCGCCGACCGCGTCGTCGACAGCGCCGCCAAGGTCGACCACATCCACATCCAGGCCGAGACCCACTCCCACGGCAAGGGCGGCGAGCACAGCCACGCCGGCACCGACCCCCACACCTGGTCCGACCCCATCGTCTACCTCCAGCAGGCCGAGGCTGTGCACGCCGCCCTCGTGAAGGCCCGTCCCGCCGAGAAGGCCACCTTCGACACCAACCTCGCCGCCCTGAAGAAAGACCTCGAAGCCCTCGACCGCGAGCTCAAGGACGCCACCACCCCCGGCAAGGGCATCAAGCTGTCCGCCAACCACCCCGCCTTCAACTACATCGCCCGCCGCTACGGCCTCGACATCCACTCCTTCGACTTCGACCCCGAAGAGGCCCCCTCCGACAAGGCGCGGGCCGAGTTCGTCAGCTGGTCCGAAGGCGTCGACAAGCCGCACCACCTCCTCTGGGAGAGCACCCCCACCGACGCTGTGCGACGCGGCTTCCCCGCGGGTACCCTGCACATCACGCTCGACCCCCTCGAGCAGCCCGCCGACGGCGGCACCTACGACTACATCGTCCAGGCGCGCGAAAACGTCAAGACCTTCAAGACCGTCTTCCGCAAGCCAGCCCCCGCCACCCCCACCGCTCCCGAAGGCACCCCGTGAAGCACCTGCTCCTCCTGCACGCGCTGTCTCAGCCCGCCGCGGCCACGGAAGCGCCCGCCTTCTGGTCGCCCGACGGCCCGCCCGCCCATCTGGCCCTCGACACCCCCACCTTCGTGTCGCTGCAGCCCGTCCTCCACGGCCCCGACAACTCCTCGGGCGCCGATGTCCCCGCGGGTGGCTTCAAGTACAAGAAAAAGAAGAAGCCCATCCTGTCGTACGTGGGCGCGGGCCTTTCCGTCACCGGCCTGCTCTACCTGGCAGGGTCGCGCACCGCGAGCTTCGAGGCCCGCGACGCCCAGACGCAGGCCGACCGGGATGCGTACCTGAAGGAACAGTCCAACAAGCGCACCATCGGCTTCACGATGCTGGGCACGGCTGGCGCGTGCTTCGTGCTCGACATCTTCATCTGAGCTGCAGAGTCGTCCCCCTCAATCTCGGCGCGCCCGCCCTACGGGTCCCACCAGGACGTCCACGGTGACCGTCATCCCACTCCATCGTGGCCCTGTTGGCCTGGTCCTCCTTGTGGCCACCAGCTGCAGCACGGAGCCATCCACCGATAAAGCAGTCGCCGACACGTCCGAGTCCACGACTTCCGTGTCCACCAACGAAACCGGTGCCGAAGACACCGACGACTCATCCCCTCCTGACCCCGGTGCGGACACAGCCACCGAGACCGGCACCCCCGTCATCGACGAAGACTCCGATGGCTTCCCTGTTGAGGAAGACTGCGACGACAACGACCCCGACCGGTACCCGGGTGCGCCTGAAGACTGCAGCGACGGAGTGGTCAACGACTGTGACGGCGATGTCTGGTCCGCTCGCAACGAGTGCGGCTCTCTACTGTCGCACACGGACGCGTTGAGTACCTGGTCACTCTCCACATCTCAGCTCGATGCCTTTCGCGTGCGAGGCATCGGTGACCTCGACGGGGATGGCTACGACGACATCGCCATCGGAGAACCACTCTACTCCCGCACAGAGCTGTCCGTAGGCAGCATCCGGGTATTCCATGGTCCCCACTCGGGAGTCAATGCCTTGGGAGATGAAGACGCCCTCATCGCAGGTGAGCAGCGAGAAGATGCCATCGGCTGGGACATCGCCCCGATGGGTGATCTCGACGGGGATGGGTACGACGACTTCGCGGTTGGGGGCTCAGACCCCCACCTAGGAAGCTCAGCGTCCGGCACCCCGTCGGTCTACGTGGTCCACGGTCCCGGAGTTCTCTCCAGCATTCGGGAGGCGTTGTTGCTGGTAGACAGCCCGTCGTCGATAGAGTGCCTCGGGTCGGTTCTCGAGCCGATTCCCGATGCGGATGGGGACGGCGTCGCCGACATTCTCGTGGGCGGTCGATGCGACAACGTGGTCCGTCTCTTTTCTGCCAACACCCCGGCACAAGTCCCCGGAACAGACGACATCACCACGTTCACAGGCCCGGAAGGGGAAGGCCGATTCGGACATGCGTTTGCCACCGGTGACCTGGACGGCGACGGGCTGGTTGACGTGGCAATCGGCGACCCCGACTACCACGGGGACACAAACGGGTCTGTGACCATCTTTTCGTCACCGCCATCGGGGTCAGTTCACTACGAAGACGCAGCCGCATCCATACTAGCTGAAGACGAGGACAGCTCCAACGGTCACCTACTCCTCGGAAGTGGTGTTGCCATTGGTGACCTCAACGGCGATGGCCACGATGATCTGGCCGCTGGCGCCCCGCTCTGGTCAGAGGATTCGAGAGAGATTGGTGGCATACTCCTCGTGTACTTCGGCCCCCTCACCGGAACCTACGCCGTTGGTGACGCCAGCTTTCGTATGAAGGGCGATGAGGACCACCAAACTCTAGGCGGTGAAGTGCGTTCAGGCATCGACCTCAACGGTGACAACGCCGACGACCTCCTGTTCGGCAACGGCTACAGCGAGATCAATGGCACGGCCGCCTCCGGCTACACGTGGGGCACGACTGCCTACGTACTCACGTCGCCCCTCACTGCCGGCACGTGGGCAGCGATGGACGCAGACTACCTGCTTGCGGATTCGGGAGCACCGACCACCGACCTCTTCGGCCAACACCTCACCCTCGCAGGCGACTCGAACGGCGACGGTATCGCCGAAGTCCTGGTCGGCAACTGGTTCGGTACCGTCCACCTGTTCGACATTCCACCGGAGTAGCCTACTCCACCCACGGCAGCCGAATCCGCGGCACCACACCCTTCAGCTTCTGGCCACTCGCCCGCGGCCCCACGCCGGGTATCTGCTCCGGGGTGTGGTAGCGGCCCACATACGGCGGCGGTCGAGACAGCTTCGCCTTGCTCATCTTGCCCCAGCGCTTGTCCATCGAGCCCTTCTCCCAGGTGATGAGCAGGAAGGGGTCGTCGCGGGCAATCACCTTCGCCTCGCGCATCGCCATGCCCCACTGGGCCACCAGCGACTGGCGGGTGTCCACAATCATGTGCGTGCCCGCAGCCAGGCCCTGCATCTTGGCCTTCGAGCGCAGGCTGCCGTCGTAGGTGTAGCTCTCCGAGAACGACGACACGACCGGGGAGAGGTCCTTGCTCGTGATGGGCACCGCATCATCGGGCAGCTTGCGGGCCAGTCGCCAGGCCGGGTGCACCCACTCCGGAGACTGTGCGGTGGACGTGACCCGGAAGTTCTGCCGCTCGGCAAACTCCGACCACCCCTGCCAGGCCACCACCGACAAGCCCACCGCCCAGGTGAGGTGCAGCACCGGACGCTTCCAGCCCCGCTTCGGTGTGGTCCAGCGAATCAGCCGCGCAAAGGCCAGCGACGCCGCCACCGCCATCATTCCCGCGGCCGGCGCCATGTGGTGGGCGTGCCCCGACCAGGCGCGGTCCACGCCGTGGCCCACCGGGACCGTCATGTGCAGAAAAACCAACGCCGCCGCCGGCAGCACCCCTTCGATGCCGAGCAAGGCCACCAGCCCGAAGGGCAGCAGCAGGTCGATGTAGAATTCGTCCCAGAACGACCAGCCATCCAGGAAGATGTCGCGGCGGGCCCCACCCGTCACGCCCTTCACCGCGTTCTCGAGCGGCATGTCGTGGCCACCGCCCGACACCGGGAAGTACGTCTCGGCCCACCACACATACACGCTGGCCACCGCCGCAGCCGCCGCCAGGTTCCACACCCAGCGCCCCCAGCGCACCTTGCCCTTCATGGTCATCGGGATGGCCAGCAGCGCCAGCCCCACCGCCATCGGGATGGTCTCTTCGCGGGCCGCCATGCCGATGAAGGTGCCGATGGGGGCCCACCAGAAGCGGTCGGCGGTCATCGCCCACCAACAGAACACCAGCGCCGGCGCCGCAAAGCAGAGGTCCTGGTAGTCCTGCAGCGCGAGAGACATCACCACCGGGCTGCCCAGGTATGTGAGCGCCCCCACCCACAGGCCCACCCCCGCCCCGCGGAGGAAGCGGCGGCCCAGAAGTGCGGCAGGGACCACACCCGCCAGGAATGCCAACACCATGAAGCGGCTGAGCCCGAAGGCCGAGGGCTCGAAGGGGTAGGCCCAGCCCGCCGCGATGAGCGTGAGCGCGCGGTGGCCCGACCAGGTCCAGGCGTCGTCGTAGCCCTTGTGGACCGTCTGGAAGAACGAGCCCTCGAAGGCGAAATTGCGCACCAGCTGCTCGTGCACCGCGAAGGCGTAGGGCTCCACCGTCTGGATGGCAGCCACACGCGCGATGGCCGTCGACGACGCCGTCGACCACCACAGCCATGCCAGCACCAGCACCGCCAGCCACGGCAGCACCGTCTCGAACGACCGGGTCCGTCCGGTCCAGGCCGGCTGGAAGCGGCGGGTGCGCAGGCCATCGAGCCACTTCACGAGCAGCACCACGAGGTCCACCAGCCCTTCTTCGGGGTCGGCAGTGTCGTCGACCTCGCCCGTGGGGTCCTCGTCGACAACACCCCCAACAACGCCATCCTCGGGCATCGCTGCCGCACGTGCCGCCCGCTCGGCACGCGCACGTCGAACCCGACGCGCGGTCCGGCGCACAAAGCGCACGAAGATGTTGCGGCGGGCCATCGCTCTCCCGGGCTCCACCAGCGGAGCACGCGGCCGACTCTACCGCAGGGGATGTCCCGGGCACCGTCCAGCGCCCGGGCGGCACGTCACCCGGGCTCGTCCAAGCGCCCGCCCATGCACTACACTCGGCCTCCGCGTCTTCCGGAGCTGTGATGCGCCGACTCCTCCTCGTGTCCGCCGCCGTCGGGTGCACCAACCCATCCGGCAAGTCCCCCGCACACCCCGCCGAGTCCCCGGTAGAGCTGGGCGAACAGGTCGTGTTGGTGGACTACATCGAGCCCCGCATCGCGTCGGGCGGCACCGGCTACAACGTGGGCTGCGGCTATCCAGGGGCCACCGTCCCGTTCGGCCTGGCCAAGCCGTCCCCCGACACCGCATCCGCCTCCGGCTCGGCCTTCGGCGCCTACCATGGTGGCGGCTACCACGCCGACGACACCCACATCCAGGGCTTCTCCCAGCTCCACCTGCACGGCGTGGGCCTCACCGACTACGGCCTCGTGTCGCTCATGCCCGTGGCCGAGATGACCGCCGCCGCCACCCACGAAGACGGCTACCGGGTTCCCTTCTCCCACGCCGACGAACACGCCGAAGCCGGCCTCTACTCGGTGCGTCTCGACGACCCCGGCGTCACCGTCACCCTCGCCACCGACGGCTACGCCTCCGTCCACCGCTACGCCTTCGACGCCCACGTCGCCACGCCCACCATCCTGGTCGACCTGGGCCACCGGATGCACGAGAGCGAGGTCCTGTCCGCCGAGCTCACCGTCGACCCCGACACCGGCACCGTCCGCGGCTGGATGCACCAGGACGGCGCCATGGCGTCGCGCGACTTCACCACCTGGTTCGACCTCGAGCTGTCGGCGATGCCCGTGGCGTGGGGCACCTGGGAAGAAGACGGCGTGCTCCAGCCCAACGGCACCACCGCTGGCGCCGACCGCGACGAGCAGGGCGTGGAGTCGGTCCGCGTGGGCATGTGGATGCAGTTCGACACACCCGAAATCACCGCCCGCGTGGGGGTGAGCCTCACCGACGCCGATGGCGCAGCCCTCGCCCGCACCACCGACGCCCCCCTCGACGTCGAAGCCACCGCTGCTGCCGCTCGGGCCGAGTGGGAGGCCGAGCTGTCCCGTGTGCGCGTCTGGGGGGGCACCGAAGACCAACGCACCATCTTCGCGACGGCGCTGTACCACAGCCTCCAGCTCCCCACCCGCCTGTCCGACCGCGACGGCCGCTACCGGGGCTTCGACAACCAGCCCCACAACGACCCCGGACACACCTACTACAGCGACTTCTCGCTGTGGGACACCTACCGCACCACCCACCCCCTCTACACCCAGCTGTGGCCCCAGCACCACCGCGAGATGCTGCGCTCCTGGGCCCGCATGGTGGAAGAGGGCGGCGCCATCCCCAAGTGGCCCCTCGCCACCTGGGACCCCGGCTTCATGGTGGGCTCGCCCGGTCACATCGTGGTGGCCGAGGCCGTGTGGAAGGGCCTGGAAGACGGCGGCGACTTCGAGGCCGACCTCCTCCTGAACAACGCCGTCGACGTGGCTCTGGGTCGCATCACGCCACCGTATGCCACCCGCCCCGACCCCATCCAGTACGGCGAGCTGGGCTACTGGCCATCCGACGACCACGGCCGCATGGTGGCCTGGCAGCTCGAGGTGGCGCTCGCCGACTATGGCCTGGCCGAGGTCATTTCCGGTCGGTCAGGCTTCTCGGCCGACGACGCCACCGAGCTGTCCCGTCGCGCCGGCTTCTGGAAGAACGTCTACAACACCGAGACCGGCTGGATGCAGGGCCGGTCCATCGACGGCAGCTTCATCGACCTTGCCTCCGAAGACGGCTGGGACGACGTCTACACCGAAGGCAACGCCCGCCAGTACGTGTGGATGGTCCCCCACGACCCCGAGGGCCTGTTCGCCACCATGGGCGGCGACGACGTGGCCATCGAGCGCCTCGAAGAGTTCTTCGACAACGCCATCATCGACGCCCAAGACGACATCCGCGGCGTGCCCGAGCAGTGGTACTGGCACGGCAACGAAATCGACCTCCACGCACCTTGGCTGCCCGCCCTCGCCGGCCGACCCGACCTCACCCGCACGTACGCCGCCTGGGTGCTCGACACCTGGTACGGCACGGGCCCCGACGGCCTCGCCGGCAACGACGACGGCGGCACCCTCTCCGCGTGGGCCGTGTGGGCCTCCATCGGCGTCTACCCGATGGCCGGCACCGACCGCTACGTGCTCGGCTGGCCCATCTTCGACCAGGTGGAGCTCGACCGCGAAGACGGCACCACGCTCACCATCAGCCGCTCGGGCGATGGCCTGGCCGACGACGCCACCGTCACGGTCTACGTCGACGACACCGCCATCTCCACCCCCGACCTCCGCCACGACGTCTGGAACAGCGCCACCGCAATTCGATTCGTCGCCGAGTAGCCCCCACAAAACAGACGAAAGGAGCCCAACACAGTCCTCCCCCTCACAGGGGGAGGTGCCTGCGAAGCAGGCGGAGGGGGCCCAACCCAGCCCTCCAAGGAGAGGCACCCGCGACAGACGAAAGGAGCCCCAACACAGTCCTCCCCCTCACAGGGGGAGGTGCCTGCGAAGCAGGCGGAGGGGGCCCCCACCACCACGAAAAAACCCCAAAAGCACGCCAGGCAACCCCTACGGATTCAACGTCCGCGCCAGCCGAAGCCCCGTGCTCGACAGCTTCTCCCCCGGCCCCAACGGCTCCCGATTCGCCGCCCGCGCGTCTGCCGCATCCGCATCGAAGGCCCCACCCCGAATCACCCGAAACTCGCCCGTCGTGGGCCCCGTCGGGTCTTCCGTGATCTCGGCGTCGGGCATCTCCATCCACAGCTCGTGACACCACTCCCAGGCATTCCCCGAGAAGTCGTAGGCCCCCCACGCATTCGCCGACAGGCCCGCCACCGGCTGGGCAGCACCACCCGAGTTCGCCGATGTCCACGCCACCGTCTCCGGCGTCTCCGCACCCGCGTAGATGGTGCCGGCATCCGCCCGAGCCGCCCGCTCCCACTCCGCTTCGAGGGGCAGGCGATAGCCCGCACACCACATGGGCTGGCCCAGGGGAACGCAGTAGGCCGCGTCGCCCTCGCCCGTGCAGGAGTAGCAGGGATCGAGCCCCGCAGCCGTCGACAGCAGCGCGGTCACACGCGCCGCCTCGTGCCAGGTGAGCCCCACCACCGGGCACGTCTCGCCACAGGACGAGTCTGGCACCAGCCCCGTGGCTTCCGTGTACAGCGCTTGCGTCACTTCCACCGCAGCGATTTCGTAGTCGTACGTCAGCGTGATGGTGCGCGCGAACTCGTCGTCTGGATGCTCTTCTTCCGCTTCGGTCGCGCCCATCGCGAACTCGCCCGCAGGCACCTGAAGCCACGTGATGGTCGCCGGCCAGGCCGGATCCGCGCCGCCTGTGTCGGTCTCGCCGGTGTCGCCCGTGTCGTCGCCGGTGTCTTCGGCCGTGTCGCCCCCGGTGTCTGCGGGTTCACAGTCGGGAGACCCTGAACAACCGGGGTCTGCGCAGTCCAGCAGCCCGTTTTCGTCGTTGTCGAGGCCGTCGGAGCACTCGCCCGGGTTCATCCCTTCGGTCGCCTTGCTCCCACAGCTCGCGGCCGAGATGAGCAGAGCGGTCCACAAGCCCACGCGCGACGGTGTCATCAGAGGTGCCTCCGGTTCCCCTCGGTTCTACCCAAAGCGACCCATGTCCGCAGGTCCGAGTCCGACGAACCTGCGCGACGACAGCCGGAAGCCACCAGGGTAGAACAGGCCGCACCACCCGGAGGTCCCGTGCTGCGCCCCCTGCTCCTCATCACTGTGGTCGGCTGCACCGGGAAGGTGACCGTCTTCGAAGACGACATCGACTCGGCCGACACCGCGGTCCCCGTCGACACCGCAGACACGGCCGACACCGGCGAGCCCGACGAACCCGCGCCTGCGCCCTACACCACCTGGCTCGACCCCGTGTCCCTCGATGGGGGCACCTTCGAGATGGGCTGCACGCGTCCGGCCGAGTGGCCGTGCGAAGACGACGAGCGCCCCTCCCACACTGTCACGCTCGCGCCGTTTCAGATCCTCCGCACCGAAGTCCCGCGGGGCATGTACCGAAGCCTCACCGGCAGCGCACCACGCCCCCCCGGCTGCACCCAGGACGACTGTGTCCTCGCCGGCGTCACGTGGCACGAGGCCGTCGCGTTCTGCAACCTCGTCTCCGAAGCCGAGGGCCTCACCCCCGCCTACCAGATCAGCGGCACCACCGTCACCTGGGACACCTCCGCCGACGGCTGGCGCCTGCCCACCGAGTCCGAGTGGGAGTACGCCGCCCGCGGCAACCGCGACCTCCTCTACGCCGGCAGCTCCGACCTCGACCAGGTGGCCTGGACCGACGACAACAGCGGCGGTCGCCCCCACGTCTTCGGCGAGAAGGCCCCGAACGACTACGACCTCGTCGACATGTCCGGCAATGTGTGGGAGTGGGTGTGGGACGGCTACGGCGCCTACCCCGACTCCCCCACCGAAAACCCACAAGGCGACGCCACATCCGCCACCAAGGTGGTCCGGGGCGGTGGCTGGAACAGCATCGGCGACGACGCCCGCGTGAGCGCTCGGGCCCACCAGGCACCCGCCTACGCCGAGCTCGACCTCGGCTTCCGCATCGTCCGCGGAGCGCTGGTCAGCCTGGCCGGTCCACCGCCGCCGCGTACCGAGCCCGAATCTCCGCGTCCGTGAGCCCGAAGTCTGCCGACGAATAGATGTGCTTGCCGTGCTTGCCGGCCGGCCGCCGCTGTACCTCGGTGGCCACGGCCTGCCGGGTCTGGGACGTCCAGGGCAGGCCCGCCTCGGCGAACACCCGCGTCACGGTGGCCAGAGGGTTGGCCACCAGGTCGTCGTAGGCCACCTCGATGATGGGGGCGCGGGCACGGGCGGCCCGGGCGGCGTGGGTGGTCCAGAGGTGCAGGCTGGTCTGGCCGATGGCGCGCTTGTCCACCTTCCCCACCGACACCCCGTGCATCGTGGCGCTCAGGCTGGCGTAGCTGGGGATGCACTTCGCGGGGTCGCGGTGGGTGCGCACGAACACCGCATCGGGCAGCAGCGCGTGCAGGAGATCCACATAGCCCAGGTGGTTGGGCGTCTTCAGCACCATTCGATGCTGGGGGGTGGGCGCCGCAATCCAGCGCAACAGGTCGACGAACGCGGTGTACGGGCCCTCGGCGTCCTGCTCCAGCAGCCACCGCACATACCGATGACAGCCCGCGATGCGCCAGAGAAAGGGATTCCAGCCGAGCGACGCCTCGAACATCGTGATGGCTTCCTCCGGGCTGTCCAGCTCGAAGGCGTGCTTGGCCATCACCTCGGGCGCCGCCCCCCGCAGCATCGCGATCTGCCAGGCCGTGGCCATCCGCCGGCGGTCGCGCTTGCCAGCGATGGGCCAGCGGGACTCCCACAGCGGGATGCCACGGTGGCCCGGAACGGCACACAACAAGCGGTGCAGGAAGGTGGTGCCCGACCGCGGCAGGCCCACCACAAAGATGGGGGGCACCAGGGGCACGTCGAAGCGCTGGGGCACACGGGCCAGCGCATCCACATAGCGCAGCCGGTTGGACACACCCTCTACCAGGGCATTGCCAACCACCAGCCGACCAAAGCCGCCGAGGCCCGCATCCGTGGCCAGCGACCGACACGCCATCTCCAGCCCCAGCGGCTGGGCCACCGCACCCAGCTCGGTGAGCCCGGTCCGAAAGCGCGCCATGCGGATGACCTGGTCGGGGTCGAGCAGCTGCGGTCCCAGCCCCACCACGCGGGCGAGCGCACCCACCACATCCCCACCCCATCGGCCCAGGCGTGCCCACAACGGCATGCCCGGGATCCGCGCCACGAGGGAGGGACCGAGGGGCAGGTCGCTGCCCGGCCGGGGCGCCGCGACAAGGGGGGCTGACGACGACTCGTCCATCACGTCTCCGCACGGGCCCTATACCGCTGCAGCGTGATAGGCCCCCGGCCCGCTGCCCCTTGCGGCCGCCTGAAGAATTCGCCCCGCGGAGCCCCCGTCATGTTCGCCAAGCCCGAAGCCAACCCGGATTTCCCCGCCCTCGAGCTCGACATGCTCGCAATCTGGGAAAGCAAGGACATCTTCAAGCGGTCCCTGCGGGGCGACAAGGAATTCGTCTTCTACGATGGTCCGCCGTTCGCCACCGGTCTGCCGCACTACGGCCACCTGCTGGCCGGCACCCTCAAAGACATCGTCCCCCGCTACTGGACCATGCGCGGCTACCGCGTCGAGCGCCGGTTCGGCTGGGACACCCACGGCCTGCCGGTCGAGATGGAAATCGAGAAGAAGCTCGGCCTGAACGGCCCGGCCGACATCCTCGAGTACGGCGTCGCCAACTACAACGAACAGTGCCGCAGCATCGTGCTCCGCTACACGGAAGCCTGGCGCTCCACCGTCACCCGCCTCGGCCGCTGGGTCGACTTCGACGACGACTACAAGACCCTCGACCCCTCCTTCATGGAGAGCGTCTGGTGGGTGTTCGCCAAGCTGTGGGAGAAGGGCCTCGTCTACGAAGGCTACAAGGTGATGCCCTACTCGTGGCGTCTGGGCACCCCGCTGTCCAACTTCGAAGCCAACATGGACTACCGCAAGGTCCAGGACCCCGCCGTCACCATCACGCTGCCCACCAAAGATGGCTCGGGCGACGTCTTCCTGGCCTGGACCACCACCCCCTGGACCCTCCCGTCCAACATGGCGCTGTGTGTCCACCCCAGCCTCCCCTACGTCCGTGCACGCCGGGCGGGCGACGACACCGTCTACGTGCTCGCCGAAGCGCGAGCCAGTGCCGTGCTCGGCGACGACCACGAGGTTCTCGAGACCCTCACCGGCAAAGACCTCATCGGGCGCACGTACGTCCCCCTGTTCGACTGCTTCCTCGATGCTGCCGAAGAGGGCGCCTTCCGGGTGGTGGCCGACGACTACGTCACCGCCGACGACGGCACCGGCATCGTCCACATGGCACCGGCCTTCGGTGAAGACGACTGGCGGGTCTGCCAGCGCGACGGCGTGCCTCTGCGCGATGCGGTCGACGACGAAGGCTGCTTCACCCCGGTCCTGCCGATGGTGGCCGGCCAGCAGGTCAAGGCCGCCGACCCCATCCTCATCCGCGACCTCAAGGAACGCGGCCGCATGCTCAAGCACGAGACCCTCGTGCACGAGTACCCCTTCTGCTGGCGGTCCGGCACGCCCCTCATCTACAAGGCCATCAGCACCTGGTTCGTGAAGGTCACCGACATCCGCGACCGCATGGTCGAGCTCAACGCCGAGACCCGCTGGGTGCCCGACTACGTGGGCGGCGCACGCTTCGCCAACTGGCTCAAAGACGCCCGCGACTGGGCCATCAGCCGCAACCGCTTCTGGGGCACCCCCCTGCCCATCTGGCAGTGTGACGCCTGCGACACAACGGAAGTCTTCGGTAGCATCGACGCACTATCCAAACGTGCCAACACCAACGTCACCGACCTACACAAACACTTCGTGGACCCCCTCACGTTCACTTGTAAGGAATGCTCGGGCACCATGAAGCGGGTCCCCGAGGTCCTCGACTGCTGGTTCGAGTCGGGCGCGATGCCCTACGCCCAGAACCACTACCCCTTCGAGAACAAAGACCTCGTCGAGAACAACCTGCCCGCCGACTTCATCGCAGAGGGCCTCGACCAGACCCGCGGGTGGTTCTACACCCTGCTCATCCTGTCCACCGCGCTCTTCGACCGGCCGGCCTTCAAGAACGTCATCGTCAACGGCCTCATCCTCGCCGAAGACGGCCAGAAGATGTCCAAGCGGCTGCGCAACTACCCGCCGCCCGACGACGTCGTGAACAAGTACGGCGCCGACTCCCTGCGCGCGTACCTCATCAACTCGCCGGTCGTGCGCGCCGAGCCCATGCGCTTCAGCGAACGGGGCGTGCGCGAAGTCGTCCGCAGCGTCATCCTGCCCCTCTGGAACGCCACCAGCTTCTTCCTCACCTACGCCAGCGTGGATGGCTGGACGCCCCCCGCCACCCCTTCGAAGGTGTCCGACCGCAACATCCTCGACCAATGGGTCACGAGTGTGGTGCAGTCGCTGGTCGACGAAGTGAACCGCGAGATGGAGGCCTACCGCCTCTACAACGTCATCCCTGGCGTTCTCGGCTTCATCGACCACCTCACCAACTGGTACATCCGCCGCAGCCGGCGGCGCTTCTGGCGCTCCGACAACGCCCTCGACAAGCAGCACGCCTTCGAGACCCTCTACGAGGTGCTGTGCATCTTCTCGCGCCTGCTGGCCCCCATCCTGCCCTTCATGGCCGAGGTCCTCTACCAGCGCCTCGAAGCCGGCAAGCGAGACAGCGCCGAAGACAGCGTCCACCTCGAGCGCTTCCCCGAGAGCGACGCCACTCTGGTGCAGCCCGACCTCGAGTCCGCCATGGCCATCGTGCGCCAGGTGGTCACGCTCGGCCGGGCCCTCCGCGAGACCCACCGCCTCCGGGTGCGCCAGCCCCTGCCGTCCCTCGACATCGCAGTCTCCGACACCCCCGTCCCCGAAGCCCTCCAAGGCGTGCTCGGCGCCCTCGTGGCCGAAGAGCTCAACGTCCGAGAGGTGCGCTGGGTGGATGACCTCGGCGACCACGTCACCTGGACGGCCAAGGCCAACTTCAAGGTGCTCGGCCGTCGCCTGGGCAAGCGCATGAAGGTGGTGGCCAAGGGCATCTTCGGCCTCACCAGCGCACAGGTCAAGCAGGTCGCCGACGGTGGCACCGTGGAGATCGAAGGCGAGGTCCTGGGTGCCGATGCCCTCATCATCACCCAGCAGTCCACCGGCACGGGCGCCAGCACCTCCGAAGGCCCCATCGCCATCCACCTCGACACCAACATCACCCCCGAGCTCCGCCGCGAAGGCCTGGTGCGCGAGCTGGTGGCCGTGTGTCAGCGGGCCCGCAAGAACGCCGGGCTCGAGGTGGAAGACCGCATCGTGCTGAGCATCCGCACCGCCGACCACGACCTCACCACCGCCATCGCCGAGCACGCCGACTTCATCCGGGGCGAGACCCTCGCCGTGTCGCTCGCCGACCTCCCGGACACCGCCCACACCGAGATGAAGGCCGACACCATCGCGGTCTCCATCGCCGTGCAGCGCGCGTAGTCCTCCGGGGCAGCCCCCCGAAGGGCGCCCCGGTCAGCGCTCCACCTCGTCTGTCCTCCTCGGGAGAGCAGGCGGGTAGCACACCCCTGAAAGGCGCTCCCACAGCGCTCTTTCGCGGGTTGTTCCCCAAGGCTGGGGCGGTCAGGGCGTGGCCGTCCCCTTCTGGAAGCCCACGACCATGTGGCGCATTGCGTCGTCGCGGGTCCAACGTCCGGGGTCGGTGAGCTTGCGCTCGCTGTTGTCACCCAACACGTCTTGTGCCGTGTTTGCAGAGACTGTCCACGGTTCGAGGGCCACCGCCGAGCCCGAGTACCACATGGGCACGTCGGAAAAGCCCGTGTTGTCGACCGTCACGGTGTACCCGCCCGTCGCGGGCAATGCAGTGGGGTCGGCAAACGCAAAGCCAACCATGTACACGAAGAAGCCCTCAGCAGCCTTGCCGTTCAGCTCGTGCTCGATGGCCAGCCAGTCTCCCTTCACCGCCTTGCCGTCCACAGTGAGGGTGAGTCCCGAGGCCATCTGCTTCCAGATCCCCTCATTGTACCGGGCCACCTTGCGTTTCTTCGTGGCGAGGTCGTCTTCGCCCGACACGCCGATGCCCTTCATCACCACGGGAATCGGCACTTCGAGAACAACAAACGCCACAAGCGCCTCATCGGATGCCTTGAATGCCGTGCGCAGCGAGTATTCGGTCGCTGCGAAGGGGTGGGCGACCGCCACCGACGGAACGGCCGACGCCACCACAGCGAGAACACCGGCCAGCAGGGGTTGATGAACGCGGAACATGAGGGGGACTCCTGGGCGGTGGGCGGCCACAAGGGGGCGAAGGGCAGAGACGTGCGCGTGACGTAGCCGGTCTCTCCAACCCCATCGACCGGGCTCTACATCCGTCGAGGTCCTCAACGCGCCACACGGACAAGGGACAGATCCGACATCCTGCGAAATGATTTGCGCACCAGGGGAATCGCTGGAGACATCGTAAACAACCTCTACAAGGCTACTCTGGTGGGGCACACATTGATTTCACCGCAATTTCGAATCCAAGGGGTACGCGTGACTCCAGATTCCATGTTGTTATGTCCAACGACCGGCGGCGACACACTCTGGCCGGAATCCTTTCACCGAGTCCATCGAATGGGAGTCCCCATGTTCGATCAGCATGTCTATGTCCTCTCGACAGATAGCGCCTTTTCGGATGCCCTCTCGAAAGCGGGCATCCACAACAGCTCCTTCGCCTCGGGCGAAGCGCTCCTCTCCGACCTCCCCGCCCATCCCCGTGGCGTGATGGTGGTCGATCTCCAGCTTCCCGGTGCCGCCGGGTACGCGTTCCTTCGTGACTCCTCCGGGCCAGGCGCGATGCCCACCATCGTGCTCACCACCGAGGGTGACGTCGCAGGAACGGTGGAAGGGATGCGCCACGGAGCAGTGGATGTCATCGAGAAGCCCTACGACGCCACCAACGCAGTAGCCCGAGTGCGGGATGCGCTCCGCAAGGAGTCGAGGGACTGGGCAGACCGCCGCCAGTCGCTCAGCGTCGCACACCGACTCAACAGCCTCACGCCCCGCGAGGCCCAAGTCTTCGGCCAGCTCTCGCTCGGCCTGTCCAACCGCGAGACCGGGGAAGTCCTCAACATCTCCCCGCGTACCGTCGAAGTGCACCGCGGACGCATCATGGGCAAGATGGGCGCCAAGTCCATGACCTCCCTCGTCCGCATGGTCGTCGAAGCCGGCCTCAGCAGCTCCCTTCCCGCGCTGCCGCCCGTGCTCTGAGCACACCCCGAACTCTGGCGGCCGACCTCCCCTCGAGGTCGGCCGCTGTCGTTCTCGGTCGCTGTCACCAGATCATTGTGCATCCCACCTGCAAACGGTTCGTGGAACGCACCCCACCGTTCCCCGCAGTCGGTACACTCCCCGCGCTGGAGGCCGCATGGCACGCGCGTGGATCACGATTGCACTCGCTCTCTTCCTGGGAGCGGGGTGCACCGACAAAGAAGACCCCAACCCCGTCGGCTCGGCCTCCGGCGGCGATGGCTCGTCCGACGACGGCACCGGAGACGACGGTGGCGACGATGGCGGCGATGACGGAGGCGACGACGGCGGTGACGATGGGGGCGACGACGGCACCACCGACACCAGCGACTCGGGCGACTCCGGCACCACCGAGCCCGACGCCGATGGCGACGGCTTCTCCGCCAGCGAAGACTGCGACGACGACAACCCCGACGTAAACCCCGACGCCACGGAAGTCTGCGACGGCATCGACAACGACTGCGACGACCTCGTCGACGACGACGACGACAGCGTCGACCCGTCCTCCATGGCCGACTTCCACGCCGACTTCGACGGCGACGGCTACGGCGACCCCGACACCATCGTCCAGGCCTGCACCCCCAGCGACTCCGCGCTCGCCGACGACTCCGACTGCGACGACACCGACCCCACGATCAACCCGGACGCCTCCGAGGTCTGCGACGGCATCGACAACGACTGCGACGACGCCATCGACGACGCCGACCCCAACCTCGACACCAGCACCCGCACCACCTTCTTCGAAGACGCCGACAGCGACGGCTACGGCAACGCCGGCTCCACCAGCCAGCGGTGCACGGCCGACTCGGGCTGGTCCGCCGACGACACCGACTGCGACGACGCAGACGCCGCGGTGAACCCGGGCGCCACCGAGGTCTGCAACGACATCGACGACAACTGCGACAGCCTCGTCGACGAAGACGACCCCGCCGTCGACCTCTCCTCCGGCGACACCTTCTACGCCGACGCCGACGAAGACGGCTACGGCGACGCCTCGAGCACCACGGTCACCTGCGACGAGCCCTCGGGCTACACCGTCGACAACACCGACTGCGACGACACCGACGCCGCCATCCACCCGGCCGCCGACGAGATCTGCGACTCGGTCGACAACGACTGCGACAGCCTCGTCGACGACGACGACCCCGGCCTCGACCCGTCCACCACCACCACCTTCTACGCCGACACCGACGGCGACGGCTACGGCGACCTCTCCACCACCTTCGGCTACTGCAGCGCGTCGTCGGGCTGGACCGCCGACAGCACCGACTGCGACGACACCGATGCCGCGGTGAACCCGGGCGCCTCCGAGGTGTGCGACACCGTCGACAACGACTGCGACAGCCTCGTCGACGACGACGACTCCGACGTGGACACCTCGACCGGCACCACCTGGTACACCGACGACGACGGCGATGGCTACGGCGACGCCGCCAGCACCGTCGCGTCCTGCGCCCAGCCTTCGGGCACCGTGTCCGACAGCACCGACTGCGACGACACCGACGCCACCATCAACCCGGCCGGCAGCGAGATCTGCGACGGCTACGACAACGACTGCGACACCCTGCTCGACGGCGACGACCCCAGCGTCGACACCTCCACGTCCGCCACCTACTACGAAGATGCCGACGGCGACGGCTACGGCGTGTCCACCTCCACCACCACCAGCTGCTCGGTCCCGTCGGGCTACGCCGTGGACGCCGGCGACTGCGACGACACCGATGCGTCGCTCAACCCGGGCGCCACGGAGGTCTGCGACTCGGTCGACAACGACTGCGACAGCCTCGTCGACGACGACGACGACGACGTCTCCGGCAGCGGCTCCACCACCTACTACCTCGACCTCGACGGCGACGGCTATGGCGACCCCGGCACCAGCGTGGGCGCCTGTTCGTCCCCCGGTGGGTCCTACGTCACCGACGGCACCGACTGCGACGACGACGACAGCGCGGTCAACCCGGGCGAAGACGAAGTCTGCGACGGCGTCGACAACGACTGCGACAGCCTCGTCGACGACGACGACAGCAGCCTCGACACCGCCACCGCCTCCACCTACTACCTGGACTCCGACGGCGACGGGTACGGCCTGTCCACCAGCGCCACGAACGCCTGCAGCCAGCCCAGCGGCTACGCCGACGTGGACGGTGACTGCGACGACACCAGCGCCGCCATCAGCCCCAACGCCCTCGAGATCTGCGACACCGTCGACAACGACTGCAACGGCCTCACCGACGACGACGACCCCGACGTCTCCACCACCACCCAGACCGTCTACTACACCGACTCCGACGGCGATGGCTACGGCGACCCCGCCACCGAGGCGATGGCCTGCACGGTCCCCACAGGCGCGGTCACCGACTTCTCCGACTGCGACGACACCGACGCCGCGGTGAACCCGGCCGCCACCGAGGTGTGCGACAGCCAGGACAACGACTGCGACAGCCTCGTCGACGACGACGACCTGAGCCTCGACACCACCACCGCGTCCACCTACTACGCCGACACCGACGGCGACGGCTACGGCGACCCCACCGCCAGCCTCACCGCCTGCAGCATGCCGTCCGACCACGTCACGGACAACACCGACTGCGAAGACGACGACGCCACCATCAACCCGGCGGGCACCGAGGTCTGCGACGGCGAGGACAACGACTGCGACACCCTCGTCGACAGCGACGACACCGACATCGACCCCTCCGAGACCGCCACCTGGTACCTCGACGCCGACGGCGACGGCTTCGGCGACGCCTCGTCCACCACCACCTCCTGCGACCAGCCCAGCGGCTACGAGTTCGAAGGCACCGACTGCGACGACACCAACGCCGGCATCCACCCCGACGCCGACGAAGAGTGCGACAGCATCGACAACGACTGCGACTCCCTGGTCGACGACGACGACGACGACGTGGTCAGCACCTCCGGCACCGCCGCCTACACCGACTCCGATGGCGACGGCTACGGCGACGACGACTCCATCGCCTACTACTGCACCGTTCCGTCCGGCCTGGTCACGGCCGACGGCGACTGCGACGACACCGACGCCACCCTGAACCCCGGCGCCACCGAGGTCTGCGACGGCATCGACAACAACTGCAACGACCTCACCGACGACGACGACGGCTCCAGCCTCGACGTCTCCACGGCCGTCGACTGGTACGCCGACGCCGACGGCGATGGCTACGGCGACTCGTCGGTCTCCATCCTCGGCTGCGACCTCTCCGCGTCGGGCTACATCGAAGACGACGGCGACTGCGACGACAACAACGCCGACGTCAACCCCGATGCCGACGAAGTCTGCGACAGCGTCGACAACGACTGCGACAGCCTGGTCGACGACGACGACACCAGCCTCGACACCTCCACGGCCCCCACCTGGTACGCCGACCTCGACTCCGACGGCTACGGCGACTTCACCAGCGCCACCAACGCGTGCAGCCAGCCCGCGGCCACGTCTTCCGACGGCACCGACTGCAACGACGCCGACGCCAGCGTGAACCCCGGCGCCACCGAAGTCTGCGACGCCGCCACCACCGACGAGAACTGCAACGGGCTCGCCGACGACTCCGACCCCACCCTCGACCCCACCACCGCCACCACCATCTACCGCGACCGCGACGGCGATGGCTACGGCGACGACACCTCCTCCACCGAGGTGTGTGCCGTGCCCACCGGGGCCGTGACCGTGGGCGGCGACTGCGACGACGACGAAGCCACCACCAACCCGGCCGGCTCGGAAGTCTGCGACGGCGAAGACAACGACTGCGACACCCTCATCGACGACGATGACAGCAGCGTCGACGCCACCACCATGAGCACCTGGTACGCCGACGTCGACGGCGATGGCTACGGCGACAGCACCGCGTCGGCCCAGGCCTGCGACCTCACCGCCTCCGGCTACGTGTCCGACGACACCGACTGCGACGACACCGCAGCCGCCGTCAACCCCGTCGCCACCGAGGTCTGCGACTCGGTCGACAACAACTGCGACAGCCTGGTCGACGACGACGACCCCGGCATCGACACCGCCACCCAGACCGCCTTCTACGCCGACTCCGACAGCGACGGCTACGGCGACGCCACCGCCGCCACCCTCGCCTGCTCGGCCCCCTCGGGCACCGTCACCGACGACTCCGACTGCGACGACACCGACAGCACCGTCAACCCGGCGGCCTCCGAGGTCTGTGACTCGGTCGACAACGACTGCGACACCCTCATCGACGACGATGACACCAGCATCGACACGTCCACCCAGTCCACCTTCTACACCGACGCCGACAACGACGGCTACGGCGACGCTTCCGCCTCCACCCTCGCCTGCTCGGCCACCACCGGCCTCGTGGCCGATGCCACCGACTGCGACGACTCCGAGGCCGCAGCCAACCCGGGCGAAGCCGAGGTCTGCGACGGCATCGACAACGACTGCGACACCCTCGTCGACGCCGACGACCCCGATGTACCCTCGAGCTCCGTGGTCGACTGGTACCTCGACGCCGACAGCGACGGCTACGGCGACGCCACCAGCTCCACGAGCGCCTGCAGCCAGCCCTCCGGCTACGTCATCAACGACGAAGACTGCAACGACGCCGACGGCACCGTCCACCCCGATGCATCCGAGGTGTGCGACAGCGTCGACAACGACTGTGACAGCCTGGTCGACGACGACGACACCAGCCTCGACGTCACCACCGCCACCACCTACTACACCGACGCCGACAGCGACGGCTACGGCGACCCCTCCGCCAGCACGGCCTACTGCGTGGCGCCCACCGGCGTGGTCGCCGACAGCACCGACTGCGACGACACCGACAGCGCCATCAACCCGGCGGCGTCCGAGGTCTGCGACGGTGTCGACAACGACTGCGACACCCTGCTCGACGACGACGACACGAGCATCGACACCTCCACCCAGATCACCGTCTACGCCGACACCGACGGCGATGGCTACGGCGATGCGTCCAGCAGCAGCCTGGCCTGCTCCACCGGCGCCGCCACCACCACCGACGACACCGACTGCGACGACACCAACGGCAACATCTACCCGGGTGCCGGCGAGCAGTGCGATGGCGTGGACAACGACTGCGACAGCCTGGTCGATGCCGACGACTCCGACCTCGACCCTGCCCTCATCTCCGACTGGTACCTCGACGCCGACAACGACGGCTGGGGCGACCCCTCGAGCACCACGAGCGACTGCAGCCAGCCCAGCGGGTACGTCGAAGCCGCCGATGACTGCAACGACGCCGACGCCACCATCCACCCCGATGCCTCCGAGGTCTGCGACTCCGTCGACAACGACTGCAACGGCCTCACCGACGACGACGACACCGGACTCGACCCCACCTCGGCCACCGAGTACTGGACCGACTCCGATGGCGATGGCTACGGCGACCCCACCACCCGCGTGACCGCCTGCGTCCAGCCCTCGAGCACCGTCACCGACGACACCGACTGCGACGACGCCGACGCCGCCATCCACCCCGCCGCCACCGAAGTGTGCGACAGCGCCGACAACGACTGCGACACCCTCGTCGACGACGACGACAGCAGCATCGACACGTCCACCCAGTCCACCTTCTACACGGACTCCGACAACGACGGCTACGGCGATGCCGCCTCGTCCACCCTCGCCTGCTCGGCCACCGTGGGCCTGTCCGCCGACGACACCGACTGCGACGACACCGACGGCACCGTGTACCCGGGCGCCGACGAGCTGTGCGACGGCCTCGACAACGACTGCGACAGCCTCGTCGACACCGACGACACCGACATGGACCCGGCCCTCATCTCCGACTGGTTCCTCGACTCCGACAACGACGGCTACGGCGACGCCACCAGCTCCACGAGCGACTGCAGCCAGCCCTCCGGGTACGTCTCCTCCGACGCCGACTGCAACGACGCCGACGCCACCATCCACCCCGACGCCTCCGAGGTGTGTGACTCCGTCGACAACGACTGCGACGGCCTCACCGACGACGACGACACGGAAATCGACCCCTCCACGGCCACCGAGTTCTGGACCGACTCCGACGGCGATGGCTACGGCGACCCCACCACGGGCATCCTGGCCTGCGCCCAGCCCTCGTCCACCGTCACCGACGACACCGACTGCGACGACACCGACGCCACGGTGAACCCGGCCGCCACCGAAGTGTGTGACAGCCTCGACAACGACTGCGACACCTTCATCGACGACGACGACACCAGCATCGACTCGTCCACCCAGACCACCTTCTACACCGACAGCGACAGCGACGGCTACGGCGATGCCGCCTCGTCCACGCTCGCCTGTACGGCCACCACCGGTCTGTCCACCGACGACACCGACTGCGACGACACCGACAACACGGTCTACCCGGGCGCCACCGAGCTGTGCGACGGCCTGGACAACGACTGCGACAGCCTGGTCGACACCGACGACTCCGACATGGACCCGGCCCTCATCTCGGACTGGTACCTCGACGCCGACAGCGACGGCTACGGCGACCCCACCAGCTCCACGAGCGACTGCAGCCAGCCCTCCGGGTACGTCGCGTCCGACGCAGACTGCGACGACACCGACGCCGCCATCAACCCCGATGCCGACGAAGTCTGTGACAGCCAAGACAACGACTGTGACGGCCTCACCGACGACGACGACACGGAAATCGACCTCACCACCACCACCACCTACTACAACGACACCGACAGCGACGGCTACGGCGATGCCGCCACCGGCGTGGCCTTCTGTGTCCAGCCCACCGGCACCGTCACCGACGGCAACGACTGCGACGACACCGACGCCACCATCCACCCCGGCGCCACCGAAGTCTGCGACAGCATCGACAACGACTGCGACAGCGACATCGACGACGACGACACCAGCCTCGACACCTCCACGGCATCGAACTGGTACCCCGACGCCGATGCCGACACCTACGGCGACAGCTCCGCGTCTCCCACGCTCGCCTGCGACCTCTCCACCTCCGGCTACACCTCCGACGACTCGGACTGCGACGACAGCACCGACACCGTCAACCCGGGCCACGCCGAGGTGTGTGACGGCGCAGACAACGACTGCGACGGCCTCACCGACGACGACGACACCAGCCTCGACACCGCCACCCAGTCGTCGTTCTACGCCGACAGCGACAGCGATGGCTACGGCGATGCCAGCTCCACCACGAGCGCCTGCTCGGCTCCGTCTGGCTACACCGACGACAGCTCCGACTGCGACGACACCGACAGCGCCATCAACCCCGGCGCCACCGAGGTCTGCGACGCCGCCACCACCGACGAGGACTGCAACAGCCTCGCCGACGACGACGACCCCGGCCTCGACACCAGCACGGCCACCGAGGCCTACCTCGACAGCGATGGCGACGGCTACGGCGACTCCAGCACGTCCTCGTTCGTGTGCGTCGTGAGCTCCGGCTACGCCACGGTCGATGGCGACTGCGACGACGTCGACGCCACCATCCACCCGGGTGCATCCGAGGTCTGCGACGACACCGACAACGACTGCGACAGCCTCATCGACGACGACGACCCCGGCGTCGACCTCTCCACCGTCACCACCTGGTACCCCGACTCCGACGGCGATGGCTACGGCACCACCACCGGCAGCACCACCGCGTGCAACCTGGCGGACAGCGGCTACGCCATCCTCGACGCCGACTGTGACGACACCGACAGCTCGGTCAACCCGGGCGCGGCCGAGGTCTGCGACAGCGTGGACAACGACTGCGACGGCGACATCGACGACGACGACTCCGACGTCGACACCTCGTCGGGCACCACCTACTACGAAGATGCCGATGGCGACAGCTACGGCGACACCGCTCGGGTCTGGTGCAGCGCGCCGGTCTCCGGCTGGTCGTCCACCGACGGCGACTGCGACGACAGCGACAACGCCATCAACCCCGGCGCCACCGAGATCTGCGACAGCGTGGACAACGACTGCGACAGCCTCACCGACGACGAGGACCCCGGCATCTCGCGCTCGCTGCTGACCACCTTCTACTCCGACAACGACGGCGACGGCTACGGCGACCCCCTGGGCACCGAAGACCTCTGCTTCCAGTCGTCCGACACAGTCACCAACAGCGACGACTGCGACGACGAAAACGCCGACATCAACCCCGATGCGCGCGAGTCCTGCAACGGCGACGACGACGACTGCGACAGCTTCGTCGACGAAGCCCACATCGACGACGACCTCGACGGCTCCACCCCGTCGTCCCTGTCCTTCAACGGCGACGCCGCCCACGGCTTCTTCGGCTCAGATGGCTACGTCGACCTCACCCAGGACCTCACCAACCAGGGCAGCACCGCCTGGTTCACCGACCTCATCGAAGGCGACGACTTCTACACCGAGTTCGAGCTCTACGTGGGCAACAGCACCGGTGGCGCCGACGGTGTGGCGTTCTTCATCGCCGACCCCTCCACCAGCACGTCGTACATCAACGGCTCGGGCGAGACCTTCGGCGGCGACGGCCTCGACGGCTACGCCATCACCTTCGACACCTACCAGAACACGGGCGACCCCACCGCCACCTCGGGCAACTTCATCGGCCTGTGGGAGCTGGACAGCACGACGGGCTGGACGCTGCTCGACTCCGATGTCACCCTCCCCAACATCGAGGACGGCAGCACGCACAGCGTCACCATCCTCGTCGACGAAGGCGATGTGGAGGTCTCTGTGGACGGCACCACCTATCTGGTGAGCACCATCACCGGGTACAGCATGCCCGATGCCCTCGTGGGCTGGGGTGGCGGCACCGGCGGCGCGTCGGCCTACCAGAACGTCGACGACCTCTACCTTGGCTGTGAGTTCGTCCCATGAGCCCCGGCCTGCTCGCCATGGCTCCGCTGCTGCTCGCCGCCGACCCCACCGTCGCCCAGCTCGACGACCACCGGGTCCGGGGCAGCATCGACGTCGCCGTGCCCGCCGACACCGTGCGCACGCTGCTGTCCGACCCCCGCAACATCGCACGCATCGACAACGCCGGCACCACGGTCACCCTCGCAGGCAAGGCCGACGGCTGCACCCTCACCCACAGCGCGGTCGTCCACCCCATCGCCAGCATCACCTACGAGTCGAAGGTGTGCCCCATCCAGGGCGGCTGGAAGGCCACGCTCGTGAAGAGCGACGACCTCCAGGACTTCGAGTCCATCTGGACCGTCGAAGACAAGGGCGACCGCACCCGCATCGTCTACCAGGTGCGCACCATCCCCGACATTCCCGTGCCCCAGTTCATCGTCGACCGCCAGACCCGCGCTTCGGTGGCGTCGATGCTCGTGAAGCTCCGCACGCACCTGGAGCGGGGTGAATAGGCGCCTCGCCGTCGCTTTCCTCTTCACGGGCTGCGCCGCCACCGCCAAGCCCGGCGACACCGCGTCCACCGACCCGGACGACGACGGCACCACCACCCCAGCCGAGTCCTGCAACGGCGAAGACGACGACGGCGACGGCGAGATCGACGAAGGGCTCACCGTCTCCACCTGGTATGTCGACGACGACGGGGATGGCCGCGGCGACGACACCCGCACCATCGACGACTGTGCCCAGCCCGGCGGCACCGCTCCGCGAGGGGGAGACTGCGACGACACCGACCCCGACGTCTTCCCGGGCCAGGTCGAGGTCTGCAACGACCAAGACGACGACTGCGACGGCACCATCGACGGCCCCACCTCCGCCGACGCCGTCACCCGCTACCCCGACGCCGATGGGGACGGCTACGGCCTCGCCGCCGAGCAGCTGTGCCCCTCCGAGGTCACGCCCGAGTGGAGCGCCACCACCCTCGGTCCAGACTGCGACGACACCGACCCCGACGTCCATCCCGACGCCCCCGAGCGCTGCAACGGCATCGACGACGACTGCGACCCCTCCACCGACGAGTCCGGGGCCGTCCGCTTCCACGACTTCTCCGGGTCGGTGTACGACTGGGAAGACGGCGTCCTGACCGGCCAGGTGGGGCTCCTGCGCCCCGGCACCCTCGAGCTGTGCGGCGGCACCCACCACATGGTCCTGCGCCCACGGGCCGCCATCGACATCGTGGCGTCCCCCTCCGCCACCGGTCGGCCCACCATCTCCGCCGACCTGCTCGACGGCCCCGCGCTCCTCCTCCGCGACCCCGGCCTCGCGGTCACCGTCACCGGCATCGACCTCATCGGCGGCACCGGCACCGCAGCCATCGACGGCGAGGCCACCGGCGGCGGCGCCATCGAGTGCGACACCGACGGCTCGCTCACCCTGACCGACGTCACCGCAAGTGGGGGAATCGCCGACATCGGCGGCAGCATCCTGGTGCGCGGCGGCTGCACCCTCGACGCCACCGGCACGCTCATCGAACGTGGAGAGGCCACCCGTGCCGGGGGGCTGGTAGCCGTCCTCGATGGCCACGCCACCTTCACCGACAGCGACCTGGGGCTCGGCACCGCACCCGTCGGCGCCGGCATCGCCGTGGTGGGGTGGGAAGGCGACGCCAGCCTCACCCTCGACCACACCGACCTCCACGGCTGCTCGGGCGCCCGCATCGGCGGTGCAGCCTACATCGAAGACGCCGACCTCACCTGCCTGGGCGACCCTGCCGCCCCCACCGGCCTGTACGCCAACTCGGCCCTCGAGGGGGGCGGTGCCTGGATGGCGGCCGGCGCCACGTTCACCGGCACCGACTGCGACATGGGCTCCGGCGCCACCGACAACCTCGTCCACGACGTGGCCTGGGACGACCTCGGCACGTGGGGCGCCTCCTGGAGCGGCCCCGCCACCTTCACCTGCACCGACGAGGGCTGCGAATGACCTTCGACCCCCATCGCCGCAAGCTGCTCCACGGCACCCTCGCCACGGTCACCCTCGCCGCGTGCCGCCCCCCGGGTGTGAAGCACGACCCCGGCGCCACCACTCCCGCACCCATCGACAGCACCACCAGCGTCCAAGACACCCTTCCTATCGACGGTCCCGGCGACGGCTCCCTCCTCGACACCGGCTGGGCCGACACCGGCGTGAGCCCCCCCGCCTGCAGCGCCACCACCCCCTTCGCCGAAGGCCCCTACTTCCTGTCCGACGCCCCCGACCGCACCGACCTCCGCTCCGGCGTCACCCTCTCGGGCACCTTGTTCACGCTGTACCTCACCGTCCGCAGCGACCGGGACTGCACCCCCCTCGCCGGCGCCATCATCGAGCTGTGGCACTGCGACCCCGACGGCGACTACGACATGACCTCCTCGGACATGCTCTTTCGTTGCCGCGTGCGCACCGACTTCGCCGGCCAGGTGGCCCTCACCACCTACAAGCCCGTGCCCTACGAGCTCGACGGCGAAGACCGCTGGATGCCCGCCCACTTCCACCTCAAGGCCTACGCCGCCCGCCACGAGGCGCTCACCACCCAGCTGCGCTTCACCGGCGACCCCCACGACGACGGCAGCCTGCCCACCAGCCTCATGATGACGCCCACGGTGCACGCCGACGGCAGCGAGAGCGCCGCCTACACGCTCACCCTCGAAGCCACCTGACCCAGAGTCCTTCCCCTCACCCCAGGGTCCTCCCCTTCAGGGGTCTCCTACCCGTACAAGTCGTGCGCTCCACCGACAGAACACAGTGTCCTCGGTCGAGGTTGGCTCGGGGCTGACTGCTTCTGCATCAGCGGGGGACTCCGTCCCCCAGACACCCCCTGTTTTCCGGGGAGAACTCCGTCCTCCCCGGGCCCCTCCGGCCGGGGGACTACTCCGTACGTCCCCCTGGACCCCCTATGCGGGCCCGGTGCCGGCGGGCGATGGTTCGCAGGGTTCAAAGGCTGGTGTCTGGTCCCGGGCCGGCAGTCGGGTCTGGGCATCGATGGGCTCGGGGGACGACGAATCGATGGGGTGGTGCCAGATTCGTCGCTTTGTTCGCTGACGCTCACGCTCCGACCGACTCGGTCGAGGCTGACCGAACACTTGGGCACAACCGTCCTCCGTCCAATGAAGACCGTCCGTTCTCGGACTGTGAGAACACCGATGTCCTCCCCCTTCAGGGGGAGGTGCCCGCGAAGCGGGCAGAGGGGGCCCCTTCGTGAACAGTCCTCCCCCTACAGGGTTCTCCTACCCGTACAAGTCGTGCGCTCCACCGACAGAACACTGTGGTCGAGGTTGGCTCGGGGCTGACTGCTTCTGCATCAGCGGGGGACTGCTCCTTCGGAGCGACTACCGCGGCGCCTCCTGTGCGCTTCGCGCCCGGCGCCTTGCTCCCCCAGACACCCCCTGTTTTCCGGGGACTACTCCGTACGTCCCCCTGGACCCCCTATGCGGGCCCGGTGCCGACGGGCGATGGTTCGCAGGGTTCAAAGGCTGGTGTCTGGTCCCGGGCCGGCAGTCGGGTCTGGGCATCGATGGGCTCGGGGGACGACGAATCGATGGGTTGGTGCCAGATTCGTCGCTTTGTTCGCTGACGCTCACGCTCCGAACGACTCGGTCGAGGCTGACCGAACACGTGGGCACAACAGTCCTCCGTCCAATGAAGGACGTCCGTTCTCAGACTGTGAGAACACCGATATCCTCCCCCTTCAGGGGGAGGTGCCCGCGAAGCGGGCGGAGGGGGCCCCTTCGTGAACCCTTCAGGGGGAGGTGGCCCGAAGGGCCGGAGGAGGCCCAAAAAGACAGCAGAGTCCTCCCCCTTCAGGGGGAGGTGCCCGCGAAGCGGGCGGAGGGGGCCCCCACACCCTCAGACGTTGCCCATCACCCGCTCGCCCACCCACGCACCGGCGAGCGCCACACCAAAGCTCATCACACACGCCGCCACCAGCTTCACGCCGCCAAACCCGTAGAACCGCAGCGGCGTCATCCAGGTGAGGGCCACAATCAGGGCCATGCAGCCCACCGCACCGATGGCCGGCTCGATCAGCCGCAGCTTCGGCGACACCACCCCGATGATGGTGCCACCCGAGAAGAAGGCCGCCAGCTGCAGGCCATTGCGCAACAGCATGCCCGTGCCATCCGACAGCACCCGCCCGGCCAGCACATGGGCCATCCACTCGCCCATGAGCAGCTCCAGCACGATGAAGAGCACCATGCTGCCGAACACCCACCGCCACGCGAACGGCTGGATCTTCGAGGAGACATCGGGCGTGGGGCGTGGCATGGCAGGACTCCACTCGGGGGATGGCCCCCCTACGCAAAGTAGCCCGTGGTCCTGCAGTCTGGCCGGATAGCCTTCCCGCTCCAGATCAGCCCCGGACCGACCATGTCCCACATCGAGCCCACCCACGCCGCCATGGGTGCCTGGATCCAGCGCACCCCGCCCGACCAACCCATCGAGATGCTCAACCTGCTCCGCTTCCGCGAGACAGCCGACTACTCCGGCCACCCCGAGCTCGCGCCCGACACACCCATCTCCGGTCGAGCGGCCTACCAACGCTACGAGGCCCACACCCTCCCCTTCCTCCTCGAAGCCGGAGGGTCCGTCACATTCATCGGCGACGGCGGCCCTCCCGTCATCGGTCCGCCCGACGAGGTGTGGCACCGGGTGCTCATCGTGCGCCACAAGAGCGTGCAGGCTTTCCTGGCCTTCGCCCAGAACCACGCCTACCTGGCCGGCCTCGGCCATCGCACGGCCGCGCTCGCCGACTCCCGCCTGGTCCCCCTCACCCGGCCGTCCTGAAGCCGGTCAGGTCGAGGGCACAGCAGCCGGCTCCGGGGCATCTTCGGGCAACCCTGCCAAGAAGCGCGCCAACAGCACCGTGTCCACCAGCCCTTCGAGCAGGGCGGTGGCCGTGGTCACGCCGAACACCCACGCCGGCTGGCTGTCGGGAACGCCCACGATGAGCATCGCCAGCAACACCACCCGAAACACCGCCGCGCCCGCCGGCAGCACCGCCTTGCCCGCCGCCTGCAGCACAAACGACGGCACCAGCGACAGCCCCACCGACACCCCCAGCCACGCCGACCAATTGAAGTAGGTGACGGCCACCGGCAGCCACTCGGGGTCTTTGATGAACAGCAGGCCCGCGTACTCCCCGCCAAAGAACAGGGCCACGCTCAGCAGCGTGCCGTAGCCCACCGCCACGGCCAGAGCGCCCATCGAGGCCCGCTTCACGCGGCTCGACTTCCGCGCCCCCAGGTTCTGGCCCACAATCGCCGACGTGGCCACGCTCAGCGCCACCACCGGCAAGAAGCCCTGCTGGATGATGCGGAAGCCACCGCCGGCCGCCGCCGTCCAGGCTGCCCCATGGGGCTTGAGCTTGAACAGCACCAGGCCCAGCACGCCCGAGATGAGGAAGAACTGCAGCCCTGCAGGAATGCCGCGCACCAGCAGCTCGCGCATCATGCCAGGGTCGGACCCCGGAGCTACCCAGCGCAGGTCGCGGTCGCCAGACCCTCGAATGAAGCGCCGGATGTACAGGGTCAGCGGCACCAGCTGCGACAGCACCGTCGCCAGGGCCGCGCCCGAGATGCCCATCGCAGGAATCGGCCCGAGCCCGAAGATGAGGATGGGGTCGAGCACCAGGTTGGTGAGCACAGACGCCACCATCAGCTTCACCGGCGTGACGAAGTCGCCGCTCGACCGCAAGCCATCGCCAAACACCACCAGCAACAGCTGGAAGAGGAACGTGACCGCCGACACCCGGAAGTAGGCCAGCCCCTCCGCCATCGCGGCAGGGTCTTCGGTGAACGTGGAGACGTACAGCTCGGCGCTGAAGTACGCCCCGACAGCTGCCAGCAGCCCCACCACCGCCGCCACCCCACAGTACCGGGTGAACACCCGGCGGGCTTCGTCGACCTTCTGCTGCCCATAGAGCTGGCTCACCCGCGACAACAGAGTGGTGCCCACCACCTTCGCCATCGCAAGTACCAGGAAGAACGCCTGGAACGACACCGACAGCCCCGCCACCGAGGCCTCGCCGAGCTGCCGCACATAGCCCAGGTCGACCAGAGCGTAGACAGACTGCAGACCCATCGCGCCCACAACGGGCAGCGCGAGGGTGACGATGTGTCGCGGGATGGAGCCCGTGGTGAGGTCGCGAGCGCGCACGCAGGCTCCAAGCGGGGGGACCCTCCTGCCTACAGCCTCCGCGGGTGGGGTGCCAGCACTGGATTCGTCAGCGTCCCAACACCGTCACGTCCAGGGCCTCCGCCTCCCCCCGCGGGGGAGACTCCCTCAAACGGGCCCCCAAGAAGCCCAAACCCTCCTCGCGGCCCCAAAACCCAAAGTCCTCCCCCTCCAAGGGGGAGGTGCCCGCGAAGCGGGCGGAGGGGGCCCAAAACCCAAATCCCAAATCCCAAATCCCAAATCCCAAATCCCAAAACCCTCCCACACGGCCCAAAACCCAAAGTCCTCCCCCTCCAAGGGGGAGGTGCCCGCGAAGCGGGCGGAGGGGGCCCAAAACCCAAAAGCCAAAGACTCCCACGCGGCCCCAAAACCAACCTCACCCGCCAGCAAGAACCGTCACCTCGGGCCACCGCTCCAGCCACCGCTTCTTCCGCGCCCGCTCCTCCCAGGCTGCCATCGACATCCGAACCAGGTTCGGCCGCACCACCATCCCCAGCAGGTCGTCCAACCCCAGAGGCGCCACCAGCCGCACCGTGTCCGCATCGTCCAGGTACGCCCCCACAGCCGTACACGCCTCGGGCCACACCGCCAGCCCGTCCGCCAGGCTCGTCACCGCCGGCACCGTCTCCCCCGTGCGCTCGCGGTGCCACAGGTGCATCCGCGCCTGGTTTCGGGCCTCCCAGGGTGCGTCGGGGTCCTTGGAAGACAACATTGCTTCCAACGTGTCTTCCGTCGCGACCGTGAGGTCCGATGGGTCGAAGTACGCCAGGTCGAGGTCGCGGGGAGGCGGACACGGCCGACCGACGATGTGGCTCCAGACCACCGCCCGGAGTGCCCCACCCCCGAGACACCACGAGGCCAGGCCCAAGGACCGTGCACCCCGCAGGTGCCCCATGAACCGAGTGTCGGCCTCCAGGATGGCGCAGACCCGATGCGCGTGGGCTTCACTCATAGACCTTCACCTCGGAGATGCAGAGGTCGGTGTACTTGTCCCCGGGAAAGACCGACACCGCTTCAATGGTGATGCTCGTGACGTGTTCTTTGGGTGCTATCGAGGAGCCCCGCATGCTCGCCCAAGACGGGGTGAAGTGGTTGGGCCACTCGGCGCTCGCCTTGAACCCATCGCGCGGCACATCTGTGGTGCGAACCTCGATCGGTCCCATGCCCTCCAGCGTCAGGTGGTACCGCTCGAGGCGTTCGTTGGAGAACAGCCTCCGCTCGTCCTTGAAGTAGCCGCCCCAGATCTCGATGAACTCCACCTGAACCTCCCGGTCGAAGTGGAGCGTGATGGACGCCCCCACCCCACTTCCCGGCTGCCCCTCACACCAGGCCGTGTCGAGCTTCCCGTCGACCACCCGGGCCGCATCGTGGCGCATCGAGCCCTCGACCAGAGTGGAGCTGGCCGTCACCTTGACGGGCTTGACCACCGCCGGACACGGGCCCTCTGTCATGCAGCGCTCCACCGGAGACCCGTAGTAGAGCGGGGCCTCGCCCCCCATCGCGACCGTCAGCAGCAGTGCCCACACCATCCACACCTCCCGTCGGATTGTTGCACATCCTGGCCCCCGCCTCTGCCCCACACACCAAGACCCGACGCCACTGAAGATCCGCCCGCGCACCGCTGGCATCCGAAAGTGAAACATGTTCTACTTCGACCCCAAGAGGAACATGTTCTCCCCCTCCCGGAGTCTGCGTGACCGCTCCCCCCGACGCCCCGAGCAGCCGAGCGGGCATCCGCCGGGTCGACCACGACAACGGCGTCACCGAGGTCATCCTCGACCGACCGCCCGTCAACGCACTGCACGTTGCTGGCTGGTTTGCCCTGGCCGACATCCTCACCGAGGCAGGGCGTGACCCGGCTGTCCGCTGCGTGGTCCTCCGCGCCGAAGGCCGTGGCTTCAACGCCGGCGTCGACATCAAGGAAATGCAGCGCACCACCGGCCACACCGCGCTCGTGGGCGCCAACCGAGGCTGCTTCGCCGCATTTGCCGCTGTCTACGAGTGCCTGGTGCCGGTCGTCGCGGCCGTCCACGGCTTCTGCCTCGGCGGAGGCATCGGTCTGGTGGGCAACGCCGACATCATCGTCGCATCGGACTGCGCCACGTTTGGCCTGCCCGAGGTCGACCGCGGTGCATTGGGTGCCGCCACCCACCTCGCCCGGCTCGTCCCCCAACACAAGATGCGGGCGATGGTCTACACAGCCACGAACGCCACAGCCGCCGAGCTGCACGCGTTCGGAAGCATCCTCACCGTCGTCCCCCGAGCCGAGCTGCGCGACACCGCCATGGCCGTCGCCGCCACCATCGCCGCCAAGTCACCCACCGTCATCCGGGCCGCCAAGCAGGCCCTCAACGGCATCGACCCCATCGACGTCCACAAGTCCTATCGGTACGAACAGGGCTTCACCTTCGAGCTCAACTTGCTCGGTGAAGGCGACAAGCACCGCGACTCCTTCGTCTCCGAAGGCAAGTCCGGAGGCCACCGTGACTGACGCCCCCCTCGTCCCGGCCGACTTCGACCTCACCGTCGACATCGACCACATCCTCTCCCGTCTCCACAGCGGCATGACCCTCGGCATCGGCGGCTGGGGCAGCCGGCGAAAGCCCATGGCGCTCGTCCACGCCATCGCCGAGAGCGACCTCTCCGACCTCACCCTCGTGTCCTTCGGCGGCCCCGACGTCGGCATCCTGTGCGCCAAAGGCAAGGTCAAGAAGCTGGTCTTCGGGTTCGTCAGCCTCGACGTCATCCCCCTTGAGCCCCACTTCCGAAAGGCCCGCCAGTCCGGCACCCTGCCGCAGGTCCTCGAGCTCGACGAAGGCATGCTGGTCCAAGGGCTCCGCGCCGCCGCCTGGGACGTCCCCTTCCTCCCCATGCGCGCCGGCCTCGGCAGCGGCGTGCTCGACCAGTCCGACGCCCTCCAGGTCATCCGCTGCCCCTACACCCACACCGACCTCGTCGCGATGCCCGCCCTCCGCCTCGACGTCGCGCTGGTCCACACCAACCGCTGCGACCGCCACGGCAACGCGCAGGTTCTCGGCCCCGACCCCTTCTTCGACGACCTCTTCTGCGCCGCGGCCCACGAAGCCTACGTCTCCACCGAGTCCCTCACGCTCGACGACGCCCCCCTCGCCACCCACCTCCTCGACCGCTCCACCGTCACCGGCGTGGTCCACCTCCCGGGCGGCGCCGGCTTCACCCAGTGCCTGCCCGACTATCCCCGCAACATGGACCACATGCGCGCCTACGCCGCCACCGCCAAGACCGGCGGCCTCGACGCCTTCCTCCACACCCACCGCTTCGGGAGGCCCGCATGAGCCCCCCCGAGCACGCCCACCTCGGCGACGTCATCGCGGTCGCGTGTGCCGATGCCTTCCGCGGCGACGGCGCCATCCTCGCCAGCCCCATGGGCCCCATGCCCGCCCTGGGCGCCCGGCTCGCCCGCGCCGTCTTCGAGCCCCGCTTGATGCTCACCGACGGCATCGCCAGCCTGGTCGACGTCCACGGCAACCGCGAAGGCCGCATGCCCTACAGCAAGGTCTTCGACGTGGTGTGGGGCGGCCGCCGACACGTGATGATGGGCGCCAGCCAGATCGACCGCTTCGGCAACCAGAACATCAGCTGCATCGGCCCCTACCACAAGCCCAAGGTCCAGCTCCTGGGGGTCCGCGGCGCGCCGGGCAACACCGCCCACCACACCACCAGCTACTTCGTCGCCAACCACGGCCCGCGGGTGTTCGTGCCCGAGGTGGACATGGTGTCCGGCATCGGACCCAGCCGCGGCGCCCACGAGATTCGGCGGGTCATCACCAACCTGTGTGTGTTCGACCTCACCGGCCCCGACGGCACCGTCTCCCTGCGCACTCTGCATCCCGGCGTCACCGAGGCCGACGTGCAAGCCGCCACCGGCTTCCCGGTCCACATCCGCGGCAACATCGCGCTGTCCCGTGCCCCCACACCGCTCGAGCTGCGCTGGCTCGACCACCTCGACCCCAACCGCATGCTCCGCAGCCGCTTCGAGCCGGAGTCTTGAGCATGGGCATCCGCACCCCCATCTGCGACCTCTTCGGCATCGAGGTCCCCGTCATCCAGACCGGCATGGGCTGGGTGTCCGGCGCGCGCCTCACCGCCGCCACCAGTGAAGCCGGTGGCCTGGGCATCCTGGCCGCCGCCACCATGACCCTCCCCCAGCTCGAGGCGCAGATTGCCGACGTCAAGAAGCGCACCAGCAAGCCCTTCGGCGTCAACCTCCGCGCCGACCAGCCCGACATCGACGACCGCGTGGCCCTGCTCATCCGCGAAGGCGTGAAGGTGGCCAGCTTCGCGCGGGCGCCCGGCCCCGAAGGCATCCGGAAGCTCAAAGACGCCGGCGTGCTCACCATGCCCACCGTGGGCGCGGTCAAGCACGCCAAGAAGGTGGTGACGTGGGGCGTCGACGCCATCATCGCCCAGGGCGGAGAAGGCGGTGGCCACACCGGCAGCGTCCCCACCAGCCTGTTGCTCCCCGAGGTGTGTGCAGCGGTCGACGTCCCTGTGCTGGGCGCCGGCGGGTTCCGAGACGGTCGTGGACTGGTGGCTGCACTGGCCTTCGGAGCCGCCGGAATCGCCATGGGCACCCGCTTCCTCCTCACGAAGGAGAGCACCGTCCCCGACGCCATCAAGCAGCAGTACCTGGGGATTCCGGTCACCGGCACGGTCGTCACCAAGGCGGTCGATGGCTACCCGCAGCGGGTGGTGCGCACGCCCTTTGTGCAGGGACTCGAGTCTGCAGGGTTCCTCTCCAGGATCTGGATGGCCATCCAACATGGCCTGGCCCTGAAAGACATCACCAACGCCACCTTCTCGGGGTTGGTCTCCGAAGCCCGCGCCATGAAGCAACACGGCCGGCTCACCTGGCCCCAGGTCTTCATGGCCGCCAATGCACCCATGCTCACCAAGGCCAGCCTGGTCGATGGTCGCGTGGACTCCGGCATCCTGCCCACCGGCCAGGTCGTGGGCTGCATCGACGAGCTCCCCACCGTCGCCGAGCTGCTCGACCGCATCGTCGCCGAGGCCGAAGCGACCCTCGCCGGCCTCCCCTCCCCCTCCACCGCACGGGAGGCCGTGTGACCGAAGAAGCCCCACCGGTCCTGTACGAACAGCGCGGCCCTGTCGCGATTGTCAGCCTGAACCGGGTGAAGTTCCGCAACGCCCAGAACGTGGCCATGACCATGGCCATCGACGCCGCCTACATGCGTGCCATGGCCGACGACAGCGTCAAGGTCATCGTTCTCAACGGCAACGGCAAGCACTTCTCCGCCGGCCACGACATCGGCAGCCCCGGCCGCGACATCGACAAGCCCTTCGGCCGGGTCGCATCCACCTGGTACCCCCACCACGACAAGGGGGGCGCCGAGGCCCCGTTCGTCCGTGAGCAAGAGGCCTACCTGGGCATGTGCCGGCGCTGGCGCGAGCTGCCCAAGCCCACCATCTGTGCCGTCCACGGAGCCTGCATCGCCGGAGCGCTGATGCTGGCCTGGAGCTGCGACCTCATCGTGGCCAGCGACGACGCCTTCTTCGCCGACCCCGTCCTCCGCATGGGCATCCCGGGCGTGGAATTCTTCGCCCACCCCTTCGTGCTCGGCCCCCGCAAGGCCAAGGAGTTCCTCTTCCTCGGCGAGCGGATGTCTGCGCAAGACGCCCTCACAGCCGGCATGATCAACCGCGTGGTGCCCCGCGCCGAGCTCATGGACCACACCCTCGACCTCGCCGGCCGCATCGCCAAGATGCCGCGCTTCGCCCTCGCCCTCACCAAGAAGGCCATCAACCAGGCCGAAGACCGCATGGGCCTCCGCGACACCATGGACGCCACCTACGGCCTGCACCACCTCGCCCACGCCCACATGGCCATGACGTCCAAGGACCACATCGGCGGCCAGGACGCAAAGTCGATGAAGGCCGCGATGGGACCGGGCAAGAAGGACGACGGATGATGCCGGCAAACAGAGTCCTCCCGAAGGGGTCGGCGGGGGCCCACGAAGAAGGGCCCCCTGCCCCATCTGTCCTCCCCCTCCCCGAGGGGGAGGTGGCCCCGAAGGGGTCGGAGGGGGCCCCATGAACCTCACCTTCACCCCCGCCCAAGACGCCTTCCGCGCCGAGTGCCGCGCCTGGCTCGAAGCCCATGTTCCCAACACACCGCTCCGCAGCCACAACACAGCGGCCGGGTTCGCCGAACATGTCGCGTGGGAAAAGGTGCTCTTCGAAGCCGGCTGGGCCGTCGTGTCGTGGCCCGCGGCCTATGGCGGGCGCGACGCCGACCTCATGGAGTGGCTCATCTTCGAAGAGGAGTACTACCGAGCCGGCGCCCCCGCCCGCGTCACGCAAAACGGCATCTTTCTCCTCGCTCCCACCCTCTTCGAATTCGGCACCAACGAACAGAAGGACCGCATCCTCCGTTCCATGGCCGCCGCCGAGGTGATGTGGGCCCAGGCCTGGTCGGAGCCCGAAGCCGGCAGCGACCTCGCCAACGTGCGCTGCTACGCCGAGCAGGTCGACGGTGGCTGGCGGGTCTTCGGCCAGAAGACCTGGTGCTCCCGCGGCGCGTTCTCCGACAAGGTGTACGGCCTCTTCCGTACCGACCCCAACGCCACCCGGCACCGGGGCCTGTCGTACATGATGGTCGACCTCCACCAAGACGGCGTCACCGTGCGAGGCGTCGACCAGCTCGACGGCGACACCTCCTTCGCCGAGCTGTTCTTCGACGGCGCCTTCGTGGCCGACCGCGACATCATCGGTCCCGTCCACGGGGGCTGGAAGGTGGCCATGGCCACCACGTCGTCCGAGCGCGGTCTGTCGCTGCGTAGCCCCGGGCGCTTCACGGCAGCAGCCGACCGACTCTGCGCGCTCTACCGCTCCCGCCCCATCCCCCGCCTCCGCGAGCGCGTGGCCCGCGTGTGGATGGACGCCCAAGCCTACCGTCTCTACACCTTCCAGACCGTCACCCGCATGATGGGCGGCGGACACATCGGCGCCGACAGCTCGCTCAACAAGCTGTTCTGGTCGGAGCTCGACATCCGACTGCACGCGCTGGCCATGGAGCTGATGGCCGACCAGGCCGAGCTCGTCGACCACGCCCCGGGCTCTGTCGAGGGCGGCCGCTGGACCAAGGACTACCTGTTTTCGCTCGCCGGCCCCATCTACGCCGGCACCAACGAAATCCAACGCAACATCGTGGCCCGCCGGGTCCTCGACCTCCCCCGGAAGTAGCCATGCACTTCGCGCTCTCCGAAGAGCAGCAGGCCATCGCCGCATCCGTCGACGAGGTCCTGGCTGCCGAGTCCACACCCGCCGTCATCCGTGAATCCGAGTCCAAGCGCCCCCTCGCCCTCTTCTCAACCCTCGGCGAGGTGGGCCTTCTCGGGCTCGCCCTCCCCGAAGCGGCCGACGGACTGGGGCTGGGTGCATGCGACTGGGTGCGTCCGCTCATCTCGGCCGGCTTCTACGCCCTCCCCGTTCCGCTCACCGACGCCATCGCGGTCGGACCGGCCCTCGCCGCTGCGGGCAAGCTCGACCTGGCCCGGGCATTGTGCGCCGGTGAAGCCCGGGTCTCCCTGGCCCCCTCCCCTCGTGGCCTCGCGCAAGATGCCGACCTCGCCGACCTCGTGGTCGCTCCATCAGCCGATGGCCTCGTGGTCCTCGACGCCTCCGATGCTATCCGCCAGAACTCCGTCGACCGCGCCCGCTGGGCCTTCTCCGGTTTCCGCCCCGTCGACACCCTCTCCGTCGACGCCACCCCTGTCCGCCTCCGAGCCACCCTCGCCACCGCCGCACAGCTCGTGGGAGGAGCCCGCCGCATGGTCGAGCTCGCCACCGCCTACGCCAAGGCCCGCCGACAGTTCGGCAAGCCCATCGGCGCCCAACAAGCCGTCCAACACAGGCTCGCCAACGCTCTGCTCGCCGTGTCCTTCGCCGAGCCCACGCTCTACAAGGCGGCATGGTCGCTCGACTCTGCATCACCCGACGCCCCCCGCGACGTCTCCACCGCCAAAGCGCTGGCCTCCGACGCCGCCCGTGTCTGCAGAAACGCCGCCCTCCAGGTCCACGGCGCCATTGGCTACACCATCGAGTGCGACCTCCAACTGTGGCTCACCCGCAGCATCGTGCTCGAGCGTCTGTTCGGCTCCAGCGGCACCCACGAAGCGGCCGTCGCCGACGCCCTGAACCTCTAGTCGTTCCAACCCCACCGAGAGTCCAATGCCCGAAGCCTACATCGTCGATGCCAAGCGTCTCGCCACCGGCCGCCGCCGCGGAGGCCTCGCAGCCGAGCATCCCGCCGACCTCGGCGCCGCCGTGCTCAAGGCTGTTCTCGGTGACAGCGTCCCGCCCGATGCCGTCGAGGACGTCATCTTTGGCTGCCTCGACGCCGTCGGTCCACAAGCCGGCGACATCGCCCGAACCTGCTGGCTCGCCGCCGGCCTCCCCGACCACGTCCCCGGCGTCACCATCGACCGCCAGTGTGGCTCGTCGCAGCAGGCCGTCCACTTCGCCGCCCAGGCCGTCATGTCGGGCACCCAAGACATCGTGGTCGCCGGCGGCGTGCAGAACATGTCGATGATTCCCATCTCCTACGCCATGATTGCCGCCAAGGAGCTGGGCCACGCCGACCCCTTCTCCGGCAGCCGGGGCTGGGTGGAGCGCTACGGACGCCAGCTGGTGAGCCAGTTCAAGTCCGCCGAGATGATTGCCCACAAGTGGGACCTCTCCCGCGAAGACCTCGAGCGCTTCGCCCTGCGGTCCCACCAGAACGCCGCCCACGCGCGGGAGACCGGCCGCTTCGACCGGGAGATTGCGCCCTATGTCACGGGCGACGGCGCCACCGTGGCTGCAGATGAAGGCATCCGAGCCGGCACCACCATGGAGAAGATGGCCAAGCTGAAGACCGTGGTGGAGAACGGCCGACACAGCGCCGCTGCATGCAGCCAGATCAGCGACGGTGCCGCCGCTTTGGTGCTCGCCAGCGAACGGGCCGTCAAAGAACACGGACTCACGCCCCGGGCCCGCATCCACCACCTCTCGGTCCGCGCCGACGACCCCATCTGGATGCTCACTGCCCCCATCCCCGCCACCCAGCACGCGCTGAAGAAGGCCGGCATGGGCTGGGACGACATCGACCTCGTCGAGATCAACGAAGCCTTCGCGTCCGTGGTGCTCGCCTGGCAGAAGGAGACCGGCTGCCCACCGGACAAGGTCAACGTCAACGGGGGCGCCATCGCGCTCGGACACCCCCTCGGAGCCACCGGCGCCAGGCTCATGACCACCCTGCTGCACGAGCTGGAGCGCACCGGCGGTCGCTACGGGCTGCAGACCATGTGCGAGGGCGGCGGACAGGCCAACGTCACCATCATCGAGCGGCTGTAGGTCCGATGCGCTTCGCCCTCGACGAAGACCAACAGATGGTGGCCGAGGCCGCCCGTGGGTACCTCGACCGCTTGCCCGGCGCGCGAGCGCTGCTCGAAGGCCAGGACCCCACCCCCGACGGCTGGGCCGGCATGGTCGACGAGCAGAGCTGGCCATCGCTCATGGTCCCCGAAGACCTCCACCACGCCGATGGAGGCGGCTTCGGCTTCGACCAGGTGTCCACAGCGCTCGTGCTCGAAGCGCTCGGCCACACCCTCGTGCCCAGCCCCATGTTGGGTGTCGCATGGGCCACCGCCGCCTTGCTCGAGTGTGCAGCCGGGCCCGACCGCGACTCTGCACTTGCGCGCATCACCGAAGGCACCCGCGCGTGTGTCATCTGGGACCCATCCCAGCCCGTGGTGGATGGCCTCGACGCCGAGCTCATCCTGCTGGTCGACACCACCGGCGTGCACCTGCTGCTCGACCCCGGCTCCGTGGTCCGCGAAGCCCTCCCCTCCCTCGACCCCACCCGCGCCCTCGCCCGCATCTCGCCCGGCACCTCCCCCGCCGTTCAGTTGTGTGGCCCCGACCGCCTTCCGTTCATCCACGCCCGCGCCATGGCCCTCCTCGCGGCCAGCTGCCTGGGCACTGCAGAAGCGGTGATGGACCTCGCCGTGGACTACACCAAGGTCCGCGAACAATTCGGCGGGCCGATTGGACGCTTCCAAGCCCTCCAACACATCTGCGCCGACATGCTCGTCCGCGTCGAGTGCGCCCGCTCCGCCGCCTGGTTCGCCGCCTGGGCCACCTGTCCACACGCCAACCCGGACCGCACACCCGACTCTGCACTATCCGCCGCCCGCACCGCGCTCACCACCGCCGCCGAGGCCGCATTCGACAACGCCGGGGCCAGCATCCAGGTCCACGGCGGCATCGGCTTCACGTGGGAACACGTCTGCCACCTCTACTTCAAGCGCGCTCGGGTCGACCGCACCCTGCTCGGCGAGCCCCGCACCCATCGGGCCGCCATCGCCGACACGCTCCTCGGAGCCTTGTGATGGACCTCGCATTCTCTCCAGAAGACGAACGCTTCCGACGCGACATCCGCGCGTGGCTCGAAGACGCCCTCACCGACCCCCGCTTCGCCCCCATCCGCGGGCGCGGCGGCTTGGGCGACATGGACGCATTTGTCGAAGAACGCAAGGTCTGGGAGCAGCACCTCGCCACCGGCGACTGGACCTGCGTGGGCTGGCCCGAAGCACACGGTGGACGCGGCCTCTCTCTGCACCAGGAGGTCATCTACAACGAGGAATACGTCCGCGCACAGGCACCCGGGCGGGCCAACCACTGCGGCGAGCACCTCCTCGGCCCCACCGTCATCCACTTCGGCACCCCCGCGCAGCAACAGCGCTTCCTGCCGCCCATCCTCGCCGGCACCGAGATCTGGTGCCAGGGCTACTCCGAGCCCGACGCCGGCTCCGACCTCGCCTCTCTGCGCACCCGCGCCGAACACAACCCACAGACCGGTCGCTTCCGCATCCACGGCCAGAAGGTCTGGACCAGCCTGGCCTCCTACAGCGACTGGTGCTTCGTGCTCGCCCGCACCCACCCCGATGCGCCTCGCCACAAAGGCATCTCGTGCCTGCTCGTGCCGATGGACCAGCCGGGCATCACCGTGCGTCCCATCCGCCAGATGACCGGCTCGGCCGAGTTCGCCGAGGTCTTCTTCGACGGCGCCGAGGCCGAGCACCTCGTAGGCCCCCTGCATGGGGGGTGGAAGGTTGCCATGGCCACCCTCGCCTTCGAGCGCGGGGCCTCCACTTTGGGCCAGCAGCTCGCGTTCAAGGCCGAGCTCGACCGCATCATCGACGTCGCAAAGCAGACCGGTGCCGCCCGCGACCCGATTCTTCGCGACCGCATCGCCGAGATGTGGACCCGCCTGGAAGTGATGCGTCTCAACGCTCTGCGCACCCTCTCCGCCCACCACGGTGGCGAGCTCCCTCGGGCCGCGATGGTGCAGAAGCTGTACTGGGCCACCTGGCACCGCGACCTGGGCGAGCTGGCCATGGACGTCCTCGGCGAAGCCTGCGCGCTCACCGACCCGGCCTTCGAAGACCTCCACCGCCTCTTTCTCTGGTCCCGGTCCGACACCATCTACGCCGGAACGAACCAGATCCAACGCAACATCATCGCCCAACGCGCTCTGGGCATGCCGCGGAAGTGACCCTCATGTCTCACAACGCCACTTCTCCACCCGCCGGCCCCCAAGCCCACAACCTCCTCGCCGGCAAGGTGGTCGTCATCACGGCGGCAGCTGGCACCGGCATCGGCGCGTCCGTCGCCCGACGCTGCATCGAAGAAGGCGCCACCGTCGTCATCTCCGACATCCATGAGCGGCGGCTTGCCAAGGCCGTCGACACCTTGGAAGCCGCCACCGGCACGCGTCCCGGGTCCGTCCCCTGCAACGTCACCCAACAAGACCAGGTCGACGCCCTCCTCCAGCACGCCCTCGACCAACACGGACGCATCGACGTCCTCATCAACAACGCGGGCCTCGGGGGCACCTCCGACCTCGTCGACATGACCGACGAAGCCTGGGACAAGGTCATCGACGTCACGCTCACCGCCACCATGCGCTGCATGCGTTCCGCCCTGCGCATCATGCGCGACCAACCTGGCGGTGGTGTCATCGTCAACAACGCCAGTGTGTTGGGTTGGCGGGCCCAACGCGGTCAGTCCCACTATGCAGCCGCCAAGGCCGGAGTCATGGCCCTCACCCGCTGCGCTGCCGTCGAGGCCGCAGACTTCGGGGTGCGTATCAACGCCGTGGCGCCGAGCCTGGCCATGCACAAGTTCCTCCACAAGGTGACGAGCCCCGAGCTGCTCGCCCAGCTGGAGGCCAAAGAAGCCTACGGCCGAGCCGCCACCACCGACGAAGTGGCCAACGTGATGGTGTTCCTCGCAAGCGACCTCTCCACGTACATGACGGGCGAGGTAGTGAGTGTGTCGAGTCGGCGGGCGTAGCACGCAGCCGCGCCCCGCGCAGCATCACGCTGCGATGGTGCCGTGGGAAAGCCTATCTATATTCAGAGTGCGTCTGCTTGCCCTGTACAGAAGACAGGATGTGTTCGGTGCGATAGCGATACAGCGAACGTGGCACCGCCCGAGTCCGCCCTGCCCCCATAGACCAGCATGCTCTCCACGACACTCCCCCGGATTCTCCAGGTTGCTGGCTTGGCTTGGATTGCACTGTGGGCCTGCGGTCCGCCCACCCCGGTCCCTCCTCCGGTACCGTTCGCCCCGACAGATCGGAGCGAAACAGCCTTGTACGGCATGGCGAGCATCCCCGCGCGGGCCGTCTGTCGCGGTGACTGGGAGCCATGCCATCCGCCTCGCCCCGACCTGGGACTCACATTCGCCAAACCCGGGCGAACCAAATGGGTCTGGGGCCTGGAAGGGTGGGCGGGGTGGAACACACCCATCTCCGGCGGCGTCAGCTTTCGGAGAGACTTCCTGGCCCACGAAGGGCGGGTCGCAGGAGTCCGACTGGCCGTCGGCGGGCTGTACGGGTCTGCAGGCGTTCCACTCGCCCTTCAAGCCACGCCACGACTCTGGATATACACCCAGCCCACCCTTGCCCTCGTCGCGTCCGGTCCGTTTCAGGTCCCAGCCGGAGTGGGCATCCAGCTCTCTGACCGACTTCGAATGGACATGGACGTCGGCTGGTCCAGCGTCTACCACCAGGAAGCAGCGATTCCAGATATAGGCGGAAGCGGATTCCGCCCACCCGCACGGCTGTGGGCTGCAATGGGCATTGCCTATCGACCCCAATCCAAACCAGCCCGCCGATAGCGTACCTACTCTTCCGCCGCCAACACCTCGACCTCCAGCCACAGGTCCATCGTCATGTCGCTGCTCGTGCGGTTGGCCTGGTGCAGGTCGACCGCCAACACATGCACCCCGGGCGTCAGAAGCGTCGCGTCGATCTGCTCCTCGTAGTAGGTCGTCTCGATGTCTCCCGACGCCGTCCGCGAGGCTGCAGTGTCCGGTCCCACATCGCCCGTCGGCAGTCCGAGTCGGTACACCTCCACCCCATCCAGCCACACCCGGGCGCCGTCGTCCGCTCGAAGCCCCACCGTCGCTCCCAGCACCACCCCACCATCCGGGTCCACCTCGAACGTGTGCCGGAAGAACGCCGTGAGCGCCTTGCCCTCGTCGGTCAACCCCGCATCGATGACCGTGGTCTGCGCATCACCGTAGCCCAGCGGCGCCTGCCCCTCCGGCCATGCAGAGTCGTCGAAGTCCAACCCCGACCATGGTCCCGCCATCCCACCGTCGGGCACCAGGCCCCCGTCCAGGTACCGCCAGTCTGCACTCTCAGGCACCAGCCGCCGGCTCCGCTCCACAATGCGTGCATTCTCGGCACCCGGCGTCCCCACCGGCATCGCCTCGGGGTCGCCCGTCCCATCGGGAAGCCGCGCCCAGGCTTCATCGAGGCCCAGGTCTGGGAACGCGAGCACATCCGCCTCCTCCCCTCGACCATCGAACAGGCGCAGCACCTCGCCTTCCCGTGCCAGCCCCAGAGACACCGTCCCTTCGATGGTTTCGTCGGGGTCGAGCCAGAGCAACACACGCTCTCCGGGCGCGAGCACCAGGCCTTCGGGAAGCGGGCCTCGGTGGGGCTCCCGCCAGTCGTCGGTGAGCGCCCAGCCCGACAGGTCGACGGGCTCGGAGTCGAGGTTGACCAGCTCCACCCAGTCCAGCAACGCGCCACCCGGCCCCTCTGTGCTTCCACGGTTGGCGGCCATCAGCTCATTGATGCGAACGGCAGGCGGTGGTTCCGGTAGGTCGGTGTCGGTGTCGGCCGGTTCCCCGGAGTCATCCGTCGTGGGGAGCTCGCCCGAGTCCACGGGCTTCTCACCAGCGGACATCCCCTGCGACGGAATGCTCGATGTACAGCCAGCCCCAGCGAGGCCAGCGGTCAGGAGGCAGAAAACGAAGAAGGGGCGCACGGAAGACATGCCCCATCCTCGCATCCCCGAGCGATGGCGGCCACATCCTCGCCGTCATCTCGCTCAAGCATCGCAGCTACCCCCGCTCCAGCTCCACCAACCCACCCGTGCAATCCACCCACGACCCGTCCCACCCACGGACACCATCCACGCCCACCTGGTCCACATCCAGCCCCATCGCCCGACAGATCGACACCAACAGCCGGTTGTGCGGCACTCCCATGTAGGCCTCCGCGACCGGCTTGGGTGTCTCGACGGGCGACGTCTTTGCATATTGGATATAGCGACCCAACTGAAGCCCACTGTTCGCCCCGCCCGCCACCACCGCGGCGAACTGGTCCATCCCATGCCAGCTGTCAGCCAGCTCCGAGATCCAGAGAATCACGGTGTTGTCCAGGAGCGTGCCGTCACCTTCTGGAATCGAACCAAACACATCCAAGATATGCGCCAGGTGACCACAATGCACCTGTGCATAGGTGGTCATGGCCAGCTCCGCGATGCGCTCGGTGTAGATGCCATGCGCATATTGGAAGTGCATGTCGCCCGTGGGAAGGCCCACCTGTTCGGGGGTGAGCTGCCCCAGCTGGATGCTGGCCACACGGGTGAGGTCGCAAGAGAACGCCGACGCCAGCAGCTGCACGTGGTTCTCGAAGTCAGCGTCGTAGTCGCCAGCCGTTGGCAATGCAGGCACGGTGGGACATTCGGCGGAAGTCACGCCCAAGAGGCGAGACTCCAGGTCGCGCACAAGGTCGCGGTGGACGGCCAGCTTCTGCCGGTCTTCACCGGAGAGTCGCTGCGACAGTACATCGTAGCGGTCTGCGACCAGATCCAACACAGAGGCCTGGTGCGGGACCAGCTCGGCATCCGCGCCCACGGCCCCACCGAACAGTCGACTCCACAGCTCGGCGGGGTCTTCGATGGCGGGCAGCGGCTGACCAGCCCCCTGGAAGATGGCCGCTCCCGGACCGGCGTATTGCAGCCCACCGTGCACCGAACACTCGATGCTGCGGTAGCGGTCCGACCGAGCCACCTGCTCCGCGATGCGTTGGTCGATGGTCGCGGCGCCCGGGAAGGGCACGCCCCCCACCCACACGGTGTTGGCTCCAGTGGGACCGTGCGCCAGCGACCGCTCGTGCTGGAAGCCACTCCCGTCGACCGCACACGACACCAGGCCCAGCCCACCGATGGCCGTGCAGTGTGCCGCATACGGCGCCAGGGGACGGAGGCTCTCGCCGAAGTCGGCTTCGTCCCAGGTGGTCCAGTCCTCCCACCAGTCCGTGCCTTCGGGATGGCCCGATGGATTGGACAGCCAGGTCTGGGGCACACAACCCTGCGCCGAGAACAAGAGGAGAAAGCGCTTCGGGGGCGCGTCTTCAGCACGAGCCACGCTGGGCAGGTAGAGCGAACCCGCCGAGAGGCCCAGCGCTCGGAAGAGGTCGCGTCGAGAGGGGCGTCGGCGCATCATCGGGCCACCTCCCCTTCAACCCGCAGAGTCCGGAAGGCGTCGCTCGCCACCAGCTCGACCACCAGCTGGTCGAGGTCGCCACCCGACTCCCAGAACGACGCCTGCAATGCGTCCAGTGCAGGCAGGTCGACCTCGGTCTCGGTGTGGTGTAGGGCGTAGCGATACAGCTGAGTGACGGCGCAGTCGTGCACCTGCCGACTGCCAGCCAGCTGGTCGAGCAGCGTGAGAGGGCCGTCCACCACACCATCGACGTCGGTGCCCACCAGCTCACCCGAGGCGTCGACAACCTCACCATTGTCGACCGTCCGCCAGGCCCCCACAGCATCGTAGGACTCGAACACAAAGCCCGTTCCGTCGATGCCCGCATGACAGCTGGTGCAGGCGGGGTCGGAGCCGTGGACCGCGTACCGGTCGCGGTTGGTCACCACCTCGCCGCCGTCGACAGCCGCCACCGCCGGCACATCGTCCGGGGGAGCACCCGTCTCGATGCACAACAGGCGCTCACGGAGGAACACACCGCGCAACACCGGCGAAGGTTGGTCGGGGTGGCTCAGGCCACCAAGGAACGCGCCCCGCGTGAAGAGCCCTGCCCGCTGGCTGGCCGGCAGCATCACCTCGTACAAGTCGACGGGATGCACGTCGTCGTCTTCAATCTCGGGGAGGTAGACGTGGGTGGGCTCACCGGTGGCCACCACCCCATACAACCGGGCGGTGCGTTCCGACACAAAGCCCTGTCGACTCAGCAGCAGGGCCCGCAAGGTGGGGTCATCGACCAACACCGACTCCACAAACAGGTCGAACTCGGCTTCGTAGGTGGTCTGCAGCTCAGTGACCACAAAGCCCCACTCTTCCTCGTAGTGCTGGAGTGCATCGGGAGACCCTTCCGCGCGGATGTCCTCCAGCTCGTCGAACTCCTCGGCGCTCAGCACGGTCTCGGCGTGGTGCGCGTAGCTTGGCGAGAGCTCGGTGGTGAGCTCTCGCCCCAGCCATGCTCGGAAGAACTCGAGTCGAGCCGCATCGGCGCGGGGATCAGCCAGCATCCGAGCCGCTTCCTCTCGGACAGCCGACTCGGTGGAGAGGTCGCCAGCAGCTGCCCGTGCGCGCAGCGTGTCGTCGGGAAGCGAGTCCCACAACAGCAGCCCGAGCCGAGCTGCCACCTCCCAGTCCGTGAGCGGCCGCACATCGCCCACCGCTCGCGTGGCGTCGCCCTCCTCCACCTCGTAGAGAAACTCAGGTGCCTGCAGCATCGCCGACAGCGCCAGCTCGAGCGCCGTCTCGAAGCCAAGCGAAGACTCCCACTGCACAAACGCATCGACCAGCCACGCACGCTCACCATCCGAGACGGGGCGTCGCCACGCCTTGGGCATCAGCCCTTCCAGCGCGACCGTGCCACAGCCGACCGGGTCGGCCCCCCCATCCGAAGTGCAGGGCAGCCACCCGCCCCCATCCAATGCAGCCTGGCGCGCCACGGCGGTCAGGTCGGCCTGCAGCGACTCCACCAGGTACGGCGTGGCCGCTCGGGTGTCCGCATTGTTTCGGAAGCCGTGCACCGCCACATCGGGGGGCAAGGACACCTGCGGCAGGGCCGGGTTGCCGAAGAGGTCGGCGACGGACCGGTTGATCTGCACTTCCGTGAGGCGGTGGAGCGGCGCGTGGAGGCCCGTGAGGTCGGTCCCCTCGGCATCGGGCGCCTTCACCGGCATGAACGTGCCTCCGCCGCAGGCCGCCAGCCCCAAGACCACACCGATGGAACGGGAGGACAGCAAGGTGGACACTCCGGCAAGCAGGCGTGGCCACTATCGCCCCGAGCGGCCGGGGCCCCTTCCGACGAACCGCAGGAAATGCAAAAGACGACATCCTCACATCGCACTACACCATCCACATGCCGCGTCCCGCCGACATCCTTCACGTCATGGCCCGTGTCGCCGACAGTCCGGGCGAAGACCTCTCCACCGAGGCGCTCGCACGCACGAGCGGCTGGTCGTCGGCCCACTTCCACCGCGCCTTCGCCCGCACCGCCCGGCTCACCCCCAAGGCCTGGACCACCCGCCTGCGTCTCGTCCATGCCGTCGAGCAGCTCTGCACCACCGACCGCCCCATCCCCGAGATTGCGGTCGACTGCGGATATTCGTCCCACGCACAGCTCGCACGGGTCCTCCGTCGGTGCTTCGACACCACCCCCACCGCCATCCGTGGCATGGGCGGCGCCGACCACGTTCGGCACGCCTTGTGCCTCACCCTCTACCATCTGTCCCTCGAGCCTCGGAGTGCTCCCATGCCAACAGAAGTCGTCCGCCAAGACCGTCCCGCCCAACCCGTCGTCTTCATGCGGCGGACCGTTCCGATGGATCAAATCCAGGCGTTCCTCGCCGAGTGCCTGCCCGCCACCTTCATGCATTGCCAACAGAAGGGCCTCACAATGGCCGGTCCACCGTACAGTCGGTACGTCGGCATGACGCCCGGCTCGCTCACCATCGAGGCGGGAATCCCCGTTGTGAGCGCCGAAGGCAACGACGAACAGGGCATCATCGCCGGAGAACTCCCCGGCGGCAGCACGCTCGTGCTCATCCACACGGGCCCGTACGACACCCTCAACCTGGCCCACTCCGCCCTCGAGACCGAAGCCAAGGCGCAGGGCCTCACCCCGAGCGGAGGCCCCTGGGAGAGCTACCTCACCGACCCCGGCGAAGTGCCCGACCCCGCCGACTGGAAGACCGAGGTGTGCCTGCCGGTGGGTTGACAGCTGTCGACCAACGTCGGCGGCACCCGTCCCCCCCCTTGTGCGAAAAGCCTCCCCTCATGGGCTTCGCACACTGGCACACCCCATGAATGGCGCCACCGGGGTCCGAGCAGGTCGCTCGGACGTCACCCGGAGGCCCACCATGCCCACCGCCGCTCGCCAGCTCGCACCCTACCTCTCGCTCCGTCCCCACTCCACAGCCAGCCTCTACCTGCTGCTGGTCCGGCTCCGCCGCGCGGTCGTCGACTACAACGTCAACCACGTCATCCCGGAGCTCGACGCCCTCACGGAGCGGACGATTGCGTTGTCGCGCGACGAGCGACGGTGGGCCCACCCCGACCACACGCCACCCGCCGTCGTCGACGCCGCCGCATCCCTGGTGCCCCACCTGGTCCATGTCGACGACCGGCTGCGCCAGCACGCCGAACATCCGGGCATCGCCGCCCTGCACCAACGCGCCCTGCCGCACGGCCTCGCCCACATCCTCGACCTGCCCCCCGGTCCCATGGCCCTCCAGGTCGAGGCCGCGCTGACCGTGCTCGCGTCCCCGGTCCACCGGGCCTACATCGAGACCGCCCACCTCGAAGCCCCGGTCCGCGCACTCACCCGGCTCCACGCATGCCTGCGCACCCGACTCGACACCCATGCACCCGGTCCCATCGCGCTCGACGACCGCCGCATCGACCTCCACCACGACCTCGGCTTGTTGTGGGTGCGCCTCTTCGCCGCGTGTTGGTCCGACCACCCCCGCCACATTCGCTGCCGCACCCGGCTGCTGCACGTGTGGTCATCCTGCGAGGCCCGCGCCGCAGGGTCGCAGGAAGCCGTCGAAGAAGGTCCCGCCGCCCCCATCCAGCCCCTCTCGCCCACCACGCTTCGACCGGGGCCGCCTCCCGTCCGCCTCCAGGTGCGCTCAGCCAACCTCGCCTGAAGGCGGCAACCACACCGGCCGCAAGTGTGACCGATACAACCCAACGCGCGCCGTGCACACAGCCACCAGCTCTGTCCACACCGCCTGGAGCGCCGCCTGCCTCTGTGCAGGCTGCGAGGCTGCACGGAGCGCGTCCACGGAAGCCCCCACCGCCACCGCCAAGTGGTCGGCGTCCAGCACGCGGGGGTCATTGGAAGCGACGGTGTCTCCTTCCAACATTCGATGCAGGGGCGCCCAAGCCGGTCGGTAGCCCGATGCAAGGTTGCGCCGGCGATGGGCCACCCAAGCCGCAGCCTCCGCGAAGAGGTTGGCCTGGAGCGCGCCCACCTTGCGTCGAATCGTGGGTCGGGGATCAGCGGCGAGCTCGCGGATGTGTTGGATGCGGACCCCGAGCATGAGCACCCGGTGGGCTTCCCCGTACACCGACTTGCCCACCCCCTCATCGGTGACGGCCCGCTTGAGCTGCCGGCTGTGTTGGCGCCAGAACACCAACGGCTCGTCGATGAAGTGACAGCCTCCGCGCAAGGCGGCTCGAAGCGGTAGCAACAGGTCCATTGCGTTGGGAATCAGCGTGCCTTCGAAGCCGCCGGTCTCGAGCCAGAGCGACCGTCGAAAGGCAAAGGTGGCGCCCAAAGTGGCACGACACCACGCAGGCCGGGCGATGTCGTCGATGGACACGGGGCCGGTCGGCCGCCCGGTCACATGGGGTCGGAGGAAGGCACCACGCTCGTCGATCCAGGCCGCGTTGCTGCACACCAGATCCGCACCGGTGCGGTCGAGGGCGTCGACCAGGCGAGCCACCCGCTGCGGGGCGTGCAGGTCGTCGGCCGTGGCGTTGACCAGGATGGGGCTGTCGGACTGCCGGCGGTAGCGCTCCTCGCCATGGAAGCCCGGGCCCAGGTTGCGCTCATGGCGCACCACTCGGACGCTGTGTGGACCCTGGTACGCGGCCGCTCGGGCGACGGCGATGGCCACGGTGTCGTCGGTGCTGGCGTCGTCGGACACGATGAGCTCGAACGGTGCTGCCGTCTGCGCCAACACACTGTCGATGGCGGGTCCAACAAATGCAGCATCGTTGAAAGACGGCATCTGAACCGCCACCCGATGGGTGCTCATCCGCGCCTCCGTGGGGCTCACTCGGTGAGGAGGCTGACGCCCAGGCACATCTCATCCGCCGTGCCGTCGCCCCACTTCACGTCCTGGTCGGTGGGGTTGTCCCAGGTGCACGACAGGTGGATGGAGTCGCCCGGCACCACCTGCACCGGCGCATTCAAGCGGTAGCCGCGCTGCCAGTTGAAGTCGTAGTCGTCGACCTGCAGCAGGCAGTCTTCTGTGCCGTCGGCATGTTCCACCCACAAGCGCGCACTCTTGCCGAGGGTGTGCATGTGAATCGAGCCACTGTGCATCTTGAAGTCGGAGGTCATGTCCATCGACCAGGTGTGCGTGACGCCATCCGTCTCTGCAGGGATCTCCATCCCCGAACCAAACACCCACGCAACGTCGGTGAGCGGCTGGAGGTCGGCCCACCCCTGGCGTTCGGTTTCGACGGTGAGGGCGATGCCGCTCTGGTCGGGGCTCGGGCCCTCCGACGGGATGTTGTAGTGCACCTGGAAGGCCACCAGCCCACCCGGCGCCACGTGGATTCCGGTCCCTTCGGGCAACACAGTGGCCGGAACACCGGGCGCCCAAGACCCCAGCCAGCGCGTGGACACCAGGGTGTCGATGTCGCCGCCCGGGCCGCCATAGCAGCGGTAGCCGGGACCATCATCGGCGTCGTCCATGGCCTGGTATGTGGCCACGTCGCCGGCATCGATGAGGTACGGGATGATGTGGTGGACCACCTGTTCATTGCCCGGAAGCAGCTCGTAGCCGGTCACCCACACATCGGTGTCGTACGGCCACTCCATCAGGAAGCAGCGGTAGTCGTCGGGGCCGCCATCTGCAGTCGGCGTGTAGGCTTCGGCCATCTGCAGAGTCGTGTCGACCCGTGCCAGCGAGGCGGGCACATAGGGCGCAGGGAGGTCTGCCGGGCTGGCTGCATCTCCCAGCGGGGCACCGCCGTCGGCCCACTGCACAATCGTGTCGATCTCGGCGTCGGTCAAGGAGAAGTCGTCGGCGTAGTCGGTGCAGTCTCCCGACGCACGCCATGGGGGCATCTGCCGGCTCTCCACCGCCGCCCCGATGACCACCGCCCACTCGGCCGCTTCTTCGGGCGACGACCAGGTGGGGCTTCCCACGCCTCCGGGCAGGTGGCAACCATCGCACGAGTGCGCAAAGACGGGCGCCACATCCTGGTACCAGGTGGGGACATTGGCGGGGACACCCGAGTCGGCCGTGTGGGTGGTGCCGGGGTCGTTGGTGGTGGCTTCAGAGCCCGCGTCCTCGACAGCATCCGACTTGTCTTCAGTCGAGGTACACCCGATCAACGCAACGGCGAACAGTCCGAACAATCCGCGCATCTCCACCTCCACAACTCCGCTCGCGTGTAATCCCTCCGCAGCCTCCGAGCCGGTCCGGTGCCCAATCCCCCGGGAATGCGCTAGAACGGCCCCTCCCCGGAGCCCGCCGTGTCTTCAGACCTCATCCTGTCGTCCACTCGAGACCACGTCACCACGCTGACGATGAACCACCCCCGCCGCCTCAACGGGTGGACGGCCCCGATGCTGCGCGCACTCCAAGACGCCCTGCAGCAGGCCAGCTCCGACGACAACACCCACGCCATCGTGCTCACCGGCACCGGAACGTACTACTCGGCCGGCGTCAACCTGGGCGGCACCCTGCGCCTCGACCACCCCAAGGCCCTCCACGCCTTCATCGTGGAACACAACCAGGCGCTGTTCGACACCTTCCTGCACATCGACAAGCCCATCGTCGCTGCCGTGAATGGCCCCGCCATCGGCGCTCCGGTCACCTCAGCCACCCTGTGCGACGCCATCGTCGCCGCCGACTCCGCCACCTTCTCCACGCCCTTCGCCCGCCTGGGCGTGCCGCCCGAGGGCTGCTCGAGCATTCACTTCGCGCGGCTCATGGGCGCGGCCAACGCCACCCGCATGCTGGGTCCCGAGGGCTGGCGTCCCACCGCCGCAGAAGCCGTCGAGGCCGGTCTGATCGACCAGGTGGTGCCCGCCGACTCGCTCCTCGAAGCCGCCGTGTCCCTCGCTCGAGGACGCATCCCCGGCGGCCGCACATTCCGGGCTGGCTCCACGCGCGAGGAGCTGCTGGCCGCCAACGCCAAGGAGTCCGTCCAGCTCGCCGACGCCTTCCTGAGCGCCCCCTTCCTCAAGGGCCAGATGAAGTTCCTGTGGTCGAAGAAGAAACGCGGACCGGCCGCGATGTTCGCCGGGTTGTGGCTCACGTCCCCCGCCTGGCGCATGCTGCTGTAGCCCCTTCACCGGAAGTCCCGATGCTCCGTCCGCTCGCCCTCCTCGTCCTGCTCCACGCCAGCGCGTCGACCGGCACGCCGGGTACATCGGGGAACAGCGGGTCCACCGGCTCCTCAGGGTCCACGGGCACAGCCGGCACCCTCGGCACAATCGGCGATGTCGGCACAAAACCCTGGAAGGCCATCCGGGCCACTGCGTTGGCGCGAAGCACCGTCCCGCTCTGGCTCGACCTCTCGCGCATCGCGGGCGACACCCTCCCCCACGACCTGCTGCCCGACCTCCTCATGGGCCCCCTCCTCGTCGGAGTGGTCGGCCTCGACCTCCGAGGGCAGGCAGTGGGTTCCGAGGGTGCCAAGGCCATCGCCGCCACCGACCAGCTCCGCGCACTCCAGGTCCTTCGGCTGTCGAACGCCCAGCTCGACGAAGCGGGGGTGCGCGCCATCGCCTATGCCCAGAACCTCCAAGCCCTCGTCTTTCTCGACCTCTCAGGCAACCCGGGCTCACCCCTGGGCACCTCCGAGCTGTCCAAGGCTGCATGGGTGCCGCACCTGGTCCACCTCGACCTCCGCAACACCCCGCCTCCCACGGTCGACGCGGCACGCACGCTGGGTGAGCGCCTCGTCCGCGTCGAGGTCCTACACGTCGACGGCGCATGGCCCACAGCCGTTCTCGATGCCCTCCGGGAGGGACTGGGCGACCGGGTCGGGGCCCTCGTCGTCGAGTCGCCCCCTACTGAATGACGACCCTGCCCGGCTCCCCATCCGTAGACGTGGTGTGTGGCCAGTCTCCTGGCTGTCCGCCGGTGCCTGCCGTTCCGTCGTAGTCGGTGTCGCTTGTGTTGGCTGCCGTGTCGCCAGACCCCGCCACCACCGACCCGCTGAGCGCGTAGCTCGAGCCGCCACCACCCCCGCCACCGTAGTAGGTCGACAGCGAGCCTCCGCCGCCGCCACCGTAGTAGCCGGCACCGCCGCCCCCACCTGCTCCATTGGATGAGCCTGTTCCCGCGGTGTCTTCGACCGCACCCGACGACGTGCTGCACGACGACGAGCCGTAGGCACCCCCACCACCCTGCAGGTGGGCACCATCTGCCCCATCGCACGGGTTGCCCGAGCCCGACACACGGGCGCCAGAGCCCCCTTGACCACCGGTGGTCTGCGAGCCACCCGTGCCGCCACCACCCGCGCCCCAGGTAGACGAGGACATCGACGCACCGGTTGTTCCCGTTGTTCCGCCCGCCGCGCCTCCGGTGCCCGGTCCACCCGAGCCCGAGCCGCCATCCGTGCCGCCTCCGCCACCGCCACCCGCGACGGCCAGGAGGGTGCCATCCGCCCGCTGGACCATCGACGCGCCGCCACCGCCGCCCGGCGCGATGCCCCCCTGCCCCGGTCGAACTGTCAGGACCTCACCCGGCGTGACGGAGACCGTGGTCTCCGCATAGCCGCCACCCCCTCCCGTTCCCGACGCCGCACCACTCTCGTTTCCTGCCCCACCACCTGCGCCCCACGCCTTGATGGTGACCGAGGTGACGCCCGCCGGAACCACGTAGGACTGAGCCGAACCCGACCAGGTGAACTCCTGACGGGGGTCGACGAGCTCCCCGGTTCCTTGCAGAGTCGCCGACACGGAAGCAACGTCCACCCCTTCGACCAGGAGCATCCCCGATGCCGCCCCCGCCGCTTCCGGCTCGAAGCGCACCACAAGGTCGACGGTGTCGCCCACCGCCAGTGCGTAGGGGAACGTCAGCGCCGTGTCGAGGGAAAACCCGGCCCCGGACACGCTCGCCGCAGTGAGCGACGCATCCGCTGTCCCGGTGCTCTCGACCGTGAAGGTCTCGGTCACCGCAGACCCGAGCGCAACCGTCCCAACGTCCGCAGACGTGGGGGACAAGGCAAGGCCGGGCAGTCCAACCTCGCCCGTGTCGTCCGTCTCGCCCGTGTCGCCAGAGTCCCCCGAGTCCGCTCCGCCCGAGTCCTCCCCACCATCGACCAGACCCAGCAGGTCCACCCGCGCCACAGGCAACGTGGGGTCGTCCGACACCACCTGCAGCTCATCCTCCGCCTCGGAGCCGTCCCAGGTCACGACGAGCTCAGCCGACGTCCCCGGCACCAGCACGCCCGGCACATTTCCACCGGGAATGGTCACGGTGAAGGCGTCTTCGAGAGACAGTGCGACCTCCGAGACCGACAGGTCGCCGCTCCCCACGCTCTCGATAGTGACCACCGCACTGTCCGGTCCGTCCGCATCGAAGACGAGAGAAGAGGGGGTGAGGCGGACGGCAGGACCAGTGGCGCCCTTCTCCGTCAGCAAGGCATCGCCGCCACAGCTGGCGAGGATGGTTCCGAGAGACAGCAGCGCGGGAAGCAAGCGGGACATGAGCACACTCCGAGTCCCGCTCGCTATGCCACCACGGCGCGTTCCGGCACACCCCAGCGGTCTCACTCCGATGACGCCGGCCGCAACCACCCGATGGATGGGGTGCCCCCTCGGTGACCGGAGGGCTCTGGACCGACAAAGTGAAACATGTTCTACTTTGAGCACGGGTCGCGGACCGAGCGCCGAGCCGACCCCCGGAGCCTCCATGGTCGACCCCACCGCCGAAGGCGCGACCGGCACCCCGTTCACCCTCGATGTGGAACGGGGCAAGGTCATCGAATTCGCCCGCGCCATCCAAGCCGAACATCCGCAGCACCAGGCCGAAGCCGCCACCATTCCGCCGACGTTCCTCACCACCCAGCTGTTCTGGGAGAAGCTGACGGATGGGTCCAACCCCTGGGCGCTGGTGCAGATGAGCGAAGAACGCGGCATGCACGCCGAGCAGGAGTACATCTTCCACGGTCCGCCTCCCCGCGCCGGACAGCGGCTCCACGCGGTGTCCCGAATCGCCGACATCACCCGGAAGACCGCCCGCTCAGGCCACCTCCTCATCTTCGTGAAGATGGTGACCGAGTACCGCGACGACCACGGAACGCTCGTCGCGGAGGCCATCCTCACCGGCGTCGAGCGCCATCCGCCCGGGGAGACAGCATGACCCCCGCCCTTCCCGCCGCCCGCACCCTCGGCCCCCTCTCCCGCACCGACTTCGTCCGCTACCAGGGCGCGTCGTACGACATGAACCCCATCCACCACGACGAACCGTTCGCCACCGCAGCCGGCTACCCCGCCCCGCTCGCTGTCGGCATGTTCCCCGCCGGCGTGTGTGCAGCTTGGGCATCCGACCACTTCGGTCCCGATACCGTCCGGCGCACCCGCATCCGTTGGAAGAAGCCTCTCTTTCCGGGCGCAGTGCTCACCATCGACGGCACCATCCAACGCAACGAGACCACCCCCGCAGGCCGTGAGGTCGACGTGGCCATCACCGCCACCGATGCCGAGGGCCACGTGGCTGTGCAGGTCTTCATGACCTTCCTCCTGCCTCTCGAGGACACCTGAGATGCGGGTGGTGCTCGTGACCGGCGGAACCCGGGGCATCGGTCGGGCCATCGCACGCCGATTCGCCGAGTCGGGAGACACCGTGGTGGTCTGTGGACGACGCCCGCCCGCCGACGGTGCGTTCGAAGGGCTGACCGACCGTGTGTTCTTCGAGACCTGCGACGTCCGGGACCGGGCACAGACTGCCGCTCTGGTCCAGCGCATCGTCGACCGACACGGGGCACTGGATGTGTTGGTCAACAACGCAGGCGGGTCCCCTCCCGCCGACGCCGCCACGGTCTCTCCACGATTCTCCGAGGCCATCCTGCGCCTCAACCTCATCGCGCCGCTGGTCCTGAGCCAGCAGGCCCACCAGGCGATGGTCACCAACCCCGAGAGCACCGTCTGTCAGGGCGTCATCATCAACATCTGCAGCGTCTCGGGCACCCGTGCATCGCCGGGTACCGCGGCCTACGGGGCGGCCAAGGCCGGGCTGCTGAACCTCACCCGTTCCCTGGGCGTCGAGTGGGCTCCCCGGGTTCGGGTGGTGGCCGTCACGCCAGGTCTTGTGGCCACAGAACACGCCGCCGACCACTACCCCGACATGGACGCCATCGCGGCCACCGTGCCCATGGGTCGCTTCGGCTCGCCCGACGATGTCGCCCATGCCGTCCACTTCCTCGCATCCAACCAGGCGGCCTACATCACGGGCGCCAACCTCACCCTCGACGGCGGCGGCGAGTGGCCTGCGTTCCTGCGCGCCCAAGGCCACAGCTGACCCTCGGAGCACCCCGTGTCTACATCATCTGCATTGTGCGACGGCCGAGTCGTCATCATCACCGGCGCGGGTCGTGGCCTCGGTCGTGCCCATGCGCTCGCGTTCGCCGCAGCCGGGGCCCGGGTGGTCGTCAACGACCTCGGCACAAGCGGGTCGGGGGAGGGTCGGAGCGCCGGTCCGGCCGCCGAGGTCGTCTCCGAGATCCAGGCCCGCGGAGGCCAGGCCCTCGCCAGCACCCACGACATCGCCGACTTCGAGCAGGCGGGCGCACTGGTCCAGCAGACCATCGAACACTTCGGCGGACTCGACGTGGTGGTCAACAACGCCGGCATCCTGCGCGACCGGATGTTCGTGTCCTCCACGGTCGACGAGTGGGACGCGGTGATGCGTGTCCACCTGCGCGGTCACTACTGTGTGTCTCGACACGCTGCCGCCTACTGGCGCCTCGAGTCCAAGGCAGGCCGCCAACCCAACGCCCGCATCATCAACACATCCTCCGGTGCCGGCCTCCAGGGAAGTGTGGGGCAGTCCGCCTACGCCGCCGCCAAGGGAGGCATCGCCAGCCTCACCCTCGTCCAGGCGGTCGAGCTGCGTCGCTACGGCGTCACGGCCAACGCACTGGCGCCAGCCGCCCGAACCCGGATGACCGAAGGGCCGTTCGGCGAGCTGATGAAGCAACCCGACAGCGGCTTCGATGCCTGGGCCCCCGAGAACGTGAGCCCCATCGTGGTGTGGCTCGGCTCGAGCGAGAGCGGGCACGTCACCGGGCGGGTGTTCGAGGCCCAAGGCGGCCTGCTCCGCCTCTCCGACGGCTGGCGTCCCAGCGCCACCATCACGCAAGCCAGCCGCTGGGACCCTGCCCGGATCGGCGTCGCCGTCGACCGACTCCTCGCCGAAGCCCCCGAGCCCGCGCCCGTGTACGGCGCCTGAGAGGTCCCCATGCAGACTCCCATCGCACGCAAGCTGGGCCTCGACGCCCCCATCTTCGCCTTCACACGCAGCAAAGAAGTCGTGGTGGAGGTCTCGCGCGCGGGCGGCATGGGTGTGCTCGGTGCCATCAACCTCACGCCCGAACAGCTCGACGAAGCCCTGGATTGGATCGACGCCCACGTCGACGGCAAGCCCTACGGTGTCGACACGGTGATGCCCATGTCCTACGCCGGTCGGGGCGAGGACATCGGTGTGGAGGCCCTTCGCGCCATGATCAGTCCCGGTCACCACGCGTTCGTGGACCGACTGTTGGCCGAACATGGCGTGGGCGCCCTCCCCGCTGACTACGAACGCAAAGGAGACGACCTCCTGGGTTGGTCGCTGGAGATGGGGCAACAGCACGTAGACGTCGCCCTGCGCCATCCGATCCGGTTCATCGCCAACGCGCTGGGCACCCCGCCCCCCGAGGTGGTCGACCAGGCCCACAGCCACGGCGTCCTGGTGGGCGCATTGTGCGGGAAGAAGAAGCAGGCCCTCCGCCACAAGGCCGCTGGCCTGGACGTCATCATCGCCCAGGGAACCGAAGCCGGCGGCCACACGGGCGAGGTGGCCACGATGGTGCTCACCCCCGAAGTGGTGGACGCTGTGGGCGACACCCCCGTGCTGGCAGCAGGCGGCATTGGCACCGGTCGCCAGATGGCCGCAGCCCTCGCCCTCGGCGCCCAAGGCGTGTGGACAGGCTCCATCTGGCTGACCGCCGAGGAACACGCGAAGTACCACGCACCCGTCGTTCTCGAGAAGCTACTCGAGGCCCGGTCCACCGACACCGTGCGCAGCCGCGCCATCTCCGGCAAGCCCGCGCGCCAGCTCCGCACCGCCTGGACCGACGCCTGGGAGGGTCCGGGGAGCCCCGGCTTCCTGCCCATTCCCCTCATGTGGATGGTGCAGGCCGAGGCGGTCGAGCGCATCTACCATCACGGAAACAAGCCACTGGCGGGCAGTCCAGTGGGCCAGATCGTGGGCCGCATGAACACGCTGCGACCCACCGCCGACATCATGGCCGAGCTCATCGACGGCTGCCGCGACACGATTGCGCGCATGCAGCAGCTGTAGACACGGCCGCGCCCGGCAGGCCCGGAAGCGGCTCGTCGTCGGATGGGGCGCTTCAGGCAGCCGCCCGTGCGTCGAGGTCATCGGCTGTGTTGGCCAGCTCGGACGCGACCCGCTCGATGGTTCCCAGGTTGTCCGTCGCATCGCGCATCGCGGAGTCGATGTTGACCATTGCGTCGGCCACCTGGTCCACACCAGCGCCCTGCTGTCGACTCGCCGAGGCGATGAGCCGACTTGCATCGGCCGCGGTCTCCACCGCCGTCACGAGCGCATCCATCGCCGAGCCCGTCTCCGATGCGAGCACCTGGCCAGTCTGCACCTTCGCGATGCCGTCTTCCGTTGCCACAGCCGCAGCGGTGGTGGCCTCCCGGATGTCGGACAGCAGCTGCCGAACCTGGCGCGTGGCCTGCTTGGACTGCTCGGCCAGGTCGCGCATTTCGTTCGCCACCACACTGAAGCTCCGTCCGAACTCACCCGCTCGGGCCGCCTCGATGCTCGCGTTGAGGGCCAGCAGCTTGGACTGCTCGGCGATTTCGTTGACCGTGGTGATGATCTCGCCGATCTGTTGGGTGTGCTCGGACAGGCCGTTGATGCGCACCTGGATCGTCTCGACGCGTTCCTGGATGTCTTGCATGCCAGCAATGCTCTGCTTGACGGTGTCCAGCCCTCGGACGGCACCGGTGCGGGCCTGTTCCGAGACGTCCAGCAGCGACTCTGCGTTTTCGAGGGCTTGTCGAGACGTCTGGCGCAGCTCCGACAGCGACGACGTCACCTCGGCCACCGCCGATGCCTGTTCAGAAGCGAGCGCGGTCTGTTGGTTCAACGAGTCGCGAACCTCGCCCACACCTCGGGTGAGGCGCAGCTGCAGCTCGGCACTCTCTCGGGCCGCCAGCTCGGCACCATGCATGCGGGTGAGCACGGCACTCACCTGAGAGGCCACCTGCTCCAGTGAAGACTGTCGACTGGGCGCGAGCGCGGCCAGGCTCCGGGTGGTGAAGAAGTCCATGGTGGCCACCAGCTCTCCGTTCACGGTGAGCGGCAGACACACACCCGACTTCACCCCGGCGGCCCGAGCGGCCGGCGCGCGCGAACAGTCGTGCACCTCGGCCAGGTCCGGCACGAACGTGAGCGCCATGCGCTTCCAGGTGCGGCCAGACAGGCCCACTCCGCGAGGAAACGCAGCGGCAGCGGTGGCTGCAGCAAAGTCCGCGTCCACGGTTCCGCTCTCCACCCAGAACTTCAGCGCCCCCTGTTCCTCGTCGAGCCGCCAGACCGAGCCATAGTCCCAACCGAACGCGGTCCGAACCACCTGAAGCACCTGCCGGAGGGTCTGCTCGCGACCATCAGCCTGCCCGAGCGTGCCCAGGACCTCGGTGAGTGCCTCAGCATCTCGCCGGGCCTCCTCGGCGTCTTCCGCCCGATGGATGGCATCCAGTGTGGACGACAGCTGCGCCCCGACGGTCTCCAGTGCCATGCGCCGGTCGGCGGTCAGCTCGAGGGTGGTGAGCGAGAAGAAGTCGAGGGTGCCGATGATCTCCCCGTGGGTGCGCAACGGAATGCACACACCGGACTTCACCCCGGCTTCGACGGCGACCGGCGCCCGGCAGCAGTCCTCCACCTGGCCCAGGTCGGGCGCAAACTGGAGCGCACCATGCAACCAGGTGCGGCCCGCCAGGCCCACGCCGCGTTCAAAGCTGGCCTGCTGGGTCACCGCACGAAACGCAGGTCCTGCGTCGCCGATTTCCTGGTCGAACACGAGGGCGTTGCGGGCGTGGTCGAGTCGCCAGAACGAGCCATAGGCCCAGCCGAAGGCATCGCGGACGGCCCGGAGCGTTGCCTCGATGGCTTCCGTGGCACTGCGGGCATCCTGCAGAGCGTGGAGGGTGGTAGAGAGGGCGCGCAGGTCATCGCTGTGGGGTTGGGTCATGGAGGGCTCCGTCCATGGGATTCGTCCCTTTCGGTCGCATCCACGAGCCCCCCCCCTTGAGCATGACTTCCGTCAGGTCGACAGATCACGTCGGGACAGGTTGGTGTGGCACCATTCCATGCCTTCTGCGACAGACCTACCGCCGTCGACGCGCTCGCTCCTTGGCGATGATGTCCTCGGCATCGAGCCACTCGAAGATCCCGCGCAAGGTGTCCTCCACCGGCCGAGGCTGGTAGCCCAACTCCTCAGTGGCCTTCTGATGGGACATGTCCGGGTTGGACCGCAGGGCGTCCAACGCCTCCTTCGTCACCGGTGGCTTCTGTCCAAGCGCCCGCAGCACCGGCCCCATGGCAGCGAGCGTGTTCACCAGCCACCAGGCGATGGCCCCGGAGGGTGGGTCGATGCCCTTGATGCGGGCCGACAGGCGGGCGAGCGCGATGTTGGTGTTCCAGTGCCCGGCGAGGATGTAGGCTTCGCCGGGGCGTCCCTTCTCTTCCGCCAACAGGGCGCCCGCCACCACATCCCGAACGTCCACCCAGTTGAAGCCACCCGGGCCGGGCTTGGGTGCCTTGCCGCGCGCATAGGACCGAAAGAACTTGCCCATGCGGCTCACCTTGTAGTCGAACGGCCCGATCACCCCGCATGGGTTCACCACCACGGCTTCCAGGCCCGTGTCCCGGGCCACTTCGAGCACCGCGCTCTGCCCCTTCCACTTCGAACAGTTGTAGGCCGAGTGGGAGTTGGCCGTGGCCGGACGGGTCTGTTCGGTGACCGGTGCACCGTGGGTGTCGATGTCGTAGGCGTGGATGGAGCTGAAGTGCACCAGCCGCCTGGCCTTCTGTTCCGCACACACGGTGGCCACATTGCGTGCGCCCTCGATGTTGACCGACGACACGAGCCCACCCTTGTCGCCGGTCGTGGAGATGACCGACGCCAGGTGGAACACCGTGTCGCCCGGCTCGATGCACGAACGCAGGAAGTCGGCATCCCGGATGTCGCCCTTTCGACAGTCCAGCTCCAGCCCCTCGACCGCAATGCCATGATCGAGGTCGAGCGCACGAATGGTGCGGCCCTGGTTCACGAGCTCGCGAAGCAAGCAGGCGCCCACATGGCCCCCGGCTCCAGTGACAACGGTGGCCATGGGCCCTCCTTGATTGGACTCAACCGAAGAACGAACGGCCCTCTGCGGCCATGGTGCGCAGCAACGCGGGTGGCCGGAAGCGCTCACCGAACGCATCGGCCAGGTCGTCGGCACGCGCCACGAATGCAGACACGCCGATGCGGTCCATGTACGAGAACGGTCCGCCGCTCCACGGCGCGAAGCCCCAGCCCAGGATGGCGCCCACGTCGGCCTGGCCGGGGTCGGCGATGACTCCTTCATCCATGGCCCGCGCGGCTTCGACACACTGGCAGTACAGCAGGCGCTCCACGAGCTCCTCGACGGTGGGCTGTCGAGCAGCGGGCGGCCAGTGCTGCGAGAGCCCGGACCACAACGACTTCACCGGCCGGCCATCCGGACCGTTCGCGTAGTCGTAGAAGCCACGCCCGGCCCGCTTGCCCGAGCGGTCCTCCCCGAACACCAGCGTCTCCAGGACAGGCGTGCTGGGGTTGTCGGGTGCTGCATCTCCCAGGTCGGCACGGGTCTGGCGCCCCACCTGGGCCATGAGGCCAAGCCCCACCTCGTCGGCCAAAGACAGCGGCGGCATGGGCATTCCCGTGCGTCTACCCGCGTTCTCGATGAGGGCGGGCACCACCCCTTCCGACAGCATCACCATGCCTTCGGTCACGTAGGTTCCGAACACACGGCTCGTGTAGAAGCCGCGTTGGTCGTTCACCACCACGGGCGTCTTGCCGATGGCTTGGATGTAGTCGAGGGCCCAAGCCAGCGTCTCGTCGCTCGTCTGGTCGCCTCGGATGACCTCGACCAGGGGCATGCGCTCCACCGGCGAGAAGAAATGCAGGCCGATGTAGCGCTCGGGACGACTCGACGCCTCGGCCAGCCCGGTGATGGGCAGCGTGGACGTGTTGGACCCCACGACACAGCCCGCGCCCACCACCGCCTCGGTCTGCTGCGTGACGCTGGCCTTCACCTTGCGATTTTCGAAGACGGCCTCCACCACGAGGTCGGCGCCGTCGAGCTGCGCGTAGTCGGCCGTGGCGGTGATGCGGGAGAGGATGGCTGCTTTCTTCTCGGGCGTGGACCGCTTGCGCGAGATGGCTTTGTCTTCCACACGCTCCACGTAGCGAAGCGCAGCAGCGGCTCGGTCGTCGTCCAGGTCGATGACCACCACCTCGATGCCTGCTTTCGCGGCTGTGTAGGCGATTCCGCCGCCCATCAGGCCTGCACCCAACACACCGAGCTTCTCGGGTGGGCGCCGCTCATAGCCTTCCGGCCGACCGGCGAGCTTGTTGGCCTTCTGCATCTCGAGGAACAGAGTGCGCACCATCGCCGACGCCGTGGGGTCGATCAACAGCGACACGAAGTACCGCTTCTCGACATCCAACGCAGCGTCGATGGGCAACCGAAGCCCCTCGAACAGGCAGCTGAGGATGGCCCGACCCGCCGGGTAGTTGCCGTGTGTCTTGGCGTTGAACATGGCCGTGCCGACCATGAACATGTTGGTGATGTCTTTGCTCTCCAAGCCACCACCGGGAACTTCGAAGCCCCGGCGGTCCCAGGGCTGGGTGGGCTCCGGTCCGGCCTCGAGCCACGCCCGCGCCTGTGCCATGAGGTCTTGTCGGTTGGTGGCCAGGCTGTTCACCAGGCCCATCGCCAGCGCCTTGTCGGGCCGCAGCTGCTTGCCTTCCATCAACAGGCCCATGCTGGCTTTGACTCCGATGAGGCGGGGCAGCCGCTGCGTCCCCCCCGCACCGGGCAGCAAGCCCAGCGAGGCTTCGGGAAGGCCCACCTTCACACGCTTGCCAGCCACCAGGACGCGGTGGTGGCACGCCAACGCCAGCTCGTAGCCTCCCCCCAGCGCAGTGCCGTTGATGGCCGCCACGACCGGCTTGCCGCAGGTCTCGAGTCGACGGAGCAGAACACCGAGTGCGCCGCTGCTTTCGGTGAGGGCGACCGGGTCTTTGTCGCCGGTCACCATGGCCTGGATGCTCTCCAGGTCGGCGCCCGCCACGAAGTCCTTCTTGCCTGAGGTGAGGATGGCGCCCGTGGCTCCCTCGTCGCCTTCCAGTCGGTCGATGGCAGCAGACAGAGCGTCGATGGACGCCCGGTTCCAGACGTTCTGCGACCGGCCCGGCATGTCCATGGTGAGGACCGCCACGCTGTCCCCGTCTGCGCGTTCGTAGGAGAAGATGCTCATGCGTCGATCCGTTCGATGATGGTGGCGGTGCCCATGCCGGCCCCGATGCAGAGGGCGGCACAGCCCACGGAAAGGTCGCGGCGCTCCAGCTCGTCGAGCAGCGTGCCGAGGATCATGGCGCCGGTGGCCCCGAGCGGATGGCCCAGAGCGATGGCACCGCCGTTGACGTTGACGCGGTCGTGGTCCAGCTCCAGCACCTCGGCGAAGCGCAGCACCACGGCCGCGAAGGCTTCGTTGATCTCCCAGAGGTCGACGTCGGTGGGTGCCATTCCCGCGCGCTTGAGGGCCTTCTTGGCGGCATCGGCCGGACCGGTGAGCATGATGGTGGGCTCGGAGCCGATGTCGGCGAAGGTGCGAATCCGGGCCCGTGGCTTGAGGCCCGCGCGCTCGCCGGCTTCCTTGGAGCCCACGAGGATGGCAGCGGCTCCATCGACGATGCCCGACGAATTGCCGGCATGGTGGACGTGGGTGATGCGCTCCAGCTGGGGATAGCGCTGGAGAGCGACGTCGTCGAAGCCATAGGCGACACCGAACTTCTCGAAGGCAGGCTTGAGCTTTGCCAGCGACTCGACGGTGGTGCCTGGACGGAGGTACTCGTCGCGCGTGAGCACCGGCACACCGTTCTGGTCCAACACAGGAACCAGCGACTTGTCGAACCAACCGTTGGCTTGGGCGGCTGCGGCACGGTCCTGGCTGCGTGCAGACAGGGTGTCGAGGTCGGTGCGCGAGTAGCCGTAGAGGGTGGCCATGAGGTCGGCGCTGATGCCCTGGGGGATGAAGCGCGTGTGCGATGCAACCTGTGGGTCGGTGGCCCACGGTCCGCGGCTGCTGCCCATTGGCACGCGGGTCATGCTCTCGACACCGCCGCCGACCGAAAAGTCGGCCTGGCCGCTCATCACCTGGGCCGCCGCGAAGTTCGTGGCCACCAGCCCCGAAGCGCAGAAGCGGTTGATCTGCACCCCGGGCACCGCCTGGTCGTAGTCGGCCACCAGCGCAGCGATGCGCGCGATGTTGCCGCCTTGTTCCTTCACCGGCTCCACGCAGCCCAGGATGACGTCGTCGACGAGCCGGGTGTCGAGCTGGTTGCGGTCGCGGAGGGCCCGCAGCACGGTGGCGGCGAGCTCCACGGGGCGCGTGCCGACCAGCGCCCCCTTGCGGGACTTGCCGCGGGGGGTGCGGACGGCGTCGAAGATGTAGGCATCCGGCATGGAGGCTCCCGGAAATCGAGTCGGAGACGCCCCGGGTCGGGGGCTGGCGAACCAAAGTAGAACATGTTTCACTTTTCAGTGCCAGCAGCCCGCCCCGACCCCCGAAGAGGTCCGACATGCCCCCAGCATCCCCCCCACCCCTCGCCCCTCTGCGCGGCGTTCGGGTGGTGGACCTGTCCCGCTACCTCCCCGGTCCCTTGCTCACGTCCGTCCTCCGAGACCTCGGCGCCGACGTCGTCAAGGTGGAGTCCCCGCGGGGGGATGCGCTCCGCTTCGTGCCGCCGATGGTGGACGAAGCCGGTGGGGTGGGCGCCGCCTACGCCGCTCTGAACGCCGGGAAGCGTCGGGTGACCGTGAACGCCCGCACCGAGGCTGGCCGCGACACCCTGCGCCAGCTTGTCGCCAGCGCCGACGTGCTGGTGGAGAGCTTCCGACCGGGGGTGTTGGCCGGGATGGGCCTCGCCCCCGACACCCTCGCAGCCGACCACCCCCGCCTCATCATCTGCTCCCTGTCGGGCTACGGCCAGGACGGCCCCGACCGGCATCGCGCTGGACACGACCTCAACTACATCGCCCGTGCCGGCATTCTCGGGCTCTTCGGTCCCGCGGATGGCCCCCCCGGCGTCCCCGGTGTCCAGCTCGCCGATGTGGCCGGCGGTTCCCTCCCTGGGGTCATCGCGGTCCTGGCCGCGCTCATGGAACGCAGCTCGACGGGCAAAGGAAGGCACCTCGACATCGCGCTGTCCCGCTCCGTTGCGACGCTGGGCGCCGTGGCCTTCGCCGGCGCGGCCGTTGGCACCGAAGAACCCCGCGGAGACAGCTTCCTCACCGGCGGAGCGCCGTGCTATCGGTGCTACGAGACAGCCGACGGACGCTACCTGGCCCTCGGCGCCCTCGAGCCCCACTTCTTTGCGGGCTTCTGCGCGGGTGTGGGGCGTCCCGAGCTCGCCGAGCACGCCTACAAGACCGGTGCCCGGGGCGCTGAAGTGGCCGACCAGCTCGCTCGGGCCGTGCGGGCCCACCCGTGGTCGCACTGGGCGGCCGTCTTCGATGGAAAGGACGTGTGCGTCGACCTCGTGCGCACACCGACCGAAGCGATGGCGACCACCGGGTCGGCCGTGCGCCTCCACCTGGGCGCCCCGCTGCCCGACACGAGGCCCGCTGTGGGTGCGCCCGTGTCTGCAGAGTCGGTGTTGGCCGGCTGGAGTGCGTAGCTTCCCGGTGCTGATAGGCTGCCGACCCCTGTAGGCCTCCCGTGCTCCTCCTGTTGCTCATCGCCGCATCCGCGCATCCTGCCGAGCCGGCGTGCGAACACCACACGCCCGAGCGACAGGCCTTCTTCGGAGACCTGCACGTCCATACGTCGCTGTCCCTGGACGCCTCCACCCAAGGCACGCGCAGTCGACCCGCCGACGCCTATGCCTTCGCCCGCGGCGAGCCCCTCGGCATCCAACCCTACGATGCACAGGACCAACCCACCCGCACCCTGCGCCTCTCCACACCTCTGGACTTCGCCGCCGTCACCGACCACGCCGAGCTCATGGGGGAGGTCGCCGCCTGCACCGACCCCATCCACGACCCCTACCTGTCGCTGGGCTGCAAGGTCTACCGGGCCTACCCGCGGCTGTCCTTCTTCTGGATGAACGCCCAGGCCAGCTTCCGCCACCGGCTCCGGTTGTGCGGCCCAGACCGCATCGACTGCAGAAACGCGCAGCTGAGCCCGTGGGCCGAGGTGCGACAGGCCGCATCGAGCGCGAACGAAGACACCGGAAGCTGCGGGTTCACCGCACTCGTCGGCTACGAGTGGACCGGCATGGAAGACGGCGGGAACATCCATCGCAACGTCATCTTCGCCACCGACCACGTCCCCGTCCGCCCCATCGACTTCTATGCCGCGGGCACGGCTCTGGACCTCCACACCCAGCTCCGAACAGAGTGTTCTACCGCCGAAGGCTGCGCCTACGTGGTGATTCCCCACAACGGCAACCTCGCCAACAACACCATGTGGACCACCCACGAACCCGACGGTCGCGCACGCTTCCCCGATGCCGAGTCGGCGCAGATCTGGGCCGAGGCCGAGCCCATCGTCGAGGTCATGCAGCACAAGGGCCAGTCCGAGTGCTGGCCTGGAAGCGCCGACGAACAGTGCACCTTCGAGCCCCTTCCATACCGCACCCTCCCAGACAAATTCCTGCCCGGAGGCGGTCCCCCCGAGCCCAATGCAGGCTTCGCCCGCGAGGTGTTGGCCCGCGGCCTGCGCATCGAGGCCGAGGTGGGCGCAAACCCGTTCCAATTTGGCCTCATCGGCAGCACCGACACCCACCTCGGCGCCCCCGGAGCCACGGATGAAGCCCGCTTCCCCGGCCACGGCGGTGCCGGAAAGCCTGCCGAAGATGGCCAGCTCATGGGCCTGGTCGACGAGCTGGAGTTCAACCCGGGTGGGCTCGCCGGCGTGTGGGCGGAAGAAAACACCCGCGCCTCCATCTTTGCCGCCCTGAAGCGCAAAGAGGTGTTCGCCACATCCGGCTCCCGCATGACGGTCCGCCTGTTTGCAGACACCGACGGCGACCTCCCCGCCAACCTGTGCACGCAACCCAAGCCGACCGCCACCGCGCTGTCGGTCGCACAGCCCATGGGCACCCGACTCGCGCCGTCCCCCACACCCGTCACCCTGTACATCGACGCCTCCGCCGACCCCATCGGCAACAAGCTGCAGCGCATCCAGGTGGTGCGGGTGACATGGGCGGACGGGCGCATGCACGAACAGGTCGTGGACGTCGCAGGCGGGTCCGTCGGCACGGTCGACCCGGGCACCTGTGCCCCCGATGACGCCGGCTTCGACCAGCTCTGCACCGTGTGGACCGACCCCGCGCCGCCCGGGGGTCCGGCGGCCTACTACGCACGCGTGCTGGAGGTCACCAGCTGCCGGTGGAGCCAACATGCATGCCTCGCGGCCCACGTGGACTGCTCGGCAGATGTGCCCCGCGCGTGGTCGGCCTGTTGCGCTGCCGACCACCAGCCGGTCATCCAAGAGCGCGCGTGGTCCTCCCCGATCTGGTGGTCGCCCGGCTGACCGTCCACCACGAGGCGCACGCACGCGGTATACAGGCACAGCGAGAACATGTTCTACCCCGCGAGGTTTTCATGGCTGTGTTCGACACCATCGTGGTCGGAGCCGGCTCGGCCGGTTGTGTGGTCGCCAGCCGCCTGAGCGCGGATGCGTCTCGGCGGGTCCTGCTCCTCGAGGCCGGCGGGTCGGACAAGAGCTTCCTCATCCGCAAGCCAGGCATGATTGCGCTCATCCATACGGTGCCGCAGATCAAGGAGAAGTTCGACTGGGGCTACAAGACCGTGCCCCAGGACCACGCCGTCCAGCGAAAGGTGAACACCGTGCGCGGCAAGCTGCTCGGTGGCTCGTCCAGCATCAACGGCATGGTGTTCGTCCGCGGCAACAAGGCCAATTTCGACAGCTGGGCGGCCGAGGGCTGCGACGGGTGGTCCTACGCCGACCTGCTGCCCCTGTACAAGCGCATGGAAGACTACGAAAAGGGCGGCAGCACCGTCCGCGGCGCCGGCGGACCCGTCGCAGTCACCCACACAGATGGCATCTCCCCGGTTTCCTACGCCTTCCAGGACGCCGTCTCCGAGGTGTGTGGGGTTCCCAAGCTCGATGACTACAACGGCGACCGCCAGGAGGGCGTGGGGGTGGTGCAGGTGAGCGCCAAGGACGGGGTGCGCTACTCCACGTCCAAGGCGTATGTCGACCCGGTCCGCGGCCGGGACAACCTGGTGGTGCAGACCGGTGCAACCGTCCGACGCCTCATCATCGAGAGCGGCCGGTGCGTGGGTGTTGTCTACGACCACAACGGCACCGAAAAGACCGCCCGGGCCAGCGAGGAGGTGGTGCTGTCCGCGGGCGCCATCGGCACACCTCAGATCCTCATGCTGTCGGGCATCGGACCGGCCGACCACCTGAAAGACCACGGCATCGCGGTCCACGCCGACCTTCCCGTGGGCGACAACCTGCACGACCACCTGCTGTTCCCCATGACCTGGACCGCTCCTCGGGGCGGCCACAAGGGCACCCCCTGGCACTTCTTCAGCAGCCTGTTCAAAGAAGTGACGATGGGGGGCACCTGGCTGGGTCGGTCGGTCTTCGAGATGTTCGCGTTCATCAAGTCCGACGCCTCCGCTCCCATCCCCGACATCCAGCTGCACTCGATGCCGTGGGCCTACCCGGCCAACCCCGAGCCCGAAGGAAGGCCCGAGGTGGACATGCGGCCCGCCTTCACCGTCCAGCCCACGCTGATCTACCCAAAGTCGCGTGGCACGGTGCGACTTCGCTCAGCCGACCCCGGCGCAAAGCCCCACATCGACCCCCGCTATCTCTCGCACCCCGCCGACCTCGAGCTGCTCTTCCGAGGCTGCGAGCTCACCCGCGAGATCATGGCCGCAAGCCCCATCGCCAGCGAGCTCCGGGAGGAAATCGAGCCCGGTCCGGAGTTCTTCGACAGCCAGAAGCTGCGCGCCGAGATTCCCCGCCGAGCCGGCACCGTCTACCACCCGGTGGGCACCTGCCGGATGGGCACCGACGCCCGTGCCGTGGTGGACCCACAATTGCGCGTGCTGGGGGTAGAAGGCCTTCGTGTGGCCGACGGCAGCATCATGCCGTCCATCACCGGAGGCAACACCAACGCACCCTGCATTCTGATCGGCGAGAAGTGCGCAGCACTCATCCAAGACCGGTAGCTCAGCGCCCCTTCCGCTTGCCTTTCTTCCCACGCTTGCCCGCCTTGCCCGAGCTACCCCCCGTGACCTCGTTGGCCTGCGTGCGGGCGATGCGCTCGGCACACCTGGCGGTCTTGTCGACCGATGCCTGGAGGCGGTCTCCGTCAGCCATTCCGGCAGCCACCAGCTCGTCGCCGTGGTCTTCAATCCACCGGGCCTGGGCCTCCTGCACCTTCTTCAGGCAGGCCACGTCCGGGCACGCACAAGTGCGGTCTGCGAAGGCCTCCTGCTTCTTGAGCGCGGCTTCGCCGTCCCCCAGCAACCCGCAGGCAACAGACGACATGAACACCAGCGCACACGTGACGAGTAGAGCGCGACCCCGCATGGAGCCTCCCAATGGTTCGAGGACGCGCTCGTTGTATGCGATGGGCGTCTGGCCCGCCTCAATCCTTCTTCGGGCGGGGACGGGCGACCCGGGGGTCGTTGTGGAGGTCGGCCACGCTGTTGAAGTGGGATGACTCCGGGCTGGCGATGGTGACGGCCCCGTCTGTCTCGAGGATGGTCCCGGACACGTAGCTGGCCGCATCGGATGCCAGGAACAGCGCCGTGTCGGCCACATCCGACTCCTTGCCCCAGCGCTTCAGCGGGACAGCCCGTCGAATCATCTCGACAATCTGGGGGTTGGGCGACGCCACATTGGACATGCCCCAGGAGCCTTCGATGGGACCCGGCGAGATGCCATTGACCCGCACCCCCTCGGGGCCCCACTCGAGCGCGAACACTCGAATCAGCATGTTCACGCCCGCCTTGGCCGCACACACGTGGGCCTGAAAGTGCAGCGGGCGGACGGCTTCGGGTGCGGTGATGGCGATGAGCGATGCCCCGGGCTTGCGGAGGTGGTCCCAGCTGGCCTTGAAGACGTGGAAGGTGCCGACGAGGTCGATGTCGACGACCGTGCGGAAGCCCTTCGACGACATGCCGGTCACGGGGGCGTAGAAGTTGCCTGCCTGCCCGGCGACCACGATGTCGAGCCCACCGCCCAGCGTGTCGGCAGCCCGGGCCATGGTCTCGGCCACCCGGTCATAGTCGCGCACGTCACACGGCAGTCCCAGCGCCTTCACACCCAGCGCCTCGAGCTCGGCCCGGGCTGCCGCGCACCGCTCGGGGCTGCGAGACACCACACAGACGTTGGCTCCGAAGCGGGCATAGCGCTTGGCAATGGCGAGGTTCATGCCGCGCGTGCCACCGGCTACATAGGCCACCTTTCCTGCGAGCAACCCGGGCGCGAACGTACCCATCACGACTCCCGCTTGCCGGGCGTGAACGTGAGCGGCAGCTTCGTGATGCCCTGGATGAAGCTCGACACCGCCCATGTGGGGTCCCCGTCAAGCTGCCAGTCGGGCATGCGGCGCAGCACCTCCTCGAACACCACCTTCACCTCGGCTCGGGCCAGGCGAGCCCCCAGGCAGAAGTGGCGGCCGTAGCCGAAGGCCAGCTGGCCCTTCTTGAAGTTGCGTCGGAGGTCGAAGGTCTGGGGGTCGTCGAACTTGCGGGGGTCGCGGTTGGCCGGGGGGTAGAGCATGATGACGCAGTCCCCTTCCTTGATCTTCTGGCCGTGGACCTCCACATCGCGCGTGGCCGTGCGCGACATGCTGATGAAGGGGGTGGCCCAGCGGATGATTTCTTCGACGGCGTTGTTCATTCCCGCCGGGTTGTCGAGCAGCCACTGCCTCTGTTCGGGCCTCCGGGCAAGCTCGTACATCCCGCTCGTGATGGCGTTGCGGCTGGTCTCGGAGCCACCGATCATGAGCATGGTGTGCTCGAACAGCAGCTGGTCTTCGTTCATCTTCTCGCCGTCGAGCTCCGCATCCATCCAGATCTGGAGGAGGTTGTCTTTGGGCTCGGCGCGCTGGGCCTCCACCAGGTCCATGTGCAACAGACCGAACTTGAAGAATGCGTCGTTGGTCATCTCATCGACATACTCGGGGCCGTTCCCACCCCGAATGAAGACATCGAGCCAGCTGCGGACCTCTTCGGACATCTCCACCGGCACCCCGGTCATCTCGCACATCACCCGGGCCGGCAGTGGTGCAGAGACGTCGTCGACAAACTCGGTCCGTCCCGTCTCGATGATGTCGTCGATCAAGCTGTTGGTGACCTCGCGCAGGTGCTGCTCCATCTTCATGATGGCGCGCGGACCGAAGAACCGCTCCACCAGCCCACGCCGCATGCGGTGGGCCGGGCCGTCCAGGTGGATGAACGAGTGGTCGGGCGGCAGCATCGGCCGGTTGCCTTCGGTGCTGGTGAAGGTCTCGGGGTCCTTGGAGATGGCCACGATGTCGTCGTACCGCGACACACACCAGATGCCGTTCTTGTCGCGGTAGCACGGCGCTTCCTCCCGCAACCACTCGTACAGCGGCCACGCGTTCACGTGCGTCTCGGGGGCGATGAGGTCGAGTTCACCAGGTGCGTAGGACATGGACGCGGACTCCGACGGGGCGCTCTGGCCGACCGTCCACAGCTCGAAATCGCTGCAGCGCCGCCACCAGAGGTAGAACGTGTTTCACAACGAGAGTAGAACATGTTCTCGTGAAGACTTCAAGATAGGGTCAGCGCCCACCAACACAGCTGGAGCCACGATGGGAACCCGCGCCCGCATGCTCGAGACAGGCTTCGAGAAGAACCTCACCATCGAGACTTTCGAACCACGCCCTCCCGGACCGGATGAGGTCCTCGTCGCGGTGGAAGCCTGCGGTGTGTGCCATCGTGACCTGATCGACCGCGGTGGCCGGTTCCCCTGGCTTCAGCTCCCGCTCACTCCCGGACACGAGGTCTGTGGACGGGTGGTGGCGGTCGGGTCCCACGTCCGCGCCTGGACGGTGGGGGACCGAGTCGGCACGCTGCACCGCGACCACTGTGGGTCCTGTGCCGCGTGCGACCGCGGAGACACCTCGCTGTGTCGGAATGGCGTGTGGGTCTACGGTCTCGTCACAGACGGCGGCTATGCCACGCACCTGCTTGCACGGCCGAACTCCCTGTTCGCCCTCCCGGACGATGCACCCGCCGAAGACCTCTGCGCCCTCCAATGCACGGCCGGCACGGCGTGGCGCGGGCTCGTGGTGCAAGGGGGCCTGGTCGCCGGTCAGACCGCACTCATCGTGGGAGCCAATGGTGGGGTGGGTGCCGCGGCCATCCAGGTGGCCAAGCGGCTGGGTGCCACGGTGGTGGCCCATGTGCGCCGGGAAGACAAGGTGGCATTCGTCGAGGCGCAGGGGGCCGACCGGGTGGTGGTGGACGACGGCCGCGGCTTCCACCGCAAGCTCGGCGACCAGGTCGACGTGGTGCTGGACTGTGTCGGGTCTCCCACCTTCAACAGCAGCCTGCGGTCGGTGCGGATGGGCGGACACGTGGTGGTCGTGGGCAATGTGAGCACGGAGCGGGCGTCGCTCAACCTGGGCTACGCCATCATCAACGGGCTGCACATCCACGGAAGCAGCGGCGCCACGGCGAAAGACATGGCCGACCTGCTGGCCCTGCACGCCGAAACGCCCCTGGCACTCTCGCTTCTACGCGACCGCGTGGAGCCGCTCGCGAACGCCGACGCCGCCCAACGTGCAGTGCGAGCAGGAGGCCTGTCGGGGCGCATCGTGCTGGACTGCTGTTCTTCGTGAATCATCCAGCACGCGTCACTTTGCTGCAATCCAGTCACCCAGTCTGGCGAGCTGGGCCGATGCGCCACCGCCCACGAGCTCCCAAGCCTTCACAGTGAGGAAGTACCGGTGCAGGGCGTAGTCCTTGTCGAAGCCGTGACCGCCATGCAGGTGCTGGGCAGCAGCCAGGATGCGGTGTGCGCCTTCCGATGCCTGGTATCGAGCAATCGCCACCTCACGGTCCGCCGGCAGCCCCTGCTGGAGTCGCCAGGCAGCTTGCAGAGTGGTGAGCTCCATGGCGTTGAGCTGGATCCACGCATCCGCTGCACGTTGCGAGACCGCCTGGAAGGTGGCGATGGGACGCCCGAACTGTTCGCGTGTCGACGTGTACTTGGCCGTCATGATGAGCGCTTCCCGCGACAGGCCGTAGAGCAACGCACACACGCCCACATCACAGCGCAGGCGCCACGCGTGGGCGACCTTCCAGTCTCCGAGCCGAACAACCGGTGCCCCATGTGCCACCACCCGTCCTTGCACATCCCCGTTGGTGCCTTCCTGTGGCTCGACCTCGCAGTCCGCCAGCGACACCGCATACAGCCCCTTCCGGCCCGTGAAGACGAGCCTCTGGGCCACCGTGGCGGACGGCACGGCCTCGAACACCGCCACGCACCCACCACCTTGGACAAGCGCCCGGGTCTCCCATGGCGCTCCGGTGAGCACGACGTCCGGGGGGTCGTCTTCGGTGCGGGCGGGCGCCCCGAACACCAGGGTCTCGAGGGCCGGAACGTAGGCTCCGGAGCGGCCCACCTGTTCGAGGAGGGCCATGACGTCGAGCATGTCGCTGACGTCTGTGAGCCCGGCCTCCCCCAGGTCGGTCCACGGTGAGCGGCTCGAGCGCAGGACCTGCTTGGCCAGGTCGGCGATGGCCGTCTGCATGTCGGAAGGGGTCCAGTCCATCGTTCACCTCGAGCCACGCGGCATCCGCAGCCCAGCGGCCGCGATGATGTCGCGTTGGATTTCGTTGGTGCCCCCACCAAAGGTGAGGACCAAGGTGGCGCGGTAGTGCCGCTCCAGGTCGCCGTGCAGGATGGCCCCGGGGGTGCCGCGCTTCAGGAGGCCCACACAGCCCACCACTTCAAGGAGCTGGCGGTGTGCAGACACGTACAGCTCGCTGCCGAACACCTTGATGCCGCTCGCTTCCTCCATCGGCAGGTGGCCCTTCCCCATTCGCCACGCCTGTCGCCAATTCATCAGCGTGAGCACCTCGAGGCCCACCGCCACCTCGGCGAGGTTTCGCCGCACCCAGGCCTGATCGAGAACGGTGCCCCCACCGGGGTAGGGTGTGTCCGCAGCCCATGCCCGCACCTCATCCGCCAGCCGAGACAGCGGCCCCACCATCATCAGCGCCACGCGCTCGTGGTTGAGCTGGGTGGTGATCATCCGCCAGCCACCGTTTTCCTCACCCACCAGGTTGGCCGCCGGCACCCGGACATTCTCGAGGTACGTGGTGTGGACGTTGTTGTCGCCCAGGTTCTGGATGGGGGTGGTGGACACGCCAGGGTCGGACATCGGCACGATGAAGATGCTGATGCCCTTGTGCTTGCGTGCTTCGGGGTCGGTTCGGGCCGCGAGCCAGAGGTAGTCGGCGTGGTCGGCGAGCGACGTCCAGATCTTCTGGCCGTTGATGACGTAGTGGTCGCCATCCCGAACCGCTGTGGTGCGTAGAGACGCCAGATCGGTGCCGGCGGAGGGCTCGGTGTAGCCGATGCTGAAGTGCACCTCACCGTCCAGAATGCGCGGTAGGAGGTCGTTCTTCTGTTCGTCGCTTCCATAGGCGATGAGGGTGGGCCCCACCGTGTTCAGCGTGAGCAGTGGAATGGGAAAGCCGGAGCGGTGCATCTCGTCGAAGAAGATGAACTCTTCGATGGGGGTTCGTCCGCCACCGCCGTACTCGGCGGGCCAGCCCAAGCCAAGCCAACGACGCCTCCCCAGCTCCCGCAAGGTGGCGTGGTACAGTGGGCCGCCCCCTTCGGTCTGGTGGAGCTCCTCGCGCAGCTCAGGCGTCATCAGCGTGTCCATGAGCGCGCGCAGCTCGTCCTTCATGGCCTGCTGCTCGGCGGTGTACGCAATGTGCATGGGGACCTACCGGTTGTCGGAGGGGGACTGTCCAGGCGCAAAGAGCGCGTCGGCCGTGGCCCGGTCAATCTTCTTGAACGTCGCCGAACACGACGTGATGGGGGTGCCACGGAGCGTGCAGCTCCCGACGAGACGCAACGTGGCGCCTGCATCGCGTTCGATGTGGGCGGAGAACACCAGCGGCGCATGCAGAGGGGTGGGCCGCACATACCGAATCGACAGCTCGATGGTGAGGGCGTGCAGGCCACTCCACACGACCGCATGGCCACACATCTGGTCGTAGATGCTCGCCACCACCCCGCCGTGCGTGAGGCCCGGAGCGCCGACGAAGCGCTCATCGAGGGTGACTGTGCAGCTCGACACGCCGTCGGTGTGTTGGATCTGCAGCGGGGGAGCGACCGGGTTGCACAGCCCCACAAGCGCGCCGCGGTCGACGTAGCGCCGGATGTCGTGGTGGTACGAGTGGTCGGCCCAGGCTTGTCCGGAGGTCTTCTGGGGACCGGCGAGCAATGCAGACGCCGCTTGTACCAGTCCAGCCGCTTCCGCCAGTGCAGCGTCGTCTGCCTCTGAAGTGATGCAGCGCGCCGACAGCTTGCGGAGGGCACGGGCGAGGTCGCGTCGGGTGGCCCAGCTACCGGACACCACATCGGGGACCGCCCAGAAGGGAGGGTCGGGAGCGTGTGTAGACATCAGTACGCCAGCCACCCGCCGTCGACGGGAAGCACCGCGCCGTTGACGTAGCGCGCGGCATCGCTGCACAGAAAGACCGCCACCTCGGCGACCTCCATGGCACGCCCATGCTCGGGGATGGTGGGGAAGTAGGGTGCGGTGCGCTCCATCCCGGAAGCCGAGGGCATCTCACGGGTGTGCATCCGGGTCTGGATGGCGCCCGGCGCGATGGCGTTGCAACGGATGCCCTGGTTGCCGTAGTACCAGGCGGTGGACCGGGTGAGCCCCAGCAGCGCGTGCTTGGACGCTGTGTAGGCCGCTCCCGCCCGTCCACCCGCCAACGCAGCAGCCGAACAGGTGTTGAGGATGACGCCACCACCCCGCTCCAGCATGCCGGGAATCACCGCGCGCATCGCTCGAAACGGACCATCGACGTTGACCCGCATGACACGCGACCACATGGCGTCGTCGACCTCCGCGAGCGGCGTGAGCGCATCCAACACGCCGGCGTTGTTGACCAGGATGTCGACCCGGGGTCGGTCCAGCATGGCATCGACGCCCACCTGCGACCCGACGTCGGCCACGACCGACTCTGCGCACAGCTCATCGGCCACCTTGCGCAGGCGCACCTCGTCCATGTCGACCAACACCACCTCGGCCCCACTTGCAGAAAGGCGCCGTGCGATGGACCGACCGATGCCGCTGGCCGCGCCGGTGACCACCGCCACCTTCCCGTCGAGTCGTTGCGCCTCCGCGCTCCCGAGGCGGTTCACGACGACGCTCCGTCGTTGCATTGGATGGCGAACCCACGCGCCCACTTGTAGTTGGGCTTGCCCGAAGGCTGTCGGTGCAGGTTGTCGGTCACCCAGACAGCCTTCGGGACCTTGTACCCGGCCACGTGGTCACGACAGTGGGCGCGAATGGCGTCCAGGTCGGCCGACTGTGGGTCCACCCGAAGCGTCACCACGGCCTCGACCCGGTTGGTCCAGCGGGCATCGGGCACGCCCACCACGACGGCATCGAACACGTGGGGATGGGCCTTCAGCGCTTCTTCCACCTCTTCGGCGTAGACCTTCTCGCCCCCCGAGTTGATGCAGACCGAGTCGCGGCCCAGGAACTCGATGGTGCCGTCTTCCGCCACCTTGGCACGGTCTCCGGGAATGACGTACCTGCGACCATTCTTCTCGACAAAGGTGCGCCGGGTCTTCGCTTCGTCGCCGTAGTAGCCGAGGGGGATGTGGCCGTAGCGCGCCAGCCACCCCACGGTGTCGGAGCCGGCCTCGACGATGTTGTGGTCGTCATCGAGAACCAGGGTGTGGGCCTCATCCATCACCCACACGGGCTTGCCGTCCTCGTAGAATGCCGCGCCCTGGTGACCGGTCTCGGACGCGCCGAAGTTGTTCATGCACATGGCGGTGGGGAGCAGAGCTTCGAGGCGCTCGCGCACAGAGCCCGACAACACGGCCCCCGCCGATGCGATGACGAGCAGCTGGGAGAGGTCCCAGCGGCCTGGGTGGCGTTCCAGGGCGTCGATGATGGGGAGCGCCATGGCGTCGCCCACGATGTTGAGCGTGTGCATGTGGGCGCGGGCGCAGAGGTCGAGGATGGCCTCGGCGTCGAAGCTGCGGCCGGGCACGAGGCCTGCGACACCCCCGTTGAGCATCGCTATCCAGCTGGCGAGCTGGCTCGAGCCATGGATGAGCGGGGGTGCACCCAACACATGGATGCCGTCGCCGTTGATGGTGAGCTGGCGCACCATCGAAGCGGGGTCGGCGAAGGGTTCGCCCCCGGGGTTGCCCCCTTGGAGCGCTGCGAAGAAGAGGTCGCGGTGCCGCCACATCACCCCGCGCGGCATCCCGGTGGTGCCGCCTGTGTAGATGATGACCAGGTCGTCTTCAGACCGTGTGGGCAGGCCCTCGCGGGTGTCGGGGTGGCCGGCGATGGCCGCCTCGAAGTCCACCCCGGGCTGGAGGTTGTGTTGCATCGCGGGAATGAGGGCGGCCTCGACGTCGGTGGCGAGGTCGGGCTCGTAGAGCACACCCACCATGTCGGCGTTGTCGAAGATGTACCGCAGCTCCTTCGCCCGGTAGCGGTAGTTCACATTGATGGTGCGCGCGCGAATCTTCCAGGCCGCCAGCATGGCTTGGAGGTAGGGCACACCATTGAACAAGCACAAGCCGATGTGGTCGCCTTCCCCCACACCTCGCGACATCCAATACTGCGCGAGCCGATTGGCCCGTCGGTCCAGCTCACCGAATGTGACCGACTCATCGCCCACCACCAACGCCAGTCGGTCTGGGAAGGCGTCCGAGAGGGACTCGAAGAGGTCTGCGAGGTTGAATGAGGTCATGGTCGCGTGCTCCCAACAATCCACATGCTGAAGAACTGGGATCCTCCCCCGTAGGCGTGGCCGAGAGCAAGCCGCGCACCATCCACCTGGTGGGCTCCGGCGGCACCGCGCACCTGCAGTGCTGCCTCGGCGAAGCGCAACATGCCGCTCGCACCGATGGGGTTCGAAGACAACACACCACCGCTGGGGTTGATGGGCAGGCGTCCGTCACGGGCCGTCTCGCCGCGGTCCACCGCCCGCCAGCCGCACTCGGCCAGGCCCAGGTTCTCGAGCCACATCGGCTCGTACCAGGAAAACGGCACGTAGATCTCGGCGCAGTCGAGCTGGTCCGGGGTGATGCCGGCATCTTTGTAGACCGACTTGGCGCAGTCGGCACCGGCGCGTGGGTTCACTTCGTCCCGGCCAGCGAACAACATGGGCTCGCTCCTCATCCCGGTCGCGTGCACCCACGCCGGGTTGGTGCATCCCGCAGTGTCGGCCGACAACACAAGCGCGCACGCACCGTCGCTCGACGGGCAGGTCTCGAGGTAGCGAATCGGGTCCCACAGCATGGGCGACGCACGCACCTTTTCCGCGGTGATGTCGGGGATCTTCAGGTGCGCGTAGGGATTGTCGAGCGCGTTCAGGCGGTCTTTGACGGCCACCTGGATGCCGATGTGGTCGGGTGCGTTGGACCGCCGCATGTAGGCGCGGATGATGGGCGCGAAGTACCCGCCCGCACCCGCTGCGACCGGTGGCTGAAAGGGAAAGCGCTGCGACAGGGCCCACATCGCGTTGGACTCGGACTGCTTTTCGTATGCAACCGTGAGCACCCGCTTGTGCACCCCCGATGACACCAGGTGGCTGGCGACGATGGCCGTGCTTCCCCCCACGCTGCCGGCGGTGTGCACCCGAAACATGGGCTTGCCCACCGCCCCCAGTGCGCCTGCGAGAAACAGCTCGGGCTGCACCACACCCTCGAACATGTCGGGGGCCTTGCCGAGCACGACCGCGTCGATGTCGGACCAGTCCAGGCCTGCGTCTTCGAGCGCGCGCTTGGCGGCTTCGCGCACCAGCCCCGGCATGGAGACATCGGTGCGCTTGGCGGCGTGGTGGGTCTGGCCGATGCCGATGATGGCGCAAGGGCGACTCATTTGGCCTCCAGTGCACACACCAGGTTGTGCTGTAGACACGGACCCGATGCAGCGTGGCCGAGGGCGTGTGATGCGCCTGCGCGGATGGCCCGGGCGGCCTCGCCAATGCGTACAAGTCCGGCGACCATCGGTGTGTTGGCGGCCAATGCGCCACCAGACGGGTTGACGCGCGTGTGGTCGGTAAGCCCCAGGGCATTGCGCAACACGACAACTTCCGACGAGTAGGACGCGTGGAGCTCGGCCACATCCAAGCGAGCCGGGTCGACACCGGCGGCTTGTGCCGCGAGGGTGGCCGAGGGACAGGTGGCGAGGTCGCGCATGCCCAGCTGGTGGGGGTCGATGCGGTGGGCGATGCCGGAGATGCGCGGACCGCCTCCCCCCACCCGCAACACAATGGCCGCTGCACTGTCGGTGCGGACCGGGGCATCGTGGGCGCGCAACGGGGCAAAGGACCACGGCTCGGCCAGCATCCTGTCGAGGTCGGTGGGGCCCGCGGGCGCCGGCACCTGCGGGTTCTGTTCGGCCGCCCGTCGAGACGCGGCCACGATGCGCGCGAAGTCGCGTTCCGTTGCGAGGCCACGGTCCACCAACACCCGCGCCTGCAGCGCTGCCAACACATCGGGCCCGGGCCCGAGCGGGGCGGTGAAGTAGGGGTCGAGCTCCAGCGTGCGCGACTCGGCCACGCCGCCCAGGCTGGACTTGCCGAAGGCGTAGACCAACCCCACGTCCACGTCGCCATGCTGCAGGCGAACCCAGGTCTCGTAGAGGGCCCAGGCACCGTCCATCTCCACGTGCGACTCCCGAATGGGCGGCCACGCAGCCAGCCCATCGAGCGCCATCGTGAAGCTGAAGGGACGGCCCATCACGTAGTCGTTGGAGCCGGAGCAGGTGAAGCCCACGTCGGTCCGCGCCATCCCTGCATCTGCGAGGGCAGCAGCGGTGACCTTCTGCACCATCTCGGCCTCGTCATGGGCCGTGTCGCGCAGGGCGGCGTCGAGTCGGGCGTACCCGACAATGTGCACGGGTCGCATCAGATGTGCTCCCGGAGGGCGTCATAGGGAACGTCCGGCTCATCGACCGGGATGAAGTATCGGACCGACTCGAGTGTGGGTGCGCGTGTGTCGGCCCACACCGCCTCCACCCGCATCCCCATCCGGATCTGGTCGACATCACAGTCTCCGACGATGTGCAGCAACGGAACGTCTGCACCATCGAGGAGCACATGGGCACAGGCATACGGCGGCGTGAGGATCTGTCCCTCGAACGGGATGCGGATGACCGAGAAGGTGGTGACCGTGCCCCTTGGCCCCACATCCACCGGCTCGGAGGTGGGCACCGCACAGGTGGGGCAGGAGCCACGGGGCGGAATGTAGACCTTGGTGCACACCGGGCACCGTCGCCCCTCGAGGCGGCCGTCGAGGATGCCGTCGAGAAAGCGGGCTGTGACGGTACCAGCGGTCACTTCGTACGCGATGCGTGTGGGAGACCGGAAGCGGGTCACGGTGACAGGAATGTCTGCCGGGTCCATCCGGTCCTTGCTGCCGTCGGCCATGCGCGGCTCCAACGTTGGAGGGATTCAGTCGTCGGCAACGAGCCGGAAGCCTTCGATGTCGGTGATGGCACCCACCCGATGCTCCGCTTCCCGCCAACACAACCGAACGCGAGCACCGGTCGACAGCCCTGCAGGGTCGTCGAGAACAACGTGCAGCAGGTCGGAGTCGGTGCCGTCGAGCCGTACCAATGCGAACGAGAAGGGCGTGTCGAGCGGATGCTGCGGACCGGGCTTCGCAACGGGCGTCCACGACACCAGTGTGCCGGTGGTGGAGACAACCTCCAGGCCCTCCAGGTCGTGCCCGGTCTGCGGATCATACTCCGTTGGGGGCACCAGCAGCTGACCGGACTCGGTGCGGCCACCGAGCAGCACCCCGGCCTTCAAGCCCGAGAAGAACCTGGACAGGACGGGGCCAAGAGATCGTTTGTACGCATACTCGAGCACAAACGACGAGACGTACGGAGCAGCCTCGGACACCGGGCCCTCAGACGCCGACCGGGAACATCGCCTGCATCTTGCGGGCGAGCACCAGGTTGCCACCAATGCGCATCTTGCGGGTCATGACCGCGCGGAGACCGTTCATCTGGTTGTTGGCGATCTTGACGTAGTCGTCGGCCTTTGCGGTGACGGTGGACGACGGCTCGGGGTGCGCTCCCTCGCCCACTTCCATCCCACCGTCCTTCACGATGACATGCCAGGTCCCCCCACCATCGCCGGTGAGCTCGAACTGGTACACCGCGTCAACCCCCTTGGAGGCCGAAGCCACGAAGCGGGCGTCCAACGTGTCGAAGTACTCTTGGCAGCTGGAGATGGGCATGGGCGCAGTCCTGTGTGTGTGGGGCCGCCAGACGTTGGGGCGGCGCTGGAAGGGAAGGCTCGCTCAACCGAGAACACGTTCTCGCGTCGCACCGGGAGTAGAACATGTTCTCGCACAGAGCACAAGCGAACGTGACACGAAGGAAACGGGTCAGATCTGGCGACCGGTCTCGGCCCAGTACGGATCCCGCAGCAAGCGCTTCTTGAGCTTGCCGTTGTCTTCGCGGGGCAGGCGGTCGACGAGGTCGATGGACCGCGGACACTTGAACCCGGCCAGACGCGCACGCGCCCAAGACACCAACCCATCGGCAAAGTCCGGACCGGCGCTGGTCCCCTGCTTGAGCTCGACCACGGCCTTCACCTGCTCCCCCCAGTCGGGGTCGGGAATGCCGAAGACCGCCACATCCACGACCAGTGGGTGCTCCGAGAGCACGCTCTCGATCTCCGCCGGGTAGATGTTGACCCCGCCCGAGATGATGAGGTCGGCCTTGCGGTCGCACAGGAAGAGGTAGCCGTCTTCGTCGAGGTAGCCGGCATCGCCCACCGTGAAGTAGCCGTCGCCCCGCCACGCGCGACGGGTCTTGTCGGCATCATCGTGGTACTCGAACTTCTGGGCCATCTTGATGTAGACGGTGCCCACGGTGTTGGGCGGAACCGGGTCGCCGTCATCCGTGAAGATCTGGATGTCGGCGGTGGCCCACGGCCGGCCCACGGTACCCGGCTTCTCGCGCCACTCACCGGGTGAGACCATGGTACCCCCGCCTTCGGAAGCAGCGTAGTACTCGAAGATCACGTCGCCCCACCAGTCCAACATCGCGCGCTTCACGGGAATGGGGCAAGGGGCAGCCGAGTGCACCACCTGCGCGAGGCTCGAGACGTCGTACCGGTGCTTCACTTCCGCGGGAAGCGCCAGCAGGCGGGAGAACTGGGTGGGCACCATGTGCGAGGAGGTCACGCGGTACCGCTCGATGCGCGCCAGCATCCCCTCCGGCGACCACTTGTCCATGATGACCAGCGTGTGGCCCAGGTGGAGGCAGGAGGTGGCGAAGTAGAGCACGGCCGTGTGGTACAGCGGCGAGCCCACGATGTGCACACCCGCCCCCACCTGCATGCCGTACATGAGCATGAATGCGGCGAAGCCAGTGGCCACGGGCTCGGGGGGCGCGGGTGGAAGGGGGCGACGGACACCCTTCGGCTTGCCGGTGGTGCCCGATGTGTAGGTCATGGGCCCGCCGGCGCGTCGGCCGTCTGGTAGTGCGGTGCTCCCCGTGGTGAGATCACCCCAGCACGCGGCGTTGTCGGGGAGCGTCACCCCAGCAGGCACCTCCCCCAGCACCACGACTCGCGCCGGGGTACCCAGGCAGCGCTCCACCTGCGCCGTACCCGCAAAGACCACGCGTGCGCCCGAGTCTTCGATGATGTAGCGCGCCTCGGGAGCCGTGAGGTGCCAGCTCAACGGCACCAGGTACAGGCCGATCTGGTACACGGCGAGCGCCAGCGCGATGTTCTCCGGACGGTTGCGGGTGCAGACCGCCACAGCGTCCCCCGGCACACAGCCCATGGCCTGCAGGTGCCGGGCGACCTGATTCGCGGCGTCCTGGAGCTGGCCGACGGTCCAGGTCTCATGGTCGGGACCGATGAGTGCTACGGCACTTCGGTCGGTTCGGGTCCACAGCGTGGGGACGTTGGGAAGCTGAAACGACATCTCGCGCCCTCCCTACTGGGCCGTGAAGTTGGGCTTGCGCCGCTCGGCAAAGGCCCGCGGGCCCTCTCGGGCGTCTTTGGTGGCGAAGACAGGCTGTCCAACCGCAATCTCGTGGGCCAGAGCATCGTGCTCGCTCATCGCAGAGCCCTCGACGACGCTCCGCTTGATGGCCTGGACCGCGAGCGGACCGTTGGACGCCACCTTCTCGGCGAGGTCCAGAGCTGCGTCGAGGGCCGTGCCATCGGGCACCACGCGGTTGATGAGTCCCCACGAGAGCGCCTCCGCGGCCGTCACGCGCCGGGCGGTGAGCAGCATCTCCATGGCGAGTGCATGGGGAATCTGGCGACGCAAGCGCACCGTGGAGCCACCCAGCGGAAACAAGCCGTACATGGCTTCCGTCAGGCCGAACACCGCGCTCTCGGCGGCGACACGCATGTCGGTGGCCTGAAGAATCTCGGTTCCGCCGCCGAGCGCGTAGCCCTCCACGGCAGCAATCAGCGGCTTCTTCAGCGTGTAGTGCCGGAGCATGGCCTTCCAGTGCAGCTCTGGATCCTCCCGGAACCGTGCGTGCCAGGGGTTCTTGGACTGGTCTCCGTGCATCAGCTTGAGGTCGGCACCCGCTGAGAAGGTGCCATCCGCGCCAGTGAGGATGGCCACCCGGATGTCGGGGTCGCCATCGATCTCCTGCCAGGCGTCCCACATGCGTGCGAGCAGCTCCAGGCTCCACGCATTTCGCGCTTCAGGTCGATTCATCGTGACGATGGCGACGTGACCCCGTCGCTCGAACCGCAAGTGGGGGTTGGACATGGTACCTCCGCGCTCAAGGCTGGCTTCGGGGTTGATAGCACACAGAAGTGAAACATGTTCTACTTCTGGCACCCGGGCCCGCCGAGCCTCTCCCACCCCCCGCTCGGCAGATTGGAACGATGGACGAACGCACCGAACGCATCCTCATGGTCGCCATGGAACTGGCTGAACGCGATGGCTACGACGCCGTCCGCTTGCGCGATCTCGCAGACCAGGCTGGCGTGGCCCTCGCCACGGTCTACCGCCGCTTCTCCTGCAAAGAAGACATCCTCGCCGCCGCGCTCGACCTCCAGGTCTCGCAGATGCTCGAGCTCATGCGCGACGCCGAGATTCCGGGCGACAACGGCGAACAGCGCCTCAACTGGTTCTTCCGGGCCGCCACCGATGCCCTCGCGGCCCGGCCCAAGCTGTCGTCCGCCATGCTGCGCACCGTGGCGTCGGGCGTGCCCGAGCTGGCCGAACGCGTCACGCGCTACCACGGCCGGATGATCGAAATCCTCCTGGGTGTGTACCGGGGCCACTTCGAGCCCTCCGAGCCCACAAAGGCCGAGCACACCCTCGCCGTGCTCCTGCAAGACGTCTGGTTCGGAGCCCTCGTGGGCTGGACCGGCGGCATGCACGACCACGAAGCCGTCATCGAGACCGTCGACACGGCCACCCGTCTTCTCATCGCTGGCACCGAGGCCCTCGAGAACGCCACCGATTCCCCGTAGACCCTCCAGTGGAGGTACCGTGAGCAAGAAGCGCTTTCCCTTCGGCATTCCGACCGGCTGGTTCCAGGTCGGCTATTCAAGCGAGCTCGCGGTGGGCCAGGTGGTCCCGCTCTCCTATTTCGGCACCGAGCTGGTGATGTTCCGCTCGTCCGATGAGGCCGTCCACGTGCTCGATGCGTTCTGCCCTCACCTGGGCGCGCACCTCGGGCACGGCGGACACATCCAAGACGACCAGCTGGTGTGCCCCTTCCACGCCTGGCAGTTCGGCGGCGACGGCACCTGCACCGCCATCCCGTACACCGACCGCATCCCGGGGCGCGCCAACCTGAAGTCCTGGTCTGTCCGCGAGATCAACGGCCTCATCATGGTCTGGCACGATGCCGCCGGTCGGGCGCCCATGTGGGAGATGCCGCGGGTCGAAGAAGCCTACTCCGACGCCTGGACCGACATGCGCACGCGCAAGTGGACGGTGGACACCTGCAACCAGGAGATGGCCGAGAACCAGGTCGACGCCGCGCACTTCCACTACTTGCACGGCACCGCGCGGATGCCCGAGACGTCGACCGAGCGCAACGGCCCCCACCTCCTCACCCGCTCCACCACCGCCATGACCACTCCCGCTGGTGTGGTGGAAGGCCAGATCGAGGTGAACGCCTGGGGCTTCGGCTTCACCACCACCCGCTTCACGGGCCTCGTCGAGACCCTCCTCATGAGCTCGGCCACCCCCATCACCGAAGAACGCACCGAGCTGTTCTTCTCGTTCATGGTCCGCGACATCGGCAAGGGCATCACGGGCGGCGTGGGCAAGGCCTTCATGGCCGAGATTGGCCGCCAGCTCGAACAAGACATTCCCATCTGGGAGAACAAGGTCTACATCGACCCCCCGCTCCTTGTGCGCGGCGACGGTCCAATCGGTCCGTTCCGGGCGTGGGCCAAGCAGTTCTACCCCCCGGCCGAGCTCCTCGCCGCGCAGGCGAAGTGAACCATGGGCTATTTGACCCCCCTCGAGCCGAAGGACGGGCGTCGTAGGCTGCGGGTGGACAACCCGGTGGACGGCACCGAGGTGCTCACCTTCTCGGTCGCGAATGCAGCAGATGTTCAGGCGATGGTGACGCGTGCACGCGTGGCCCAAGCCGCCTGGGCTCGCACGTCGGTCGCCGACCGCGTGAAGAAGATGCACGCAGCACTCGCGATTCTCGTCAATGAGCACGAAGCGTTCATCGACCGGCTCACGCTCGAGACCGGCCGCGCACGCCTCGACACCCTGATGATCGAGATCTACGCAGCCTGCGACAGCATGAACTACTACGCCGGTCGCGCGCCCAAGGTGCTCCGCGACCGCACCGTCGGCCTCCACCTGATGCGCCACAAGAAGGCCAAGCTGGTCACGCGGCCGCTGGGGGTGGTCGCGGTCATCTCTCCCTGGAACGGGCCCTTCATCCTGTCCATCAACCCCACCATCCAAGCGGTGCTGGCGGGCAACGCAGTCATCGTGAAGCCCAGCGAGGTCACCCCCACAGCGGGCATCTTGGTGGAGGAGCTGTTCCAGCGTGCGGGCTTCCCCGAGCACCTGGTGCAGGTGGCTCTGGGAGACGGCGAGACGGGCGCGGCGCTGCTCGAAGCGGGCGTCCAGAAGGTGAGCTTCACGGGCAGCGTTCGGACCGGCAGAAAGGTGGGCGAGACCTGCGGACGCAACCTGGTGCCCTTCACGCTCGAGCTGGGCGGCAAGGACGCCATGATTGTGTGTGGTGACGCCGACCTCGACCGTGCCGCTTCCGGAGCCCTCTTCGGCGGCATGATGAACAGTGGCCAGTTCTGCTCGGCCGTGGAGCGGGTGTACGTCGAGAAGAGCGTGGCAGCGTCGTTCATCGGCCGTCTGGTGTCCAAGGCCAGCGAGCTGGAGCTCGGCCGCGACCTGGGCCCCTTCATCTTCGAGCCCCAGGCCGACATCGTCCGCGAGCACCTCGACGGAGCCATCGCAGCGGGAGCCCGGGTGCTCATCGGCGGGAAGGTGGTCGAGGACCGGGGCCGGGGCCGGTACATGGGTGCCACCATCGTCGCCGATGTACCCGATGACTCCGACCTGATGCAGCAAGAGACGTTCGGCCCCGTGTTGGCATTGCGGGTGGTGGAAGACGTCCGAGAAGCCATCCGGCTGGCCAACGACAACCAATATGGCCTGGGCGCAAGCGTCTGGACCCGCGACCCGAAGAAAGGCGAGGCCATTGCCCGCGTGCTGCAGGCCGGTGCGGTCACCATCAACGAGACCGCCCTCACCTACGGCGCTCTGGAGCTTCCATTCGGAGGCGTGAAGGCCAGCGGTGTGGGCCGGGTCAACGGCGCGGATGGCCTGCTCAACTTCTCGCAGCAGCTGCCCATCATCAGCGACCGCTTCGGCAACAAGGAAGAGCCGGTCTGGCACCCCTACACGCCCGAGAAATTCGAGAACCTCCAGAAGGGCCTGAAGTACATGTTCGGCACTCCGTTGCGCTACGTGCTGCGATGACGGCAGCGCCCGGCGCACTTTCCCCACACAACACAGACCCGGGCGCGTTCCGGACTGCGTTGCGTGCGTGGCTGCTCGACCATGCGCCCGAGCCCCTCCGCGGCACCGCCTCCACTCCGTTCCAAGGCTACTGGGGCGGCACCACCACCGGCTTCGAGAATGACCACCAGCGCGTCTGGTTCGAGCGCTGTCTGGAACGTGGCTGGACCGCCCCCCGGTGGCCCTCCGAATACGGGGGCGGCGACATGCCCGTGGTCCAGTTCCGCATCTTCCAAGAAGAGCTGCGGGCGATGGGGATGCCCCTTCCCTTGGTGGGCTTCGGTCTCACGATGATCGGTCCCATCCTCCTCTCCGAGGGAACCGACGCCCAGAAGGCCCGCCACGTGCCCCCCATCGTGCGAGGCGAGGTGCGCTGGTGCCAAGGCTACAGCGAACCCGACGCCGGCTCCGACCTTGCGTCTCTGCGCACACGCGCCGTGCTGGATGGGGACGCGTGGGTGGTGGACGGTCAGAAGATCTGGACGTCCCACGCCGAGAAGTCCGACTGGATCTTCTGTCTCGTCCGCACCGACCCCCACGTGAAGAAGCAAGCGGGCATCACCTTCCTGCTCATCGACATGCGCAGCGAGGGCATCACCACCCGCCCCATCGAGCTCATCTCGGGCTCCAGCCCATTCTGCGAAGTGTTCTTCGATGGGGTGCGGGTTCCAGCAGCACAGACCGTGGGAACGGTCAACGATGGCTGGCGGGTGGCCAAGGCCCTGCTCCGTCACGAGCGAGGGATGGTGGGGGAGAGCGTGGCCGCAGGTGGTGCGCGAGTCGACGTTCTCAAGCCCTACACCGTGCGCGACCACGCCATCGAAGCCATCGGCCTGGGTGCGGACGGAACGCTCGCCGACCCATTGATTCGGGACGCTGTGGCCGCAAGCGAGATGGAGCAAGCACTCATGCGTCTCACGGTCCGACGGGCCAACGACGCCATGAAGGCGGGCGACGCTCCGGGCGCCGAGAGCAGCATCCTCAAGGTGGTGGGCACCGAGCTCAACCAGCGTCGGTGGAAGCTGGCCATGCGCATCGGCGGCCCCGACGCCCTCGGATGGTCGGGGGCGCCCTATTCCGACCGCGACCTTGCATTGTGCCGCCAGTGGCTTCGTTCGCGGGGCAACACCATCGAAGGCGGCTCCAGTGAGATCCAACGCAACATCTTGGCCCGCACGGTCCTGAGGATGCCCAAGTGACCCCTCGCGAAGGTGCAACCCCACTGCTCGTCCTCGACGAAGACCAACGCATGTTGCTGGACGCTGCACGAGAGCTGCTGGGGGTGGAGGCCCCCCTGTCGCGTGCGCGCGCGCTTCGCGATGCGGGCCAGGCGCTCGACCACTCCCTCTGGCAGCACCTCACCGACCAAGGGTGGGCTGGGGTGGCCGTGCCCGAAGCCCACGGCGGACTCGGCTTGGGCATGGTCGAGGCCGCTGCGTTCATGGAGGTGGTGGGCGCGCACCTCGCCGCCACACCGATGGTCTCGGCGCTGATGGTCGGCCCGCTCGCCCCCCGGCTGGGCACCGCGGATGGCCGCATCGTCGCCCTCGCCTGGCAAGAGTCCGCCCGGCACCCCGACCCCTCGCGCGTGGCGTCCACCTGGAACGGACGCACGGTCACGGGCGAAAAGGTGGTGGTGCTCGATGGCGCACACGCGGACGCCTTCGTGGTGAGCGCCCGCGACGGCAGCGGCCACCTGGTGCTCCTGGCCGTGGACGCTGTGGACGCCACGGTCGCACCACTCCACCGGGTCGACCACCGAGACGCGGCCCGGGTACGCTTCGACTCGGCACCGGCGCGCGTGCTCGATGCCCACCTCGCCGACCTGGAGGCTGCAGTCGACCGCGGCACAGTGGCCCTGTCCGCCGAGCTGCTGGGGCTGGCGTCCACCAGCCTCGACCTCACCCTCGACTACCTGCGCACCCGCGAACAGTTCGGGCGACCGCTGGGCGCGTTCCAAGCGCTCCAGCACCGCGCCGTCGACGCCTTCATCGGCGTGGAGCTCGCCCGGTCCGCCATCCTCGCCGCCGCGTTCGAGCCCTCCGCCCTCCACACCAGCCTCGCGAAGGCCCAAGCCTCCATCGCAGCCACGAAGGTCGCGGAGGAGGGCATCCAGATGCACGGCGGCATCGGGATGACCGACGAACACGACATCGGCCTGCTCTTCAAGCGCATCTTCGTGGCTGCCGCCAGCCACGGCGACGCCCCCTGGCACCGGCGGCGATGGGCCACGCTTCGCGGCTACTGACGCCCCACAACGTTGAGATTTGCCCTTGAGAACCGCGCCCGCATGGGGCATCTTGCGGGGCATCGATTTCTTTGGGCCACCTCTGGCCCCACGATGAAGGAGACCCCATGAAGATGAACACCCTCTGGCTTTGCCTCGGCTTTGGCCTCCTCGCTGCTTGCGGCGGCGACAAGGGCGACTCGGCCGGCACCACCGAAGAAGCCGACGCCGACACCGATGCCGACACCGATGCCGACACCGACGCCGACACCGATGCCGACACCGATGCCGACGTCAACGGCACCCTGAGCATCGACGTCACCGCCGACGTCGCTGGCACCGTCTACGAAGACACCTGCGTGGGCACGCTCACCGCTTCCGACGACGGCACCACCGTCTCCGGCACCGGCACCTGCTCCTTCAGCGGCCCCCTCGGCGCCCTCATCTCCGGCGAACAGACCGGCGTGATGACCGGCACCATCGACGGCGGCAACGCTTCGGGCACCTACGACATCTCCACCACCATCGGCGCCAACCTCGACATGGCCTGGACCGGCACCACCGACGGCACCACGATGAACGGCACCTTCGAAGGCACCACCACCATCGACGCCGTGGGCGCTGACGTCGACTACGTGGGCACCTTCACCTACGACAACTGAGCCCTCGGGTCGCCCTGCGGCCCGGCTCGGTCCACCACCCACCCCGTCCAGCTGGACGCCGGTGGGTGTCTTGTTTCTTGTCCGGGTGGCTCCGGTTCAGGTCTCCGGCAGCTCCACCTTGCTCTGCACCACCCGAAAGCGCCGGGCCACGAACGCGAGGTCGGTGAGGCATGCGTTGCCTGCGGGGTTCAGCCCGGTGACGTGGAAGTCGCTGAAGGCCGCTGTGAAGTTGATGGGCCGCTGGCGCAGGAGGTTCACCCCCACGGATGCCCCGGCATCGGCAAAGACGTCGACCACCGCTTCCTGTCGCTCCGGCTCCAGAGCGTACGCATACGCAGCGATGCTCCCATGCTCCCGTGCGTCGCGGGCAGCCTGGTGCAGGGCGTGGTCGGGGGTGTCGGCCTCGATGACGAAGCCCATGGGACCGAAGTGTTCTCGGGCGAACAGCTCGCGGGCGTCGGGCGTGCAACGCACCACGAGCGGAGTGGCGGTGCGAGCGTGTGGCCAGGACGGGCTCGAGATGGGCGTCGAGTCCCGCACGATCGGCAGCCCTCGGGCTGTGGCTTCGGACCGCAGAGCCGCGATGGACTGGAGGACTGCCGGGTTCTGGAGCGTTCCGCACAAACCGATGGCGCGCTCGGGGTCGGCGACGAGGCGGTCGATGGCCTCGTGCAGGCGTCGGCAGACCCCATCCACGGTGACCATGCCTTCGGGTGTACGCACTCCGTCCCGAGACACCCAGATGTTCTGCGCAGCCGTACACATCTGGGCTGAGAACATGCAGAGCGACTGTGCAATGGCATCGAGGGCGGCGTCGAGGTCGGCGACCGACTCGAGCACCACTGCGTTGCAGCCCGACGTCTCGGTGTACACCTGCTTGTCGCGGCAGTGGGACTCGATCCAAGCTCCAAAGCGCTGACTGCCGGTGAAGTCCACAATCCGGACGGCGGGGTGCTGCAAGAGCGGGACGGTCGCCGGCGCATCCGCGGTGTCGGCCACGAGCGTGAGGAGGTCGGGGGAGAAGCCGGCAGCACGCAGCACCCGACGGCCGGTCTCGACCGCGATGGCGACCGGAAGGATGCCGTTCGGATGGGGCTTGAGGACCACCGGGTTGCCCGTGGCCAGGTTGGCCAGCATCGCCGGCCACGCGTTCCAGGCCGGATAGGAGCCACAGGTGACGACCGCGGCGATGCCCACGGGCACCAGCCGGTAGCGCTTCTCGAGCGTGACGGGCGCGCGGGTGCCGAATGTGCGGGTGAAGGTGCTGCGCGCTGGGATCTGGTCCATCGCGGCCCACGCCATGGCCAACGCTTCGAGCCCACGGTCGAGCGACGACGCCCCGCTGCCCGCGAAGGCCAACAGGAAGCCCTGCCCGCCGGTGTGCATGGTGGCGTAGGCGTTCTCGAAGGTCTGGGCGGCCAGCTGGTCCAACAGCTCGAGGCAGACAGCCACCCGCTCCCGGGGCGTGGCCCTGGCCCAGGGGCGTCGCTCCCGCTCGATGTGTTGGAGCAACCCATCCACGTCGACACGGGGGTACCGCACATCCAGGCGTTCGCCTGTGTAGGGGGAGGTCTCGTCGCCCACCCAGCCGGTCCGACACGGCTGGTCGGAAAGCATCGTGCTGCCGCATCGGGCCTCGAAGGCGGCCCTGCCGGCCGAATGTGCGCCGGGAGGATGGTGTCTTCGCGACGGAGACTCGATGAAGGGCGACCAGGCGAAGCGCTCCCGGTTGGCGCGGACGGCCTGCTCCAGGCGAGCCTGATGCTTGACGAACAGGGCCTCCAGGTCAGGTGCGGGCATCGACGGCTCCAGCGAGGGGACGGCGCCACACCAGCTCAAAGCGATGCGCGGTTCCCCGGCTGCTCTCGCGCGTGTAGGACAACGTGAGCAGCGCGCCCGACATCGACACCCGCCGGGTCAGGGTCTGGCCCACCACCCCGGGCGCCAATGCGAGGTCGACGTGGTGGTGGACACGGTCGTCTTCGAGCTCCCAGCGTCCCGAGTAGGACAGGTAGCGGTCGAAGGCTGCGGCCTTGTCGGCTTCGGAGGCCTGGTGGGACGTCTCCAGGCTGCCAGCAGAGTCGCTGGGCTGTGGCGGCGCTGACAGGACCGCCATCATGTGGCCGTCGGCTGCATACACGATGCGTCCCAGTGCAGACACGCCAAAGGGATGCCGGGGGGGCCGGCCGTCGGCCGGACACACCTGAAACGACACCAGCTCCCAGGTGCCCACGAGCTGGTGGGGCTCGAGTGTGCTCACGACAGCTCCGCGCCGGGCATCCAGGTGGCGTGGAAGCCCGCAGGGACCCGTATCGGCAGCTTCACGCGGGCGACCGGTCCGGCGGCGAGGTGGTCGGCTCGGTAGACCAGACAGGCGCTCGACCAGTCGGCGCGGTCGGTGACGAAGGTGACCACGTAGCCGTCATCTTCGGCCGCATCCGGACCCGCGTCTGCGGCGGGAGCGAAGGGAGCCTCGGAGCCGAACACCCCCTCGCCATAGTCCACCACCGCCACGCTACCCGTCTGGAGGTCGTACTTGGCGATGCCGTGGAAAGCAGCCGGGATCTCGTAGGGGATGACCTGGTGATACGAGAAGCGACTCTGCACCCCCACCCGCCCGGGGTGCACCATGGGGAACTCGGCGTTGAGGTCGTCGAGCGCGCCTTCGGTGGTCTCGCCTGTCTTCAGGTTCATGGTCCACTTGTACAGGCGCGCCTGCAGCTTGATGCCCGAGAGCATCGCGGCAATCTTGCCGTCTCGACGGTCTGGGCGAAGCGTGGGGTCGTCGGTGCGGCACCCCACCATGACCACCGTGTCGCCGTCTTCCCAACAGTTCACCACATGCAGCATGTAGCAGGGCTCGAACTCGAACCACCGGACATCGGCATCGGTGCCCCAGCGTGGAATCACGCCATACCGGGTGGGCACCTCTCGATGGAACACCGGGATGCGCTTGCCCGTGGCCTTGAAGACGGCGGGGTCGAAGAACATCGGAAAGTCGTGCAGGATGGAGAAGTTGGGTGTGATGCCGATGTCGTGAGGGCGACGGGGGCCCGGCAGGGTGATGTCCACCTGATGGAACCGGCCATCGCGGCTGCGCACGCCATACCGCATGTAGGGCGGCCGGTCTCCGTACGAGAAGAACACGAAGTCGCCAGTGTGCGGGCAGCCCTTCGAATGCGCAGACACGCGGTGACGAAGCTGGCCGTCGAAGGTCTCGATGCCCGCGGTGTCCAGCGTGCGGGGGTCGAGTCGGTACAGCTTGCCCGACTCGTACCACAGGGCATACAGCTGGCCATCGAGGGTGATGAGGTCGGTGTTGGCGGTGTCTTTGAGGGGACCGCCCGGCAGCGAGAAGTCGAACGGTCCCAGCACACCACCCCAGATGGTCTTCCCGGCATCCTGCTCGGCGCGATAGCCACGGGTGCCCACCCATCGGTTGGCGTAGCGGGCCTCGCCATCCTCGAACCAGATGCCGTGCACCATGCCGTCGCCATCAAACCAGTGGTAGCGGTTCACCGGCTGGTGCACGCTGTTGGGCCCGTTGCGGAAGTAGGCCCCGAACAGGTCGCGCGGCAGCTCGCCTTCAACCGGCAGCGGACCCGACACCACCTCGCGCGTGGTGGGTGCATAGACGCCGTGGAGGTAGGGATTGTCGACCGCGTGAATCCACGCAGGTGCGTGGGTGGGGACGCGTCCCGCCGGGTTCAGCGTCTTGCCGTGCCGGCGGGTGATGGGAAGTGCAGAGTCGGCCGGAAGAGAGGACATGGGCGCTCCAGCAGTCGGCGCGCCTGCACGTCCGACCGCTTCACGTGCGGGGTTGGTAGAACCGACGATACCACCGCCGGAGCTGCCCGATGGGCCCGTCGGCGTCGGACAGCTGGGGACGGTCGCGCCACTTCTTGTTCTCCCAGATGGCGATGTCTTCGTGAAAGCCGCGGCGAAGGTTCTCCACGTACATCTGGGCGAATTCGTCGGTCCGCGGACCGGAGCGGCGCAGGCTCACGGCGAACCGAAGCTCCAGGAGGTCGTCGCGGACCGGCACGTGAGCGAGCAGCAGCGTGCTGTGGAGGACGCCCTTCATGTCGGACAGCTGGAAGCCGGGTCCGTGGTAGGTGGCGGTGATGTCGAAGTGGTCTTCGCCCCCCATCGGTGGGGTGGCCACGCCCACGGTGTGTTGGGTGGCCCTGTGGCCGTCGTAGACGTTCTCGAACAGGCTCACATTGGTGCGGTGGACGGTCGGAAAGTGGGCCTTGTCCGCCACATTCTCCACAATCTCGCGGGGGTGGGTCTTCACGGTGATGGCGTTTTCATACCAGGGGGTCCAGCGCTCGTTGTCGAGGTGCTGAATGAGCGGCACCTCCCAGTCGGGCTCCCCACCATCCGGGTCGTGCCAGAGGAACACGGCCCCGTTGCGCTCCACCACGGTCCACGGCTTCACCCGGGCCCGTCCGGGAATCTTGTCGCTATAGGGAATCCGCGTACAGGCCCCTGTGCCGTCGAATTCCCATGCATGAAACGGGCAGACCACCGCTTCACCCGAGACGGTCCCGCCGTGCCCCAGGTGCGCGCCCAGGTGCGGACAGTAGGCGTCCAACACACGGATGGCTCCCGACTCGGTGCGAAACACCACGAGGTGCTGCTCGAAGTACTCCACCGGCTTCACACCCCGGGCGGGAAAGTCTCCCGAGAAGCCGATGACGAACCATCCGCGGGGCCACTTGTTCGAGGTCTTCATGGTTGTTGCTCCGACAGGAGGCCTGCAGAGTCGACACCGGCGGCCGTCTCTGCAGCAAGGAATCCGAAGGTGAGTGCAGGGCCGATGGTCCCGCCTGCACCAGGGTAGGTGGGGCCCATCACGCTGGCGCTTGTGTTGCCTGCGGCGAACAGGCCCTGGATGGGCTGACCGTCTGCGTCGAGCACCCGGGATGCGGCATCGGTGACCAGCCCGCCCTTGGTGCCCAGGTCGCCCGGGTACACGCGGATGGCGTAGAATGGGCCATCCTCGAGGGGTCGCATGGTGGGGTTGGGGCCCACCGTGTGGTCGGCGTAGTAGCGGTCGTAGTGGAAGTCGCCCCGCTGGAAGTCGGTGTCCTTCCCCGCCCGAGCCAGCGCGTTGAAGCGGTCGGTGGTGCGCCGAAGGGCGGCGGGGTCGAGGCTGCACTTCTCGGCGAGGGCTTCGATGGTGTCGGCCTTGATGAGGAAGCCGTCTCGAAGCCTGCGGGGCAAGCGGTGGTCGGGCTGCGCATACCCGGGCGCCACAGGCCCCACCGGATACCGCTGCCGGAACTCGGCGTCGAAGATGAGGAAGGCATCCGGCACCGCCCCGCCTTCATACATGGCTTCCCCCACGTCGAGGTAGGGCGCAGCTTCATTGCAGAATCGCTCGGCCTTCCCATTCACCATGAAGCTGCCGGGCATGCTCTTTTCCACGACCAGCACCCAGGAATAGTCGGACTTGGGGATGAGCGTGACCGGGGTCCACCAGGCGCGTTCCATCAGGTCGACCGCACCGCCGGCGTCCATGCCCATGCGGATGCCATCGCCTACATTGCGCAGGTTGCCCGCATTCCAAGCTGGCGACACGGGAGCGCGTTGGTACTTCGACCGCATCTGGCCATTGCGCTCGAACCCACCTGCACCGAGCAACACGCCCTGCTTCGCCCGCACCCGCATCTCTCGCCCGTCGTGCTGCACGATGACGCCCACCACCACGCCGTCATCCTTCACCAGGTCGACAGCGGGAGACCGCAGCCAGACCGGCACATCCCGGTCGAGCAGCGACCGCCGCAGCCGACCCACGAGCGCGTTGCCTGCATGGAGCTTCGTGTCGCGATGGAAGCGCCGACGCTTGAACCAACGCAACATGTACTGGAGCATGCGGCCCACGAGCTTGAACCGTGCTCCCCAGGTGGGCACGAGGTAGCCGTGTGCCTCCCGCGCCGTGATGCCGAACTTGCCCAGGATCTGCGACTGTGCATGGGGTCGGCGCAGTGCAAAGAAGTGTTCGCCCAGCGCCGACGCATCGAACGGAACCGGCTCCATCGACCGCCCCCCGGTCTTTCCGCCGGGCGCTTCCCGGTAGTAGTCGCTGTATGCCTCGAGGCTGTCGAGGATCAGGTGGGTGTGGGCGGCCATGTAGTCGTGCATGCGGCGCGAGTGGTCCACAAACGCTTCCAGCCGCTCCGTCGACACCAGCTCGCGGGTGAGGTGGGTGAGGTACTCGAGGGCATCCGCACGCGAGTCGGCGATGCCTCGGGCCGCCATGCCCGGGTTGTTGGGAATCCACACCACACCGCCCGAGATGGCCGTGGAGCCGCCGTATTGGTCGGTGGCCTCGACGACGAGCGGCGCGTGTCCGAGGTCGTGACAGCGGACCGCAGCCGCCAGGCTCGCCGCACCAGACCCAACACACACAAGGTCGAAGGTGGCGTCCCAGCGGGAGTCTTCGGCATCGGTAGGGGGTGCATCGGGGGTCAAGGGGGCTCCAGGTGCCGGGGGCTCGGCGAGAAGCAGGCGGACAGCCGGACTGGCCGGCATCACGAGAACGTGTTCTGGTTTACCACGGCGCGAGAACATGTTCTACTTGTCTCCCGGCCCCCTCGCCGTCCGCCTTGGAGTCCAGCGTGTCCACCCCCTCCCCTGCCCCACCTTTCGGCAACATCGGCGTCATCGACCTGATGATGCAGATCCCCGGTCAGGACAACCGGGCGTGGTACGACTTCATGCTGCCGCTGTTCATGGACGAGGCCAGCCGCAACTACGCCAAGATGCCCGCCGAGCACCTGTTCCGGAACGTGCCCGACATCGCAGACACCGACGACTACGTGGCCTACACGGTCGACAAGATGGACGCCTTCGGCATCGCCCGCGCCATGGTGGGCGTCGACCACGCCGCCGGCCGTGAAGCCGTGAAGCGCTTCCCAGACCGCTTCTTCGGCAGCCACCACGCCAACCCCAACCGAGGCATGGACGCCGTCCGAGAGATCGTGCGTCTGCACGACGAGCTCGGCATCAAGGCGGTCACGGGCTTCCCCGCAGGGCTCTGTCCGCAGGTCCCCATCGACGACCGGAAGTGGTACCCAATCTACGCAAAGTGCGTGGAGCTCGACCTGCCCTTCTGTTGCACTGTGGGCGTGCCCGGTCCGCGCCTGCCCATGGCCCCGCAGAAGGTGGAGCTGGTCGACGAGGTGTGTTGGTTCTTTCCCGAGCTTCGGTTCGTGATGCGGCACGGCGCGGAGCCCCGGGTCGACCTCGCCGTCAAGCTCATGCGCAAGTACCCCAACCTCTCGTACATGACCTCCGCCTTCGCACCCCGCCGGTACCCCGAAGCCATCGTGCGCTACGCCAACGGGCGCGGCCGCAAGCAAGTCATGTATGCCGGCTACTGGCCCATGGGCCTGTCCCTGGAGCGCATCTTCTCCGAGCTGCCCGGCGTCCCGCTCCACGACGACGTCTGGCCCTCGTTTCTGCGCGACAACGCCATCCGTGTCTTCAAGCTCTGAGCCTCCCTCCTTCCCGGACGCCACCGTGCCCGCACAACCGACCGAATCCATCGAGCTGCACCAGGTGTCTGCGGCCGACACCCACCTCCGAGAGAAGCTGCTCGACAACGCCGAGCGCTTGCTGCCTGTGTTGGCCGAACGAGTGGCCACCAGCGAACAGAACCGGTCGCTGTCTCCCCAGACCATCACAGACTTCCGCGCCGCCGGCTTCTGGCGCATGCTCCAGCCCACGCGCTGGGGCGGGCTGGAGGTGCACCCCAACACCTTCTTCGATGTCCAGATCAAGCTGGCCACCGTCCATCCGTCCGCCGCATGGGTGATGGGCGTGGTGGCGGTGCACAACTGGCAGCTGGCCCTGTTCGCTCCACAGGCGCAAGAAGATGTGTGGGGTCCGGATGTTGGTGCGCTCGTGTCGAGCTCCTATGCACCCACCGGTCGGGTCGAAGCCACACAAGGGGGGTACATCCTCTCTGGCCGATGGTCGTTCTCGAGCGGGGTCGACCACTGCGACTGGGTGTTCCTCGGCGGCTTCGCCCCGACCCCCGAGGGCAGCCCGCCCGACATGCGGACTTTCCTGGTTCCCCTCTCACACGCCACAATCGAAGACACCTGGCACACGATGGCCCTCCGGGGAACAGGCAGCAAGGATGTCCTGCTCGACGGCGTGTTCGTGCCCGAGCACCGCACCCACAAGATGTCGGATGGCTTTCGTTGCGACAACCCCGGCAACGAATCCAACCCATCCCCTCTGTTCCGCCTCCCGTTCGGCCAGGTCTTCGTGCGGTCGGTCTCCACCACTTCCATCGGCATCGCGAAGGGCGCCCTGGCGTTCTATCGCTCCGTCACCCAATCCAAGGTGGGCGCAGCCGACGGCAACCGCGCGGCCCGCGACCCCTCGGCCCAGATGGCATGTGCCCGTGCCGCGTCCACCCTCGACCAGCTCGAGCTGGTCCTCCACCGCAACATGGACACCCTGATGGCCGACGCCCGAGCTGGAGAGCGCACCGCCATCGACCAGCGCGTGGCCTACCGTTGGGACTCCAGCGAGGCGGTGAGCAAGGCCGTGTCGGTGGTCGACGAGCTGTTCGCGTTGTGTGGCGGGCGGGCCCTGTTCCTGTCGTCGCCCATGCATCGCTACTTCGTCGATGTCCACGGTGCGCGCGCCCACTACGCCAACCGCCCCGACGCCAGCGGTCGCAACTTCGGCCGTGTCCAGCTCGGGATGCGCACCACCGACTTCTTCATCTGAATCGTCTCTGCACAATTGGCCTGCCCGGCCCGGAGCCCCCATGCAGCTTGGATTCTTGGCCTTCGAGGTGGCGAGCGCCTCCGCATGGGACACATTCCTCACCGAGGTGTGTGGCCTGGTGGGCGTTGGCGGGGGTCGATACCGACTCGACGGCCACGCCTGGCGCTTCCAGATCACCGAAGGCCCACTCGACGACCTCTCTGCAGTGGGCTGGGAGCTCTCCGACGACACCCTCGACGACACCATCGCCCGGCTCGAAGCCGCCGGGCACGAGGGCGTGTTCGAAGACCCTTCGTCCCGCGATGCCACACGGCGCTGGTGCACGACCGACCCCGGCGGTGTACCCGTCGAGCTCGTCACCGGGCTCGCCCGTGCAGACACGCCCTTTCACAGCCCCGTGGTCCCACGGGGATTCGTCGCAAACTCGCTGGGACTCGGGCACATCGTGCTCACCGCGCCCGACCCCGCCGCCTCCACCCGCTTCTACACCGAGCTGCTGGGCTTGCGGGTGAGCGACTACATCCGCACCACCTTCTTCGGTCACCCGGTCGACCTCACGTTTCTGCATGCCAACCCACGGCACCACTCTCTCGCCCTGGGCGGTCCCCAACGCAAGCGCATCGAACACTTCCTGCTCGAAGCCCGCGAGGTGGACGACGTGGGCCGCGCTTACGACCGCACCATCCAAGCCGGCCATCGAATCCACCTGACCATCGGCCGACACCCCAACGACCACATGCTCAGCTTCTACGCCCGCACGCCATCTCGCTTCCACTTCGAGTTCGGCTGGGGCGGACGCACGCTCGACCCAACCGAAGTCCACGAAGTCACCACCTACGACCGCATCAGCACCTGGGGGCACCATCCCCCGCCGTTCGCCTTCGGGAGGCGCTCGTGACCCTTTCCGCGCCCCGGCCCCGCCGTGTCCCCACCGTGAACGGCTGGCAGCTCCATGTCGTGGACTATCCGGCAGACTCGGCCCACCCTCCACTTGTCTTCCTGCACGGCAGCGGACCGGGTGCCAGCGGTGTCTCCAACTTCCACGACAACGCCGTGGTGTTCCAAGCCGCCGGCTACCGCTGTCTCCTGGTCGACAGCCTCGGCTACGGCGACTCCGACAAGCCCACCGATGTCCCGTACAGCCTCGCGGTGATGTCGGGCGCGCTCGTGGGGGCCCTCGACGCCCTCGACCTCGGGACCGTGTGCCTGGTCGGCAACTCCCAAGGCGGCGCCATCGCCATCCGGACCGCCCTCGACCACCCGAGCCGTGTCGCCTCGATGATCCTGATGGCGCCCGGTGGGCTCGAGCCACGCGAGACCTACATGCAGATGCGCGGCATCCGGTCGATGCTGCGGTGCATCTACGGGCCCGAGGGCATCACCGAATTCGGCATGCGCAAGGTCTTCGAGAAGCAACTGTTCGACAGCTCCCTCGTCACCGACACGCTCGTGGCCGACCGCACCCGCGTGGCCCTCACCCAGCCCCGACACGTCTTCGAGACGATGAAGGTCGACAACCAGTCCGCCCGCCTCGGCGCGCTCCAGTGTCCCGTCCTGGGTCTGTGGGGTGCCAACGACCTCTTCTGCCCGGTGTCGGGCGCGACCACCCTCGCCACACAGGTGCCGAGGTGCCGCGTGACGGTGTTCAGCCAGTGCGGCCACTGGGTGATGGTCGAGCACGCCGAAGCCTTCAACCGGCTGTGCCTCGACTTCCTTGAAAAAGGATGACCCACGCCTGACCTGCTGTGTGCCACGATGCGGCCACGCGGAGGTGTCGTGGTGCGTTGTACCGGAGTCCTGGTCTGCGGGTTGGCGGTGGGATGCGGGAGCAAGACTCCGTTTCCCGAAGGGCTGGCGCCGCTGGAAAACAACAAATCCAGCTGGCCTGCCGAAGGCAACGAGGTCATCGAGACCGCCTTCGGCACCGAAGACGAAAAGGACGACGGCTACACCTGGGGCCACGCCCGCGGGTACGTGAACCGGCCGCTCGCCAGCGTCTACACCGCCCTCGTCACGCCGCGGGTGTCGGCCAACCGCCGCTCACTGGCCGAGTACACCGTCCAGAACAACGTGGAGGACTACGCCCACAGCTACGCCTTGCACAACCGGGTGGAAGACCTCATCTCCTTCGAGTTCACCATCACCTGGCGCCATGGCGCCCTCGACGGCGACGAAGAGGCCCCCGAAGAGGTGGGGTCGCGCTGGCAGAAGACCGAAGGCAGCGACGTCATCGAGCTGCAGCGGGGCAGCGTCTACACGTGGGCCGTGGACGACAGCACCACCGCGATGGAGTTCGTCATCCACCAGCGGTCGATGGGAGACGACCGCGACATCGTCGAGACCTACCTTGACGACTACTTCGCCGACATCCTGGCATCCGCCCACGGAGACCCCCTCCCGGAGTACGCGACGGGCCTCTGAGGCTCGAAATCCGACCGGCGCACCACCGAGTATCAAAACGCGCCACGCTCCCGTCGCGGTGCACGCCCCTACCCCCGGGCAGCCCGATCTTGCGGCGCCGCCCCCCAGAAGACGCTGTTCAGCGTCATCTCCAGCGGAATTCCTCCCCCCCCGATGGGGTGTCTGGAATGTCCGAAGCGTTCGTGCGCGTGTCCAAGACGACGAAGTCTTCGGATTGGGGGTCTCGATGGGGCATGCTCTTTACATGTCTCCCCAGAGATACACTCCGCACACCACCGACCCGGATCCCCTGAACAGCCTTGTGCGCGTGCACTTGAGCCGTCCACCGTGGGTCTTGCGGTCCGACCTCCCTTCTGGGGCCACCCTTCGGGTGCCCGCAGACTCTGGTGCCGTTCTCCATGCGGTCCACCATGGGTCTGTGGTCGTCCGGCAGAACGGGGTCTCCAGACTCCTTCAGCCGGGCGGAGCCGCCCTCATCACCCGAGACGGCGGACATTCGCTTCATGTCTCGGGCGAAGGGGACGACCAGCCCGCCTGGTACCTGCCAAGGTCCGGCGCAGCGTCCGGCACAGGGGCAGCCCGCATCTTCCACCAGTCCGACCCCACGCCGACCGCCACGGTCATCAGCGTGCCGGTCGGGGCTGCTGGAGGGGGCCGCTCACCTCTGCTCGACCTGCTCCCGGGGTACATCGCCCACGACCAGGTCCACACGGCGTCCTGCAACGTCATCCAGCTGCTGTCCGACACCTGCGGCAGCCGAGGGGTGGGCGACACGGCGCTGGCGATTCTCCTGGCCGAAGTGCTCTTGCTCCTGGTCCTCCAGCAGCACTTCACAGGCGAACACGAGACCACCCTTCGGGTGCTCCACGACCCTCGCCTGATGCGAGCCATGAGCGCGCTGCACGCGAACCTCTCGCACCCCTGGACGGTCCGTGAGCTGTCGCGGGTGGCGGGGATGTCGGAGAGCTTGTTCCGCAGTCGGCTTCGCGCTGCCGTGGGTGAGCCGTGGCGCACATATGTGCAGCGTGTCCGCATCCGTCGGGCCGAGCACCTGCTGTCGCTCCCCGACGCCGCTGTGGCCCAGGTGGCGGCGAATGTGGGCTACCAGTCCGAGTCCTCGTTCAGCCGCGCATTCCTCACGCTGGTGGGGATTCGGCCCGGGCAGTTCATCGCCCGCCACGGGTAGCGCCGGGCGCCCCATCCACCAACACCAGCTCCACCCGCCGGTTCTTCCGACGGCCGGCCGCAGTGGTGTTGGGGGCCACCGGCCGGTGTTCGCCATGGCTGGTGAGCACCACACGGTGAGGGGGCACGCCCGCGGTGGTCAGAGCCTCCACCACCGCGAGTGCCCGCTGCGCACCCAACAACCAGTTGCCGTTGCTGTAGCGGGCGTCGTCGGTGTGGCCCTCCACCCACACCCGCAGCGTGGGCTCGCCGCGCAGGAAGCGAGCGACCGCCACGATGGGGGACCGACTGGCGTCGGAGAGGGTGGCCTCGCCCGGGTTGAAGGCGAGCAGGTCGTCTGAAAAAGCCACCGACACCCGCTCGTCCGAGATGTCGACCGTGGCGCCCGTGCCCGACATCGCGGTGCGAAGTGCTGGCAGCCAGGAGCGGTCGGGGACGTCCAGGCCATCGCTGGAAGGCTCGGGTGTAGCGGGCGGCACGGGCGCTTCAACAGGCTCTGCCACGGGTTCCGCAATGGGTTCCGACATGGGCTCGGGAGCCACAGCCACCACCGGCACAGCGCGTGCATCCACCGCCGCTTCCGACAGGGTGGCCAGCTGCCACTGCTTGCCCACCAGGCTCGCCAAGAGCAGCAGTGCGCAGGCCGTGAGGGCCACCACGACCGGTCGGTGGCGGCGGGGGTCGGCGTGCCCACCCGACACAGCCCGCACCGGAAGCCCCGTGACCGTGCGGAGCTCGTCGATGGGCAGCGCGAGCAGAGCGACCGTGGTGTCGGGATCCGCCCGCAGGACCAGGTGGCGTTCGTCGTCGGACACGCCCGCCAGCAGGGGGCGCGCAGCCGGGGACCGCAAGTGGGGGTCGGCCTCGAGACGCCGGTGGAGACCCTGCAGTGCAGCGAGGAGGGTGCGGGTGGCCCACCGCTGACGATCTGGCGGCCCGTCGACGGTCATGACGACCGCCTCGCGCGCATGCTCGGCCGGGGCCCCGCCGTCGGGAGGGGTGTCTGTGAGGGGGATGTGCGTGCGCTTGGCGATGGACCGACAGTGTCGCCAAGGAACTCCACCCGTGACGTGGAAGAGCTCCAGCATGCTGGCGTCGAGACCCGCGTGGTCGAGGCTCGCCACCAGGAACGCACCAAAGCTGCCAGCCTCGGCGGTGGTCAGGCCCTCGACCGACTCCAGGCGGCCGTCGATGGCCGGTCCAAACCCTCGCCGCAGGAACGCGCGCTGCGCATCGACCGACATCCCACGCAAGATCTCGCGCAAGGCTCGGGCATCGGTGCGTGGCGCAGCAGCGGACAGGACGGGCTCCGACCCATGCGCGGCAGCACCCGACCGTGGGACCGGACGCGCAGGGCGGCGCAGAGTAGCCCGATTCGACCAGCCGCGTGGAACAGGTACGGAGAAACCCGTCCACATCGCCCATGTGGGCATGCGTTCCACAGCAGCGGCGCGGTCACCAGCCCTTCCGAGGCACCGCACCTGCCGCACTTGAGCCAGGCGGCGTGCGCCCTACCGTGCCCGAGCGTCGACGAACGCCCGTGCCGCTCGGGTGGATGCCAGCTCCGGGTACGTGCGCTCCAGCCGCCGCACCACCTCATCCGCGCGATGGGGCCAGCCCACCCCGGCGTAGCCCATCGCCTCGACCGCGAGCAGCTCCGGGTGCCACAGCTCACCCGCCATCCGCCAGGCCTGCAGGTCGACCAGGCTGACCGCTTCGTCGTAGGCCCCGGCCGCGAGCAGTGCCCGCCCCCGAGCCACCGCGAACTCCTTCGACCGCAGCACCAGCTCCCGGTGTTCGTCGCTCACCACCGCCGCAGACTCCGGGGTGTGGAAGGCCAGCTGGTACTCGATGTCGGCGATGGCATGGGCGACGGTTCGGCCCCCACGCAGCTCGTCGAGCCACACATAGGCACCCGCCTGGTCGGGGTCTCCCATCGCCGTGAAGTACCGCGACATCAGCGCATACGGCACAGCGGAGTCGGGGTTCAGGGCCATCGCGGTGGTGGCAGACTCCCACATGCCTTCGAGGTTGCCGTGCAGGTGGTGGTCTTCGAACTGCTTCATCACCATCACCTGCTCGCGCTGCAGGCTCTCGCCCGTGGCGAGCAGCAGGCCTCGGGTGTGGACCGCATCGTCGGGGCCACCCAGGTACCGAAGCGCATCGGCCTCGGCGACCACGGCCATCACCTGCATGCCCTCGGCTCCCATGCCGTCCGACACCCGCATCAGCGCCGACGGATAGTCACCCAGCTCGGCGAGTGCGATGGCCCGCATGACGTGCAGCTCGGTGGCCTCCGGGTAGTCCTCGAGCGCCACCCGTGTCTCGGACAGCACCCCGCGGTACCTCTTGCGCCTCAGCTGCATCTGAACGCGCGCCACCACGTTGTTCAGCTCTTCAGCGGCGGCGTCGACCGGGGCCCGCTTGCCCACCTTCTTGCCACGCTTGCTCTTGGACTTCCCGCGAAACGGCCGCTTGCCCGCCTTTCCACGACGGCGCTCCACTCCAGGCTTCTTCGCGGCGCCGCGGCCATCACCCGGTCCACCCGACACCACGCCACACCACAGCAGCGCCGCCCACATCGTCCACATCGGGTCATCCTGGTCCGCAGGTCGAAACGACCGCCTTGCTAACGAGTCCGGGCGGCCGCTTCACCACGCGGGGTTGGCGCCCGACGCATCACTGTGCGAGCCAGTCTCCAACGATGGCCAGGGCTTCGTCGAGAACCACGTCGGTCTCGCCATCGAGCCCGGCTGCTTCCGCCTTTTCCTGCAGGGCGTCCCAGGCGTCCCGCTCGGCCTGGCGCTCGGCGAGGTCGAGGCTGGTGAGGGCGTCTTCGCGGGCCTCCCGAGTGGACCGAAGCTCGGCCATCGCCTGGAAGGCCGGGTTTTCGGCCACCCGCGCGGTCGATTGCTTGCGCAGCGCGGGAAGGTCGGCCGGGGCAGCGGCCACCCGCTTGAAGCGCGCAGCCTCGATTTCATCGTATGGAAGGGCGTTCTCGAGGTCGCCTTCGCTGCCGTCGAGGCCGTCGAACGGGCTGGGCACCACCACGTCGGGCTTCACCCCCACCCGTTGTGTGGACTTGCCCGTCACGCGGTAGAACTGGCTGGTGGTGTACTTGAGCGCACCCGCATCTCGCTCGGCGGAACCACCGAAGCGCGCGATGAGCGGACGCAGGTCGAGCAGCTCCTGGACCGTGCCCTTCCCGTGCGTGCTCTCCGCGCCGATGACGACCGCCCGGCCGTAGTCCTGGAGTGCACCCGCGAAGATCTCCGACGCCGACGCGCTGTACGACGACGTGAGCACCGCCACCGGTCCCTTCCAGGCCACACCCGACTCTTCGTCTTCGAGAACCTCGCGCCCTCGCTGGGGCCCCCGCTGGCTCATGATCTGCACCACCGGCCCCTTGTCGATGAACAGGCCGGTGAGGGCGATGGCTTGGGTGAGCGCACCGCCGGAATTGGTGCGGAGGTCGACCAGCACGGAGTCGGCGCCGTCGGGCCCCAGCTCTTCGAGCAGCTTGCGCACATCTTCGGCCGTGCTGCGCACCACCTCGTACGACCGACCGTTGCGGCGGACGTCCTGGTAGAAGCTGGGCACGTCGATGACCGCCACCTTCTGGCCGTTGACTTCCTTCACCTCGAGCTTGGCCGAGGCGGCCTCGATGACCACCTCGTCGCGGGTGATGCGCACATCCCGGAGCTCGTCGGAGCTGGGAGCATCTGCGGGAATCACGGTGAGCACCACATCGGTGCCCTTTGCGCCGCGGATGAGCTTCACCACGCGGTCGATGCGCATGCCCACGATGTCGACAGCCTCTTCGCCCGCCTGCGACACCGCCACGATGCGGTCGTCGGGCTTCAGCTCCCCGTCGAGGTCGGCCGGGCCCCCCGGAACCAGGCTCACCACCCGCGTGTGCTCGCCGTCGGTGCGGAGGGTGGCGCCGATGCCTTCGAGGCGGTCGGACATCTGGATGTCGAAGTCGTCTTTGGTGGCCGGCTTGAACCACACGGTGTGGGGGTCGTAGACCGCACCCAGCGCCGCCAGCCAGCCTTCGAGAACATCGTTGGCATCGTAGTCATCGATGTCGCCAGCAAGCCGCGCGTACCGCTTGGCGAGCGCTTCCCTCGCCTCCGCCTGGTCGTCGCCGGCGAGCACCCGCAAGATGAGCTGATCGGTGATGCGGTCGGTCCACACAGCGTCCAGCTCGAGGCTGTCTGCGGCCCACGCGGTGTCTTCCCGGTCGCGCTGCCAGGTGTCCCCCTTGCGCGCAAGGTCGACGTCGGCTGCGAGGAGCTGCTGGGCAAACTGGGCGCGCTCGTGCACCCGCTGGCGGAACCGGGCGTGGATGGTGAACGCAGGCGAGATGTCGGCCGGGGTGCGGTGGGCGCCCGCTGTGAGCTCGGGAATCATCAGCCGCAGCGCCTTCACGTCGGAGTCGGTGAAGAACAGGCGGTCGGGGTCGAGCTGGTCGAGGTGGCCTTGTAGCCACGCTTCCGCGATGGTCCCGTCGATGGGCCGGCTGGCGAGGTGGAAGTTCTCCATCGCCAGGATGGACACCTGGGCGACCACTTCGTGGTGTCGCTCGGGCGCGACCGGTGCCGCCGCAGCAGCGGGCAGAGCGAGGGGAAGGAAGCTCGCCAGGAGGGAGCGGCGGAAGAAGCGGGACAGAGGGCGCATGGGACCTCGAGCTGGGGCGGGCGACGGAGTCAGAGGGTGCGGCGACGGGGAGAGCGGTCGGAGGAGGCGCGGTCGTGGGCATCGAGCAGGCGGGTGCGGGCATCTTCCCACTGGGCGCGGTTCAGGTCCCCGGCGCGAAGCTGGGCATCGAGCGCAGCGAGCTCTGCGGACAGGCCATCGGTGGCGGCCGGGGCTGGGCTGGAGGCGCGTTCCTGGATGGAGGACGCCGCGCGCAGGTCGTCGACTTCCGACCGGGCAGCTGCGAGGGCAGGGTCGACGAGGGGGTCTGCGTCGTCGGTGGAGACATCGGTGAGGCCCGACCACCCCTCTTCCACCGCAGTGCGCGCAGACTCGGCAGCAGCACGCGCTTTCGTGCTGGCCCTCCTGGCCGCCCCGGACAAGCCACCGCCCGCATCGAAGCGCTTCTGGCCATCGGAGATCACGCCCTTGGCCAGGTTGGCGAGGCGATCGATCGAGCTCATGGAGACTCCTCATCGGGAAGGGGCAACAGCCCACCGTTGGCGTCGACCTCATCGGCTGCGGCTGCAGCTTCTTCGGGCATGATGTGGACCGACACCGGCGGAATCGGCGGCGGACCGGTCCACCATGCCTCCAGGCTCACCACAACCACCGCCACCACCACGAACAGGATGAGAATCCGGATCGACGAGCCCACGCCCCCTTTCGCCACGGACCCACGCCCCACCGACGCAAACATGGCCGGCGGCTGGCTGGGTGTGGGGGCGGGGGGCTTGCGGCGGGCGATGAGGACCCTCGGCGGCGGTGGCGTGCAACCCGGCAGATCGAGAACAGCATCCCGGTTCTGCGCATCGGTTGGCTCGGGCGACGTCGTCGGTCGACCGATACCCCGAGTATCCTCTCTGCGATGGGTCCTCCCACTCGGCTGCACGAATCGGGGACGCCCCCACCGGTCCCTCACAGCGTGCCTCCGGCGGGCCCCGCTCCGTCATCCCCCAGCCGCAGCCATGCTGCATCCGAGGACCCCATGCGATTGCTCACACTCCTTCTGCTGGCAGCACCGGCCATGGCCTGCGAGCTCGACCCGAGCAAGTACCTGGACGACGGCGAGGAAGGGGGCGGAGACGACATGGAGGAGGACTCCAGCGACGACGGCAGTGACGACGACAGCGACAACTGCGGCGCCGACGAGCCCAAGACCGAAGACGACGACTGCGACAACGTGGTGTCCATCAAGTTCACCCTCCCCACCATCCGAAAGACCATCCGCATCCGCGAGAGCATCGGCGCCACCGACCCCTCCAGCACACGCGGTGAGGGTCCCATCCCCTTCGACTTCTTCACGAGCGGCCCCGACGTCGTGCTCGCCGCCGGAGCGCCCCCCTCCCAGTCCACCCACAGCTACGATGTCGACGCCATCCGAGACGGCGCAGACGGCCTGGCAGACGCCATCCTGGTCGAGGCCGATGGCTCTTCGTTCGGCGCCGCGCTCGCCGATGCGGGCGACTTCTTCGGCACCGGCACGGGCAGCTTCCTGGTCGGTGCCCCCGGACTCGACGCCGTCTTCATGTTCGACATGGGTGCCGAAGCCTCCGCCAACGCCGGTGAAGCGGCCGGGGGTGCGTACTTCGGCGCCGAAGGCAGCGAGGTGGGCACCGCCATCGTGGTGGGCAATTTCGCCGGTGATGGCCTCGACGTCGCGGTCTTCCAAGCGCCCGGCCTGGGCGACCACGGCGGCCTGTACGTCCTGCCCGCCCTCGCTGCGGGCTCCGTCGAGCTGGATGAAGGGGCCGTCCAGCTCCTCGGAACCGGTTCTGCCGCCCTCGACGGTGCGCTCGTCAACCTGGGCGACCTCGACGGCGACGGCGACGACGAGCTCGGCGTGGGCTCCATCTCCGACAGTCGCTTCTCGGTCTTTCTCGGTGGCGAGGCCTGGGCCACCGACGGCGCCACCGCCGACGCCGCAGCCGCCACCCTCCTCGGCACCGCAGGCGACGGCTTCGGCACCGCGGCAGCCGCCCTCGGAGACGGCGACGGTGACGGCATCCTCGACGTCATCGTGGGCGCCCCCGACGACAGCACCCGCTTCTCCAACGGCGGCGCCGTCTACCTGCTGTCGGCCGAGACCCTCCTCTCCGGTGGCGAACAAGATGCCGCCACCGTGGCCACCCAGACCTGGTTCGGCGAGATGGCCAACGCAGCCGCGGGCGTCTCGGTCGCCGGGGTGGGCGACGTCACCGGCGATGGCCTCCCCGACGCCATCGTGGGCTCTCCCGGCATGGACGACCTCGAAGGCAACGCCACCACCGGCGCCCTCCACGTGGTCTCCGACATGACCCGCACCGGGTACATCAACCGCGCCGGGTTCACCTACACCGGCGCAGAAGCCGGCGACCGCCTCGGCACCCAAGTCGCCGGTGGGGTCGACGTCGACGGCGACGGCATCGGCGAGGTGGCCGCCCTGGCCGCAGGGGTCGACGACCTCGAGGTGCTCCTGTCCGGCGGATGAACACGCGCGGGCGGTAGACTCGGGCCCATGGCGCCCCCCGACGACTTCTTCTCCATGGCCACCCGTGCCGACGCCCCCGGCCTCCCGGGCCACACCTTCGCCACGGGAACCTGGGATGTCCACACCGGCGCGGCCCTCTCCGGTGGCGCCCCGTCCGTGCGTACATGGGGCGCCGCCACACCCGAGCCCACCCCCCTCGCGCTTCCCCACCGCTACACATGGCAGTGCTTGCTCGGTCGCGGCGGAATGGGCGAGGTGCACCGGGTCCACGACCGCGAGCTCGACCGCCACGTCGCCCTGAAGGTCCTGCAGGACACACGCGCTCTGTCTCCCGATGCCTGGGACCAATTCCTCCGAGAAGCCCAGCTCACCGCCGGCCTGCAGCACCCGGGCATCATCCCCGTCTACGACCTCGGCACCCTCCCCGACGGCCGAGCCTGGTACACCATGCGCGAGGTGAAGGGCGAAGGACTCGGCACCGACTGGCGACAGCCCCCCACCGACACCCCGTCCCTCCGACGCCGGGTGGGCATGCTGGCCCGTGTCTGCGAAGCCGTCGGATACGCCCACGACCACGTCGGTGCGGTCCACCGCGACCTCAAGCCCGACAACATCATGCGGGGCCCCTTCGGCGAGGTGCTCGTGGTCGACTGGGGGCTCGCCGTCCTCACCACCGACGCCATCGCCGACGGCACCATCTCGGGCACCCCGGCCTTCATGGCCCCCGAGCAGGCCCGCGGCGAACGCGCACAGATCTGCCCGGCCACCGACGTCTGGGCCCTCGGTGCCATGCTCGTGGCCGCCATCACCGGCCGTCACCCGCACGTCGCCCCCGATGTCCGCACCCTGCTGCAGCACCTCCGAGACAACCCACCCCCGCCCACCTGCCCCACCACCGACCCCGACGTCCAGAGCCTCTGGCGCATCGTCCACCGCGCCCTCCAGCCTGCCCCCACCGACCGCTTCGCCTCCGCCTCCCTCCTCGGTGCGTCCATCACCGCCTGGCTCGATGGCTCCGAGCGCCGCGCCGACGCCCTCGACCACGTCCGCCGCGCCGACGACGCCGACCAACGCGCCCGCCAGCTCCGTGCCCGGTCCACCCACGCCCAAAGCCAGGCCACCGCCGGCCTCACCGCCCTCCCGAAGGACGCCCCCGAAGCCGACCGCGCCCCCTTCTGGGCCCTCGAAGACCGCGCCCGCACCGACCTCGACCAGGCCCAAGACGCCGAAGACGAAGCCACCCACCTCCTCCGCTCGGCCCTGGTCCGCTCACCCGGCCTCACCGAAGCCATGACCCGCCTCGCCGACCGCTTCCAGCGCGCCCACGCCGCCGCCGAGGCCCGCACCGACCACCGCGCAGCCCGCCGCCTCCTCGCCGAGCTCCGCGCACACGACACCGGCCAGCACGCCCACTACATCCGTGGGGGCGGCCGCCTCACCCTCCGCACGAACCCACCCGGCGCCCGCGTCATCGCGCGCCAGTACGTCCAGCGCGGTCGGCGCCGCATTCCCGCCGACCCCATCCACCTCGGCACCACCCCCCTCCAGGCCGTCCACCTCCCCCACGGCAGCTGGTCGCTCACCCTCGAGGCCCCCGGACGGGCCCCCGGCATCCTCCCCATCGTCATCCGCCGCGGTGCACATGTGGGCGCCGACCCCACCGACCCCGCCGCCCGGCCCATTCCGCTCCCCCGGGCCCACCGCCTCGGCCCCCACGACGTCTACCTCCCGCCCGGCTGGTTCATCGGCGGCGGCGCCGAGCCCACCACCGACCAACCCCTCCCCCGCCAACACCTCTTCTGCCCGCCACTCATCGCGCGCCGACACCCCTTCACCCTGCAAGAAGCCCTCGCGTGGTTTGGCCGCCTACACCAAGAAGGCCAACGGGAGCGCGCCCTCACCCACTGTCCCCGCATGCACGGCTCCACCCCCGGCGAGCCCGAGGGCGCCACCATCGGCATCGACCCAAGCGGCAGCGCCATCCTCCTCCCCGACCAGGACGGCGACCTCTGGGACCCCCGCTGGCCTGCCATCATGGTCACCTGGGGCGGCGCGGTGGCCATCACCGAAGACCACGCCCGCTGGGACGGCCTGCCCTGGCGACTTCCCGGCGAGCTGGAGTGGGCCTGGATGGCCCGGGGCGCAGACGGACGCGTGTTCCCCTGGGGCACCCACCACCTCGAGCCCGGCTGGTGCAGAATGCGCGACACCAGCCCCGTTCCCATCCCCGCGCCGGTCGCAGACTTCCCCATCGACTGCAGCCCCGCCGGCATCCGAGGCACCGCCGGCAACGTCATCGAGTGGTGCGCCGAGGACTACCCCGCCACCACCCCCACCGATGAACACAACGTGCTGCAGGCCATTGTCGCCCGAGGAACCCCACCCGACGGCGCCCGCAAGAACGCCCGAGGCGGCGCCTACTACTACCCCGCCTATTCCTGCCGAAGCACCCTCCGGCGCGTGCTCACCGTCGAGCGACGCAGCTTCGACGTCGGCTTCCGCCTGGTGCGCTCCCTCGTGCCCGAAGACCTCGCCTGACCCTACCGAAACCGCTTCGCGTCGATGCCATACTTGTTCACGCGCAGCCCCATGATGCGCTCCGTGAGCCCCAGGTCGCGCGCCGCCGCCGCCCGGTTCCCCCGGTTCGCCTTCAATGCATCCAAGATGAGCTCCCGCTCGAACGACGCCAGCCGCGCCTTCAGATCGCCCGACGGCCGTGTGTTCGTGGCATCGGCCGTCTGCAGAGTCGGCGGAAAGTGGTGCCCCTGCAACACATCATCGCGCGACAGCAGCACCGCCCGCTCGATGCAGTTCTCCAGCTCGCGCACATTTCCGGGCCAGTGGTACGCCACCAACATGTCGATGGCATTCGTGGAGATGCGCTGCACCGACCGCCCATGCGACCGGTTGAACTTCTCCACGAAGTGGTCGGCCAGCAGGGTGATGTCGCCCGTGCGCTCCCGCAGCGGCGGCAGCCGAATCGGAAACACCGCCAGCCGGTAGAAGAGGTCGGCGCGGAAGGTGCCCGCCTTCACCATCTCATCCAGGTCGCGGCTCGTGGCGGCGATGACCCGCACATCCACCTTCACCACCGCATTCCCACCCAGCCGCTCGAACTGCCGCTCCTGGAGCACCCGCAGCAGCTTGATCTGGTTGGCCAGCGACAGGTCGCCCACCTCGTCGAGAAAGAGCGTGCCCCGGTGCGCCAGCTCGAAGCGCCCCTTCCGCTGGTTCAGCGCCCCCGTGAACGCCCCCCGCTCATGGCCGAACAGCTCGCTCTCGATGACCCCTTCCGGAATCGCCGCACAGTTCACCGCCACGAACGGCCGCTTCCGACGCTCGCTGCGTCGATGGATGGCCTCGGCCACCAGCTCCTTCCCCGTGCCGCTCTCCCCCGTGATGAGCACCGTGGTGGGGCCCATCGCCACCTGTCCGATGTACCCGAACACCTCTTCCATCGGCTTCGAGCGCCCGAGAATCGACGAGGGGCGTTCCGCCGTCTCGGGCTCCCCCCGCCGCCGAGCCCGCGTGCGCACAATCGCCGGCCGCAGCATCGACCCCACCACCTCCAGCATCCGCGCGTCATCGGGCAGCGCGTGCACATCCATCGCCCGTCGATAGGCCGACAGCGCGCCGATGGCCCCGCCCTCCGACACAATCGGCACCACCACCAGGCCGCGGTCCTTGCCCTCGTCGAGCGCCCCTGTGCGGTCCACAAAGTGCGCATCCGAACGAATCGACCGCACCACCACCGGCGCGAAGCCCTCACCCGCGTCCACCAGCACCCGCCCGATCACGCCCTCCCCCATCCGGTAGCGCCCCCGCCGCACCTCCGCGGGCGTCAGGCCATGGGCCGCCTCCAGCACCACCTGCTCCCCGGTCGGGTCGATGATGCCCAGCGACACCCGCTGCAGCCCCGTGGCATCGCCCACATCGCGCAGCACCGGCCCCAACACCTGCTCCAGGTCGTCGGTCCGGGCCACCCGTCGGGCCACCTTGCCGAGCACCCGCAGGCGCTCTCCATGGGTCAGAAGCGCCGCCATCCACATCCTCCAACCTACATTCTCGTAGGAAGCCTATGAAACGGTCGAGTGACACAATGCCGAGAACCCACTGTTCTCGCCATGCCCGTTCACACACTCGTCGCGTTCCCGCACAATCCTACATCTTCGTAGCATCACAGACAACTTCCTACATTTCTGTAGGCACCCCGCACGATGGCCAGCAGATCTTCGACCTGGCACGGCGCTTGCTCTGCGCCCACCCGTCGGAGGCCACCTGCCGCCTCCCCCGTACCCCCCATGGAGGACTCCATCATGGCTCTCATCGCTGAATACATCTGGGTCGACGGCACCGCGCCCACCGCCCTCGTCCGCTCGAAGACCAAGGTCATCCCCGGCTTCGACGGCGACGTCGACCTCGACGCCTTCCCCGTCTGGGCCTTCGACGGCTCCTCCACCGCACAGGCCGAAGGTGCCGACTCCGACTGCATCCTCAAGCCCGTGCGCTACGTCCCCGACCCCACCCGCAACGGCAAGGCCTACCTCGTCATGTGCGAGGTCTTCAGCCCCGACGGCACCCCCCACCCCTCCAACAAGCGCGCCCGGCTCCGCCGCATCATGGACGCCGGCGGCACCGAAGCCGACGCCTGGGTGGCCTACGAGCAGGAATACACCTTCTTCGACGGCAGCCGCCCCCTCGGCTTCCCCGCAGAGCGCCGCTACCCCGCGCCCCAGGGCCCGTACTACTGCGGCGTCGGCTCCGATGAGGTCTACGGCCGCGAGGTCGTCGAAGCCCACCTCACCGCGTGCCTCGAGGCCGGCCTCAACATCACCGGCATCAACGCCGAGGTCATGCCCGGCCAGTGGGAGTTCCAGGTCGGTGGCCCCAACGTCGACCCCCTCAAGGCCTCCGACCACTGCTGGCTGGCCCGCTGGCTGCTCTACCGCGTGGGCGAGGACTACGGCATCTCCGCCACCCTCGACCCCAAGCCCGTCCCCGGCGACTGGAACGGCGCCGGCATGCACACCAACTTCTCCACCGCAGCCATGCGGTCCGAAGGCGGCGACAAGGTCATCGAGGCCGCCTGCATCGCCCTCGGCGAGCGCACCGAAGAGCACTTCGCCGTCTACGGCGCCGGCAACGAAGCCCGCCTCACCGGCCACCACGAGACCTGCTCCTACCGCGAGTACCGCTACGGCATCGCCGACCGCACCGCCTCCATCCGCATCCCGCGCATGGTCGCCACCGACGGCTGCGGCTACCTCGAAGACCGCCGCCCCGCCGCCAACGCCGACCCCTACGATGTCGTCAGCGCCATGCTCATGACCGTCCTCGGACTCTGGGACTGAGCCTCCGGAGCCCCTGCGGGTCTCCTCCGGGCCTCCGGAGCCCCTGCGGGTCTCCTCCGGGCTGCGGGCGCACAGCGCCCTCCGCAAGCGGCCGAGCCTCCCAAGGGAGTCTCGGCCGCTCTCTTCTTGGTGTACCCACCGCCGGCGCCCCCCGGAGGAAGTGCCTGGATTGTGTTCTCCGACCGTATGTGAGATATTTTTCTGTTTGATCTCTGTCAGGGGGGGACTGGTCAAGAGAGGTCACGATGGGCCGGTCGCTGGCGGATTCGTGGGACCCTGGTCACAGCACGCCACCCGATCTCCATGGGCCCCACAGCCCATTCCTCCCTCCAGGCCAGCCATCATGGGGATTTCTCAACGCATTGCCCCCGCAGCCGCGTTCACAGCGCTCGCCGTCGGATGCGCCGACGACACCTGTCCCCCTGGGTCGGTTGTAGGGCTGGACGGCCTGTGTCACCTGGTCGACACCAGCCCCGACACCAGCCCCGGCCCCACCCACGGCCTGGTCGTCGACCTCGACCCCGACTTCATCGCGCACCTGCAGACGCTCAGTCCCATGCCTGCCCCCCCGCCCAGCCCCTCGAACCGGGTCGCAGACCACCCCGGTGCCGTCGAGCTCGGGCGCACCTTGTTCTACGAGTCGCGCTTCTCGAAGTCAGGCGAGCTGTCCTGCGCATCGTGCCACGCCCCCGAGCTGGCCTTCGGCGACGCCATCCCCGTGGCCTTCGGCGAAGAGCTCTACCCGCGCAACACCAACTCTCTCATCAACGTGGCCTACTACGACTGGTTCCTCTGGGACGGCGGCTGCGACGCCATCTGGTGTCAGGCCCCACGCCCCCTGGAAAACCGCCACGAGATGAACGCCAACCGCATGGAGATGGCGCACCTGGTGTCGGCCGACCCCCAGCTCGCAGCTTCCTATGAAGCCGTCTTCGGCCCCCTCCCCGACCTCACCGACCACACCCGCTTCCCCGACACCGCGCGCCCCGACCACCTCGACCCCCACGGCACCCTCAACACCAACTGGGAGGCCATGTCCCACACCGACCAGGTCGTGGTCAACACCATCTTCGCCAACCTCGCCAAGTCGCTCGAGGCCTACCAGCGCACCCTCATCTCCACGGCCTCTCCCTTCGACACCTTCATCGAAGGCCTCGCCGACCAAGACCCCACCAGGCTCTCGGCCCTGAGCCCCGAAGCACAGCGCGGGCTGGTCTTGTTCTTCGGCAAGGCCGACTGCGTGGCGTGCCACGACGGCCCACTCCTCACCTCCGACCAATTCGTCAACGTGGGCCTCGACACCCGTCCCTGGCTCCTCTACGAAGACAACGGTCGCTGGGAGGCCGTCGAAGACCTCCTCGAAGACACCTTCACCGCCTCGGGCCCATACAGCGACGCCCCCGAGTGGGGGGCAGAACGGGTCGCCGACCTCGAACAGTCGCCCGACCTCCAAGCCACGTTCCGCGTGCCCAGCCTGCGCAACGTGAGCCGCACCGGCCCCTACATGCACGGCGGCCACTTCGACACCCTCGCCGAGGTCATCCAGCACTACAACACCCTCGACGAGGCCGTCTTCGAAGGGGTCCGCGACGAACGCCTCGTGCCACTCGGCCTCACCGACACCGAAGTCGCCGAGCTCGAGGCCTTCCTCGTGGCCCTCGAGCTCGAGCCGGCCGCCGACGAACAGGTCCCGGCCCCGTGAGCCGCCGCCCGCTCGCCCTCTTCTTGGCGATACCCACCGGCACCATCGCCTGCTCAGCCGCCTCCGAGAAGCTCCCCGGAGCAGAGCGCTTCGCCAGCGGCTCCACAGACTCCGGCCACGACTCGGGCGCGGAGCCCGTCGAGGTCCACGCCCCGGTCGTGCCCGAGGCCGACTGGACCACCTCCGTCGCGCTCGACGGCGGCACCTTCGCCATGGGCTGCACCCGCGACGCCGACTGGAATTGCTATGTCGACGAATTCCCGGTCCGCATGGTCACCATCCGCCCCATCGTCGCCATGACCTACGAGGTCACCGAAGGCCTCTACGCCGACACCCTGGGCCTGGCCTCCCCCTCGGGCACCACCCGACATGTCCCGGTCACCGGCATCACCTGGACCGACGCCACCGCGTTCGCCAACGCCCTGTCCGAGCGCCACTCCCTCGACCCTGCCTACACACTCGGCGACAGCGCCCACACCACCACCGTCGACACCAACGCCAACGGCTGGCGCCTGCCCACCGAAGCCGAGTGGGAGTACATGGCCCGCGCAGGGACAGACGCCAGCTTCTCGGGGGGCGAGGATGTCCTCCAGGTGGCGTGGATCGACGAAAACAGCCCGTTCACGCTTCAGCCCATCGGCCTCAAGACGCCCAACGACTGGGGCCTGCACGACCTCTCCGGCAACGCCTGGGAATGGACCGGCGACTGGCTCGGCCCCTACCCACCCGAAGATGAAGTCGACCCCGAGGGCTTTCCCGAGGGCACCAAGAAAGTGGTCCGCGGGGGCTCGGTCGACAACCACGCCGCGTATGCTCGGGTGAGCCTTCGGCGCCTCCATCGGCCCGACGGCACCCTCCCTTGCCTCACTGTCCGCCTGGTCCGAACCAACGGGCCGTCGCTCCGAGACGACAGCACCCCACCCCCCTGAGCACCCGAGGGCACGCCCCGCCGGAGTCCAGCCATGCGCATCCGCCCCATCCTCCTCGGCCTCCTCGGCGCCACCGCGTGCACCGTCTGCAAGGGCAACGAGCCCGAGCCCTTCAGCGTCGACACCACCCTCGACGCCACCGACCTCGCCGACTTCGAAGCCTGGCTGGCCGGCGACTCGGGCGCTTCGGGCACCGCATCTGCCGCCGACGCCTCCTGCAACGAGCTGTGCACCTGGGCCGCCCAGCGCGAGGGCCACTACGGCGACGAAGTCCACATCGACGACTGCGCGCACACCGTCGACACCGACACCGCCCACGTCACGTGCTCCGGCTCCACCACCTACTACTGCGAGGGCCGGCGCCCCCGCGGCCACCAAGACCGCCCCACGCACCTCCGCCCCGACCTCGGCGCCACCCTGGCCCACTTCGCCGAGCTCGAAGCCGCTTCCGTGCCCGCCTTCGACGAGCTGGCCGCCCACCTCAAAGCCCACAGTGCACCCGCCGAGCTGGTCGCCCGCTGCCGCACCGCTGCCGACGATGAGCGCCGCCACCTGGTGTCCATGGGTCGGGCCGCGCGCTTCTTTGGCGGCCAGCCGGTCGTCCCCGAGCGCACCGCCCCGCCCACGCCCTCGCTGCTCGAGCTGGCCCTCGACAACGCAGTTGAGGGCTGTGTGGCCGAGACCTTCGCCGCAATGCTGGCCCACCACCACGCCGAGGTCGCGCCCGACCCCCGCCTGCGGGCGCTGTTCTTCCCCATCGCCGAAGACGAAACCGAGCATGCCCAGCTCGCCCACGACCTGCATGCGTGGTTCTTGAGCCAGCTGTCCGAGGCGGAAGCCGAGCGGGTTCGAGCGGCACGCCGCACCGCGCTGGCCGAGCTTCCCGTTCGGGCGGCGGTGCTGGGGGCGATGCTGCCGCCGGAGCTAGGGACGTCGGTGGGGGATGCGCGGGCGCTTGCGGAGGGGCTGGCGGAGCGGTTAGCTGCATAGTCCACATACGCACCTTGAGCAGGGGGGGCCGTGGAGTACCAGGTATTTCTGGGACAAGAGCTGACTGCCACAACCGACCGTCCGGGGATTTCGGCCGCGCTTGTCCGCGATGTGGGCACACCCTCCGTCGACGAAGACCTCAAGGACGTGCTGGACTACCTCGAAGAACACCACCAGCTCCTGTCGCAGGGCACCTGGCGACGCGTCCAGGTCCGCACCAGCGCGCTGAACGACGACGATGAAGTCTTCGTGGGCCTCGACTGGCAGCAGATGGGCAACGTTCAGTTCGTCGTGGCCGAACACCCCGAGGCGGGATGGGTGGTGGTGCCCGCTGAGCTGTCCGAGTTCCCCGACAGCAAAGACTATGGCGTGTCGCTTCCCGTGGTGTTTCCCGACGGCACGCGCGGGGGCGAACAGGCGGTCGACCTGTGGTTCCTGCCGCTCTCCGAGACCCCGAAGGCCACGGCGCTGCGGCTGGCGGCACGGCGGAAGAAGGGAGCGTGCCAGAACACCTCGGCCATGAACTTCAAGTACCGCCTCCGCACCTGGACACCGAACAACTTCAAAGGCGAAGGGCAGACCATCAAGAAGGACTCAGAGTTCTGGAACAGGGCCAAAGAACGTCTGGCCAGTACGGGACTGCCGCTCTTGCTGGTCATTCACGGGACTGGCTTGCAGACGGAGCTGGGACTCGCGGGCCTGGGCAAGTCGCTCGTGTCCGCTTTGCACGACCGGTATGCAGCCGTCTTCGCATTCGACCACAAGACGGTCGACGCGACCCCGGAACAGAACTGGAAGTGGTTCGCCAGGCAGCTTCCGAAAGACATTCCAAGAGGCATTCCACTCCACATCCTCACGGTCTCCCGCGGCGCGTTGGTTGCTCGTGCGCTGACGGAGGGATGGTCCAACCCGCTTCCAAGATGGAGCTCGAACATGAACCGCGTGTTCGAAGTGGAGCGGGTCGTCATGATCGTCCCACCCAACGACGGTACACCAACAAGCAAGTTGAAAAGGGTCCCGTTCCTGAACCGAGCCCGGTGCTACGAGCGCGGCGACACCGACTACTCGTGGGGCAACTCAGCGGATGGGACACTGCAGGACGCTATCGACAGCTTCTTTTCTCCCCACGAACGGGTCATGCAAGGGGCAAGAGTCCAACGGGAAGGGTCCCCCTACTTGGACCGGTTCAATCGTCGCGAACTGATTGACAACTCCAGCTACACACACAGCGCCACCTACTACGTCGCTTGCTCAGAGTTTCGTGACTCGAGTGGACCAGGAACATCGCTCTGCAACAAGGCAAAACGGGTGTTTCGCATCCAAGGGATTGAACGCCCAAACGACCTCATCATTCCCACCAGTTCCGCATGGAATCCACTCGTGGCCCAGCGGCTTCGGCAAAACAACTTGCGATTTCCAGTCTCGGGTAGGCGACTACTGCTTCTCGACGACGAAGAAACATCACCCACCCACAAAGGCGCCGTCAAACACCCCGACGTCCACGCCTTCGTCTTGCGGTGGCTCAACCCGACTGGAGGAAACGCATGATCCGCCGCATCCGCCTTCCGCTCATCGTCCACCCAGACGACCCCGAAGACAAGCACATCAATGTCCCCTACGCCGACGAGTTCGACGACGGGCCATCCTGGCGCGGTCGGGTACACCTGGACGAAGGGCTCTCGCTCCAGCCCGACTCCAACCACCCAACCGAGACGGACTACACGCTCGTCCAACAGAACGGGAACCCCGCGCCCATTGCCCAGCGCCACGCCTTCGCCGTCGTGCTCGAGGTCCTGCGGCGCTTCGAGTCCGACGAGGTGCTCCAGCAGCCCCTCACCGGCCCGGCACCCGGCCTACGCATCACCCACCCCGAAGAACAGGTCCAGAACGCCTTCTTCGACCCCAAGTCCAACGCCCTGCGCCTGCACAAGTACGAAAAGCGCGACGGCACGGTCTTCGACACCGCCCTCTCCCGCGACATCGTGGCCCACGAGACCGGCCACGCCATCATCCACGCCGTGGCCCCCGACCTCGCCGACGCCATCAACGTCGAGTCCCTGGCCATCCACGAGGGCCTCTCCGATGTGGTCGCATTCGTCACGGCCATGGCGCAGGAGTCGATTCGCCGAAAACTCGTCGCTGGCAGGTCGTCCGACTCCGCCGACGACATCCTCGCCAGCTTCGCGCAGATCGGCGAAAGCTTCCTCGACAACGACGACACGCCGTGGCTGCGGTCCCTGCACAACCAGCGTGCGCTTCAGGGCGGCGACAAGGGAATGCACGTCCTCACCGACGTCGAACTGCTGCAACCCCACACCGTCTCGCAGGTGTTGGGTGGTGCGTTGTACGCGTACATCCGCGACCTCACCCAGTTTCACCTGGACCACAACGGTGGAGACGTCGACGAAGCCGTCAGGGATACCTCCAATCAGGTGCGTAGGCTGGTCTTCCGGTCGCTCGACACCCTGCCACCCGGCGAGCTCGGGTTCGGCGACCTGTTCGCCAACATCCTCCAGCACGACGCCTGGGCCCATGCCAACCGCACCGCCGAGCACAGCATCCTCCTGGAGGCGCTGGATAAGCGGGGAATCGTCGCGCACCCCCGCCCCGAGGACGTCCGCGCTGCACGCAATCGCAGTGGATTCGCCCTCACCGAGCGCCCCATGGACTGGCGGAACTGGCTCCTCGACAACCGTGAGGCCCTCGAGATCCACGGCATCCCCGGCCGGAGCCTGCGCGTCCACTCGCGCCTGGTCACCAAGCGCTACTGGTCTGCCAACAAGCGCTCCGAGTTCCGCACTCAGCGCGTGACCCGCATCTCCTGGGACCAGAAGACCCAGAACATCGGCATCTTCGGCGAACACGTCTCGTTCCACATGGCCCGCGTGGGGCTGTCGGTGGTCACAGACCCCACAACCGGCACCATCCAACAGCTCGTGGTCAGCGACGCCGCACGCCAAGGCCCCCTCGGTGCCGCAGCGAAGGCCCGTGGCGCCTACCTCGACAGCCTGTTCCGCGACGGCCTGTTCGTCCCGGTCTACGGCGACCGCGACGTGCCGCCTTGGGCTGTGGTGTCCGGCCGTGTCGACGCCGACGACGTGCTCCGCCCCCACAACACGGTCAAGCTCCTGCACGCAGCCCCATGGGGCATGCACTACACCCCGTAGCCCCCATCCACGGCCAGCACCTGACCCGTCACGTAGCTCGCGCGGTCGCCCAGCAGAAACGCCACCACGTCGGCCACCTCCTCCACCTGCGCAAACCGCCGAAGGGGGATGTTCCGACGCGCCGCGTCCAGCCAGTCCTCGGTCCAAGCGATGCGGTGGAACAGCCCCCCCTCTGCCACACCCACCGCCACCGCATTCGCCCGTACCCCGAAGCGCCCTTCTTCGCGGGCCAGCCCACGCACCAGCGCCGCCACCCCCGCCTTGGGCACCACCGACAGACCATCACCCACCGGCCACCGGCCCAAGCCTGCACTCACCAGCGCCACCACCCGGCCACCCCGTGTCCGCAGCTCGGGCAGCGCCGCCTTCACCACCCCGAAGAAGCCGTGCAGCTCGATGTCCACCGCCTGCCGCAGGGCATCCTCCGAGGTCTGTGACAAGTACGGCTGACCGATGTCGGCCCCCGCCGCGAAGACCACCGCCCCACAGCCGGTCAAGTCGCCCGGGTCTCCACCGGGAAACGCCACCGACCGGACGTCCAGCACCGTCCCGCCATCCGCCACAACACCCTTGACCACGGCATCCGCAGCCTGTCGGTTGCACCCGTACGTGAGCACCACCGGCCAGCCATCCGCCGCCACCGCCCGTGCGCAGGCCGCTCCCAGTCCACCGCTCGCGCCCACCACGAGGGCCCACCCCCGGTCAGCCATGGTCGGCCGCCCAGCGCTCTCGGAGCACGAAGCGGGTCACCTTGCCGCTTGCATTGCGGGGCAACGTGTCGAGAAAGGCGAAGTGGCGGGGCACCTTGAAGTTGGCCATCCGCGCGCGGCACCAGTCCCGGAGGTCGGTCGGAGCGTCGTGGCCGTCGCGAACCACCAGGAAGGCCGCGCCCACCTCACCGAGGCGTTCGTCCGGAACACCGATGACTGCGGCATCGGCGAGGTCGGGGTGGGTGAGCAAGGTGTGCTCGATCTCGGCCGGGTAGGCGTTGAAGCCGCCCACGATGAACATGTCTTTGATGCGGTCGGTGATGCGGATGTAGCCGCGGTCGTCGAGGATGCCCACGTCGCCGGTGTACAGCCAGCCGTCGCGGATGGTCTCGGCGGTGGCCTCCGGGTCGTCGAGGTAGCCCTGCATCACGGTGTACCCACGCACCACCACGTGGCCGGGCTCGCCAGGAGATGTGGGCTGACCATCGGCGTCGAGCGTGCGCACTTCGACACCCGGAATGGCCCGACCCGACCGGGTGGCGATGGTCTCGGGGTCGTCGTCGTGCCGACACATCGTGCAGATGCCGGTGGACTCGGTGAGGCCGTAGCCCGTGATGACCGTGTCGAAGCCGAGCACATCGCGCATGTCGTGGATGAGCTGGACCGGGATGGACGCCGCGCCGGTCACCGCGAGCCGGAGGGAGCTCAGGTCGTGGTCGGCCAGGTCGGACCGCAGGAGGAAGGTCTGGTAGAGCGCGGGCGGGCCGGGAAGCATGGTGACGCGGTCGACCGGAATCCGGTTCAGCACGGCATCGACGTCAAATGTTGCCTGCGGGAGGATGGTGGCCCCGCGCATGAGTGCGGCCAGCCAGCCAGCCTTGTAGCCGAAGGCATGGAAGAAGGGCGCCACCACCAGGTACCGGTCGGTGTCGCGCAGGCCCACCACGTCGCTCCACGCCCAGAATGCCCGTACCGTCTGCGCATGGGTGCACATCACGCCCTTGGGCCGGCCGGTGGTGCCCGACGTGAACAGGATGTCGCAGATGTCGTCCGGCCGAGCGGGCTCTGACGAGACAGCGGGAGCAGATGATGCACGCTCCAGGAAGGCGTCCCAGCCGTCGGGACCGTCGGAACGAAACACCAGGGTGGGGAGCTCGGGCCGGTCGAGCATCTGGCGGAAGTCGAGGCCCAGGAAGCCGTCGACAGTGAACAGCACCCTGGCCCCGCTTCGCTCGATGATGAAGCGGGCCTCGGGTCCCTTGTAGCGGGTGTTGATGGGCACCACGGCCGCGCCGAGCGCCTGTGCAGCGAGTGCAGCCGGAATCCACTCCCACACGTTGGGCGCCCAGATGGCCACCCGGTCTCCACGGCCCACCCCCAGCTGCGCCAGCCCGCGCGCCGCCGTGTCCACCACTTGCGCCAGCTGCGCGTAGGTCAGGTGGTGCGGGCCGTCCTCGATGGCCACACGGTCGGCCCATGTGGCGGTGGCGCGTGAGAGCACGCCGGGAACGGTGCCAAAGCGCAGGTCGCCGCGGCGGTCGGGACGAGTGGAGACGGGGTCGGGCATCGGTCCTCCGGGGGTCCGGGCTCGCGGTCGGCAAGGCCCGCATAGTAGAACATGTTCTCGGAAGACCCGTGACCAGGAGCCGCGATGCGCCCCGAGCAGCCCGCCCTCCCCGTTCCCACCGCACAGAAGCCCGTGGCAAAGTCGCTGCCACATCCACCCGGCCCGCGTGGAGACACGCTGCTCGGCAGCACCCTCGACTTCAAAGAAAGCCCACTCCAATTCATCTGCTACGTGCAGAAGGCGTACGGTGATGTGGCGCGGTTTCGGGTGGGTCCGTCGCACTGGGTGCTGGTCTCCGACCCCAAGCTCGTGTGGGAGATGATGGTCGAGCGGGCCAGCGAGTTCCGCAAGCCGGCGGTGGCGCGTCGGCTGTGGGAGAAGTTCCTCGGCGACGGCCTCCTCACCACCGAAGGCGAGGTGTGGCGCCGGCAGAACCGCCTCATCCGACCGGCCTTCAAGAAGGGCCGCATCAACGCCTATGGCGAGACGATGGTGGCCTACACCGAGCGGATGATGGCCGACTGGACCGACGGCCAGGAGCTCGACCTGGGCGAGGCGCTGGTGGCCCTTACGTTGGAGGTCGTAGCAAAGACCCTCTTCGACGCCGACGTACGCGAGGGGTCGGCGCGCGTGGGCGAGGCCATGAAGGTCCTCAACGTGGAGATGCTCAACCACATCTACATGCCGGTCCCACTGCCGCGGTGGTGGCCGAGCAAAGCCAACAGAAGGAAGATCAAGGCCATCGACGACATCGAGGCCATCGTGCGCGACGTCATCGAAGAACGGCGGTCCGGCGGCGAGGACAAGGGCGACCTGCTGTCGATGCTCGTGTTCAGCACCGACGACACCGGCGACCGCCTGACCGACAAGGAAATCCGCGACCAGGCCATGACGCTGTTCTTCGCAGGCCACGAGACCACCGCCCATGCGCTGACGTGGTCGTGGTACCTCCTGGCGCGGTACCCCGAAGTCACCCGTCGACTGCAGGCCGACATCGACGCCGTCGCCGGTGACAACGCCCTCACCGTCGCCATGCTCAAGGAGCTGCCGTACCTGTCGCAGGTGGTGGACGAGTGTCTGCGCATCCTGCCGAGTGTGTGGGTGTTCATGAAAGAACCCATCGAGACCACCCACCTCGGCGACTACCGCATCGACAAGGGCACGCAGATCATGATTTCCCCGTACGTCCTCCAACACGACGCACGGTGGTTCCCCAGCCCCGAGACCTTCGACCCCGACCGCTTCTCGAAGGAACGTGCCAAGTCGCTTCCCAAGGGTGCCTACGTTCCATTCTCCGGGGGCAGCCGCATCTGCGCGGGACGCAACTTTGCGCTCATGGAAATGCGACTCATCCTCGGCACCATGCTGCAGCGGCTCGTGCCGGAGGTGCCCGAGGACCACGTCCCCACCAAAGAGGCCGTGCTGTCGATGCAACCCAAGGACGGCCTGCCGGCTACGGTTCGCTTCCGGAAGCGGTGAGGGCCGCGGGTGGGTCGAGTCGGCGCAGGTAGGACTTCAGCCGCCACATGTACGACGCCAGGTTGAGCGCCATCACGGGCTTCAGCATCCAGTGGATGCGCCCGAACACGCCCGTGGGGTCGTAGGCCACGGTCCAGTCCAGCCGACAGCGGTTGGGGCCGAGGTCGGCGACCTGGTAGTTCTCACCGAAGCGGGTCCAGATGGGCTCGGTGGTGCCATAGAAGCAGAAGGCCATGTGGCCGGCCTCGGGGTCGTAGGCGAAGAAGTCCTCGTACACCTTCACGCCCCCCCAGAAGGTGACGGTACGGGTGGTGCCCGGTCCGTAGGGCTCGGGGCTGGTCCACTCCACACCGCCGATGCCCGTGGCCCACTTCGACCAGGAGTCGGGGTCGGCAAACACCTGGAACAGACGCGCGCGGGAGACCGGCAGCACCACCGAGTTGTGGAAGCGAACAGGCGCACGGTCGAACCACTCGGGGCCGAACGTTCGACACGGCACAAACGGGAGGTCGGCGTCGTGGGGCAGATCGGTCGCAGTCACGGGGCCTCCTCGTGTCGGCACAAAGACTACCGCGGTCGGAACCCCCGGCACGCCGCTCAGGTCGATAGAGGGCGCCGCCGTTCACCTCCGGGAGCACCCATGGCCACCCAAGCAAGCCTCGCCACCGCCCTGCAGCACGCACAGCGTGGCGACAACGCCCGCGCACAAGCCATCTTGGTGGAGCTGCTCGAGGCGCCCGGTCACCGCGATGCCCCGCAGGCCGCCACCCTCCTCGGCCGCCTCCGGCTCCAAGCACACGATGTTGACGGCGCTCTCGACGCCCTGGTGCCCGCCTGGGAGCGCGCGCGACGCGGACCCGACTCCGCAGCCGCTGCGCTCGTGGGGCTGGGGCTCGTCCAGGCGCTGGTCACAGCCGACCGCGCCCTGCACGGCCTGCGGGTGCTCGTCCAAGCCCGTCGCCTCGCAGAAGTCTCCGGCAACCCCGCTCTCCTGAAGGCCAGCGCCGACCTCGGCCAGGCCCTGCTCGAGCGCATGCCCTCCCCCGCCGACGCCGAGACCGCCGACAGCCGCACCACCCGCCGCCACCTGATGGCCCTCGCATTCCGCTGTGTGGGCGACCTTCCCCGGTCGCGTGCGGAGCTGCACACCGCCTGGTCCGACGCCGAAGCCGCCCATCCCGCCGTGCGCGCCGAGGTGGGCATCGACCTCGTCCACCGAATGCAAGCCGACGGCCACCCGGGCTGGGTTCCCATCCGCGACGCCGCCCGCAAGGCTGCAGCCCAAGGCGGCGACACCGACCTCGTCCAGCAGCTCGACGCCATCGAGGCCCCCGCAGCCGCACCCGAGCTCCCCGACGACGCCACCGACCTCGACGTCGCGCGCGCCGCCGCCGACGCCGGCCAGCTCCAGCCCGCCATCGCGGCCTGTGAGCGCGTGCTCGCCAACCCCGAGGCCAGCCCGGGAGAAGCGCTGTCCGCTCGGTTGCTGCTCGCCCAGCTCTTCCTGGGCGCCGACGCCGCCGACCGCGCCGTGGCCGTGCTCGCCCCTGCATGGCAAGCCGCCGAAGCCAGCAACGATGCCCAGCACACCGCCGCCGTCGCCAGCTTGCTCGGGCCAGCCCTGGTCGCCGATGGCCGCACGCTCCCGGGCCTTCGTGTCCTCATGGTCGCCCGCCACCGGGCTTCCGACGACGCCGACCTGGTCGCCAGCTTCCGTGAGCTGGGCGAGAGCATCCGCCGCCACGTTCCCCGTCCCGAGGGCGACGCCCACACCCCCGACCGCCACGAGCGCTTCGCCCTGCTGTACGCCGCCCACGGCCTCCTGGACTGGATGGACGGAGAAGCCGACCGCGCGAAAGCCACGATGTCGCAGGCCTGGGGTCACGCCGCCCACGCCGGTCCACTCGCCCAGGCCCAGGTGGCCCTCGACTACACGGGCATGCTGCGGGCCGCCGGCGACGCCAAGTGGGAGGCGGTGCACAAGGTGGGCCGGGCCTCGGCGATGGAGGTCGAGGATGTGGGCCTGATGTCGCTGTTCGACGCGATTCAGCCGCCGCCGGAAGCGTAGGGGGGGCCAAATAGTCCTCCCCCTTCAGGGGGAGGTGGCGCCGCAGGCGACGGTGGGGGCCCCCAAGAACGCCCTCCCCATCAGCGGTCTCCTCCCCGTACAACTGCCCAAAGAGCCCGAGAACAGACGTTCTTCGCCGACGGGAGGACTGTTGAGCCCACGGGCTTGGTCAGCCTCGACCGAGTCGTTCGGAGCGTGAGCGTCAGCCAGCAAAACGACGAATCTGGCACCAACCCATCGATCCGTCGTCCCCCGAGCCCATCGAACCCCAGACCCGACAGCTGGCCCGGGACCAGGAACCCTGAAGGGGGAGGACCTTGCGGTGGAGGGCTCTCTGGTGGGCCCCCTCCGGCCCTTCGGGCCACCTCCCCTGAAGGGGGAGGACATCGTCGTTCTCACAGTCCTCCCCTTTCAGGGCCCTGCAGGGGAGGACTCAGACACGCGACGCCCTCCCCCGGCACGGGTCTGCAGCCCGCACAAGAGCCCAAAGGGCCCACGAGCTCGGTCAGCCTCGACCAAGTCGTTCGGAGCGTGAGCGTCAGCGAACAAAGCGACGAATCTGGCACCAACCCATCGATTCGTCGTCCCCCGAGCCCATCGAACCCCAGCCCCGACAGCCGACCCGGGATCCGGCACCAGCCGTCGAACCCTGCAAACCATCGTCCGTCGGCACCGGGCCCGCACAGGGGGTCCAGGGGGACGTACGGAGTAGTCCCCCGGCCGGAGGGGCCCGGGGAGGACGGAGTTCTCCCCGGAAAACAGGGGGTGTCTGGGGGAGCAAGGCGCCGGGCGCGAAGCGCACAGGAGGCGCCGCGGTAGTCGCTCCGAAGGAGCAGTCCCCCGCTGATGCACGAGCAGCCAGCCCGCCCCTCCGGCCCTTCGGGCCACCTCCCCCTGAAGGGGGAGGACATCGTCGTTCTCACAGTCCTCCCCTTTCAGGGCCCTGCAGGGGAGGACTCAGACACGCGACGCCCTCCCCCGGCACGGGTCTGCAGCCCGCACAAGAGCCCAAAGGGCC